>Ga0224530_1000247_pt1 | contig 38461 bp, 35 predicted proteins | sample CBST75metaG_FD_179873 | JGI IMG/M metagenome (GOLD analysis project Ga0224530, IMG submission 179873) | Peat soil microbial communities from Stordalen Mire, Sweden - C.B.S.T75 | ecosystem: Environmental > Terrestrial > Soil > Wetlands > Peat | place: Sweden: Norrbotten County, Stordalen Mire...
CCAGGCCGCTGTTTCGGCAGAGCACGCGCCCTCGGCGGAGAACGCCGAGCCTGATTCGGGGCAGGCGCAGTTGCACGCGCTTGAGGCTGGCGCCACGGCCACGCTCATCCACGACCTTCGCGAGCTGTTCAAGGTCAAGGTTGTTGGTTTGGTGCTGGTGACTGGATGGGGCGGATTCTATCTAGGCTCAATGCAGTCTGGCATCTCCGCCGTACAGCGCGGCCTTCTGGACACGCTGCTCGGCATTGGCCTGGTTTCGGCCGGAGCCGGCGCGCTGAACGAGGCCCTGGAACGCAAGACCGACGCGCGCATGAAGCGCACCGCCGACAGGCCCATGGCCGCGGGCCGCTTCCCGCTGGCCCAGGGAGTGCTGGCCGGGCTTGCCGCACTGGCGCTGGGCGCTGTTTGGCTGGCGCTGACCACCAACCTGCTCACCGTGGCCCTGGCGCTGCTGACCGCCTTCACCTACGTGGCCATCTACACTCCACTCAAGCGCGTTACCGCCCTGGCGACCTTTATCGGCGCATTCCCCGGCGCCATGGGACCGCTGCTGGGCTGGACCGCTGCCCGCGGACGCATCGAGTGGCCGGCGGTGGCGTTGTTCGCCATCCTCTTTGTCTGGCAATTTCCGCACTTCATGGCGATTGCGTGGCTGTATCGGGATGATTACGCCCGCGTCGGTATTCGTATGCTGCCGGTGGTGCAGCCGGACGGCTGGTCTACCGTGGGCGAGGCGCTTTTTTTTGCCGTGGCGATGATTCCCGTCAGCCTGGCTCCCTGGCGGCTGGGCCTGGCCAGCTTGACTTATGCCGTGCTGGCCGTTGCGCTGGGCCTGGTTTACCTGGGCTACACGATTCGCTTCTCCCGCATCCTGCGCGATCCACCCGAGGAGGAAAGCCGCAGGCTGGCCCGCGACTTGCTCAAGGTCAGCGTTCTTTATCTGCCCCTGCTGTTTACGACGCTCATGCTCTGCGCCACGGCGAAACCCTGAGGAAGCCATGACGACCACAGCCCGGCAATCTAATACGCGCTCCTCTGTCGCTGCAATCCTCGCCGTCAGCGCCGGGGCCACGGGCTTTCTTTTCTGGCTGATCTACGTTCATCCAGCCGCGGATCAGGGCGGCGCACGCTTTGTTTTTCTTCCCGCGCTTAACGCTGTACTCAACGGCCTGAGCGCCGTCGCGCTGCTGGTTGGCTACACTTTCATCCGGGCTCGGCGCATTGCGGTGCATCGCGCGGCGATGATGACGGCCTTTGTTTTTTCGACGCTCTTTCTGGTCAGCTACATTCTGCATCATGCGCTGCATGGCGACATCCGCTATCCGGCCCACGCGGTGCTGCGCTCGATTTACCTGCCGCTGCTGGCCAGCCATATCCTGCTGGCCATCGTGGCGCTGCCGCTGATTCTGGTCACCTTTTTCTTCTCGCTCAGTGGGCGGATTCCGCAGCACCGCAAGGTTGCGCGCTGGACTTTTCCGCTGTGGCTCTACGTCTCAATCACCGGCGTCATTACCTACGCAATGCTGCGCATGGCGCAAGGATAGAAGGACCGATGCCCGCAAACCGCCAGAATTCGAATCCTGCCAGCTCCGGCGAAGCCCTGCCCGGCGACGGCGCCCGCCAACTGCTGCAATGGGGCGCTTCGATCCTGGGCGCGGGCCTTTTGGCCGCGGTGCTGCTGGAAACCCTGCTGGGCGGTTTCTCACCCACCGGGGCCAGCACCAACGCTGGCTGGTTTGCGCTGATCGTCGCTCTGATGTGCATCCCCTTCGGCGGCTTGCTGACGGCGCTCGGCCTGGCCAAGGCGCTGCGCAACCGGGCACATGGCCGCAAACATTGATTCTCTGCTATTCTTTTTCATTACAGGAGTGCAAGAAAATGGCAAGAAGCGTAAACAAAGTCACCCTTTTGGGCAATGTAGGCAAGGACCCCGAGATTCGGTCCACATCCAGCGGCGTCATGGTCGCCAGCTTTGGGCTGGCCACCAGCGACCGGTACCAGGATGCGCAGGGTAACTGGCAGGACCGCACCGAGTGGCACAATCTGAAAGCCTTCAAGCGCACCGCCGAGATTGTCCGCGACTACGTGAAAAAGGGCTCCAAGCTGTACATCGAGGGCAAGATCACGACCAACAGTTGGGACGACAAGGAGACCGGCGTCAAGAAGTATCGCACCGAGATCCTGGTCAATGAACTCGTTCTGCTCTCTGGGCGCGAGGAGGGCGCGGGCGGCTACAACAAGCCGGCCAACGCATCGAGCTCGGCGGCCAGCTTCGACCAGCGGACACCGGCAGCCGCTGGCGGCCAGGACGAATACTCCCAGCAAACCCAAATCTCCGACGACGATATTCCGTTTTAAGAGCAGGGAACAGGGGTCAGGGAGCAGGGGGCAGGAAACAGCCTCTAATCAGCGGAGTTTAGCTTTCATGGGCCAGCCTTCGTGCTTCTGTCTGGATAGGCGCTTACTGTTCCCTATTCCCTAATCCCTATTCCCTGCCTTTCCGCCCAGCGGATCATTGTCGCGGTCGGTGATTTCAGCCAGAGCGGCCAGCCGCGTGGCCAGCTCCGGCGTCCAGCTTGCCTCCGGGGCACGCCAGCTCCAGTTGCCAGAGGCTACGGCCGGCGTATTCATGCGGGCCTCGGACCCAAGCTCAAGCAGATCCTGCGCCGGAACCACCGCCAACTGCGCCACGCTGGCCTCCACGGCCCGTATCAGCGGCCACACGGGATGCTTGCCCACCACCGGTCCCACATATGCCTCGACGGCTTCCTGCTCAGCCTTGCTGGCCGCCTGCCACCAGCCCTGGGTGGTGTCATTGTCGTGCGTGCCGGTGTAGGCCACGGTGGCGGGAGTGAAGCGGTGCGGCAGGTGGATGTGCGCGCCCTTGTTGCCAAAGCCAAATTGCAGCACCTTCATCCCCGGCAGCCCCAGGGTGAGCCGCAGCGCGTCCACCTCGGGGGTAATGAGCCCCAGGTCCTCGGCCACCAGCGGCAGCGGCCCCAGCGCCGCCTCCAGGGCGCGGAAGAGCGCCAGCCCCGGCGCCTTCACCCACTCGCCGTTGACCGCCGTCTTCTCCGCGGCGGGAATCGCCCAATAGGCTTCGAAGCCCCGGAAGTGGTCCAGGCGGACCATGTCATAAAGTTGGACGGCGCGGCGGATGCGTTCAATCCACCAGTCGAAGCCCCGCTCGGCGAGCGCGTCCCAGCGATAGAGCGGGTTGCCCCAGCGCTGGCCGGTGGGCGAAAAGTAGTCGGGCGGCACGCCGGCGATGCGGATGGGCTTGAGGTCTTTATCCAGCTCGAAGAGCTCGGGGTGAACCCACACATCGGCCGAATCCATGTTGACGAAGATGGCCACGTCGCCCATGATCCGTATTCCGCTGCGCGCCGCAGCCGCTCGGAGTTGATTCCACTGGAGGGAAAAGACAAACTGGAGCGCCTGTTCCTGGGCGATTGCGCGGCTATGCTGTGCGGCTGCCTGGGCCAGGGCTTGCGGCTGGCGGCGGCGCAGCGGCTCAGGCCAGGCTGTCCACGCGCCGGTCGAGAACTGGCGGCGCAGAACGGCATAAAGGGCGTAGTCGGCCAGCCAGGCTGCCTCGGTCTGGCAAAACTTCTGGTACTGGGCCCACTGTTCGGCAAGCTTTGGGTCGCGCGGTCCGCAGTCGAGGAAATTGGCCGCCGCCTCGAAGAGCAGCGGGAGCTTGCGCTCCTCGACCATTTCGAAGTCTACATTGCCATTTTGCCCGGCGAGGCCGGCGATGCGCCGGCCGTCAATCCATCCCCAGCCGGCGAGAAATTCGAGGCTGATCAGAAGCGGATTGCCCGCAAAGGCCGAGGCCGCAGCGTAGGGCGAGTTGCCGTAGCCGGTAGGGCCGAGGGGGAGAACCTGCCAGACGTGCTGCCGGGCGCGTGCGAGGAAGGCGGCAAACTCATGGGCGGCAGGCCCCAGGTCGCCGATGCCCCCATACGAGGGCAGGGAAGTGATGTGCAGCAGAACTCCGGAGGACCGGTGAAATTCCATGCCCTGATTATCGACGCAACCGGCGCCCTGCGCGATGCCCAGCCCGTCAAAGCCAGCCCACACGCATGAAAAAGGCCCGCATCCTGAACGGGCGCGGGCCTTTGTGCTGTTTGCGGCTAGTTATCTGTCTGTGAGTCCGGAACCGCCCCGCCCTTTGCCTTGGGAATCCGGATGCGGTTGTGCTTCTTGTAGTCGTCCATGATAGTGCTCAGGAAGACGTTGAAGGCCTCTCCGCGGCGCTGATCGAGCATCTGATCCCTGGCCTGGTCGAAGTTCTGGTTGATCTCGTCGGCGGTAGGCTCCTGCTTATCCACGAGCTTGGCTACCACGCCGGTTCTCCCCGTATTGATGGGGCCGCTCAGATCGCCGACCTTCATGTCAAAGAGTTGCGGAGCTACCTGGCCAACCTGGCCGAAATCAGGCACCTGGCCGGACTGGCCCACCTGATCGCTGGTCTTTACGGTTGCGCCCACCGCCTTGGCAGCCTTGGCCAGATCATTCATGCTCTTGGCCTTGTCCGCCAGATCTTTGGTCTTCTGGCTCAGCAGGCCAGGGAGCTGCTCGTTGCGGTAGTCGTCGGCAACGTGGCTTTTCCAGTCAGTAAAGGCAGGTGCGTGGGCCGCGGCGATCGCCGTAACCTGGAAGATCGCGAAACCCTCGCCGGTGGGCGCGTACTGCGCTGGGTCGCCCTGCTTGGACTGGAAGGCTCTCGCGATGATCTGAGAGGAGTCAGGCAACGCGGAGATGACGTCCTGCGCACCGATCAGCGGAGTAGTCGCCAATTCCAGATGATGAGCCGATGCGGTCTTTTGCAGGCCGTTCTTGATGGCCTCCGAGGTGAGCGTGCGGGCGAAGTTCTCTTCGGCCGAGGCTGCCTTCTGGCGGACCAGCGTGGCCACGATCGTGGGCCGAACTTCGTTGATGGACTCGGAGTGCGCTGTCTGCCGCTCCTCGACCTGGATGATGTGATAGCCATACTGGCTCTTCACAACTTTGGCGTCGCCGACCTTCTGGGTGAAGATGGCATTCAGGAACTCCGGAACCATTGGGGCGTTGCGGTTGATGAAGCCCAGTTCGCCGCCCTTGTCCTTGCTGCCGGGGTCGTCGGAGTTCTTTTTGGCCAGATCGGCAAAGTTTGCGCCGCCCTGGATCTGCTTGGCCAGCCCATCGGCTTTGGCCTTGGCCGCGGCATCAGCTTTGGCGTCGGCGCCGGGGGCCACCCTGATGAGAATGTGGCGCGAACGAGCCTGCTCAGGAACCGAATATTCGGACTGGTGCGCGTCAAAATACTGCTTGATCTCCTGCTGGCTGGGCTGCGGCGCGCCGCCGGGCAGTTGATCGGGGCCTACGGCAAAGTAGGAAATTTTGCGCTGCTCAGGCACTGCGGAGGCATAGCGTGCAGCGTTCTTCTTGAAGAAACCTTCCAGCTCGCCGTCCGAGGGGTTGATCGTCTTGCGCAGATCGTCCGAGGAGATCACCGCGTACTGGAACTTGATCTTGACGTTTGCCCTGCGATAGGCATCGCGAACTTCCTGGCTGCCCACCGAAACGCCGGCGGTAATCAATGCCTGAAGCCTGCGGATAAGAATTTGCTGCTGGACCTCTTGTTCAAACTCCGCGACCGACAGGTTGAACTGGGAGGAGATGAAGCCGGCGTAGCGGTCTGTTCCGATGAACTGCCCGTTGGGGAAGAGGTACTCGCCAAACTGGCCCTGGTGGAGGAACTGGATCACATCGTTATCGTTGGCGTGGATGCCCAGCTTCTTGGCCTCGGCGATCAGAATTTGCTGCTGCACCAATTGCTGGCCAACCTGCTGCTCAAAGATGCGCAGGATCATCGGATTGTCAGCGTATTGCGGGTCCCGCCGCTGCAACTGCTGGCGTGCAAGCTGGCTCACCTTCTGCTGGCTAATCGTCACGCCCGCGGAGAAGAAGCGGCTGTACCAGTGGGGGTAGATCACAGCGTAAGTATCAGCGGTTGAGGCTCCCATGCCGGTCAGGCCGGGGATCAGGTAGACCACCATGCCCACCGAGGCGGCGGCGATGATGACAACGAAAAATGCCTTGGTCAGGCGATTGTCTCTCTGCAAAAAACGGATCATGGATGGACTTGGACCTTCAACTCTCTATGCGCAGACAAGCCAGACCCCCTTTGGCAGCATGGCGGCCCAAGGGCGGGCATCGGACTGGATGCGCAATTGTCGCTCGACGCGATTCATTGCAATTATAGACGAGCAGGAACCGGACGCGGGCGCGCACCCAAAAACACAACGGGCACCCCGTCTTCCGGGATGCCCGCGAGTTCTCTGCAAATTGACCGGTTCTTACCGCCAGTAGTAGTACCCGCCGACGACGTAGTAGGGGCGATAGTAGACCGGTGGATAGTAGGGATACGGTTGACCATAGCCGCGCTGGTAGAGCTTGGGGCCGCCGGGATAAAGCCTCTGCGCCAGCCGGGTTGCCTCTTGCGCGCTGACCGGGTTGACTGTCAACGGGGTCAGCAGGTGGAAGTCCACCCGCGCCTCGGAGGGAATCCAGACGCCGGGTCCGGGAGAAGCCGCCGAAGCCGCCGTGCCCGCGGCAGCTCCAGCGCCAGCGCCAACAGCCGCGCCGAAGCCGCGATCCGCCGCACCGCCGATCAGGGCGCCCATCAGCGCGCCGCCAATGGCGTTGCTCACCGTGCGGCCGGCCTTATCCGGCCCCTTGACCTTGAACTGGTCGGTATCGAGCGCGTATCTCTGCCCGCCCAACTCCAGCGAGGTGAGCCTGAGCGCCAACTCCGGGCTTCCGCTCAGGGCGCCTGCCTTTTTGACCTCGGTTACCACTCCAAGGACGGTGGCGCCGCGCGGAATCGCCAGCACGCCGCCGATGGCTACATCGTGAATCACCATGAACTGAACCGGCTGGCCGTTCCTGGCTCTCTTGCTGCCTACCGGCTCACTGGTCCGCAACTGCAACAGGGTTCCCTGCGGGATGGTTACCGGGCCGTTGGGCGCTTGATAAACTGGCAGCGGAGGTGGCACAGGCGAAGAGGGGCCCTGTCCCTGAGCTTGTCTTTGAGCCTGTATCTGGGACTGAACCTCAGCGCGAATCTGAGCACGCATCTCGTCCTGGTCACCGGTCTGCTGGCCGTCGGCTGGTTGCTGATCGCCGGCGTTGGCCGCTTCCTGCTCGGCCGGGGCATTCTGAGGATTGCCGACCTTGAGGTTGTTGTTCACTTTGGTCACGCCGGGGACATGGCTGGCAATCGACTCCGCCAGTTTACGGGAAGCTTCGGTTGAAACCGTTCCGGAGAGCATGACCTCACCCTGGATGGTGGCCGCGGTAATCAGGTCGTCCTTCAGCTCCTTGGCGGCGTCCAAGGTATGCACCACGTCCATCTCGATCTGGCCGTCGGTGCGGACTGCATCCGCCGGGTTTGGGGGAGCGGCTATGCCTTGGGCGAGTGCAATCATGCTACCCAGGGCCACCAATCCGGCCCATGCCAGGGCCTGGGGGAAAACTCTCTTCAACATTGGCCATTTCATCGTTATGAATCTCCTACGCCTGAAGTCTTGCTCGCGGTTCACCCGGATTAGACGGGGAACTGCGGGAGCCGTCATTGGTGATAACCCCGCCGCCGGGAAAAAGTTCCGCGGCGAACAGGGAGGTTTCAGGAAAAGCGAGGACTTCAAAGGCACTGGCAGGCCAGTTCCCTATGCCAACGCCGCGTCCACAGCCGAAGCCAGCGTCTTCAGCCCGGCGGCTACATCGGCTCCCAGATGAACCCGCACAGCCCGGCGGCCGCGCGACTCCAGTACCGCCAGATCTCCAGCGGCCTGGGCGTCGATTACTACGCCAAAGCTCAGTTTTTGCCCCGGAATCGGTACATCAACAGCGTGATCGGCGGTGATCTCCAAAAAGACGCCGGTGTTGGGGCCGCCCTTGTAATCCTGCCCGGTGGAGTGCAGGAAGCGCGGGCCGAAGCCGAGGCAGGTGGCCACGCGCTTGGTGTCGCGCACTTTGTGGCGCAGACCCTGAATCGCCGCCTCGTACTCGGGGAACATGGGCAGGTAAGCCAGCGCGGCAAAGTAGTCGCCGGGATGGATCTGGTCAAGATGGGTGCGCAGGTAACCGGCCAGGGTTTGGCCCAGCGGTCCAGCCAGAGCGGCGGCCTTGAGCTTGGCCGCGTAGGCCTCGGTGGCGTAGAACTTGATGCCCTTGTCGATCAGGGCTGGCGTACGCGGCGCCAGCTTGCCGGTCTGCTCGTACTCCGCGGTCAGGGCGCGGGTCTCGATCTTGGCTGACTCGACATCCGGCTGGTTGAAGGGGTTGATGCCCATCACCGAGCCGGCCACACTGGTGGCCACCTCCCAGGTGAAGAACTGCCCGAAGATTTCGTAGAGGTTCTCAATCTCAATGTGGATGACCGGATGACCAGCCGCTTCAATTGCGGCAACCTTGGCATCCAGAGTGCTGTCGGCCGTGCCCGCGTAGCGGATATAAGCGAAGATGCGGTCGCTGCCGTAGAACTCCGGCGCGGCAATGGTCTCGCGGTCCACCGGCGTGATGCCCTTGCCCAGTTTGCCGGTGGATTCGGCGATCAACTGCTCCAGCCACGCGCCCAGGTCGTAGATCTCCGGCGAGGTGAAGAGGGTGAGCTTGTCGCGTCCGGCGTTGGCCGCCGTGCCCAGCGTCAAGCCCAGTTGCACAGCGGGGTTCTGGGCCGGGGCCAGCTTGGCCTCAGCCACGGCGATGGCCGCCTCGGCCAGCAGCTTCTTGGTGTTCAGGCCGGCCAGGGTTGCGGCCACCACGCCAAAGTTCGACAGCGCCGAGAAGCGCCCTCCGATTCTCGGGTCGCCATGGAAGATCTGCCGGAAGCCGTCGGTTTTAGCCACCTGCTCCATCTTCGAGCCGGGGTCGGTGATGGCCAGAAAATGGCTGCCAGCCTGCTCCGCGCCTACGGCCTTCTTCATTTCCTCAAAGAAATACTGCTTGAGGACATTGGGTTCCAGCGTCGAGCCGGATTTGCTGGCCACTACCACCAGCGTCTTGGCCAGATTGACCTTGTCGCGGGCAGCCTTCACCTGCACCGGGTCAGTCGAGTCCACGATGTGCAGCGCGGGGAAAGCCGACTGATGGCCAAAGGTGACCGCCAGCACCTCGGGGCAGAGGCTGGAGCCGCCCATGCCCAGGAGCAGGACAGAGTTGAATCCAGCAGCCTTCACGTCCGCGGCCAGCGCGGCAAAGGCGGGCAGATCCTTCTGCTGCCGCTCGACGATGTCAATCCAGCCCAGCCAGTTCTCCTCGCCGCCGCGAGTCCACAGGCCGGGGTCTTTTTGCCAGAAGCGGGCAATCTTGTCGTTGGCGGTCCAGTCGGCGGCGGCCTGGCTCACAGCGCCGCGAAGTTCGTGAGGAAGTGCGAATCGAATACTCATATCGTTCTCGATTGTGCATCAAAACCGGGCATATGGAAAATGCCAGAACACGCTATTGCACCCTGATTTGCCTCAAAAAACCGCTGAATTGCCTCGCTTTTGGACCGATTATCTCAGAATTGAATGTATTTCCATGCACACCTTTTTCTGCCCGCAAAGCCCCCTCACCCGCAAAATCGTGTCGTTAGAACGTCATTTCCACCCGGCGATACGCGTGATCCATATCAACCTGCGAAACGGAATAGCGGCCTCAAACGTCAGGCGAATTCTTCCCCTTTTGCGCGACCGCAAAGGATCTGTCAGGCAGGCCGGGTGAGCAGTTGCCAAAGAAAAAGAAGGATAAACCGGGGATTGTGTTTGAGGTAGCGCATGGCCAGTCGCTGAGGCTCCGTTGCAAAGCGGAATGCCCATTCCAGCCCGCTGCGTTGCATCCATCGGGGGGCACGGCGTTTGCTGCCGGCGATAAAGTCGAAAGCGGCCCCGACGGCAAACATCACGGCAGGAACCCTGCCCATGTGGTCCATGACCCAGTTTTCCTGTTTTGGACAGCCGAGCCCGACAAAGAGCAGTCGCGCCCCAGAGGCGGCGATTCGATCCACGACGGCCAGATCCTCCTCGGACGTGAGAGCGCGAAAGGGCGGGCTCTCATGAAAGACGATGCTGAGATCAGGGTGCCGCATACTCACCGTGGCGACGAGAGAATCAAGGGTGGCTTGGCTTCCGCCATAAAAGCCGACTGAGATCCCGGCTTTTTCGGCGGCGGCCAGCACAACTGCCGTGGCGTCAGGGCCGTAGACCCGCTGGGCGCATTTCTGCCCCAGCGCGCGAAGCGCCCATACGAGCGGCATTCCGTCGGGGAAGACCGCGTCGGCGTCATTCAACCGGCCAAGGAATGCCGGATTGTCGGCTGCTTCCATGACCATGTGGACGTTGGCGAAGAGAAGTGCGCGCGAGTGCCGTTCCTCTGCCCAGAGGAGAGTTTTTTGAACCACCTCATCGTAGCTACTGACGGCAACATTGACTCCAAGAATAGACCGCGTGACGAAAGAGGTCTGAGACTCGGCGGCCGTGGTCACTGTTGAATACTCCTTAGGAAAAATCTGCGCCCATGGACAGGATCGCGCCTGACGCCGCTGCGTCTCCAGCCGCAGTATCCGCCCCGGCATTTCAATGGAAATGCGGGTGGTTGAAGTGGTACAACACGCCGACGGTGAAACCCTGCGGGTTAAGCTGCTGGGCGGGCTGGGTGGTTAGGGGATGTTTGAAGAAATTGGGCCAGAACTGGTATTCATAATCGACCCGCACCCAGACGCTTGGCTTGACCCGGAATTCCACACCGCCGCCCAGGCCGGCGAAGGTGCGGGAGTCATGGTAACGACACAGGGTTGCTGAACCGGAGACTGCGTTTCCGCCCTGGCCGGCGCCGGTGCTGTCAAAACATGGGGGTTCTACAACGTAGTTTCCGTAGTCTGTGTTGCCGAGTCCCATCAGGAATTTCCCGTACGGACGGATGTTGAGATAGTGAGGCCAGGAGTAAATCACCGCGCCTTCGGCTGTGTCCTCCCGCAGATTCGGTTGCGACGACGAACGGCCATAGTTGAGGTCGCGCGCTTCGGCTTCTATGCCGATTCCGCGCAGAGGTCGAGGCATCCTGGCCGGGGTATAGTCGAGCCACAGCGTGGCGCCGAACAGGTGGCTATTTCCATGATCGGGGTTGTATCCGGATAAGCCGACGCCAACGGCAAAGGGCAGTTTGCCCTCCGTGGCTGACGGTGCGTTTTGTGCAAGAGCGGAGAATGCCGCGCAAGCCAAAAACGCGGCGAGGGTCGGCCCAAGGTACGCATTCATGCGCATATTGCGTCTCCTTCAAGGTTGCTGCACACTCTTTCCCGAGGCGATCCTATCCGGTTGAGTGTACATCCGCTATATGACAATGCAAAGCAAAGGTTCCGGGCGTGTTATCGGCCGCAGACCTTCAATCCCGGGTTGGCGCTTAGGTCCTCCTCATAGGGAACGGCCCCCTTCAAACGGCTCCTGTCATTGTTTTACTTCCGGCCAGCGGGGCGTAATGCGCATCAGATCCAAGCCGCCCAAGTCTTCCACCACAAACTCCGGAGAAGCCGCGGGGACGGCCACCATGCCTCCCATGGGCAACTCCACTGCCTCGAAGCATGCCCCGGCAATTTTTGCCGCCCCTCCAGCCGCAAACAGGTACTGGAGTCCCTGCGCCGGTTCGCCCTCGCCGGAGAGGCTGGTGCTCGCCCGGCTTCCGGCCACCACAATACGTTCCACGCGAAAGTACTCGCTCTCAATCAGAAGAGTCCGGTCAGCCAGCACTTTGGGTGGAATCTTTCCGGCACGGGTCACAAGCCGCGTGGCCTCCAATGCTTTTGCGATGTGCAGTTCGCGCCCCCGCCCGTAGTCGTACATCCGGTAGGTCAGGTCGCAGTTCTGCTGGGTCTCCAGCAGAATCGCCCCCGGCAAGATGGCGTGAACCGTCCCCGCATCCACAAAGACCATCTCTCCGGGGGCTACACTGAGCAAGTTCAGGCTGCTTTCCAGTGTGCCCGCCTTGATCCCCGTCTTGACCTCGTCCATTGTGACGCCCGGCTTGAGTCCCAGAGCCACCTGCGCGCCCGGCTCGGCCTTGAGTACATACCAGCACTCCGTCTTGCCGCGCGGATCGCCGTACTTTTGCGCCATCCTGTCGTCCGGATGCACCTGCACGCTCAACTTTTCTTTGGCAAAGATGACCTTGATCAGCAGCGGCGAAGCACTGCGCGGGGCAGATTTTCCCAGTAGGCTTTCCGGCGTCCCGGCGAAGAGCGCGCCCAACGTTTGGCCGGCGTGTGCGCCTGTCGCCACAACGCACTGGTCTCCGGTGAGCCAAGCCTCACCGATCGGATCACCATCCACGGCGACCCGGTTATACCAGGGATGAAGATCCCTGTAGCCCCACACCCGTTCGGAGTACCAGGGCGCGATACGAAAGGGCGCCCAGACGGAAGGGGTGGATTCTGAGAAATTTGCCATAGAAATTGCCCGCTTCTCCAGAAAGACAAGCCCGTAGTAGGCCCACCTACAAGGCAACTCCAAAACTGCTCTGCGCCGGGCCTCCGGCTGCAATCTCACTTTACCAGAGAGTCAGCCCTTGTCCAACGTGACCTTGGTGCTGATGAGTGCGTCTTGAATCGTGGAGAAGCTGCCCATCCTTTGTGGAGCGAATCATCCGGTATGCTAGACTCTGGACCGTTGGGGCGTACGGATTGTTTCCTTTTTGTTACACGTCAAGCTAAAGCACTCAGGGACCGTCCTTCATGGAAAGTCCTCGTTCCACTACCCTGCGGGAAGCCGCAAAGGAGACCGCAACAGCGTATGTCAAAGCCAGTTTCCATCTGTGTGATTGGGTCCGGTTACGTGGGACTTGTAGCGGCCGTTTGTTTTGCGGAGATCGGGCACCAGGTTACCTGTGTGGACAATGACGAAGAGAGAGTGAAGAGTCTCCACGAAGGCGGCGTGCCCATTTTCGAGCGCCATTTGCCTGAGCTACTTGCCAAGCACAGAGGGCATGGCGTGGTCTTCACTGTCGATCTGAGAGCGGCTGTCAAGCAAAGCGAGGCCGTTTTTATCGCCGTAGGCACGCCGCAGGGCGATACCGGCGCAGCCGATCTTTCCTATGTTGAGGCCGTGGTTTCAGAGATTGCCCGCTCCATCGACGGCTACAAGGTCATCGTGGAAAAGAGCACGGTACCGGTCTACACCAACGAGTGGATACGGCGCGTAATGAACCGCTACGGCGTGACACCGCAGAGCTTTGATGTGGTCTCGAATCCCGAATTTCTGCGCGAAGGCACGGCGGTTATGGACTTTCTGCATCCCGACCGCATCGTAGTGGGCGCCAACTCGGAGCGCTCCGCCGAGATGCTCAGGCGCATCTACGCGCCGCTCACAGAAGGCAGCTATTACGCACAACCCGGCGCATTGCAGGGCGCTTGCAGCGCCTCCGCGCCGGCCAGGCTGCTGGTGACTTCGGCGCAGAGCGCGGAGATCATCAAACACGCCTCCAATGCCTTCCTGGCCTTGAAGATTTCCTTCATCAACGCCGTGGCCAACCTGGCCGAGAGCGTGGACGCGGACATCGAGGACATCTCCGCCGGCATGGGCATGGACAGCCGCATCGGCCCCAGGTTCCTGAGCGCTGGGCTGGGCTACGGCGGCTCCTGTTTTCCCAAGGACGTGGCAGCCTTCCACTGGGTGGCGCAGCAGCAGGGCGTGGACTTCCAATTGCTCCAGGAGATCCGCAAGGTCAACGAAACCCAGAGGGAGATCTTCTTCAACAAGGTGCGTGCGGCGCTGTGGACCCTGCGCGGCAAGCGGCTGGCCGCTCTGGGATTGGCTTTCAAGGGCGATACCGACGACATTCGCGAATCTCCGGCCATCGAAGTCATCAATAAGCTTCTGGAAGCCGGCGCCTTGATCACGGCCTATGATCCGGCAGCCATGGAGCGCGCCAAGGAGGTGCTGCCGCCCAGCGAGAAACTCAGCTATGCGGCGAACATCTACGAAGCGGCCAAAGGCGCCGATGCGGTGTTGATTCTTACCGACTGGAAGGAGTTTGCCGAGATCGACCTGACGCGCCTCAACCAGGCAGTCCACTTCCCCATCGTGATTGACGGCCGCAATCTCTATAAGCCGCAGCAGATGAGCGATCATGGTTTCACCTATGTGAGCGTGGGCCGCCCCGCCAGTTACCAGGCGCAGCAAGGCAAGCCCCGCAAACTGATTGTGTAAGAGCCGGTATTCCAAGCACCTTGCATTGTTACGAAGTGCCGGCGTGAGGCTGGAGCAAAACCAGAGTTGCTATATTCCGAGGCAAAGTCCTTACGTGGCTTTTTCATCACCGGGGTCCCCAACGAGCGGTCTTTGCTCGTTGGGGTGGAAGAAAAAGCCACCTCACAAACTCTCAAGAAGGTCATATCCACTCTGGTTCTGCTCGGATTCTCCGAGTTTTTGGAGCATATACTTTTGACCATGCACGTTCTTGTCACCGGCGCCGCCGGATTCCTTGGATCTCATCTCACTGATCGCCTGCTGGGCGACGGCCACACCGTAATTGGCGTCGATAACCTCTGCACAAGCGACCGGGAAAACATCGCCCATCTGGGCAATGAGCCGCGCTTCCAGTTTGAGGAGCGGGACATCTGCCAGCCTTTCGACTTAGGCCCGGTCGATTACGTCTTCAACCTTGCCTCTCCGGCCAGCCCGCCGGAGTATCTTCGCCTGGCTATCGAAACCTTGCGCGTCGGCTCCGCCGGCGTCGAAAACACCCTGGAAATCGCGGCCCGCTACAACGCCGGCTATCTGCACGCTTCCACTTCAGAGTGTTACGGCGACCCGCTGGAGCATCCGCAGCGGGAGAGTTACTGGGGCAACGTGAATCCCGTTGGCCCGCGCTCAGTCTACGACGAGGCCAAACGTTTTGCGGAGGCGATGGTGATGGCCTACCACCGCTCGCGCGGCGTGAACACCCACCTGGCCCGCATCTTCAACACCTACGGCCCCCGCCTGCACCCCAGCGATGGCAGGGTCATCTCCAACTTCATGATGCAGGCCCTGCGCGGCGAGCCGCTGACCATCTACGGCGACGGCAGCCAAACGCGCAGCTTCTGCTACGTGGACGACCTGCTCGAAGGCATCCTGCGCCTCTCGCGCTCTGACGAACACCTGCCGGTCAACATCGGCAACCCCGTTGAGTTTACCGTCCTCGAAGCGGCGCAGGCCATCCTGGAAGTGACCGGATCCAGAAGCGAGATGTGCTTGAGAGCACTGCCCGTCGACGACCCCTCCCGCCGTTGCCCTGACATTTCCAAGGCCCGCGCCTTGCTTGGTTGGGAGCCGCGGATCACTCTCAAGGAAGGGTTGCAGAAGTCGCTGGAGTTCTTCAGGAGCAAAGTGGCGGTTACGGCATAGACTGTCTTTTCGGGCAGCACGATGCATTGGCCAGTGTCAGAGCAATGAGCGCTAATTTTCTTTCCGCGCAAGACGCAGTTTTGCTACTCTTTTCCTACCATGAAGCGCACATTTTTTCTGTTCCTTACTGTCCTTGTCCTTCTTTTCGCCAGTCTGCCCGCCGTCGCGCAGAAGTTTCAGCCTAAAACCATCCAGTTCAAAGGAGCCCCGGAGTACTCCGACCAGGAACTGCTGGCCGCCGCGGGGCTGAAAATGGGCACGGTCCTGGCCTTTGCTGACATGAAGGACCACTCCCAAAAGCTGATGGACACGGGGGTATTCGACACTCTCAGCTTCAAGTTCGATGGGGTGGATCTCGTCTATACCCTGGTTCCTTCCACCACGCTCTATCCCGTGCGCCTGGAGAACTTGCCGCTCATGCCGGGCAGGGAACTGGACGCAGCGCTGCACGACCGTTTCCCGCTTTATCACGGGAAGGTTCCAACCGAGAACGGGCTGCTCGAAAGTGTGCGCGGCGCACTGGAAGAGATGCTGGCGGCCAAAGGGATCAAGGCTACGGTGGAGGCCATGCCTTACACCGACTTCAAACTGCACGAAGTCACGGCCATGAGCTTTGCCATCACTGCGCCGCCGGTGCGAGTGGGCGAGATTCACATCGATGGCGCGTCGGAGGCGCTTGATCCCAAGGCCGTGGAGATGCTTGCCCGGCTGACCGGCTCAGCCTATGACATAGAAGGAAGTCCCATCTCGATCGAGACCTTTCTGGGAAACTATTATCGCGACAAGGGTTACCTGGAAGCCGTTGTTCATGCCACCCGGCTGAACGATCCCATCATCGGGGCGGAAGCGGTTCATGTTCCGTTTCAGGTCTCGGTTTTGCCAGGAGCTTTGTACAAGCTGGCGAGTGTCCAACTCGCGCCCGGCCTGCTGGTTACGCAGGCGGACTTCGACAAACAATCTCATATACATCCCGGAGCCATTGCTACCTCGCAGTACGTGCGCGAAAATTGGCAGTTCATCGAACGCCAGTACCACAACAAAGGCTTTATGAAAGCTGCCGTTCATCCGACCGCCAGCTTCGACCGCGCTCAGGGTACGGTCAGCTATACCGTCACCGCGGAACCCGGCCCGGTTTATACCATGGGCAAGCTAACCATTGGAAACACCGCCGACGATCTTCGAGCCGCGATGCTGGCTGCCTGGAAGATGCCTGCCGGCGCGGTCTTCAACGAAGGTTCAATTCTCGGTTTCTATGCCACGCATGGCGTCAATCCCGCGCTCGAACGGACCGTTGCTTCCGCCAATCTCAAATACGTGCTGACCTTGAATGACGATACCCACACGGTCGATGTGGTGCTGCGGCTGGAAAGGCGGTACTGAAGCAAGCTATTCTCGTTTCCATGTTCCACACGCTGATCTTCGACCATATGTTTCAGTTGCCGCTTCCGATCCTGGAGAAGCTGCTTCGCCCGGTGATTGTCTACCTGGTGCTGGTGCTGCTGTTGCGCCTCTTCGGCAAGCGGGAACTGGCCCAGCTCAACCCCTTCGACCTGGTGGTGCTGCTCTCGCTCTCGAATACGGTGCAGAACGCCATCATCGGCGAAGACAACTCGGTGACCGGCGGCATCATCGGCGCCTTCAGCCTGCTGGCCATCAACTGGCTGGTGGTGCGGGTGCTCTTCCGCTCCCGCAGGCTGACACGCGCCTTCGAGGGCCGGGCCACCATCCTGGTCCACGATGGCCAGATTGACCAGCGGGCCTTGGAGCGCGAGTCGCTCAGCCGCGAGGAACTGTTCGAGGTCATTCACCGCCAGGGCTTCGAGGATCTTCACCAGGTGCGCAAATGCGAACTGGAACCCAACGGCACCTTCTATGTGGAGGCCTTCGACCCTTCGGCCGCCGACAAGCGCCACACTGAACTGCTGGAGCGGCTCGATGCGCTCAGCCGCGAAGTTGCCGCGCTGAGGGTGCAGCCGGCGGGAGAATAATTTTCAAGGATGGCGAGCGTTACTCCCACTCGATGGTGCCGGGGGGCTTGCTGGTGATGTCGTAGACCACGCGGTTGATGCCGCGCACCTCGTTGACGATGCGGCTGGAGATGCGTTTGAGCACCTCGTAGGGAAGCGGGGCCCAGTCCGCCGTCATACCGTCTTCCGAGTGAACGGCCCGCACCGCCGCAGTGTAGGCGTAGGTGCGCTGGTCGCCCATTACGCCCACGCTCATCACCGGCAACAGCACGGCAAAGCTCTGCCAGATCGACGAATAAAGCCCGGCAGCCCTGATCTCGGCAACCACGATCTCGTCAGCTTCCTGGAGCAGCGCCACGCGCTCCGGCGTCACCTCGCCCAGGATGCGCACGGCCAAGCCGGGCCCCGGAAACGGCTGGCGGCCCAGAATCTCTTCCGGCATTTGCAGGTCGCGGCCGATGCGCCGGACTTCATCCTTGAAGAGGTCGCGCAAAGGCTCGATCAGCTTGAGCTTCATTCCCAGCGGCAGGCCGCCCACGTTGTGGTGGCTCTTGATGGTCTGGCTGGGGCCCTTCACGCTGGATGATTCAATGACGTCGGGGTAGAGCGTGCCCTGTACCAGCCACTCCACACCGCCTGTTTCCTTGGCAATGCGGGTCGCCTCGTCGTCGAAGACGGCAATGAACTCCGCGCCGATGATTTTGCGCTTCTTCTCGGGTTCAGCCACGCCGACCAGTTTGCTCAGGAAGCGCTCACTGGCGTCGACGGCGACAATCTTCAGGCCCAGATTGTCGCGCAGATTTTTCTGAACGGAGACGAATTCATTTTTGCGCAGGACGCCGTTGTTGACGAAGATGCAAGTGAGTTGGCTGCCGATGGCCTTGTGCACCAGCACTGCGGCCACCGACGAATCCACGCCGCCGGAGAGGCCGCAGATGACGTGGCCCTTGCCTACTTTCTCGCGGATCGAGGTCACGGTGCTCTCGATGAAGCGAGCCGGGGTCCAGTCGCCGCGCGCGCCGCAGATGGCAAAGACAAAGTTCTTGATAATCTGCGGACCCAGCGGCGTGTGATGCACCTCGGGGTGAAATTGCACGGCCCAGATGCGGCGCTTCTCGTTGGCTATGCCTGCCAGGGCGTTGGCGGTCACCGCCGTGCGATGGAAACCGGCGGGCAGCTCCAGCGCCTCGTCGCCGTGGCTCATCCAGACGGCCAGCGTCGGCGGCAGGCCGGCAAATAGAGGCGTTGCGCTGTCCTCGATGGTGACTTCAGCATGACCATATTCGCGCTTCGATGCCGAGCGGATCTTTCCGCCCAGGTGGTGCACGATGAACTGCAAGCCATAGCAGATGCCCAGCACCGGCACGCCCAGTTCCAGCAGCCTGGGGTCGGCAGCCGGGGCGTCGGCGTCATAGACCGAGGACGGCCCACCCGAGAGGACGATCCCCAACGGCTGGAGCGCCTTGATTTCGGCGAGCGGCGCCGTACAGGGCAGCACGACGGAGAAGACATTCTGCTCACGGATGCGCCGCGCAATCAGTTGCGTGTATTGCGAGCCAAAATCGAGGATGACGATCGTTTGGGTGTTCACGGTTCAAGTGTGGCAGGCGCGAGGGGGGAATGTAAAGACGGACTTGATTCTATGTGTATGTGCTCAAACACGTACTTTCGTGCAAGAGCTTCCATTGGCAATTGAGAATACGATATTATGAAACTGTTTTCGAGGAGGACTCCAATGGTTGATATGAAGACCGCCGTAAAAGCAGCAATAACTTTTATTGAGGACTTCTTTCCAGGAGCAAAGGATATTCGGCTCGAAGAGGTCGGGCCCGATGGAGCATTATGGTCTGTGACCGTTTCTTTCAAAACGGGTGACTCCGAAATCTTGTCTGATGTGATGAAACGAGATGCTCGTATTTACAAAATCGTTGTAATCGAGGCTGATACTGGTGAACCGCGCGCAATGAGGAATTGGGGAGAATGAACACATATGTCGAATCGCTGCTCGTCAAGTATATTCCGAAGGGAATCCTGATTGACGCGAATCTGGCGCTGCTTTACTTGGTTGGAAGTTACGACCTGCGCCTAGTAGGCGATGGAAAATACAATAAATTATCGAAATACAATGCAGAGGACTACCAACTGCTGCTCCAGCTTAAAAGTGTATTCAAGAAAGCTGTCACAACGCCTCATGTCTTGACGGAAGTAAGCAATCTCGTCAATGATCTACCTGCTCTGACAAAGAGCGAATGCTTGAAGAAGTTTTACGAAACCTTTGTTGAAATCGATGAGCTTACCATCCCAAGCATGGAAGCGGCTCAACGGCCGGAATTCCATTATCTTGGTTTGACCGACAGCGCTCTCGCGCACGTCTCAGATCAATACTTGATCGTGACAGACGATGCGCGGCTTGTGAAAAAGATGAATGAATCCAAACTTGAAGCCCTCAACTTCAATCACCTGCGGATGTACCATCTTTTGTCCGCATAAGTTTTCGCATCATCCTACTCATAGTGATACCGCGCCTGGAGAAATTCGATGCGGTCGGGGGGGACCCGGTAAACCAACCGGTGCTCCTGTGTGATGCGGCGGCTCCAGCAACCCGCCAGCACAAATTTGAGCGGCTCCGGCTTGCCGATGCCCGAGAAGGGATCAGCGAGGATAGCGGCCATCAAGTCAAGGACACGGAGTGCGGTTTTGCGGTCCGTCTCAATCCAGTAACGCAAATCGTCTCGAAAATTGCTTGAAATCACCGCGATGCGACCAGCTGAGTTGCTCATTGTTCGATCAGCTTGTCCTTTCCAAACCAACCGAATGACGAAGCTCCTCCAGAGTCATCACTTCTCCACCACCCCGCTCCATCTCGCGCAAAGACTCAAGCAACCGCTCTGCATTTTTGGGCGAGCGCAATAGGTGTGCCGTTTCCATCAGGCTCGAAAGCTCATCGGCGGGGACGATGGCCACGTCCCTTGCGCCGCGGCGACGGACCAGTAAGACCTCACGGTCGTCGGTCACCCGGTCGAGAAATCCGGCCAGCTTTCCGCGCAGGGCGGTGTATGTGGTTTCGACAGCCATGCCGTAGTCCTCCAGAGACAAACGTACAGCCTTCCTGTACGCATGTCAATTTTTCTACCCAGCTTAGAGTTCCAATCTGGCCGACTACTTGCTCTCGTTTTTGTAGACCACACCCGCTTTCATGACGAACTTCACATTCTGCAAGACGCGCACATCGTCGAGCGGGTTCTTCTCGACGGCGATGATGTCAGCCCATTTTCCGGCTTCGAGCGAGCCAGTTTTGGCGCTCCAGCCCATCAGATCGGCGGCATTGACCGTTGCGGTTTGCAGCGCGGCCAGCGGGGCCATGCCGAGCTGATTGACGTACACATCCAGTTCATGCGCGTTCAGCCCGTGCGGATAGACGGCGGCATCGGTGCCCAGGGCGATCTTCACGCCGGAGTCGATGGCGTGTTTGATGTTGTTCTTGGCCACGGCGTCGACCTCCAGCATCTTCTTGTGAGAGTAGGGCGGGAGGTTGCCGTTCTCCACTATCCAATCTTCCAGATAAAGCGTGGGAACCAGATAAGTGCCGTCTTTCTTCATTTCGGCGATGCCTTCATCGTTGATGTAGGTGCCGTGCTCGACCGAATCCACGCCAGCCTGCGCGGCCCATAAGATTCCCTGCGCCCCATGAGCATGAGCGGCCACCTTGCGGCCCAGGCGGTGGGCGTCGGCCACGATGGCGCGCAATTCTTCAAGGGTGTACTGCGAGGCCTGCGGATCGTCGCCCCGGGTCAAAACGCCGCCGGTGGCGCAGATTTTGATCAGGTCAGCGCCGTACTTGATGTTCTGCCGGACCATGTGCTGCACCTCGGCGATGCCGTCGGCCACGCCGTCGCCCACCGAGTGATAGCGGATGGGCAGCAGGTCATTGTCGCAATGCCCGCCGGTAATCCCTATCAGCGGCCCGCTGACCAGCATGTGCGGCCCGGCAATCTGGCCGGAATTAATGGCGTCGCGCAGGTCCACATCGGTGTAGCCGCCAGCTCCCACGTTGCGCACGGAGGTGAAGCCGGCCAGCAGTGTTGTGTGAGCGTTCACCACACCGTTGATGGCTTCTTTGGCGTCGGTTTCAGTTACTTCGTGGAAGGGGTCGAAGTTGGTATCCATCGTCAGGTGGGTATGCACGTCGATCAGGCCGGGCAGCACCGTAAGGCCGCTCAAATCGATCACCGCATCGCCAGGCTGCGCGGGGACTGAAGCGCTGGGCGCGATGGATTGAATAGTTTCGCCCACCACAACCAGGGTCTGGGCATCGAGCAGTTTGCCGGTCTTCACGTCGAGCAGGTGGCCGGCGCGCACCAGAGTGCGTTGGGCCGCGGGCTTCGGGGCCGGCTGGGCAGAGACGATGATCGCGCTGGCGGCGAGCAAGAACGCCAGGAAGTGATTTTGCCGCTTGAACATTCGTAAACCTCCAACAAGAACTGCAAGCGGAGTGTAGCAAGAAATGCCGGCCTTCGTGCTGGCATTCCGGAAGGCGGAGAAGCGACGGCCTTCATCACCCTTAGCCGGGCGTGATAGGCTGCTAGGCGACGCAGCCTGTGCCAATTGGCTGCTCCGAATTCGGTCCCGGCCCCGTTCATTTGCGTTTTCCGCACCATGGACCCGGCTGGTTGACCTTGTCACAAAGAGGACATCCGATGAATTGCTTTCGCTTCGCACCGATCCTGATTCTGGCGGCCGGAACCGCTCTGTCTCAGACCACTCCAACCGCTGATGCCGCGAAGCCCGCACCACCAGCGGCCAGCAAGAGCTTCGATCTGACGGCCATCGACAAGACCGCCGATCCCTGCACCGATTTTTATCAGTACGCCTGCGGCAACTGGGTCAAGAGCAATCCCATTCCGAGCGACCAGACGCGCTGGGCGCGGTCCTTCTCGCTGCTCGGCGAGCGCAACCGCTACTTGCTATGGCAGGAGCTGGACGCCGCAGCCACGAACCCCAAGAGCGCGCTGGAAAAGCAGTATGGCAATTACTTTGCCGCCTGCATGAACACCGATCTGGTGGAGCAGAAGGGGCTGAAACCGCTGGAACCAGCATTCAAGCAGATTGCCACCCTCAACAACGTCCACGAGTTGGCCGTCATGGCCAGCAAATTGGAGGCCGAGGGTAGCTCAATGCCCTTGTTCAACTTTGGCGTCGAACAGGACGACAAGGACTCCTCCAAGCAGATTGCCGGCGTCTTTCAGGGCGGGCTTTCGCTGCCAGACCGCGACTACTACATTGTGGACAACAAGCATTTCGCGGAGATCCGCCAGCAGTACGTTGAGCACGTAACAAAGATGTTCGTTCTCGCTGGTGATACCCCCGAGAAGGCAGCCCGGGAAGCCGCCGCCGTTCTGGAGATTGAAACCGCGCTGGCCAAGGCTTCGACCAGCCGCACCGACCTGCGCGACCCGGCGAACCGCTACCACATCTACACCGTGGCCGACTTCCAGAAGCTGACCCCGGATTTCGATTATTCGGTCTATTACAAGGCCATACAGGTGCGTCCTTTCGACACGCTGAACGTGGCCACGCCCGACTTTTTCAAGGGACTGAATGAACTGATGGCCAAAGAACCGATCGAGGCCTGGAAGTCGTACTTTCGCTGGCACACGCTGCATGGCGCTGCTTCGAATCTGCCGAAGGCCTACTTCGATGAGAACTTCGCCTTCTATGGAAAAATCCTGGCTGGACAGGAGAAACCGACGCCGCGCTGGAAGCAGTGCAGCAGTATGACCGACCGCGCACTGGGCGAGGCGGTGGGCCAGGACTGGGTGAAGAAAAACTTCCCGCCCGCGGCCAAGGCCAGCATGGACCAGTTGGTGGCCGCCCTGGAGAAGTCTCTGGGCGACGACATCAAGACCCTGCCCTGGATGAGCGACGCCACGAAGAAGGCTGCGGAGGAGAAGCTGGCTCTGTTCCGCAACAAGATCGGTTACCCGGAAAAGTGGCGCGACTACTCGGCCCTCCAGGTAAAGCGCGACGACTTGATCGGCAACCTGCACCGGAGTACGGTCTTCGAGCGCAACTGGGAGCTGGACCATCTGGGCAAGCCGGTGGACGAAAAGGAATGGGGTATGACGCCGCCCACGGTCAACGCCTATTACAACCCCTCGTTCAACGACATCAACTTCCCGGCCGGCATCCTGCAGCCGCCTTTCTTCGACTTCACTATCGACCCTGCTGTGAATTTCGGCGGGATCGGCGTGGTGATTGGCCACGAAATGACCCACGGCTTCGACGACGAGGGCTCGCAGTACGACGGCAAGGGCAACCTGCGCGAGTGGCAGACGGCTGAGGATCGCAAAGCCTTCACCGAGCGGACCGACTGCGTGGCCAACGAGTACAGCGGCTTTGAAGCGGCTCCGGCACATGATGGCGTTTCCGCGCAGAAGCTGAACGGCAAACTCACCCTGGGCGAGAACACGGCCGACAACGGCGGCCTGCGCATCGCTTATATGGCCCTGCTGGATACGCTGGCGGCGCAGGGCAAAACCATCAACGACAAGATCGACGGTTACACTGAGGAACAGCGCTACTTTCTGGGCTTTGCCCAGGTATGGTGCCAGAACCAGACCGAGCAGTCGGCCCGCCAGTCAGCGCTGGTGGACCCCCACTCGCCCGGCCGCTGGCGCGTGAACGGTTCCGTGCAGAACTTCGATCAATTCGGCAAGGCCTTTGGCTGCACCAAAGGTCAACCCATGTTCCCGGTGAGTTCCTGCCGGGTCTGGTAGACCACATTATTCCTGGCCTGAAGCCGTGGAGCGTCAATGCCACGGCTTTGGATCAGGGGCCGGAATGCCTCAGACCGGGCTGGCCGGCCGGGGTGGTTTCTGTCTCGTCGTTGACCTACCCGTCGTCCGGGCGTCCAAATTGTAGCCGCCGAGCAATGAAACTATGTCGGCAAGTCTGAAAGACGAGGGGTTTCCACCGCGCCCGGGGCGGTGCAGCCCCAAAAATGTGCTGTTTTACCCCATCTCCAGCCGAAACTAGGCATAACCTGCCCTCGGCTTTTACAATGCAACAGGGACCCGTCCCAACCCAGCTCTGCTGTGGATCTAGCAAACTTGGCGGCACACGCCTGACCAGGATGAAGGAATCGCATGAAGTTCAGGAAAATTGGCAAGGCACTTCTGATGGGCGCCCTCTCTGCTGGCGTTGTCCTCGGCGTTACGTCTTGCATTCAGGATTATTCGGTTGGTTATTTGTATGTGACAGGGACGGTGACGGCCGAGACCTCCGGCAATGGCATCGTCAGTGGCTTCAAGATCGACCACAACACGGGTAAGCTGACCACCATCAATGGTCTGCCGGTCTCTTCCGGCGGCGCCAACCCGGTTCGGGCCGTACTGCTCTCGGGCAGCCGCTTCCTGTATGTCCTCAACCGGGGCGTCAGCACCAACCCGGCAGGCACCTCTTTATGCACCACGGCGTACCCCTGCCAGAATTCCAATATCACTGAATTCGCGATCGGCGCCAATGGCGTCCTTACGCCGCAGGAGACTTTCTACACTCAAGGCCTCAATCCGTTCCGCATCGTCGCCGACAGTTCGGGAAGCTTCATTTACGTGCTGGAACACGATTCCCTGTACAACGGCGCCCCGTCCAGCTCGACGAATCAGAACCCGAATTGCGCGGCTGCCCTGACCGGCGCCACGACCTGCGGCGACATTACCGTTTTCAAGGTCGACTCGACCACCGGCCGGTTGTCCCTGGTCGTCAATGCCCAGGTGACGGCGGCCAACGGCGGCACCGCGCTGCCCTATTTCCCGGTTCCCTCCAATCCTGTCGACTTTGTGATGGCCAGCGGATTTATCCTCACCATGAGCGGGACTACCGCAACTGCCTCAACCTCCTATCCGTATACCGGCGGCGCAACCGTCTTTCCGTATGCCTACAGCACAACCGGGCAGTTGACGGTGAGCCAGAACAGCGCTCAGGCGCTGAACATTACTCAGGGAACCGCCATTGTGAACGGTAGCAGTTACGTCTTCGTGCTGGACAACGAACCGCTTACGGTCACGGTGAGTGGTGTCTCCACCACCTATCCGAGCCAGATTCTGCCTTACACCGTGGGCAGCGGCGGAGCGCTGTTGGCGGCCACCAGCGGCCCCATTCCCGATGACGCGAATCAATCCAACCCCATTTACCTGGCGATGGAGAACAAGGGCAAGTGGTTCTATGTGGCCAACGAGGGGAATAGTACAGATAAGACCGTGGCACAGAGCGGCATTGCTGGCTACGTGATGAACAGCCCATTCCAGCCCGGCGAAATGGCAGGGACGCCCATTGGTTTCGGTACCGGCGCCGGCCCGCAGTGCTTAGTCGAAGATCCCTCAAATCAGTTTTTCTATACGGCCAACTACAACGATTCAAGCGTAACCGGTCAGTCAATTGACGAAAATACCGGTAACCTCAGGCCGCTTTCTCAGTCGACGAAGGCGCCCTCCGAGTACACATTGACCGGGCCGCCCACTTGGTGCCTGGTGGATGGGCGCACCGACTAAACCGTCGTTTGATGCAGATACGCCTGGGGTGGAGGCTGGCCCCCGCTCCAGGCGGTGATTGATCAGCAGTCTTCAAGAACGCAGCCGAATGCCGGGCGCGATGTTTTTTATGGGGTGCCCTGGGGTTCGATTCCAAACCTGATTATTAGGGACCGGAGCTTCTGGTCCACTGACGAAAGATGCGCATGAAGTTCAATAAATCGAGCCAGTTGCTGCTGGTCTCCGCGGTCAGCCTTTTGGTGGCCGGACTGATGACCGCCTGCGGTACGCTCACCACGGATTTCGTTTACGTGGCTAGCTCCAAAGCTGCGGGAACCAACAACTACGGCGAGATCGACGTCTTCGAGATTAACTCGGTCTCCGGCGCGATGCGCCAGATTCCCAGTTCGCCCTTCCCCTCAGGCGGACGCAACCCGGTGGCCGAAGCAGTCTCCTCCGATTACGCGAATCTTTACGTGGTTAACCAGGACGACAACACCATCGTTCAGTTCATGATCGGCAGCGACGGCAAGCTCTATCCGCAGAACACCGTGAATACGCCTGGGATCTACCCTCTCGCCGTAGCAGTGAGCGGGACGAATCTGTTCGTTGTGGACACCTACCAGCCGCTCCCCACCTGCTCGAACGCGGATCCGTGTTCGGGGTCGGTGGGCGTTTTCCCACTTTTGCCCGCCACTGGTAGCGGTTCCACGGCAACACTCAGTGGCGCATTCGGGACGCCACTCACCAATGCGAGCACCGGCAAGGATTATTGGCCGCTGATTCTGCCCGCCGCGCCCACTGACGTAATCATACCCACAGCGGTCAACGTCCTGAAATCGGGGGCGGAACTCTACGTCACGGCGTATGACGCCTCGGTAACGCCCAACATCGGTTATGTCTTCGGTTTCGCAATCGCTTCCAGCGGCGCGCTTACGCCCCTCAACAGCGGTGTGCCCTTTGCCGCGGGCGTCCATCCCTCCGCAATCGCCAGCGATTCCAGCAGTACCTACGTTTATGTTACGGATTCGGCAAGCGGGAACATTCGCGGCTACTCGGTGAGTACTACGACAGCCAGTCTGGGCTTCCTGAGCCAGTTGAGCGGCAGCCCCTACCTGGCCGGCAATCAACCCTCCGCGATCGTCGTCGATTCAAAGTATCCGTATGCCTACGTCGCCAACGCGCTGGACGGCAACGTGGAGGCTTACTCGATCACCAATGGCGTGCTTAGTTTTCTGGGCGGTTCCACAACCCCCGTCACCTACTCCGCAGGAACACAGCCGGTGGCCATCGGTATCGACCCATCGACCAACCATTTTCTTTTTACTGCCAACTTTCTTTCCGACACCGTCTCCGACTTTGAGTTGAGCGCCACCGCTGGCACGCTCATCAACACGCAACGCTCCCCTTACACCTCCAACGCTCAGCCGACGGCCGTGGCTGCCGTTCCGCACAACACCACGCAGAAGTGATCTGGGCAACGGCTTGCTGCCTGGCACTCTAGCAATACCCCGTACCGGGCTTTTACAATGCTTACGGGGGCAACCTAACGAGTTTTCTTTGGGCTCGTACTTGATCGCCCACGACGAAGGAAGCGCATGAAGTTCAGCAAATTGAGCCAGCTCATTCTGGTCTCTTCCATCGGCCTTCTAGTGGCCACCCTTTTCACCGCCTGCGCGATCACCACCATCGATTATGTTTTCGTGGCCAGTTCCGCCGGCTCGGGAACCTCGAGCAACGGACAGATCGAGATCTACGCGGTAGATTCCCAGTCCGGCGCATTGCGCACGGGAGCATCCACCGTCTCCTCGGGCGGAGTGAACCCGGTTTCCATGGCCGTTACTTCCGACTATGCAAATCTTTACGCCGCCAATGCGGGCAACAGCACCATCGTCCACTTCACCATCGGCCTCCATGGAGAGCTGACGGCGAAGGACACGATTACCATCACTGGTACGCCTGTTGCCGTGGCTGTAAACGCCGCCAATACGTATCTGTATGTTCTCTCCGGCCCCAGTCCCGCCGTACTCACGGCCTATGCCCTTTCCAGCGGCACAATCGGTGCCGCAACTTCTCCGCAAACCCTCAAGCTCTATGGCAACTACGCTGCCTACTCCGGCGACCTCCTTGTTCCCACCGGGTTGACCGTGCTTGCCAATGGTGCGGCAGTGTACGTTACGGCCTATGACAAGTCGGCCTACAACCCTGGTGGAAGCACGAGCAGCACCGCCAACCCAGGCTGGGTCTTTGGCTTCACTATTGGCTCAGGCGGTGTATTGACTGGGGCAGCCAACCCCTATGAAGCTGGCATCAAACCCACGGCCATCGACGCCGATCCCACGAACCGCTATGCCTATGTCACCGATTTTGCCTCCAACGAGCTGATTGGCTACGCGATCATGGGCGGCAACACCCTCAGTTTTCTCTCCAATGGTCCTTTCAAAACAGGGAACGAACCCTCCGCCGTGACCATCGACCAGCGCGGCAAGTTCATCTATGTCACCAACTCGCTGGATTCCTCGGTCTCGTCCTACGCTATCGACCTGGCCACAGGCACTCCCACGACCGCAGTGAGCGTCTCCGGCGCCAGTACCAACGCGACTGACCCCCAGCCGGTTGCCATCACCATCGACGCGGCGTTGGGACGGTTTGTCTATACCGCCAACTATTTGGGCAACTCGATCTCCGGCTTCCGCCTGGATTCGACTTCGGGCGCGTTGACCGCTACGCAGGCCACGCCCTACGAAACGGGGGCAAAACCCACCGCTGTGGTCTCCATTCCCCACGGCAACTATTCCACGCAGTCGGTTAACCCGTAGCGCCTGGGTTTCCAGGAGAAGAAAACGAAGCCCAGCCTTCCCGGCTGGGCTTTTTGCTGCAACAATGTCCAATCCGGGTAGAGCAACTCTGGCTTTTCTCTAGTTCCGGTTCTGCTCTACGCCCCCATCCACTTTCGCAGTTGCCGCTGTGCTGGCTTTTCCACCAAGTGCAGCGCCGCCACGGCAAGCACGATGAGTACCACGTAGCTGAGCCACGGGTCGAATCGGATCAGGCCCAGGTGGTCCAGCACATGCGATTGGTGAATCAGGTTCCAAAGGCTGAAGTGGAGCAGATAAAGGCAGTAGCTGGCCTCGCCCACAAAGACCAGCGGACGCCATCCCAGCGCAGTAGCCAGCGGGTTCTTCCCGGCCAGGCCAAGCACGATGCAGCCGAAAAGCGGCATCAGCAGGCCATCGTGCATGATGGCGTAAGGTACCAGCGGTCCCAGCGTCAGCAGGCCATAGATGCTGGCAAAGCCGCCCAGCCCTAGCCAGAGGCGCAGTCGGCTATCGCGCGTCATCAGCTCGTCCAGTTCAGCCAGCATCACGCCGAAGATGAAGCTGGCTACGTGCGAATACGGAGTGTATTTGAGCGCCCACAACCAGCGCCCGTAACTGAAGCGGTCCGGATGCGCAATCCCATCCGGATTGAAGACCATATACAGCAGGCCGGGGATCAGGCCCAGCGCCCATATCCCGGCCATCTTCCAGAGGTGCGGCACCACGCGCTCAGGCCGCTTCCAGCGGGCCAGCCAGGGAAAGATCACGTAGTAAAATGACTCGGCTGACATGGTCCAGGCCGGCGTGTTCAGAAAGGTGGCGATGGCCGGAATCCAGCCCTGCAGAAGCAGGGGCGTGAGTACCATGCCCGTCCAGAACATTCCGTGCGTGTGACTGCCGTATTCCTTGCCCAGCGTGCCCCAGCTCAACAGCAGGCTGAGTAGGTAAATGGGATAGATGCGCGTGAACCGCGCCTTCCAGAAACGAACCTTGTCCAGTTCACCGGCCCGCGCCCGCACATTGTAGTTATAGCCGAGCACGAAGCCCGAGAGCAGAATGAAATAGCTCACCGAAACGTAGCCGGCGTTGACCACCGGAGCCAGCCAGCCAAACCACTGAGGATTGGAAAAATGGAAGAGGACGATGTTTACAGCCGCAAAGCAGCGCAGACCCGTCAGTGCATTCAGCCGCGCTGGCTTGGGAATATCCACTGGATGTTAGACGCCTCCGTGAAAAGATAGCTGACAGCGGACGGCATCCAGTTGACAGCGGAAAAAACGAACACCGGCAATCGGATGCTGCCGGTGGTGAACTGTCGACTGCGTTACGCCGTCACCAGCGATCCAACCTTCTCGCCCAGCACTACACGCCGGATATTCCCCGGCTGGTTCATGTTGAAGACGATCAAGGGCAGGTTGTTGTCCTTGCACAGGCTCACGGCGGTCAGGTCCATCACCCTCAGCCCCTGGCGCAGAATTTCCATGTAGGTTATCTCGTCGAACTTGACCGCATCCTTCACCAGCACCGGGTCGGCGTTGTAGATGCCTTCAACCTTGGTGGCCTTCAGCAGCACGTCGGCCTTGATCTCCATGGCGCGCAGGCTGGCCGCTGTATCGGTGGAGAAGAAGGGATTGCCGATGCCCGCGGCAAAGACAACCACGCGGCCCTTTTCCAGGTGGCGCACGGCCCGGCGGCGAATGTACGGCTCAGCGACCTGGTTCATGAACATAGCGCTCATCACGCGGCACTGCACACCACGCTGTTCAATGGCGTCCTGCAAGGCGATGGCGTTGATGATCGTGGCGAGCATGCCCATGTTGTCAGCGCTCACCCGGTCCATATCTTTGGCCTGTTCGGCCACGCCGCGGAAGAAGTTGCCTCCACCCACAACTATGCCAATCTCCACGCCCAGCGCATGCACATCGACGATTTCGCCGGTAATCTCAGCGACCTTGTTGGCGTCCAGGCCAAATCCGCGCGTACCGGCCAGCGCCTCACCCGAAAGCTTCAGAACAATCCGTTTATACATACCTTTTCGAGTATCGCATACCGGAGGCGGCCGGAATTGGCCAACTTAAAAGCCGTGCGGCAGGGCGATTCCGGCAAATTTATCGGAATGAATTCGCCTGCCGTGTAAGCACGGAGGCTTGCAAATGCGTCCAAATCAGTAAGGCAAAGGTGCGTTTTCCGCCCAGCCGCCTAGGGGGTAATGCAATTCGTAGCATCTTGCACTACGGAATGTTGTTTTCGCTGTCCAGCCGGCTCCGGACCGCACTCCCGCTGGCTTTCTTGTTCGCCAGCATCCAATCAGCAATCCCCATGCGGGCGCAAAGCGCTCTTTCCGCGCCTGTGCAGAGCGCGTCGGGAGCGGATGACACGAACCAGATGCTGGGCGGAGTTACGCTCTCCGGCTCTGGCGCGGGCTTTAACGCGGCGCCTCCTGATTCCGGACGGACCGGCAGGCAAATAGACGGCTCCTCTACCGGATCCGCTTTGTGGAACCACCTGCTTCTGGATGCATTCCAGCTCGGGAGGTGCTCCGGCAACTCCTGCGGAGCGGCGGGAAGCGGCAGGAGCTTCAACGGCGGCGGACAAAGCTCTGGAAGCGGAGCCGCACCGCAGATGGGCGGCGGACCTGGCTTCAACGGCGACGGTCCTGGCGGAAATTCCGCAAGCCTTGATTCCCTCTTCCGGATGGCCAGCGACCTGAGCCGCGATCTGGGCGCGGGCAGAAAGGGAAACCTGGGCACGGCGCTAGGAGTTCTGCCCACGCTGAACCAACTCACGCGCGGCGGCCTGAACCTGCCTTTCAACTCTTCGCTCGGCAATTTCCGGCTATCGTGCCAGAATCTATTTGGAGGAACAGGTAGCCCAATGGGCAGTCGAATTAGCTACGGATCGCCGTCCGCCTCCTTCACGAGCACGCACCTGAAAACCGGCAAGATCGACTTCTCGTCGTCTGCAACGGTCAGCGGAGGCTTCGGCATGAGCGCCGGAATGTCGTCCTTTGGCGGCCAAGGAGGAGGCAGCACATCCTTCGGCGCTCGGGCGGGCGGCGGAAGCGGAATGGGCGGCCAGGCGGGCGGCGGAGCGCCAGGAGGTGGTCCGGGCAGCCATGGCGGCGGGCCGGGTAGAGAGAGCGGAGGAGGAGGGCGTCCCTCTGCGTCTGTTTCCCTCCGGCTCAACTTCTAGGAGCTTCCAAGACGTTTTCCAGAACGAAGAAGGCCCAGAGTTTGCGCCCTAGGCCTTGGTTATTGCCTGTATATGGTCGAAACTTACTCGGTAGCTGCTTCGACGGCCTTGGTGGTGGCCACAGTCCAGTCGGGGGCGCCAACCTTGAAGCGCGCGAAGCGCCGCACGGTGATGTTTTCGCCCAGCTTGCCAACCTTGGTCGCGATCAACTCCTTGATGCTGACTGCCTGGTCCTTGATGAAAGGCTGGTCCAACAGGCAGACCTCTTCGTAGAACTTGGCCATCTTGCCTTCGACAATCTTCTCAAGCACTGCGGCCGGCTTGCCCGTAGCTGCGGCCTGGGCGCGATAAATCTCCTTCTCGCGCTCCATATCGGCCGGGGTCACGTCCTCGGACTTCACATAGCGCGGGTCGGAGGCCGCGATGTGCATCGCGATGTCCTTGAGCAGCTCCTGAAAGTCTTCAGTACGGGCCACGAAGTCGCTCTCGCAGTTGAGTTCCACCAGAACGCCAATCTTGCCGCCGGCGTGAATGTAAGTGCCCACCGCGCCTTCGTTGGTCGAGCGGGCAGCCTTCTTTTGCGCCGAGGCCATGCCCCGCTTGCGCAACACCACAAAGGCATCCTCAATGTTTCCTTTGGTCTCTTGCAAAGCCTTCAGGCAGTCGCCCATGGGCGCGCCGGACTTTTCCCGAAGTTCTTTCACCTGCTTGGCATTAATCTTTTCGCTCACTGTTGTCTCTCTTCCTGGCTTCCGCCAGACTTGGGATAGTTTCTGGCCGGTCAAGTTCCGGCATAAGAAAAGCGTGGCGCAATCCTGGCGGCCACGCTTCTCTCAGTATGCACAATCCGAGTGCAGGAATGATTAAAGAGCGCCTTGAGCCGCCTCGGTCTCGTCCAGCGCCGCCACTGCGGCGGGCGCCTTGCGAATGCCGCCACCCAGAGCCGCATCCAGGTCCACGACCTCGGGAACTTCCTCGACCGGCGCATCCGCGGCAACTGCCGCATCTTCGGCCACCGGAGTGGGTTGTTCTTCCTGGAAAGCCTTGTCGCTCACCATGTTGGTGCCTTCGGCTGCGGAATCGGCGATCTTCGAGGTAAACAGACGAATGGCGCGCAGCGCGTCGTCGTTGCCTGGAATCACGTAATCAACCACCGTCGGGTCGCAGTTCGTATCCACCACGGCCACCACCGGAATGCCTAGCTTGCGGGCTTCCTTCACGGCAATCGCTTCGTTGTTCGAATCGACGATAAACAGGGCATCCGGCAGGCGCTTCATGTTTTTGATGCCGGCCAGGTTCGCCTGCAGGTGCTTGCGCTCCCGCTCCAGGCGAATCACTTCCTTCTTGGTCAGCAACTCATAGCGGCCATCCGTGGCCATCTCATCGATTTCCTGAAGGCGCTTCACCGACTTCTGCACCGTCACCCAGTTGGTGAGCAGGCCGCCCAACCAGCGCTGGTTGATGTACGGCATCCCCGCGCGTGTGGCCTCTTCAGCCACGGCTTCCTGCGCCTGGCGCTTGGTACCGACGAACAGAATCGTCTTGCCCTCGCCGCACAGCTCTGTGACGAACTTCGACGCCTCCTTGAACAGCTTGAGCGTCTTCTGCAGGTCGATGATGTAGATTCCGTTGCGCTCGCCAAAGATGTATTCCTTCATCTTTGGGTTCCAGCGCTTGGTCTGATGCCCGAAGTGAACACCCGCTTCGAGCAGCTCCTTCATTGTGATCGTGGCCAAGAGGCCTCCTTCGTGGATTGCATCCGGGTGGTCGATGCCAGCGCCCGAATTAAACCCGCTTATGCGGGGATTTGAAATGCAGCTTACAGTTCACAGCAGCCAGCTAACAGTAAAAACCGAAAAGTATCCAGAAAACTGTTAGCTGCAAGCTGTCCGCTGTCAGTTATCTCTTGCTGAACTGGAAGCGCGCACGTGCGCCCTTCTGACCGTACTTCTTGCGTTCCTTCATGCGCGAGTCGCGGGTCATCATGCCCTCGGCCTTGAGCGCTTTACGCAACTCGGGATTGAACTGGACCAGAGCGCGGGCAACGCCCAGCTTGACGGCATCAGCCTGCGCGGCCACGCCGCCGCTCTTGACGGTGGTCACAACGTCGAAGTTCGAAGCCATCTCGACCAAAGCAAGACTGCGCTTGGCAGCGACACGCTGCTGCTCGGTCACGAAGTACACATCGAATGCCTTGCCGTTGACCTTCCACTCGCCCGTGCCGGGACGTAGAAAGACGCGCGCGATCGCTGACTTGCGCCGCCCCGTCCCGTAATACTGAACCAGATCTGCCATTCTCTGCTCTCTCCGCCAGGCTCGCCTTGAGCCCGGCCAAACCCTTTTGAATCTTTCGCCGCCAGCCAACTGTAAGTTGTTCGCTGGCAACTGTTCGCTGTTCTTACGCGATTTCCAATGCCACCGGAAGTTGCGCCTCGTGGGGGTGCTTGTCGCCGCGATAGACCTTTAGTTTGGTGGCCATCTGGCGGCCCATCTTGCTCTTGGGCAGCATTCCCTTGATCGCCTCTTCCAGAATCTTTTCCGGCTTGCGGGCCAGCAGGCGCGTGAACGACTCCTCGCGCAGCCCGCCGGGGAAACCGGTGTAGCGGCGATAGACCTTGTTCTGAGCCTTCAGGCCGGTCAGGCGGATTTTCTCCGCGTTGATCACGATGACGTGGTCGCCCACGTCGATGTACGGCACATACTGAGGATTCAGCTTGCCGCTCAACACATCGGCGGCCTTGGTCGCCAAACGGCCCAGCGTCTTGCCGCTGGCATCGATTACAAACCATTTGCGGTCAATATTCTTGCCGCTCGGAACAAAGGTACCCATCGCTCTCCTACCCTCTAAGACGCCTGTTTTCCAAAAATCCGGTCCGGCCGCATCGAATGCCGGAGCCCAAACCCCAAAAGTCCAGCGCAAAGCGCTCCTGCCCGCGCCAATCAGCGCACGGGCCTAAATTCCACCCACTGCCAAACAAATCTGTTCGCGTGAGGACCGCGGGGGTTGGCCCTGATAAGGGCTCTGGCTGTGCCGGATTCGCGCTAAACAGCGCGCGTCTATACTCGAATCCAGTAGCCGGCAGCCTGTTCCAGCCGATCCCTCGAAACATCAACCGAAGGCATCGACCAGCCGGGTCCGGGTGAGCACACACAGACCCCAGGCGCAACACCGCGCAAGGACTCCAGAATACCCGAATCAAGCCCCAGAGTCAACGAAATCCCGGCCTGGGAGTTGCGAAGGCCTGGAGCAACCCCGGTCAAAGGCCGCCAGAGACGTAATTGTGCCGATAGATGGGGCGAATTCAACTCAATTCGTCCTGGCGAGCGGATTCCATCCGGAAATTGGTTGCCAAGCGTCCCGAAGTGCGGGAGATGCGGTAGCATGATCTTCCGGGTCGTGCTACTCTGGTTCTTCCCTCTCAACATCAGGGAAGTCGATTGGCGTTGCGGGAGTGCGTATGGGCGTTCTGAGCAGAATTGGGATTGCGCTGGATTCGGACCTCTTAAAGCGGTTTGACCGCTCGATTCAACTGCGGGGCTATACTAACCGGTCGGAAGCGTTTCGCGATTTGATCCGCGACCGGCTGGTGACCGAGCAGACCGCGGCGCCGGAAGCGACGGTCGTGGGCACGGTCACGCTGATCTACGACCACCACGCCAGCGGCGTCACCGAAAAGCTCACCGAGTTGCAGCACGCGCACCACGAACTGGTGGTCTCCACCAGCCATGCGCACCTGGATCACGACTCCTGCCTTGAGGTGCTGATTGTGCATGGCAAGTCGGCCCAGGTGAGTCAGTTTGCCGACCGCCTGATTGGCCTCAAGGGCGTGCAGCATGGGCGGCTGGTGATGACCGTTCCGGCGCATACCATCCAGCCCACTCCCGAGCACGGGCACAAGCACAGCCACAAGCAGTAATCTTCACAAATTCAAAACGGCAAAGGGATAAATCGTGGGAATCGGTAGCACGAAAACAAATATCGTAGCACTTTTTCTTTTCTTCATAGTCTTCATTCATACGGCTGCGGCGCAGACCGGCACGGCGAAACAGATCGCCTTGATTCGGGAGAGAGCCGCGGCATGACTCGCCGCGGTTCTTGGCCTGACGAGGTCAATGGTGATACATTTTTGGAATACGTGCTACATGCTTCATCTGGGCTGATCGATGTCCGCGCACGCAATTTGAAGGAACCCGATGCCATCTCTGCTGCGAACCCTGCTGAACGACGAACCCGGCAACACCAAAGCTAAAGTGATCGCCATATACGCCCTTTTGCTGGCGTTCAATCTGGCGGCCTGGTGCTGGGCGTTCATCGCTTTTCAGCGGTTTCCGGTGCTTCTGGGCACGGCGTTTCTGGCTTACAGCTTCGGACTCAGCCACGCCGTTGACGCGGATCACATTGCGGCGATTGACAATGTGACCCGCAAGCTGATGCAGCAGGGAAAGCGGCCCGTTGCCGTGGGGTTCATGTTTTCGCTGGGGCACTCCACAGTCGTCATCCTGGGATCCATTGCAATCGCGGCCACGGCGCTCGCGCTACAGCATCGCATCAACGGGGCCAGAGAGATTGGCGGGGTGATCGGCACCCTGGTGTCTACCTTCTTCCTGTTCGGAATTGCGATTGTCAATTTGGTCATTCTCCAGTCGGTCTATCGCAGCTTTATGCGGGTGCGTCGCGGGGAACCCTATGTTGAAGAAGATTTTGATATGCTGCTTGCCGATCACGGCCTTCTTTCCCGCCTCTGCCGGCCAATGTTCAACATGATCCGGTCCAGTTGGCATATGTATCCGCTGGGCTTCCTGTTCGGCCTCGGCTTCGATACCGCCACCGAGATCGGGTTGCTGGGCATCGCCGCTGCCGAGGCATCCAAGGGGCTGTCCTTTTGGTCGATTCTGGTCTTTCCGGTTCTCTTCGCCGCGGGTATGTCGCTGATCGATACGACAGACAATGTCCTGATGCTGGGGGCCTACGGATGGGCCTTCGTGAAGCCCATTCGCAAGCTGTACTACAACATCACGATTACCTCTGTCTCGGTTGTGATTGCCTTCGCGGTGGGTGGAATCGAGGCGCTTGGTTTGTTGGCGGGCAAGCTCCACCTGACGGGCGGAGTGTGGGCTTGGGTCGTCAAGCTCAATGATAACTTTGGCCTGCTTGGTTATTGCATTGTTGCGCTCTTTGGCTTGAGCTGGATTCTATCGATTGCATTCTACAAATGGCGGCGGTTTGACGATCTCGAATTTGACGAAGGCGATGCGAGTTAGAGCGCGGTCTCTTCTGCTCTTTAGTGGAGTTCGAGCTATGGCTGTTGGTTCCACTCATGCCTGTGAATGAAGCGCTGGCCGACTCATTCATATCAGACTAGAATGATTTCATTGAGGGGCAAGTATGAGACCAAAGATTCGAGCACAATTTTTCAGCGTTGCAGTATTCTTGTTTGTTGTCACAATGGGACTTCTCGCCCAGACGGCAAAGCCGCATCCGCTGGTTGTTCCGCTTCAATGCTCGCAAGCAGATTGTTCTTTGCTGGCGGGGGTTCCTCAAACGACGGGAATGCGCAGCGGCTTTGTGCGCCTTAAACCCGGCGCGACGGTCGGATGGCACACCACAGGCAAAAATGAGGAAGCCCTGGTGATCTTGCACGGTCAGGGCGATGCGCTGATCGACGGCCAGGCAAAGCAACCGTTCGTAGCTTCGATGCTTGTCTATATTCCGCCCATGACCCGCCACAATGTCGCGAACACAGGCAAGGAACTGCTTGAGTACGTGTATGTGGTTGCGCCCGCAAAGCTACCGTAGGCTATTTCAGATCTCAACTCCAGCTCGGAACAGGTTTTTAGCGGTCACGGTTTGGGGATGGAAGGCTTCTCCGGCTCGGCCGGCGCAGGCGTCGCGGACTTCAACTGGCTCAGATCGTCCAGAACCGCTTGCTGGTGAGCCGGGTCTTTTTCGGGCGCGGCCAGCAGCGAGGGGCTGGCATAAAATGCCAGGATGTTATCGCGCAACTGGGCCGATGTCCGATCGAAGTGATGCTCGGCCAGCTCGGCCAGAAGGTCTGCGTAGGTTTCGTCTGTAAGCGAGTATTCCCCTGCCTCGGTCTCATTTCCGTCATCGAGATCGCAGTTGGGCAACGCCAGCTTGCCTGCGCGCACCTCTTCGAGCAGGGCGCGGTAATGATCGGTAGTTGTGTTGATGCTCTTGATATACAGGTCTTCCGTTTGAGGGGTCGGGTTATTGAAGCCCATGCCTTTCAATGGGCCTATCTTTGGTACAAAGCGCAGAAGCGTTGATAAGATGCGCGTGCCGATGCCCGGTTTGGTATAGGTCTTTCCCCATGCTCTCTCATAATCCGAGCGGGAGAGGCGATACAGAAACTTCTTTCTGGCAAAGTTCGGTGTCTCGCGCATCAGGTCTTTCTTGTGCGTCTGAAGCGCCACCTGGGTCATCTCCGGAATGAGCCGGCTGATAAAAAAGCGATAGGAACCAACCGCCAGATCCTCATGCGCCAGGACGTCCTTCAACTCCAGCCCATAGACAACGGGGAAGGCCC
>Ga0224530_1000252_pt1 | contig 37957 bp, 28 predicted proteins | sample CBST75metaG_FD_179873 | JGI IMG/M metagenome (GOLD analysis project Ga0224530, IMG submission 179873) | Peat soil microbial communities from Stordalen Mire, Sweden - C.B.S.T75 | ecosystem: Environmental > Terrestrial > Soil > Wetlands > Peat | place: Sweden: Norrbotten County, Stordalen Mire...
TCCCCTACAGCAACTTGCACTCGCCTCCAGATTACGCCGTTTAGTCCAGTTTTTCTATTAGTCGCCTGTTTTCAGCAGGTTCCCGCACAGTAACCCAAGGTTGCTCTACAGCACCCATTCTGGGGTGGCGTGTCATACTCAAGCCGATGCCGAAGGCAGCGCGTTCTTGTTTCAGCCTGCGATGCGGGTTGGAATCTGAGCGTGGGTCAGGGAGCACATGATTTGGCAAGCATCTCCGGCGTTAGTGGCATCAGGTTGACAGACGTGACCCATACCCTAGCGCCGTCCCCGTGACGTTGGAACCACACTAGCCCGTCTCCTAGATAGAAGCCGGGAGACTGATACCCGGCGGTCACCGTCACATTGCCAAGCCACGAACAGGCGATTACCCCGACCTGAATCTCAGTCATCCGGTCTTTTTGGAGCGAGGTCCATTCCTCGGCATTGTGGATGGTAAGCACCTCCGGCTTTTCTACTCCCAGTGTTTTGTTGATCCGCACTGTAACCGGGTATTGCAGAACCGCATCGAGACGAGCTTTATCGCGGTAGAGCACGCCATAGCGAAAAGCCTCCAATGCATCACGCGCCTTGGAAGCCGCTATGGCTGGACCACAGGAGAACGATGCCCCATGAACATTCAACTTGTCGAATGTGGTGTCGAACTGCGCTTCAGCTCCCGGCGTCTGCCCCTTCGGGTATGCGTAGTCGAGACACGACTTCTTATCCTGGGCAGAGGATGAAACGCCAGCCAGAGCCGCAAGCAGAACTGGCACGAGACCCAGAGCTTTGAACCGCAGCTTGCTCATAGAAAAATCCTCCCTCGGTATACGCCATCTTTTCATTGGGGGTCGGTACCTTGAGCGATATCTTTACGGTCATCGCTCCGCGTCACCAACCCAGGTTCCACATTACCGGCTGAATCCTTGGTGTATCGAAGCTGCCCGTACATGCCGTCGTAGTCGCCTGAGTTGATGTCTTTCATAAGATTTGGGCTCGTTGCAGTTGTAAGCATTCCCGTCCCGCCGTTATAGGTCAGATCGACCAAAGCGTTGAACTCACCTTGTGAAAACTGGTGTCCGCTATCCGTGAGAACACCCCTAACAGCACTCTCCTTCGAACTGAGATCGCTATCGAAAAACTTCTGTGCCTGACCTGCCGATACGGTGTCACCGACCTTCAAATTATCTGCTTTGGTGACAAGGTGTCCCCACCCAACCGTCGGATTACCCGCGCCATCTTTATAAACCGTAAGCGCAGGATCGCCAGCCTGTACCCCGTTCTTTTTGTCCGCCGGAAGCCCCTCTTCCAATTTGATCTTGTTCTTCATCGCGTCGTTCACGTGAAGATTTTTGGCGTCCTGACATTTCGTATTGCCAGTTGCGCTGGCAGAGCTGTCGCAATGCCCGTCCGGGTCATTCCTGCTCAGAGGATTGTTCCGCACGTAGCTGTACAAGTTGAGCGACTGCGGATCGCCTAGCTTCGCGTACGGCACCGGCTGAACTTTAGCCGACCAGTCTGGACTCAGGAACCTCCCTGTTGCGCTGTTGTAATACCGCGCGAACATGTAGTCATTGCCGGATTCGGTATCTCTTTCTTTGCCGGTGAAGTGATTTTCTGTGGGGTCGTCCGTTGTTGTGACGGCGTTCTGGACGAAACCGTCACCGAAGGGCAGGCTCTGGTAAGTGGCTTCGATGTTGCCCGATGCGTCGGTCTGCGCGCGTCGCGTTCCTAACGGATCATCGAAATAGAAATGCAAGCCCACCGAATCATACGTGCCGATCAGCTTGCCGCCGGCGTAGACGTTGGTGTGTACCCAGTTGTTATTCGCGTCCACCTCGGTGAGCTGCTCGCCCGACGGGCCAACGACGTAGCCCGCAGTCTGCTGGAAGCCGCTGGAGAAGTCGCAGGGGGCGTTCGGATTGAAATTGGTAATGTAACCCTTTGCGACACGGTTGCCCGCCGCGTCATACAGATACCCCGTCCAATTGCCGTCGAACGTGCCCGTGAGCGGGTCCACCCTCTGCACCGCGCAGATGCGTCCCTCGGCGTCGTAGACGTACTGGTTCGCGCCGTCGTATGTCACGTCGCCCGCGCCGTCGTATGTGTAGCCCGCCGAAGCCGATGACGACGCGGTCAAATGGTTCTGACCGTTCCCAGGAGTATTCACAGTGCCATCGACGGTGTAATTCGCCCAAGTATTGTTGACGATCGCACCCGTGCAGCCGCCGTCGCTCACCGTGAACGCCGCATTCGACTGGCTCTGCTGTAGCCGGTTGCCGAACGAGTCGTACGCCCAGCAGAAGTTCGCCGCCCAACTCGGCGCGGGCGCATTGAGCGTGCTCGGAGGAGGCTGCGCCGTGTTCGCCGCCGTCACCAGCCGGTTCATCTGGTCGTACCCGAAGCTCCACGAGCCCATCACCGAATCAGTATAGCCGAGAAGATTGCCGTTGGTGTCGTAGCCGTCTGTAGCGTTGGTGTTGGAGGTATTTTGCGCGATGGTCAACGTTGTGGAAGCGGAAGCCGCGCTGTTGTTGCTGTCGCCGCTGTAACTGGCCACGATGGTGTAGGTGCCTATCGGCAGCGTACTGGGGCTCTGCGCCGAAGCGCTGCCACTCGAAAGCGTGGAGGTGGCCCAGGTGATTCCGTTGTAGGAGAAGCTGGCGGTGCCGGTTGCACCACTGGGCGCCGTGGCCGTGCAGGTACTGCTCGATCCGGAGGTGACCGAACCGGGCGAGCACGACACCGTAACCTCCGGCATCACTACCTGAGTGATGGGAGCAGAGGTGGCGCGGTTAGTGTTTGTGAATCCGGGCCACACAGCCGTGATGGTGTGAGTGCCCACGGCAAGGGACCTGGTCCAGAATGTTGACCGAGCGGTAGAGCCAACCAGCGAAATACCGCTATTTCCGAGCAGGCTGCTTCCGTCGTAGAACTCGACGTATCCTTCCTCGGGTTCGGGCTGCAGGATTGCCGTAAAGGTTACGAGGGATGAATAGGCAGATGGAGATTGCGAACTGGAGACGGTCACCACCGGCGTTATCTTCGAAATTGTCACCATGGCCTGTACCGACATGCCGCGGGAAGGACCATTCCAGGAACAGCCATTTGCGCCGCCGCTGTACGTAGGATCGTCGCACTCGCTGTAGAGACCATTCAGCGTATACCAGACATTGATTTGCGGTGTGATGGAAACGCCGTTAGTTTCGTCCGGGATCTGACTGTTATCCGAGGTGATTTCGTAGGGCCCGTTGTAACCCATGCCGGAATCTGCTACCAGGGTATTGTTACTGTCAAAAACTTGACTCTCCGCGCCGAGCCCGACTACAGAAAGATCGCCGTTTGGCCAGTTATCTAAGTCGTTGTAGGCCCAACTGTCTGTATCGGTAGAAGCATCAAGCTCGTTTATGTCGCCAAAAAAACAAGAATTCTGCTCGACATCGTTTGCCGAATCCACCGTATTCCAATTGCATATATCAATATTCGGCCCTGAGGATTGTGCCCGCAGGAGAGAGGGCGTCAGCAGCCATGCAGCGGCGATCGCAAGCACAGCTATCCATGGCACGCGGCACAGGGTGCTTCGATGGCCGGTCATGGCTTCACCGCCGCAGGCGCCGGTTGCTGAGTAGCGGAATTTCGCTGATCTGTGGCATGTGCTGGAGAGAAGAACTGGACCATAAATGCTTCCAGCTTAGCTCTCTTGTCTGGCGACAGGTTTCCTTTCAGGAATGCAACTTCGGCATTGAGGTCTGCGTCGCGTTGAGCAGCCAATGCCTTCATTTGTGGGGCATAGCTTGTCAACGGTGCTCCCGAAGCCTTGAGCGCCGCAGCTTGCGCGCCCAAAGCTTTCACCTTGGCGGTCAGCCGCACCGAGGAAACGCGTATGGGCGCATACTCCGCATCGGAAAATCCCATATCCTTCTGCAAGTGGTTGTGCAGTACGCTGCCGTCGTGCCCTTTGGCCGCCTGGCGCGCCGCCCACTCGTCGAGCTGGTTCTGGTGACGAAGAAACTGCAGGTAGTAGTGCTCTATGGGAGGCCTGCTCTGGATCTGGCCAGTGGCCGGCTGCTGGCTCTGGGCTGTCTGGCCAACTGCCGGATACAATAACGCACCAGCTATCAGCATAATTCCGAAAAGTACAACCGGTGAAGAATAGCGCGATTTTCTGGCCATCGTCCTTGCCCTTTCGTCGGACCGCTTTGTGTTGACGGGGTGTTACTCAATCTGTGATGCTGCCTCTTGGAGTGTGCAAGTGTTTCCCTCAGTCGACTTGAAATACAGGTTGTCGTACACCCAGCAGAAGTTTTCTGCCCAGTTGCTTCCCGTAAGCTCGGCCGTATTCTTCGCCGTCGTCAGCCGGTACAACTGGTCGTACCCGAAGCTCCACGCACCCCACCCCGAATCGGTATTATGCAGAACGTTGCCGTTCATATAGGAGTCGTTTGTCGCATGGTAGCTGTAGATGATATTGGAACGCTGAACGGTCAATGTTGTGGAAGCGGAAGCCGCGCTGTTGTTGCTGTCGCCGCTGTAACTGGCCACGATGGTGTAGGTGCCTACCGGCAGCGTACTGGGGCTGTTCGCCGAAGCGCTGCCACTCGAAAGCGTGGAGGTGGCCCAGGTGATTCCGTTGTAGGAGAAGCTGGCGGTGCCGGTTGCACCACTGGGCACCGTGGCCGTGCAGGTACTGCTTGATCCAGAGGTGACCGAACTCGGCGAGCACGACACACCCAAGGCCGGCATCGGCAATGAACTAACGACCTGGGTGATGGCGTTGGACTGGACCTGGGCGTAATTTGAGTCTCCGAGATAATAGGCGGAAACCGTGTATGTATCCACAGCCAGCGTATTCGTGGTGTATGTAGCGGTTGTACCATTGATTGTCCCGGAGCCAATCACTATTCCATCGACTAAAAAGCTCACCGTTCCGGTAGGGCCGCTAGGGGATATGGTTGCTGTAAAGGTCACCGGTTGACCGGTTGTAGATGGCGTGCCCGACGTGGTCAGACTCAAGGCCAGCGTGGGGGACGTCGCCGCTATTGCGCCAACGGCGCGGATGCTATTGCAGTAGTTATCCGCGATGTAGAGGTTGCCTACAGAATCCGTAGCCATGCCATAGGGCCAATCTAGCGTCGCGCTGGTAGCAGGGCCGCCATCGCCGGAGCAGCCGTAAGTGTCGTTTCCGGCCACAGTCGTGATAATTCCGGTAGAAGCAGTTATCTTGCGGACAATACCCATACCGCTATCTTGAATATAGATATTGCCAGCCGAGTCCACCGCCACGCCGTAGGTGTAATATACCTCCGCGCTGGTAGCAGGACAACCATCGCCGTCGCTATCCGTCTGTTGGGAACATCCGGAACCGCCTCCGGCCACGGTGGTAATAATACCGGTGGAAGCCGTCACCTCGCGTATGCGCATATTGTAGGTATCCGCGATGTAAATGTTGCCAGCCGAATCCACCGCCACGCCCCAGGGGCAACTTAGCTCTGCGCCGGTAGCCGGTCCACCGTCGCCGGAGTAGCCTCCGTCATAGTAGCAGTCTTGTGCGTCATCTACAGTTCCGGCCACAGTGGTAATAATACCGGTGGAGGCTGACACCATGCGGATGACATTATAAGCGGTATCCGCGCTGTAGATGTTGCCTGCAGAGTCCACCGCCACGTCATCGGCGTTAATCCATGCGCTGGTAGCCGGACAACCGTCGCCGTCGCTATCCGTCTGTTGGTCACATCCGGAACCGCCTCCGGCCACGGTGGTAATAATACCGGTAGAAGCCGTCACTTTGCGGATGACTGAGTTGGTGGTATCTGCGATGTAGAGGTTGCCAGCCGAATCCACCGCCACGCTGAGGGGGTTACTCAGCTCTGCGCTGGTGGCAGGACCTCCGTCGCCGCTGTAGCCGCCGCTGGAGCAGCAGTAACCTCCCGCGCCATATCCATTCCCGGCCACGGTGGTAATAATTCCGGTGGAGGCCGTTACTTTGCGGATGACATTATTTCCGCTATCAGCGATGTAGATGTTGCCTGCCGAATCCACGGCCACGCCATAGGGATTATCCAGATATGCGCTGAGAGCCGATCCACCATTGCCGCTGTAGCCTGAACTTCCATTTCCAGCCACAGTGGTAATAATGCCGGGGCCGGGCAGTACAATCTGACCCATTGCCGGGCGCAACTGCGCGCACGTCATCAACATGAATCCGAAAAGTGTCAATAGTGAGATACATTGCGATTTCTTGACCATCTTCCTTGCCCCTTCGTCGGATCGCTTTGTGTTGATGTATCGCTCAATCTGTAATGCTGACTTTTGGAGCGCGCAAGCGTTTATCTCAGTCGACTTGAAGTGCCAGTCACTGAGCGGGGATCGAGTCCTTCTCGCTGGTCACGCGCTGGCGAGAATCGAACGTCCGGCTCATGCTGATCGACGTGCCTAACTGCACTCCCGACAGGGCTCCCGCCGGAGTGTAGGAAGGCACCGAGAACAAGGGCTGATTGGCTCCCTGGGTGACAGTGGACAAACGGCCTGCTGTGTCGTAGCTATTTGTAAAGTTCAGATTTCCATATCCACTCGGATAGTTCAGCAGCTTACCCGCAAGATCGTAGGCATAGCTCATCGTGTAGTTGCCCGTGGAGCAGTTGGCACCCATGCAGCGCTGCTCGCTCTGTAGTCGGCCCATCGCATCGTAAGCCGTGATCGCCGTCTTGGTCTGCACCGTAGAAGAAGACAGGCATGCGCCCTTCTGCGTCCATTGAGCCACTAGCCTTCCAGAAAGATGCTGTGCCGTTGCGCCATCGTACAGATAGCAGGAAGATGCGGTACCGCTCGTGTCTCCAGGGTATGTTTTTGACAGTAGCCGGTTCAGCGCATCATATGTATAACTAGTTGTGATGGCACGATTGTCCACTTTACTCGTAAGGTTGCTATCGGGATCATAGAAATATCTTGTTCCGTTGCCCGAACTCGAAGTACAACTTTGCCCAGCTGCTAGCGCTTCAGGGTTGCAAGCGAAAGTTACCCTGGACGGCATATCGTAGGCGAAGATGCGTACAGGTGTACTTCCGCTCGCGCCAGCCTGGTTGACTGACAGCAGATTGCCAAAGACATCGTAGGTGTAGTCCGTCTCCAGTGCGAGGCTGCCGGAGGCTGGATCGGGTTCCATCACGGCACCCATATGCCCAAGTGCGTCGAAAACCTGTTGCGTGTGCCGCCCCGTCTCGTCCGAGATATCCGTCCACGACGCAGGGGTGAACCCGCCGGAACCCGCCGCCATATTCGAGCAGTTGGTCTGTCCGGTCGTCAAAATACCGTCATAACACCACTGCAGTGTGCTATTATCCGGCTGCGTCTGAATCGTCTTGCGGCCAAGCGCGTCATATATGTAGGAAGTAATGCCAGATGGGGGATCGTTTGGGGCTGGCGTACTTCTGTATGGGTTGCTGACAGATGTGACCCGACCATCCCAATCATAGGTGGTGCCCACAATAGTCGCGCCCAGCGGGTCACTCGTGATACTGCTTCTATATTGTCTGCCCCATCCGTCATAGGTATGCGTTGTGGTTATAGGTGGATCCGGTGAGGCTATGGTGCTCGTGTACAAGCTGAAGGGAGCCGTTCCCTGAGAACAAATGGAACCTCCGATATCCGTATAGCAGAATGTCGAGCTGCCTCCATCCGGATACTGGATCGATGTCGCCCTGCCCATTACATCATAGCTATAACCGGTAGTCTGGTTGTTTTCATCTGTGTGCGAGTTGAGATTCCCGGTGTTGCTGTCATAGGAATAATTGTCGATGTGCGGTACGCCATTCGTAGTTGGACGTTGAATTTTATTGGGGAAGAGACCAGTTGAGTCATAGGTGATTGCAGTTGTGTTTCCGTTGCCGTCGATTTTGGTCGTTGGCATCCCCTGGCTGTTATAAACGGTATGCGTCGTAGTCGATGTCCCGCCTGAACTGCTCCCTGACAAGTAGTAAGTTTCGGTCTTCGATGTCAAATTACCGTATGCCCCTTGCGGGCTACCGTTGGCTTCGTCGTATCCATAGACGGTTGTTCCAGATACGGTTCCCACACCTCCCGAAGATCCCGAAACTGTCTGAGATAGTGGGAGGACGTCCATGTGCGCACTCGCATAACCCAATGGTGGATTTTGGAACATGAAGGTGGTCGATGCGGTGCGCACGGGATTGTTATTCTGATCCTTGGCAATCTCAGTCGTTGGTGAGAGATAATAGATGGGGATTGTTCGAGGTGGAGAACTGGAAGGGCTGCCTGGATATGCTTCGCATATGGAATACCAATCGTTAACTGCGTCTGTAGCGTTATTAAATCCTTGACCACATCCAACTTTAGTGGCTGTAAATATCTTTGAATATTGTCTTGAGTCTGTCGTCGATACTGTCGTCGATCCAGAGGGGGTAGTCGTCGCGATCTGAGTCGGAAGCATGTTGATGTTTCCTGCGTTTCCCTGACCATTCGGTGTTGGAATGTCCGTTTGGTACTGTAACGAGGTTGTTACTGTCTTAAGAAGAGTCCCTATTCCGCCAGTACCGGTACCGGTAGTCGGAGAAGGGGCGGATCCCTGATAGTACTTCGTCATTGTTTCATGGTACTGATTTGCTATTGGTATGGCGTTGCTCACTCCAACAGGACAAAAGCTATGGACAATGTCGTTACCAAGGGGATCGGTTTCCGTCGTCCAGAAGGCATAAAAAACCGATGGCTCTCCAGCGGGCATTGGAACCATAGGACAACTGGGAAAGAGGGACTGTTGTTGAGCCTGTGTATACATTCCATATGTGTAATGTGTAGTCCAGCTATGTATCCCCGGAATGGAACTGGATAAACCGTCCGACTCAGTGCGAGAAGCAACAGCATGGCACGCACCATTACACCGATAAACATACAAGTCACCGCCTGTCAGTTGCTGGCCAGCCGGGACAACTAGCGGCGGCAATGGTGTGCTTATGTATGTGTACGAAATGCTGCCACCGGCCGGAGTGGTAACTCCTATCAGATCTCCCGACGATGCTCCAGCCGGAGGATTCGCGGTTGATTGACTGTCGTAAGTGAATCCCCATGAGGTGCCATTCGGCAGGGTGATGGATGAAATCGCATACCCATTGACGTCGATGTCAGTCGATGGGTCGGGGGTCATTGTATTCCCCTGAGCAGTCCAGGTCGGAATGTTGCCTATCATCATATAGTTGATGATGTATGGGGTGGCGATGCCTGGAACCGGCCAACTCATGGATGCGGCGAATTGGCTTGTCTGGTTCCACCCGTAGTGGGTTGCCTGCATCGTGACCGCGTCGGGAATGAGGCGTCCGACGGAATCTTTATAATACGGGCCATGATAACCCGGTAGAAACGGATTGATATTGTTTGCATAGATGGTGTTGATGTCCGCGATAGGTGTACCTTGCCATGCGGGCGGAATCGGCACCGAATAATATCCGGACCAATACCACGGCCCGCGAGTGATTGAATTTCCGGATGGATCCATCTCCGTAGTTATCAGTGCTTGCGGAGTATAGTAAGAAAGCCCAGTCCCATGTTCAGAATCTTGGCCGGCTCCGGGAGTATATGGTTGAATCGTACTCGTATATTTGATGCCCGTTGGAGAGTAGAGCGTGCCGAGACGCAGCCCGCTCTGCTTAAACGTGTTCGCGTCTGAGGCATTTTCAAGCCAGACCTGATTTAAATCAAAGTAGCCAAGTCCGTCATATTCCGCTGGATTAAATGGGTCAAATGAATTTCCAGATCCACTCGGAATAAAGCTGTAGCCCGAGCCATCTGAGGTGCGATAAGTATTCCAGGACACCGGGGGGGTCGAATTATCGGACTCCAGTTCGTGAGTTGTTCCTGAGGGATCAATTAAGCTAAATTGATACGCCTGTGCTACAGAGTAGCCGTTGACATCAGTAGTACTATTATTCTGTCCGACAATGATACCCCCGTCAAAGGAAGAGGTCAGATAGGCACCCATGTTCTGGAGAGATAAGTAGTTGTCCTCATATCCCCACGTATATTCATACCCACATGGTGTAGAGTCGTTCCCGTTCTCGCAGTTGGAGTCGTAGATTGGATTCTGTACAGAATTATACTGTGGCTCAACTGGATTCATCCCAGAGTATTGATACTCGGCACCGGGAGGCGACGTATCATATCTGGAGCTGACCATCTCGCAGTCAATCACGTATGTAGGATCCTGGGGGCTAACCGGTTGATTGTTGGAGTTCAGCACACCTAGGTAGTCGCAGTCATACGCGATCTGGGAGTAGGGTGCGTTGTTCAGTTCGACGGAAAACGACAGCGGTGGAAGTGAGCCCAGTTGGGGAAACGAGACCAGGGGAATATTGAGCATGAGGTTCCCCGTGGCAAGGTCGACGGTGTCGATCGCTCCGCCGGTATAGGAGCCATAGGGCTTCGCCTCCACGTCCGTGATGTCCTGAGCGAGGCAGGACGAACCGTAGATCGCGATGCTGAGAGCGCAGATCGCTTTGCACCAGTTCATTGTGCAACCTCCGAATCGAACTTCGGAATGTCGAATCCCGGGTTCTTTTTGAGGGAGACAAACGTCCAGGTCTGTCGCTGGCCTCTTAGGTTCAACCCAATTGAGACTGGGACGACGAGCCCCTCTTCCGTGGCATACTTCAGGAAGTACACTTCTCTCCATATCGAACCTGCAACATGTCCAACGGTCGATGTCTGATACCGAACCGTGATGGGCAGTCCGGTGGTCCCCGAGATCTTCCACTGCTGATCGAGACTCGGAGGTTGAGTGAAACCACGCGACCGATAGACATCGATACAGACGTCTTTGCCCTTGCAGATTTGCATTTGAGAGATCTTCAGTACATATTCTTTGCGTCGCAGCATCACCTCCGCTGCGGCCGCAGGTAATCGACTCACTAACACCCTCGCCTGGTCGAACTCAGGAGCAACGAGTTTAGTGGCTTCAGCATTATTTACAGGAAACGTGGATGCCCCGCTATGATCGCTGGGAGGAGTGCTCTGCCCCTGCACCTTACGCCGGTAGCGCGTCGTGTCCAAAGACCAGTCATCGAGGAGCAACATGACATGAGGCGTCTGTTCGCCTGTTCCTAAGACTGAGAAGCTCTCTTCGACCGAGCGAATTTCTCTCCAGGCGGTCTCTCCGCCCGACTGCGCCATGACATTTCGCATGACCTGTATGGCGGCGGAGTCACTTTTGACAGTTGTCGAAGGCAACATTGAACCTGATGTGCCGGGACTAGAAGCAGGCGCGGTCTGAGAGAATATCGGGCCACTGAGCGCCGCAAATAGCAGCAAGGAAGCGCTGCGGCATAGAAGGGCCGCAGGACGCACACGTATCCTCAACATAGAATATGCCTCTAATTGTTTGGGATACCTGGGAAAGGAAGAAACCAGCGTGACAATTTGAAGCTCTGCTATGACACTGATTTATAAACGGGGATAACGCTAGCACCAATTGCTATTCTGTCAAGAAAAATATATTTGTAACATTCGAGGTAATCACGGTGTTGACTACAAAGTAACTAAATTCTGGTTCCTTAATCATCCGTTTGATGGGATTCGGAGGAAGTCGATGAGTGACGGAATCCCGGCAAATTATCCCCAATTTACGCATTATCTGAAATAAATAGACTGCAAATCGAAGAGCAACGCGGCAGTTGTGAGCATCATCATGGATGGTTTAGTGACTGGAGTCACAAATGGGGCGAGGGCCTATGAATTGATGGCAAAATTCCCTTTTTGCGACAGGGCCTATTGAGGTTACTGCTTCAAGCGGGTTCCTGCCCGACTTCTGGCCGGTCCTTTTTACCTTTTCCTTGATAGCCGTTGCGGTCGCCGCCACTGCCAAGCGGCGATCCCAATCGCGACGAGGTCGATCTTCTCCCACAGAGGCATGCACGACCAGGCGCTCACAAGGATGCCCGTGATGAAGATCAGCACGATTACGGTGCCCAGGATGGCTCCGAGGCGCTTCAGGGCATCGGAAGGCTTTACTATTCCCAGCATTAGCCCAAAGGCCGTCAGAATGAGCGCGATGGTTGCGAACGATTCTATAAGATTCATCCACCAGTGCATGAAGTTCGATTCGCTCATATAACAACGCTCCTCTTCGTGCGGAATGTGAGCTATCGTTTCCCGCCAAAGCAGCCACGCTCTGCATCGGCGAGCATTCCCGCACCATCGAATTGAATCTCGGCTGGTTCGCCCTTTGCTGTGAAGTACGCCGTCCAGAACGCTTGGACAGTCGCTTTGCGCCGTGCCGCGAGTGAGACGAAGTCGCTGCTTTCGAGGCGGCCAAGACAGAGGGACACGCCTTGCAACAGGAAGCCATATTGCTCGTGAAGATGCGTGGCGGGTTGACTGGCAAGCGCCGGACTCTCCAGCGAGTTTGCGGAGACGAAGCTGTAGGTGCCGTCGTCTTCCAGTAAGTCGCTCACGACGATGAGCCTGCGGTTGCTTTCCTTGGGCAGCAAAATGACCTCCTGCCAGGCGGCGTCGAGTGCGCCGAGGATGTCTGTCCGGGATTGATGCCGATCGAGCGATGCGATCCACGCAGCGAATTGCTTCTGGGCCTGCTCCTGAAACCTCCGCAGATCAGCATCGTATGTCTCGCGCTCGGTGGGAGCGGAGAGACGCAGGTTGCGGCCCCCGGCGTCGTTGGCCGCATCCCCGGTGATGGGGATGAGAACCAACAGATCCCCGCGCTGCATGTGGCCAATCTGGCTCTGCACAGCATCGAGCGCGGCCTTTTCCGCACGGGGCGTGATGCTGAGACTAGAGTGAGTACCTCGACATCGGACGCCCCCTGATCGTAAGGAGGATATTGGACCCGCTGGCGGGCCGTATGTGCATTATGCCGCGGGGCCTTCCTCTCTCGTCGAGTTTGCCGACTTTATAGCCGTGCGCGGCAATTTCATACTCCGCGCACCCATTGCCTGAATCTGTTTCACGGCTGCATTGAGCGTTTGCGGGTGCATTTGAATTCTCATTTCTGGACAGACCTGTTGCACGACCTACGTTACTAACGCGCACACTATCCATACTAGCTGTCTTTTACATCTATAAGTAATGCTATGCTGATGAAGTGATTTGCACTACACCACTCCAGTGCATACGAGGCCTCCAAGATGTTCGACCTGATGACCGTCGCCGAGACGGAGAGCGAAAAGCGGAAGGAAGCGAAGCTGCGCCGCGACCTCGGTATCATTGTGAAGGAGTTCGAGCATCCCAACACCGAAGACCTGGTATTGAACCCGGATGGGAAGCTGTGGGCCAAGCGCGCGGGAACCCCGGGGTGGATTTATCTCGGGACATTTCCAGCCCGGTCGGCGTTGAGCGCCTTCAATAGCATCGCCGATTATCGTGGCGAGGTCATCAATCGCGACAATCCGATTCTTGGGACGACCATCCCGTTTCTCGGTTGCCGGTTTGAAGGGCTGCTTCCTCCGATTGTGGACGCCCCTTCGTTTGCGATCCGCAAGGGAGGGGGACGTTTGCGTCCGTTGGACGAATACGTCGCGGACGGCGTTCTGTCGGCCAGTCATCGGGAGGTGATCCGTACGGCGCTGCGCGAGCGCAAAAACATTCTGGTCATCGGCGGTACGGGGACGGGAAAGACCTCACTGGCAAACGCGATCCTGCTCGATATGTCGGTCGAGACCCCGAACGACCGCGTGGTGATTATCGAAGACAACGCGGAGCTCCGCTGCAGCGTACCCAACTCCATTTCGTTGCTAGCACGGGGCAAGGTGACGATGGTCGATTGTTTGAAGTCCTCGATGCGCCTGAATCCGACGCGCATGATTGTCGGCGAGGTGCGCGGGCCGGAGTCTCTGGCCCTGCTCAACGCCTGGAACACGGGCCATCCGGGGGGAATATCCACCCTCCACGCGGACAACGCGAAGATGGGACTCTCCCGGCTGGAGAGTCTTCTTGAGGAGGCAACGACTGCTCCCAAACAGAAGTTCATCGCGGAGGCGGTGAATCTGGTGGTTTACATCGGACGAGACTCGGCCATAAAGGCGGGCCGCAGGGTAAAGGAGATCTACGCACCATCTGGGTACGACGGACGCGACTATCAGGGCACTTATCTGTAGCCGCAAAGCCGTACCACGCCTCAACGCTGTTTAACCTGAGATTGGAGCAAAGAACTATGACGAAGCTATTCAATAACACTGCCTCTTTCGTCTCTCGCAACAAGAGACCTCTTCTTTATATGGTCGCCTTCACCCTGCTGTCGAGCGTGCCGTCGTTTGCCTCCTCGTCCGGCACTGCGCTTCCCTGGGAAGGTCCTCTTACGACGGTCAAGGACTCACTCACCGGTCCAGTCGCACTCGCAATCAGCGTATGCGCCCTGTTCGCCTGCGGCGCGGTTCTGGTCTTCGGCGGGGAGATGACGGAGTTCGTCAAGCGGGCGTTGTATGCGGTGGTCGCGGTCTCCTTCATCGTCGGCGGGTCGAGCTTTATGACGACCGTCTTTGGCTTCAGCGGTGCGGTCATCTCGCAGGTCGATACGGTTGCACCTCAGTTCCTGCACATAGTCACCAATTCGTCGGCGGCACTGCACATCGTCGGCACTATGGCGGTGGGTTAGATGGATCGTCCGCGCGAGGTTGTGCTGCACCAATCGATCAACCGGCCCAATCTGCTGATGGGCGGCGACAGGGAGCTAGTCCTGTTCGCCGCCTTGATCGCGGGTGTTCTGGCCTTTTCCCTGATGACGTGGTGGGGCATCCTTCTTGCGGTGGCTGTCTGGCCGTCGGCGATCTGGGCGTTGTCGAGGATGGCGAAGGCCGATCCTCTGATGCGCCAGATCTACGTCCGTCACATCCGCTACGCGACCTATTACCCGGCAAAATCGAAGATTTACCTTGACGGCGCAACGACGCCGGCGAGTTGGAGGTAATCATGCAGATCACGGAACATCGAACGTACGCGCGGGGGTTACCCGACCTTCTGCTTTATGCCTCTCTGGTGGATGACGGAGTGATGTTGCTCCAGGACGGCGCGTTGATGGCGGCGTGGAAGTTTAGCGGTCCCGATCTGGCCTCTGCGACCTTCGAGGAGATGGACGCGCTGACGCGGCGGCTCAACAACGTGCTTCGCCTGGGTTCTTCATGGATGATTCACTGCGACACGATTCGCTCGGAGGCACCCGACTACCCGGTGGGTGGTGCGTTTCCCGATGGGGTGACGCGATTGATCGACGAGGAACGGAGAGCGCAGTTTATGCGCGAAGGCAGCCATTACGAGAGTGAGTATTTTCTTGTGCTGACCTACTTACCTCCAGCGGAGACGGAAGAGAAACTCCTGGGTTTTCTCTTCGAGGGCGGTAACGAAGAAAACACCTCGAAGTCCGTCGCGGCACAAGCACTCGAGTATTTCAACAACAAGGTCGGAGTGTTCCATGAGGTCTTTGCTTCGCAGTTCAAGGCGAAGCGTCTCAAGTCACGCACCGTCTCCGAGGACTTCGGCTTCAAGGTCGTATACGACGATCTGCTTCGCTACGTTCGACGCTGTGTGAGTGGCGAGAATTTCGCGTTCGTGCAGCCGGAGATTCCGGTCTTTTTGCACGATCAGATTGGTGCTCGCGAGTTGTCCTGCGGCCTCGAACTCAAGCTCGGCGATCAACATATTCGCGTTGTGGCCATCGACGGCTTCCCGCATACGACCTATCCCGGTTTGCTGGCGGCGCTGGACGCGCTGCCGTTCGAGTACCGCTGGAACACTCGTGCAATCCTTCTCGATCCAGAACACTCGAAACCGCTGATTATGAAACACGTCAAGAAGTGGCGTGCCAAGACACGCGGCTTCCTCGATCAGTTGATGGGCCGTGTATCGAAGTCGGTAGATGAGTATGCGGTTGCGAACGTCAATGACGGCAATGCCGCATGGAGCGAGGCATCTGCCGGTGATGTGCAGTTCTGTTACTACAGCTCGAACATCATCCTAATGGATAAGGATGCAGCACGGGCCGACAAGAGGGCAGCGCAGGTGGTCAAGACGCTCATGAACCTGGCGTTTGACGGCCGCCTCGAGACCGTCAATGCGATTGAGGCGTGGCGTGGCAGTTTGCCTGGAGATGGCTACAGCAATGTTCGGCGCGTCCTGCTGCATACGTTGAACCTTGCCGACTGCCTCCCGATTGCTGCGATCTGGACCGGGGAGCGGTTCAACCCATGCGGGATGTTTCCTCCTAACAGTCCACCGCTGATGTATGCGACCGGCGTAGGAGCATCTGCGTTCAAGATTAATCTGCATGTCTCCGATCTTGGGCACACGCTTGTGCTGGGGCCTCCCGGCAGCGGTAAATCGACGCTTCTGGCAACTCTTGCCGCGCAGTTCTTCCGCTATCCCAAGGCCCAGGTCTTTTGCTTCGACAAGGGCTATTCGATGTTTGCGCTCAATCAGGCGTCGAATGGGGAGTTTTACGATCTGGGCGGGCCGGATTCCCAGCTCAACTTCTGTCCTCTCGGAGAACTGGAAGACCCATCCGATATGGCCTGGGCGGTCGATTACGTCGAGACGCTGTGCATCAACACAGGGCAGCAGGTGAGTCCACAACAACGCAACGAGATTATGGACGGCATCAACACGCTGCGCCAGTCGCCCGAGAGGACGCTGACGGAGTTGGTCATCAACATTCAGGACCGGGAGATCAAGAGTGCGCTCAAGGCGTACACCTTGCTTGGCTCGCTGGGCGGTTTGCTCGAAGCGGCACAGGGCGAGAACGCTTTTGGCGAGGCCCCGTTCATGGTGTTCGAGATGGAGCACCTGATGAACTATGGCGATAACGACAAAGCGGTGGTCGCGGTCCTGCTATACCTGTTTCGGCAGATTGAGAAGAGGTTGGATGGATCGCCCACCCTCATCATTCTCGATGAGGCGTGGGTGTACCTGAAAAATGAGATGTTCCGCAACAAGATTCTCGACTGGCTGAAGACCTTCCGCAAGAAAAATGCCACGGTGATCTTCGCTACGCAGAGCATCTCGGATATCATCAACTCGCCGATTCGGGATGCGATGCTGGAGTCCTGCCCAACCAAGATCCTTCTGGCAAACCCAGAAGCTGGGAACGAGAACTCACGCGAGTTCTATCGCCAGCTTGGTCTCAATATGCGTGAGATCTCGATGGTGCAGTCGGCGCAGCCTAAGGTCCAATACTACTTCTACTCGCCAGCTGGTCGTCGCCTAGTCTCGCTCGGTCTCGGCCCAGTCACGCTGTCCTTCGTCGGCGTGAGCGACATCGATTCGCGTCGTTCGATCAAGCGGATGATGGCCGTGAATCCGAAGACCTGGCAGGAGCAATGGCTACGGCACCGAGGGTTGGCACGATGGGCCGACCACTACGTTGCGAAGTGTTTGCCACTGAGTGCCTCGAAGTCGTCTTCCAAATCCAACCTTATTGCGATCGCTCGCGCAGGAGCCAAATAATGAAATACATCAAAGTCGTTCTGATGGTCGGTGTCGTCTTTGTCTTCGGATCTACGCAGATAGTCGAGCCGGCTTATGCGGGTGGGGTAAGCGGCGTGGCCTCCGAGTGGACGCAGTTGCTGAACTGGGCAGAACTTACGGAGGCGAACTCCACGCAACTTCAGTATCTGGAAAACTCATTCGAGTCCATTCAGAACGAGCTGACCCAGATCCAGAATCAGGAGACCATGATCGGTCATGCGGAGAAGCAGACGAACTCCCTGTTGAACGTCCAGAATCAGCAGGTGTTCAAGGACGCGATGGGCGATATGGCTTCGCTGGCAAATATTATTCAGGTTGGAAACGGTCTCGCATACTCGATGGCGAACATGGACACCGACTTTACCAACCGGTACAAAGGCTTCGGTTATACCACCACCGCCAACTATCCGGCACAGTACCACTCCTGGCTACAGACTTCATTGGATACGACCCACGGGGCGCTAAACGCAGTTGGTTTGCAGGGCCAGCAACTGGGAAGCGACACACAGCTCTTGCAGCAACTTCAGAGTCAGTCAACGACGACCTCGGGCTTGCTTCAGGCCGTACAGGTCGGGAACCAGTTGGCGGCTCAGGAGGTTTTGGAGCTACAGAAGCTACGGCAGTTGATGCTCGCCGACATCACATCGAAGCAGGCGTTCCAGGCGCAACAGCTTAGCGAGAGCATGGCAGCGTCGGACCTGAATAACAACTTCTTTGCTGCTCCGGCAACTCCCGCCAATACCGACACTCGGACCTTCTCGGCAGTACCCAACTACTAAGTAGCCAACCGGAAGCGAACAGAGGGCCGATCATGGCGCGTAGATTTACAACTCGAATTGCAATGCCGTTGGGTGTATTGGCTGCTTCCGCGGTGGTGGCGCACGCGCAGACCGCTCCACAGTCGGCACCCTCCGATGTATTGATGGCCTACCAGAATGCCACCAGCCATTGGGCGGCGGTCGGGTTTGCTCATGCGCAGACGCTGTTCGGTATTCTCGCCGCCATTGAAGTGGCGTGGACGGCATCCATGCTTGCTCTCGAAAAGGACAGCATCGAGAGCTGGATTGCGCCCGTCATCAAGAAAATCATGGTGATTGGCTTCTTCTACATGCTTCTGATGTCGAACCAGATATGGATGCCTGCAATCATCAACAGCTTTACACAGATTGGGCAGGAGGCTGCGGGACTTCCAGTTGGGACCTCCATGAACCCGAGCGACATCCTCATGATGGGTCTGACGATCTCAGGACAGATGCTCGCTGCTGCGATGCCCGGCTCCGGCAATCCTACGGGGCTCGCGTCCTTGATCCCCAGTGTCGGTGCGATATTGAGCCCGGCATCTTTGATTCCAACCTTGATCGTACTGATCGGATCGGTCATGGTGTTTTTGGCGTATCTGATTATCACGATCTCATTCGTGATGGCGACCATCGAGAGCTATATTGCGCTGGGTGCGGGAGTCATCTTTCTGGGCTTCGGTGCATCGCGCTGGACCACTCCCTACGTCGAGCGCTATCTGTCTCTGGCGGTCTCGACCGGCGTTCGTCTGATGGTGCTCTATATGATTATCGGGCTTGGCCAGACGCTCAGCGCGCAATGGATCACAGATGCCCAAAGCCTGACACTCTCCGTTGCCGGCTGCCAATCCATCTTCGGGATTGTGGCTGGGGCGATGACCTACATGGCGATAGCCTGGTCCGTGCCAAAGATGGTGTCGGGCGTTCTGAGCGGATCGCTCTCGATGAGTTCGGGAGAGATGACAGGGGCCATGACCGCGCTCGCCGTGGGGGGTGCAACGACTGCCGCCGCCGTTGCTTCGGGCGGCACGGCGTTGGCCGGAGTTGGCGCGGCTGCTGCCGCCGGGGCTGGCGCGACCGGCGCGGCTGGATCTGGGGCTGCCGGTTTCGGTGCGGGAGGGATGTTCTCCGCTGGCAGTGTGGGTGGGGGTGCGAGTGCGGCGTCCATGACCACAGAGGCAGGCGCGTCTCTGGCTGTTGACCCGATTGCGGAGGCAGGAGGGAGTTTGGCTGGAGGAGCCGCTGGCACCAGTGGCGGCGGCGGTGCCAGTGTCGATCCGATCTCCGATGGCATGGGAGAATCTACCAGCGCGTCGGGCGCGCGCTCTGGTGGCGATACCAGTGCAGCGTCATCGGGCAGTGCTGCGCCATCGGGCGGCCTCGCAACAAAGCTGAAGTCTCTGCGCGATGAAGCCTCCCATCTTGCTGCGCACGCACCGGACGACTCATCCCCCGCCTCTGCACCACAACTCAATATCGGTCACGGAGAGTAATCACCATGAACAGCCAACTGAAAGTAGCCAGTATCGGCAAAGCAGGAAGAGGCGAGAAGTTGAGCCCCTATCTGCATGGGCGTAGAGAATGGGACGAGCGTTACGGCTCCCTTATCACGCGGGCAAAAAACTGGCGAGCGGTGGCTTTCATTGCCATGGCAACCACCTTCGTGGCGTTGTTCGGCCTGGTGGCCCTGTCCCTCCGGTCGAAGGTCGTCCCCTACATCGTAGCTGTGGACGGAATGGGCAAGGTCGTATCGCAGGGTGTTGCGACCGAAGCATCTGTTGCCGATGACCGGCTAATTCGGGCAGCGATGTTCGAGTGGGTTCAGAACTACCGCATGGTCTCGTCGGATGCAGTGGTCGAGCGCGCTGCGATCGACAAGGTCTATGCAATGGTCGCCAGCGGCTCCCCGGCTGCCTTGAAGGTCACTGAGGCGTATCGCACCTCGTCGCCGCTCTCGCGTTCGCAGACGCAAGTAGTTAGCGTCGAGGTTCACACAGTCTTCGCTACCAGTCCCAAGAGCTATGAGGTGGATTGGACGGAAACGACGATGAGCCCGCAGGGCGCCGTACTGGATACGGAGAACTACAAGAGTGCGATCACTCTTGCAGTGCATCCGCCACAGGATGAAGCTCTGGCACGGGTAAATCCACTCGGCATCTACGTCACCGACATCAGCGTATCCAAAGTTATCTAAGGAGATGGTATGAAATTAAGTTGTTTGTTGCTTTCTATGGTTCTGGCTTTTCCCGGTGCGGTGGCCTTTGGCCAGAATGCGTCGTCCACTATCAGACCGGTCGTTCTTAATCGTGTTCCCCCGCCCGCCCAGGCCGTCCCTTCGCCCGAAGAGTATCCCTTCACCGAGATGCTTCGCAGCGCAAAAACGCCTCCGGTCGTGACACCCTCAACAATGAGGGCTTCCTCTGCACCAGAACCGGAGACATTCGAGATGAAGAACATTGCCCTGACGCCGACGGCGGCGGATGCCGTGGCGCTGGCGAAGATGTTGGTGAACGAACGCAACACGCCAACTCCCACCGCCGATGGGCGCGTGGTCTATCTCTACGGCGTGGGCCTTCCCACCATCGTCTGCGCGCCATTGCGAGTCTGCTCTCTTGAGTTGCAGGCTGGAGAGCATATTCTGGGCGAGCCTCAGATTGGAGATTCGGTGCGCTGGGAGGTTAGTCCTGCGATCAGCGGTGTCGACGCAAACGCAATTCCGATCTTGGTACTGAAGCCGAAGATGACGGGTCTGGATACGACGATGCTCATCCTGACCGACAAGCGAACCTACTACATCCGGCTGATCTCGAAGCCGGAGGAGTTCATCGCACGAACGGCCTTCTCGTACTCCGACGACGAGCATGTGCAGTGGAAGGTCTTCCTTGCCGAACAGGAGCGTCTCCGGTCGGAGCGCGTTGCGTCTTCTCAGGTGGCGGTAACAGCCACGGGCGCAATCGACAAGCTCTATTTCGACTACACCATCAAACCAGGCAAGGGCTCGGCGAGGATTGTGCCGGACAGGGTCATGGATGACGGAGAGAAGACCTATATCCAGATGCCCGAGGTTGCGATGTACCGGGAACTGCCTGCCCTGGTCATTCAAGGTCCGACGGGCAAAGAAATGGTCAACTACCGGGTGAAGGACAACACCTATATCGTGGATCGCTTGTTCGATCGCGCTGCGCTTTTGATGGGCAGCGGAAGACATCAACAGATTGTGAAGCTGGTACGGAAGCAGCCTTTGGCGGGTGGGGAAAAATAATGGACAACGAAATGAATCCCGTCGACAGTGCTACATCCAACGGCGAGATGCGGGAAGACGCTGCGGTGCCCGTGAGAACCGAAGACCTTGAAGGGCCGGGACGTTTGGATTTGAACCCGCTCCCACGCATGGGACGGCACCTGAGCAAGAAGATCGGCTTGATGGTCGGATGCTTCCTGTTCTTCATTGTGATGCTGATTCTCTACGGGGTGATGTCGCGAGGGCAGAAGAAGACCGAAGCACGCGCGCGTGCCGAGGATGCGAACATAACGGCGGCAACGCTCAATGCGAAAGACGCGGAGGATGCCGCAACAACCATGCGCAATAAGCAGATCCAGGCAGCCGAAGGCAATGCTGAATCTTCGGAGTTGGCGGTGCGCCCAGCATCGACTCCGGGGAATATCGTGATACCTGCTAGACCCAGCGCGCTCGCTACAGGCGATTTGCTCGTTCCTCCTCTGGGCGTGAGGGACCTTGGCCAGAGATCGCCGAGGTTGTCGACCGACACTGGAATCTTTGGTGCAAGGTCGCGCGAATCCAGCCTTACGCCACGCGATGCGGGTACCGCGTCCAGCTTTCACACTGAGACAACAGATGAGAAGCGGCGGGAGAATCTATACAAGCTCGAACAAGACGCACTCTTCGCGCCGACATCCGCAAGTACTGGCAGCGCCAGAAGCGGAGGGCTTGCGGGACCGGCAATTGGTAAGTCCGACCCTTTGGCGAGCCTTCTCTCTCAAGCAAGGCCGCTTCTGTCATCGGCCAGCCTTTCTTCCGCGCAGTCGAAGGAAGACGACCCGAATATGCAGGATCGCAAAGTGGACTTTATCGAACAGTCACGGAGCCACAGCGATGCAACCTATCTTGCGGCTACCCGCACCATGCCGCTGGCCCAGTACGAGATCAAGGCTGGATGGGACATCCCGGCGACGCTCGAACAGGTTGTAAACACTGATCTGCCAGGGGAGATTCGTGCTCTGGTACGCGAGAACGTCTACGACACGAAGACGGGCCGATCCCTTCTCATTCCTCAGGGATCTCGCGTGTTGGGCAAGTACGACAGCCATGTTGCATATGGTCAAAGCCGGGTTCAGGTGATCTGGACCCGCCTCATCTATCCGGACGGGTCGAGCATCGATCTGGGTGCGATGCTGGGACAGGACGCCGCTGGAGGGGCCGGCTTCCATGACAAAGTGAACAATCACTATGTCAGGATGTTCTCGATGGCCCTGCTTACAAGCGCTTTCTCTGCCGGAATTCAACTCAGCCAGAACACGGGATCGACGAGCACAACCGCGACACCGACCGCGAGTCAAACGGCAACGCAAGCACTTGGGCAGCAGATGGGCGAGCTGGGCATCGAAATCGCGCGAAAGAACATGAACATACAGCCTACAATTACCGTGCCCATCGGCTACCGTTTCAATGTCAGAGTCAGCCGCGACATCGTCTTCGAGAAGCCGTACAGCGAACGCGATAAATAGGTGAAAACCGCAAACGGGATGTATCTCAACGCGGGATTTGTCCCTGAAGGCAACCGTCAGCTTTACAGCGTGGCCCCTTGGGGTGCTCGAAGACCATCCCGTTATCTCAGATGCACGCAACCCCAGACACATCTATACAAGGCGAAGGTAGTACCCAAAAAGATGCGCCGTGCCGTTATGCGAAGAGCGGTTCATGAGCTACGTCAGGCCATAGTAGTCCGCGAAGAACGCGAGCACGACCCGAATCATCAGGCTCTGGTTGGAGACGCCGATCGCGTCCCAGGTCAGCCTTTCAATCGCCGCCGTGGTCTCTGCGCTGAAGCTGAACAGTTGCTGGTTGCTGATCCGTCGCGGTTCAATGCTTGGCCACCGCTCGGTGTAGAACTTGATGAGCTTCGGCAACATGTTCTTGTTGGCCGCAATATCGTCGATCAGCGATGCGACGGTCGGGCTAAACTTGAGCCGCTTGTGTTTCCCGATAGCCTTCATATAAAGGATTGATTGAGGGTCAATCGTGACTCGCAACAGCTTGCGCTGTACCTTTTCCGTCTTGACGGCCGGAGCAGCCGCCCGCCCCCTCACGGGTCTGGCTGTTTGTGTCTTGGTGTCCTTTTTGCTTGCAGTTGCCATTCTTTCCTCCGTACCGATGCTATCGGTTCAGCCTGCCCGTTGTATACAGTGCAGATGGAATGGATAGCGAATACATTTCCTTCCAAAAGATGTACAGAAACAGACATACTGCCCTCCAGCGATACATAATACAGCATGTACATCTATCTTCGCATTTTTTTTGAGAGCGGCGGTAACTTAATGTGCATCCATTGGTAATCGGGATTGCTTTTATGTCCTGGCGGGGACCGGGGACGAAGAGCGCTGTGTCGTCTCGCCGCCTTGGTAGAGCCACTGCATCGGTCAGCGCAGAACACAGACGACACTTTTGCCTGAGCTGGCGTTGCCAGCACTGCTACTGCGCGATCGCAAATGGAATCGTCCAGTAAGTCGCGGCATTGAGCCTTGAGAAGAGGGCGTGCTGGGAAGAACGGTGCCTTGAAACATGGAAAAATGATAGGTTTGCCGATCCAGTTTGCCACTCAAGGGATTGCAGTCGGGACCGCCGACACCCGGTGCTTCAAAGCGAGTGGCCTAGATTATGAATACAGACTCTCCAAGCAAAACCGTGAGGGAAGGGGAGATTGAATGGATTCGCCCCCACGGGGCGGGGATGGCCGTAAATTCTAGTGGTGGTCTGGGCGAGTAGCGATGCGCGTAGCGTAATCGATCCGTTCTTCAGAAACGCTGTGGAAGAGCTCGACGGCTATCTGGACGACAAACGCCTCGCGCGAGTTCAAGGACTTGTTTTTGATGAGACGCGATAACTCCCTTGCGGGAGCAAGCGTCTTGGCCCGCATCCTCATCGTCTCTTCGTGGACCTGCCGGAACACCAGCGCCTTGCTGGCTTTGAGGGCGCGAAGGGATCGGACGGAGCCAGCGTGGTTGAAGATTTTTTCCGTGAGGGAGTAGAGGCGCTGTTGCAGGGCCGGAAGGTTCGAGTTTTCCATTGTCGGGGTCGCTTTCTCTGTAGGGTTGTATGGGACGACGTGAAACGATTGGATAATGTAGCTGTAATAGATAGCATATATGCAAATTGAATACTTTCATATTTCGATGCGCATGTGCGTCCCCCCGTTCACGGTACTTCCGTTTACAGATCGCGATATTCCTGTACCCATCACGCCAGAGGCGTGAGCGCGCTTGTCGTTTCCATGTACTATCGACGATTGCGGGTAAACTATTCAGTCCGCACAACGATATACCCTTCCAGCTCCCGGGAGAATTCATTGCTGAGACAGATTCGATTGCTCTTCCAGCTCTTGAGCGACTGGCGCAGAAGGTTCGAGCGCTGGCGGTACTGCATCCCGGCCATTGCTTTACACAAAAGTTCTATTAGATGTATATTACAGCTAATACGTTAGGTATGTTTAGGCATCGGTCCATGAGGGAGTACATCCGTGCGAATGCTGTTTGTGTTGGCTGTTGTCTTTGGAGGAGCGCTGCTGACACATGCTTCAGCGTCGCATCTTTCAATGAGGACTTCGATGAGTCTGCGTTTCATCAACCTGAAATCCTGTCTGAAAAAAGTCTTTCTCTGTCTGGCGTTTTTTCTTGTGGCCACACCGCTCTTCGCGGTCCAGGCGCCAACGACCACCACTCTGGCTATCGGTCCCTCCAACTATGTTGCTGCGGACACGGTTGTGACGTTGACCGCGACTGTCACGAACCCTGGGAGCGTTACATCCGGCACCGTGAATTTTTGCAACGTCGAGTCCACGGATTGCAGCCCCGGTAGTGGACTGTACGCTTCTGCACAGTTGACGAGTGCGGGGACGGCGGTCATCCATCGCGTCTTCGGCTATGGCAACAACAACATCAAGGCAGTGTTTCTGCCGACAACGCTCAGCGCTGGCAGTACATCTTTGACGAATACTGTCACCGTCACCGCGAGTCCAATCTATGCAAGCGTCACAACACTGGGAGAAACGGGGAGTGCTGGCAATTACACCCTCAGCGGAACCGTGACGGCGTTTGGCAGCCAATCCCTGACTGGAGCAATCGATTTCCTCGATACCACAAACGGCAACGCACAGATTGGCACGGCTTCGCTCGATCTGGCTGAATCGACCTTTGCCGGAAAGACGGATTACGCCACTGAGTCCTATCCTGAATCCGTCGCTGTGGGCGACTTCAATGGCGATGGGAATCTTGACCTCGCGGTTACAAACGTAGGCAGCAATATGGTCTCAGTCCTGCTCGGCAAAGGGGATGGCACGTTTCAACCACAGGTCGCTTACGCTGTGGGCTCTATCCCCAATTCTGTCGCAGCAGGAGACTTCAATGGCGATGGCAAGCTCGATCTGGTTATTGCAAATGAATATGCCAGCGCGGTCTCAGTCCTGCTCGGAAGAGGGGACGGCACGTTTCAACCACAGGTCACCTATGCTGTTGGGTCATACCCCTACGCCGTTGCTGTGGGAGACTTCAATGGCGATGGCAAGCTCGATCTGGTCACTGCAAATGAAAATGCAGGCACGATCTCGGTCCTGCTCGGAAGAGGGGACGGCACGTTTCAACCGCAGGTCACCTATGCTGTTGGGGCTAACCCTGAGTTTGTCGCGGTGGGAGATTTCAATGGTGACGGAAAGCTCGACCTGGCTGTTGCAAACGTAGGCGGCAATACGGTCTCGGTCCTGCTCGGGAATGGGGATGGAACGTTTCAACCGCAGGTTGTCTACGCCACGGGATCTTATCCCTTATCTGTCGCTGTGGGAGACTTCAACGGCGATGGCAAACTCGATCTGGTCACTGCAAATGAATATGCCAGCACAGTCTCAGTCCTGCTCGGGAACGGAGATGGCACGTTTCGACCGCAGGTTGCGTATTTTACTGGGTTATATCCTGATTCTGTCGCAGTGGGAGACTTCAATGGCGACGGTAAGCTCGACTTGGCCACTGCAAACTCATTAGACAGCACGGTCTCAGTCCTGTTCGGGAACGGAGACGGCACATTTCAACCTCAGGTCGCCTACTCTACCGTGTCAAATCCTTATGCTGTTGCTGTAGGCGACTTCAATGGCGACGGCAAGCTCGATCTGGTCGCTACACGCGAATCTGCCAGTACGGCGTCCATTCTACTTGGCGAGCAGATGGCGAGTTACAGTGAAAGCGGCATCGCCGCTTATGGCAGTGGTACGCACTCCGTTCTCGCTTCATATGGCGGGGATGGCAGTCGCATGTCAAGTCAGTCCTCGACTGTTGCCCTGACGGCGATTAAAGCAACGCCGTCCGTCACGGTCTTCTGCTCGCCCAACCCGATCCCCTACGGTTCGCAGACCTCGACCTGCACGGCCACGGTGAACGGTGGAGCTACGGGCACTATCGGCTTTTACTACAACGGCAACAACTGGACCAATTCCACGCTCTCAGGCGGCAGTGCCTCGGCGAGCGGCTTCAATACACTCCCCAGCGGTTTCTACAGCATCGTGGCCAACTACAGCGGGGACGCCAGCAATAACTCAGCCAGCGGCAGCACGACGCTGATAATCGACAAGACCATGCCAATGCTTACATGGGCGACTCCAGCCGCCATCCCCTACGGAACTGCGCTGAGCGGCACGCAACTCGACGCGACTTCGGGCGGCGTGGCTGGAACCTTCGTCTACACGCCGGCTTCCGGCGCAGCTCTGACTGCGGGGTCGCAGACGCTCTCTGTTACCTTCAACCCGACTGACACGATGGACTACAACTCGCAGACGGCTGCGGTCACACTGGTTGTCAACAAGGCAACTCCAGTGCTGGCTCTCACCAGCTCCGCGAACCCCGCAGTTTATGGGAATACCGTTACATTCACCGCGCAGTATGGCACGGCGGCGACCGGGACGGTCACCTTCTACGACGGGGCCACTGTACTCGGCACCTCCCCTTTGACGGGTGGTCTCGCAACCGATGCAGCAACATCCCTCAAAGGGGGATCGCACAACATCACTGTCCAGTACGCCGGAGACGCAAATTACACGGCGGCCGTCTCCTCTGTACTCGACGAAGTGATCTCCACCTCGGCAGTAACTCCGACAATTACTTCGACGATTAACCCATCGACCTTTGGGGTCTCGGTGACGTTTACCTTCAGCTATGCGGGGGTGACGGGATTTGCGGTCCCAACGGGGTCGGTAGCGGTCACGGATGGAGGAAATCCGCTGGCGGCACTGACGCTGGACGCAACGGGGAAGGCGATGTACACCACGTTCTCTCTGGCTGTGGGGACACATCCCATCGCTGCGGTCTATGGAGGGGACTCGAACTATCAGTAGGACTGCACTCAATCTCAGCTAGCGCATTCACAATCCTTGGCCCGGAGGCCGAACGGGAGTCCGGTACTTTCGTTTCCGCATTTATAGCTATATTAGCTGTATATTATGTATACTAAAACCGTCGATGCCGGAACCGCCCCAAGAGTCCCGTTCGTCGTACCTTCACCACCTGGAGAGATAACCAATGTCAAAACACGGCTTCATGAAACGTTGTTTAGCGGGGGTTCTGCTCGTACTGTTGCCTGGTTATTCCCTTCCGGCGCAACATACGACGGCCACCTTCACCCAAACGGTCACCAAGGCGACTCCATCGGTGGGGCTCGCGTCAACGCTCGATCCGAGTACCTACACCGCGCCTGTTACCTTCACCGCCACCGTGCCATCCGATGCAACCGGAGCGATCCAGTTCTCCGATGGCGGAACGGCGCTTGGGTCCCCCAGGCCGGTTGCGGGGGGTTCCGCAACATTGACCACGGCGAGTTTATCGGTAGGCTCGCACAATGTAGAAGCGACCTACTCTGGCGACTCGAACTACAATACCTTCGCTTCGAGCATTCTGACGGAGACGGTCAACCAGGCAGCTAGTTCAACCACTCTGAGCAGCTCGAATACGAGTTCGTCGTACTCCGCTCCGATTACCTTTACCGCCGCGGTTTCAACTTCCGCAACGGCAACCGGTTCCGTGAACTTTATTGCTGGCGGTCAGTCCATCGGTTCCGCCCCGGTTTCTGGTGGTACTGCTTCCATCGCGACAAGCAGCTTGCTGGCTGGATCGTATTCCGTGACAGCAGTTTACTCGGGGGATGTGAACTTCACCGGTTCAACCTCTTCCGTGTTGACTGAGACTGTCGGCCAGGCAACCAGCGTCTTGGCTCTGGCAAGTTCCGGGAACCCTTCTGTGTATTCCTATCCTGTGACGTTCACGGCCACTATGCCTTCGGCTGCAACTGGAAACGTTACCTTCCTTGACGGTTCAACCAGCCTGGGCACCTATGCACTCGCGTCCGGCAGTGTCGCCTTCACTACATCGGTCCTCGTGGCAGGAAGCCATGCGATTACCGCGAGCTATGCTGGCGACGCCAACTATGCTCCGGTTACGAGTTCCGTTGTCACGCAGGTGGTCAACAAGGACTGGGCAATCTCTGAGGTCTCTGTAGCTCCTGCATCTGGTGCCGTAGTAGGAACGAGCCTCGCCTATACCGCGCTGGTCGATACTGGAAGCCTTCTGCCGACCGGGACCGTGCAATTCCTTGACGGCACATCCGTCATCGGGAGCGGTACGGTTGTCTCCGCATCGGCAACGAATCTGTTGAGCTATTCGGCAGACTTCACCCAGTGGACGCCCGGCGCAAACGTGGTCCCAGTGCCTGTTCTGGTGCCAAACGCGAGTGTTGGAGCTGACGGTAGCCCCAACACGGCGGCTAGCGTAACGCTGCCTGACACGTCCGCAACTGGAGTGCAGGGAGCCGCCTTCTCTGGAATCTCGCAAGCTGCCAGCGGGAGCTATAGCGGCAAGACCATGACCTTCTCCGTTTGGGTCTCATCACCGACTTCCGCTACCGTGGTTCTGGTACTCGCAGATGGAAGCGCGGCAACACAGAACTCGTCAACCTGCCATGCGACCGCAGTATGGCAACGCTGCAACGTGACCGCCGCCTTTGCTTCCGGTGCCGCATCGGGCCTAATCGCTTCGATCCGAAACTGGGGCGCAGCAGCGGAAACTGTCAACCTGTATGGCGCTCAGGTCGAAGTGGCTACTTCTCCTGGCGTTTATGTTCGGACAACCGGGGCCTCTACCTCTGGCGTTGGCGGCGTGGCAACCTTCACGACCTCTCTGCTTGAGGGAAGTCACTCCATCACGACAACGTACCTGGGAGACTCGAACTACCTCGGCTCGAACTCCAGTACACTACCCGTGATGGTAGGCGCCGGCACGGCGGGGGTTACTCTCGCGTCGAGCAACATCAACAGTAACTACGGGCAGAGCGTGACCTTTACCTCAACCCTGACGGCCACTTCCATCACGCCGACAGGCATTGTTACCTTTCTGGACGGGGCAACGGTTCTCGGCACGGGAGTGGTAGACGGAATTGGAAAGGCTACTCTAACCTTGGCTACGCTGACGGGTGGAGGCCATACGATTACGGCTTCCTACGGTGGAGATGGCGAGTATGCACCGGTTGTCTCTTTCGCAATCACGCAGACGGTGGCATTGGTTGCACCGGTTATCACCATGGTAAGCAGTGGCAATCCTTCGGTGTACGGAGACAGTGTCACATTCACGCTGACGGCGACAGGCGTGGGAACCGTTCCGACAGGGACTCTGACCTTGGCGGATGGCGCTACTACGCTCTCGGTGCTGACGCTGAACACCTCGGGTATCGCTACCTACACAACCTCAACGCTCACTGCCGGTACACACGATCTGCTTGTGACGTACAGCGGTGACTCAAACTACAGGTAGACGAGAGCCCGCCACTCCAGAACAGAGTGGCGGGCCTTATTTCAAGGAGCGCACCGCGTGAAACAAATACTCTGCCTCATCGCCTTAGTCGCTGCAAGCGCCTCGTCCGCTTGCGCTCAAGTTCAAACCGTGCAGATTGTCACGAAGGCCCCTGTGACCGTGACCTTGGCCGTCTCCGGCTCCAATGCCGTGTTGGGAGAGGTCGAGCCGGTACCGACGGGACGGAACTCCGCAATCAGCTCCCCCACAGGAAGCGTGATTCTATACGACGGCACGGCACTGGTTGGCACGAACGTCCTCGGAAATACCGGCGACTTCACCTTTATAACCTCGGCCCTCGCCAGCGGTACTCATGCGCTGTCCGCGGCCTATAGCGGCGACAATAACTTTCAGACGGCTACGACTGCCGAACCGTTGCCAATAACCATCCCGCCAGTAGGAACACCGGACTTCAGCCTCGACGTTGACCAAGTATCGGGGATCGTGAAGCGCGGCGGTTCCTGGTCCACAAATGTGTCCTTGTCCAGCACCTTTGGGTTCAATGGAGTTGTCGCGTTGAGTTGCGGAACGATGCCGCAGCAGATGACGTGCGGCTTTGGTTCACCGTCGCTGACCGGTCAGGCCAGGACTGTCAGCACCAGCATGACCGTCACCACAGTTGCAACGACGCTGCAGACCATGGCCGGACTCATTTTGCTGGGCGTGTTCTTCAAGCGGCGGAAGAAACGCTCGCTTGGATCTCCGTTACGCGCTGTGGCCGCTTGTCTGGTTCTTGGCTGCACCTTGGCAAGTCTGACCGGCTGTGGGAGTACGATCCTTTACGAGCAACCCAATGGGACACCCAAGGGGACATACAGCGTGATAGTAACCGGCACCTCGGGCGCGCTGACGCACAGCCAGACAGTCACGATCACCGTTCAATAGAAACAGCGGAAAAGCCTGTAGCGACTATGAAGCTACATCGATAGTCATAGCATCTTTGCTGCTGCATAGCTGAATCCTGACGTTCTTATTTCGTAGGTCTCTTCGCCTTTGCCCAACGCGCCCTCTGCGCTGCCGCCATCTTCGCACGCACCTCTGCACTGAAGGTTCGCTTTGTCGCGGACTTTTTCGCTAACTTTGTCGAGGCGTAGCTCGCAACTTTGCCAGCGAATCGTACCTTGGATGGCCGGCCCAATGTCGGAATGCTGATAGTTTCAATACTGGCCAAAAGTACCGTTGCCTCCCTCAGGCGTGAGATTTCTGCGTCAATTTCAATAATAATGTCGGTCGTGTTCATTAATCCTCCAGCTTCGAGAATATACGAATTGCCAAGAACCAAAGGGCCGGACGTACAGATGCAGTCCATCACCGAAGAGCGAACGGCCAACACGGGAGTACAACAAATGGCGTGCCAGTGCCGTTGGTGAGCTAGTGTACTGTCCCAGGAATACGATTACATAGTTTGGCGAGTTTTTGGAAGATTGAGTCTGCTGTGGCCGTCCATGCGAAGGGGCGGCAGCGTTGGTTATAGTTTTCAGTAAAGCGGTTGATTTTTGCGATGCGGTCTTTGACGCTTTTGAAGGAGCCTCGGCGGATCGCCTGTTGGGTGATGAGCCCGAACCATCGTTCGACCTGATTGAGCCAGGAAGAATAAGTTGGCGTGTAGTGGACGTGGAATCGGGATCGCGCGGCCAGCCATGCACGCACCTTGGCGTGCTTATGGGTGGAGTAGTTATCGACGATCAGATGCACGTCGAGCGCTGCCGGGACGGCCTTGTCGATGCGTTCGATAAAGCCTAGAAACTCCTGATGCCGGTGGCGCGGTTTGCACTCGGTCAGCACGGTTCCGGTGGCGATGTCGAGTGCGGCGAATAAGGTGGTTGTGCCGTGCCGGACGTAGTCGTGGGTGACTCCTTCGACATAGCCAAGCCCCATGGGTAAGACCGGCTGGGTGCGATTCAACGCCTGAATTTCCGCCCCAGCAAGCAAAGATCGCTTGCCGGGGACCCCGGTCTGCGACTTCTCATCGACCGACAGGACCACGGCGTGGTCGGGTGGGTTGAGGTAGAGACCGACCACATCGCGCACCTTTTCGACGAAGAATGGATCGGTGGAGAGCTTGAAACTCTTGCTGCGGTGCGGTTGCAGGGAGAACAGTTGAAAGACGCGATGGACCGTAGACTTGGAAAGGCCGTTCGCCTCTGCTGCCAGGCGAACGCTCCAGTGGGTGGCTCCGGGCGGCTTCTGCTTCAGCGTGCGGCGCAGCAGAACGGCGACCTGTTCGTCGGAGACCGAGCGTGGACGCCCCGGGCGAAGCTCATCGTAGAGGCCTTGGAGACGATGCTCAACGAATCGTTGCCGCCACTTGCCCACCGTCGGTCTGGACCAGTTCAGACGCTCGGCAATCTCCGCGTTGGCGGCGCCTTCGGCAGACCACAACACCAGTTGGGCGCGGGCTACAAGAGAATGAGGCAGGCTGCGGGAAGCGGCAAAACCAGACAGTTCGCGCCGCTCCTCCGAAGTCAGTTCGAGAGTAGGCAAAGGGCGTCCCAGAGACATATCAAAGCCTACCCTGAATCGCCTATTTAGTCAAGTTATTTATGGGACATAATACTAGCGGACTTGGAACGAGAGATGTATCGGATGAGAGGCACCCCAGAGCAACTGGTTGGATTTCTCGCGGAGCGTACACCGGATTGCCGGTCTGCAGCAAATCTGCACCACATGGAGATACTCAAGGCCGAACCGTCCGGACAGCGAACCCGCTCACGCTCGATGAACTAAAGCGAGAAGTCCAGCGGTGCTCCTTTTGCTGAGCCTGCGCACAAATTATCGTAGTGCATACAAATCTCAACTCGCTCCACCGACCAACCACTGCTGATTTGACATTCCAGTATCGCTTGCGGCATACGCACATCCCGCGCTTGATTGCGTCAATACATTGCCTGTTGCACGATTTATTATCTTCACAGAACCGTCCCCAATTTGTGTAATAATCCAGCGATCGCGTGCGCTGCTCATGGCACTAACCATTGCTACACCATCGCCATCGCCATGTGCAGTAACTCCTTCAGACAATAGGGAGCCCATGCTCAATAATCCGTAAAAACCATCCCCTCCGTCCTGCAACGTCCAGGTTCCAGCCATTGATATCTCCCCCGATCCACAGGTCTGCTGAAGATGTGAAACCCCTCCGTTAGCTGCTCCGATCAAATAGCTGCCGACAGTTCTGGAAGCAACACTATCCAGAATCCGGACGCCAACACCGCCATAGTTGATTTGGCTAACAATGCGCGTCATCTTTACGTTTGTTGAATCGAAGCTAATAGGCTTCCGAGGAGATAGGATTTGAGTGCGGGCCGTTGACATCATTTTTTCGATATAGCTGGGAGTGGCAGGGGTGTCAGTCAAGTAGATCAAGTTGTCTATGTTTGATGTTGTTGTAGAGTCGGAGATCTCAGTAATGCTTGCGCTTGTTTCTGAACTCGAAACAGGGTTTTGCCCTGTGAATTGATCAACTGCGCCGGCGAACACATTTGCAGTAGATCCTGCATCGACGGAGAGATAACTGTTTGTTCCAATGCCAAGGAGACTAAGCCGACCCTTGTAATTGTTGAGGTTCATTGCAGGGGTGCTTGACGGACTGTAAATTGCCCCTCCCTGCTGAGTCACACTTCCGTCGCCCGCAAGTATGAATTGTGAGCTGCCTTGGCCACTATCGTGCCAGCCATCCCCGATCAGCAAATGACCGCCGAGATCTACCTTGTATGCCGCTGAACTCGTCATAAACTCTCCAAGACGCCCCAAGGTCTCAGTCCCATTTTGCCGTGCAATTCCGCCATGAATGATCTGAGCCCAATTCGGACTGTTGATTGTGGCAACTTTAAACTCGATGAAAGCGTCATCTATTCCATCCACTTCAAGGTCTGAGGCATTAACCGAACACTCATCACAAATAATGCGTGTATTTGGTGTATCTGGCTCGTGCAATTCAAGCTGATCGGTCGAAACCGATGTTGAGTATGAGTAAAAGCGCATATCCTCCAGCTGAACTGATTTGCCATAACTGCTTAGAATTGGACCTTGCAAATTAATGTCGGCAACAAGAGTACTGAGTTCACCATCACCAAGGATGCCGATACTCGCGTTCGGTGGAATTGTCAGTGTTTGATAAACGTTGTAGTTTCCCGCAGGGAGATGAACGATTCCACCCACTGCTACTGCAGCATTAATGGCGGTTTGAATCACATCGCCAGTTGATCTAAAGGGTACCTCAAAGACTGGTCTGTGGCTTAAAGGGGGAATATACACCTCGGTTGGTACGGTCCAGGATACTGTAGGATCAGATGATCTAGTAGCTTCATCGACGCTTGTGTAAACTCCAACGCCGCTGCATTGCCCGCAAAAGGGGCCAAATGGTCGTGAAACCGAATATGAATTGCCAACCGACATGAAGTAACGCGGGCTCCCGCTGATAGCCATGATGTGGAAACTCGGATCGAGGTTCACGAACTGATTATCCATAAGCAGCAGAGCGCCAGGCATACCATTAATCATTGGTGCGGAAGCTGGGTGATAAATCGTATTTCCTTGTATGATAATGTTAGATAGTGCTCCCGTTGCCCCTGTCCAGAAAAACATCTGTGAATCGACGGATAGATTGTTTCTAATCGAGAAGGGACCTGAACTGTTAAGCGCGATGTCGGTCGATGTTGATCTCACAAATACACTATTCGTAACATTGAAAGCGCCAGCGTCAGGGTCGATGCCCATACCATTATCGGTAAACAAGCAATCGATCACGTTGAAATTAAGCGAGTTATAATTGTTTTCGTTGATGGCTGCAAAGGAGTTGTGATCGAAATGGACACGATCCACTGTCGTTTCGCCTGCTTCTCCTGTCTGTATACCAATGGCGGTATTAAGAATACGGGTGTCATGAATCAGGTTTCTTGTCGGATAGAAGTTGCTAACTCCGTCCCATGTGACTTCAAGAGCAACACTAGTGATGCCACGTCCATCCCAAGTGATCCGTCCGAGGTTGAGACCGTCAACGCCGCTCAGCGTAAACATGGTGCCTCCTTGTGGCCCACCCCACACTATAGTTGTAGTGAGTGGATCTTCGCCGAGGATTGTGATGTCTTCAATACCTGAAATAGTAAGAGGGCCAGTGATCAAATAGGTTCCTTGTGGGAACCACAATACGGGCGTGGATTGAGTAAGTGAGTTAAGCGCTTTCTGGAGCGCAACTGTATCGTTCGTAACGCCATCACCTTTGGCTCCAAAAGCCGTTTTAACGTTAATCCATGACGCGAACGGTCCATCGAAGGTCTTCGCTGCTTCGATAAATCCTGGAGTAGGAGTGATGGAATGTAGAACACAGGTAAAAGAAGATTGGGTTGTCATCCCAGAGAACGTAACAGACAGTGTTGTGCTTCCTGGATTATTGCAATAAACCAAGCCGTTGGAGGAGATGCTCGCTATTGAAGGATCAGTTACCCACGTTGAGCTTGCCGTCACATCCGTCGATGTTCCATTGGAGTTGTCAGCCAGCATCTGATATTGATAAGGCGAGTCAGAGCGAATAACTTCAGGTGTCGCACTCAGATGAATGTCGGTAATCTGTGGGACGGAGCACGCCAAGGGAGTAGCTGAGGTAACTCCTCCTGAACTTACTGAGACCTGTGAAATACCTGCTCCTTCACAGGTCAATAGTCCCTGAGTACTTACTGTAGCAACAGAGGGTACACTGCTCGCCCATTCTGCAGTCGTGGTAATATTAGTAGAGAGTCCGTTTGCATGGAGCGCGACTGCGTCGAGCTGTATGGTCTGCTTTATTAGCAGGCTCGGGGACTGAGGTGTGATTGATATTTCAGCGATAGCTGGCTGTGCACTCTCTGAGAGCTTCTCTATTTGCATCCCGCAACCGATCGAAGCTATGGCCGTCACACTGGCGATACATGCCCAGATGTTTGCATTTCGTGAGAGCATACATCCTCCGTGCCGGAAGCTGTATCAGTCACGGTTGATGTAAGATCAGCCGACATAGGAGCCTTCCGTATAGATAGATGTATCGACCTTGCTTCGCCATTATGAATGACTGTGTTGAATGGAGACATGACATATAAAGCTATGAAATAAAATGATCAAAGGCTATTGTTCTAGTTCTGCTTTGTCTCCTGTACTGTTATCTATGTACTGTTACCTATGCCCTTTTATAAAGTGTAGCAATGCTTGTTTTATTGATAGACTCGCCGCGCTCAATTTCGAAGTGCAGCATTTTACTTTGGGATGATGTTGCATGGGCGAGTGTTACGAGTAACTGAGTTTCTTGGAGCGTATTTATCTCCAGTTTCAGTTGGAGTTGGGGTTTAAGGCGGGGTAATTGCCGCCGCCTTGAAACGGAGGCCGTCGACGATCAGCCGCGAGCTGCGGCGCAACGGATGGAGGCGTTAAGCACGGAGTCGCCCTGCGCTGGCGGGACGACCTCTACCCCCTCATGGGTATCAGACGGATAGGGCGCAGCAGCGGCTGTTGCAAAGGCCGCGCTTCCCCGGCTGCCGCGTCGGCTGGTACCCGGTACGCCCTTGTGGGAGATGGTGGTCGACAATCTCCGCGCAGGCCTCAGCCCCGAGCAGATAGCGGGTACACTCAAACGCATGGCTCCGGCGCTGGCTCCCGTCCCACTCTCGCATGAGGCCATCTACGCCATGCCACGCGGCGAGTTGCGCAGCGAGCTGATCGCTCTGCTGCGTCATAGCCACAACAAGCGTCGCCCGCGTGCGCGCGGCCATGATCGCCGCGGGCAGATTCCCAACATGGTGCCCATCTCCGAGCGCCCCGCCGAGATCGAAGAACGGCTTGTCCCCGGACATTGGGAGGGAGATACCATCAAGGGAAAGTACAACCGCTCGGCCGTCGGCACGCTGGTTGAGCGCTCCACGCTGTTCACCTTGCTGGCCAAGATGAACGGCACCGGATCGAGGCCGCCGTCGATGGATTTACCTGCGTGCTGGATCGGGTCGAAGCGCATAAGAGACTCAGCATCACCTATGATCGCAGCAAGAAGATGGCCCTGCACGAGATCCTCTCCGCCAATACCGGGGTCAAGGTCTACTTCGACGATCTGCACGCTCCCTGGCAGCAAGGCGTCAACGAAAACACCAACGGACTCATCCGCCAGTTTCTCCCCAAAGGCGAATACCTCAGCGTTTACTCCCGGCAAGAACTCGACCAGTACGCTTGGCTGCTCAACGTAAGACCGAGAAAGTCGTTGGCATGGAAATGCCCCGCCGAACTCTTCCTCCCAGACTTCGACTTCGTGAAATACTACTCAAAGTTCTTTGCACTTCGATGTTGAAACCTGTACACGACGTGGTTCGGCCCACGCACAGAGGAGAAAGCCGTAAATGAAGAACATCAGATCATACATCATCGCCACCGCCGTCGCTGTGCTTGTCCTCATCTTGTATTTTTTCCTCATGTATAAGTTTGTACCTGACATTAGCGTAAGCGTGGACGGAAGGCCCTTTGTAGTGTGAGGTTGTGTCCACTTCATTCTAAGTGGACACGACCTATCCGTTGAAGAGGACGCTTTCATGGTCAGGAGCAGGGGCTGGCTCAGGGGGGCGGTC
>Ga0224530_1000253_pt1 | contig 37736 bp, 39 predicted proteins | sample CBST75metaG_FD_179873 | JGI IMG/M metagenome (GOLD analysis project Ga0224530, IMG submission 179873) | Peat soil microbial communities from Stordalen Mire, Sweden - C.B.S.T75 | ecosystem: Environmental > Terrestrial > Soil > Wetlands > Peat | place: Sweden: Norrbotten County, Stordalen Mire...
ACGCAGTACTGGCCTGTATAAGAGCTGAGGTAGATCGCGCCGTTGGCCTCCAGCTCGCGCCAAAGATGCTGCACGCCGCGCTTGTGACGCTCCTCGGTGGTGCGGAGAAAGTCGTCGTTGGTGGTCCCCATGCGCTTCCACAGGCCGCTGAAGCTGGCGGAGACCTCGTCGGTGAACTGCTGCGGCGGAATTCCTGCCTTTTCGGCGGAGCGCTGCACTTTCTGCCCGTGCTCGTCCGTGCCGGTAAGGAAGAAGGTGTCGTCGCCCAGCAAGCGATGCCGCCGCGCAATCACATCGGCGGCAATGGTGGAGTAGGCGTGGCCGATGTGCGGGCGCGCGTTGACGTAGTAGATTGGCGTGGTGAGGTAGAACTTATTGGGATTATCTGACATTGGCTTGATAGGCCAGTTTATCAGGTGGCGGGGCAAGACGTTTCACTTTGGCAGAGCAGGAGCCCACATCTCAAATACAAGATGCCGGCCCCAGCGAGCAGAACCACTCGCCGGAGACCCCTGGATACGGGGCTCCCGGTGCGGAAAGACAAACAACGGGGTGAACACGGCATGGCGTCAGACGGATTCAGGTAGATAAGTATCCGGTGCTTTGGCACCGAGCTGGGGTACCAGAATCTGGAAGATGACGAGGGCAAAGATGTAGGCGAAGGCGGCCAGAGAAAAGATGAACATGGGGTGAAGCGAGAAGTAGTGGCTGACCAGCCAGGTGAAGATTGCTCCTCCTAATGCTCCAGCGGCTCCGCCGATTCCGACCACCGTGGAGACCGTGGTGGAGGGGAACATATCGGTGGGAGTGGCGAAGAGATTGGCGGACCAACCCTGGTGGGCCGCGGTTGCCAACGAGAACAGCGCGATAGCCGGCCACGGGTTGGTGGGGAAGATGACGCCGAAGTACGGAACAAAAAGAATGGGGACGACCAGCAGGGCGCAGATGAGCAGGGCATACTTTCTCCCTGCATTTACAGTGTGTCCGCATTTGATGATAAAGCCCGAGAGCCATCCGCCGCCGATGGATCCCACGGTGGAAACACTATAGATGATGATCAGCGGGTACTTGGCGTGGTTGAGGTCCAGGCCGTAGTTGTTGTGCAGGAACATTGGGAGATAGAAGAGATAGAACCACCAGATGGGATCGGTGAGTCCCTTGCCGAAGGAGAAGGCATAGAAGCCTCGGCGACGCAGGAGAGCGGAGTAGGGAAGGGTTCCTCCGTTCGAGGCGTAGGCGGCAAAATCGGAGTCCAGGTTGGCCTGGGTTTGGGTGGAACCGCGGCGCAGGCGGTTGTATGGAAAGATGAGCCAGACGATGCACCAGAGAACGCCCATGGACCCGGTGCAGATAAAGGCGGCGTGCCAGCCGAAACGGGCGGTGACGGCGGCGATGAGAATTGGGGCGATAAAGAAGGAGGCGCTGGAGCCGGAGTTGAAGATTCCGTTGGCCAGCGCACGCTCTTCCGAGGGGAACCACTCGGTGGTGGCCTTGATGGCGGCGGGGAAGTTGCCGCTCTCGCCGAAGCCGAGGAAGATGCGGGCGAGGCAAAAGCCGATCACGCTGGTGACGAGGGAGTGGCTGAGTGAGGCGCATGCCCAGACCGCAATGGCGCAGGCGTATCCGGCTTTGGTGCCGAGTTTGTCGATAATACGTCCGGCAAAGAGAAAGCCAACGCCGTAAGCGATCATGAAGCACTCGACAATGTGAGCATAGTGGAGGTTATAGGCGTCCTGGAACTTCGGCAGCACGCCGGGAACCCAACCCATAAAGGGAACGTGCAGGAGCGGCTCGATCAGCCCGAGCGCGGAGCGGTCCATGTAGTTGATGGTGGTGGCGGCAAAGAGCAGGGCGCAGACAAACCAACGGAGGTTTGAATTCTGGGGCGCGGAGGCGGTGATTCCCTCCTCGGCAAAGCTGGCATTATTGCTGGGCATGAATGAGAAGCTCCGGCGGCCGTTCATACACCGCACATGACGGACAGATTATGGAAAAAACAGTTTTGTGAGCTTGGACGCAGATGTACGGTGGGTCGAGCTAAAAACGCCAGTACACCCGCTGTGGAAGCCATAAGAATCATATTCGGATCGGGCCGAGATGACAATTCCGCGTCGATGGGAGAGGACGAGAGTAAGCCGAGGCAAAGTCGAAATGCAGATTTTTCCTTTGTTCCGCGTGGAATATTTTTTTCATACGGCGTGGGTGTTGTTCAGTTTTATCAGCTTTTGTGCCACGGCGGCGCGGCGAAACCGTGCGCAGCGTTGCAGTTAGAAGAGAGTGGGGGGAGGGAATACGGAGGGATACCGGGGAGTGTCCTGGCGGATACCAGGCAACTCGAAATAGACAGATGAAATTGGCGATTGGGCCGATAAGAAAGTTCTAGGGGGCTGGGACATCGCTCTTTTGGATTCCTCTATAGGACGGCTGCCTGTGAATGTGTTGATTGTTGAGGACGATTCCGCATTAGGACATTTTCTGCAACAGGGGCTGAAGCTCGACGGCCACGATGTAGCGGTGGCGACGGATGGCGAGGCGGCGCTTGAGCTTGCGGCGAAGCTGCGTCCTGAGCTGATGATTCTGGATCTGGGCCTGCCGCGCATGGACGGAATCGAGGTGCTGGCTGAGATGCAGGAGCACTTCCGTTCCACCTCCGTGCTGGTGTTGACGGGGAGGGCCGAGATGGAGGAGCGGGTGAAGTGTCTGCGACTGGGCGCCGACGACGTTGTGATGAAGCCGTTTTCCTTCCATGAGCTTCGCGCGCGCCTACAGGCGCTCTCCCGGCGGCGCGGCCAGTTAGAGGACACGGTGTTGCACTTTGGCGATCTGGCGATGGACCGTGCCCAGCGGAGGGTGACACAGGCAGGCCGCAACGTGGAGCTGACGGCGACTGAGTTCTCCCTGCTGGAATCGTTGATGCGGCGGCGAGGCGAGCGCGTATGCAGCCGCGCAGAGCTGCTGCGGGAGGTGTGGAGGATGCCACTTGGGGACAGTGCAATCGCCGTCAGGACGAACCGCATGGATACCAACATTGTCGAGGTTTATATTAATTATCTGCGCAAGAAGCTGGGCAGAAATGCAGTTGCGTCACAGAACTCGTCCTCGGATTGTCACTCGGTGATTCGCACGGTGCGCGGCGAGGGCTATCTGCTGGGCGCACTGGAGAACAGCAATCTCAAGGCCGTTGCGGGTAACTCGCCGACGGCGTTGACGTCGATCTTTGCGCCAGGGGAGCGTGCGTCCCATGCCTGAGACGGAGGAGTTAGGGGGCAGAGGCAATCGCAGGAAGATAAAGCAGCTCAGCGCGGAGTTGCATGAGCTGTGCCAGCCGTTGACAACCTTGCAGTGCACTCTGGAGATGGCAGCCTTGACCGACACTCAAGTGGCCTATCGCGAAGCCATGGAGACCGGGCTGGCGGAGTGCCGGCGCATGGTGGCGTCGGTGGAATCGATGCGCGAGATACTGCACGAGGCGATGCGGGAGGCCGAGGCCGAGGCCAAGAAGTTCGAGGCAGATAAATGAAGGCGCGGCTGCGGGATGCTGTCAGGGATTCGGCACCAGACACGATGAAGACTGCGCCCGGAGATATGGATCTGGACGTTGGGCTGGATGCGGTCGAACGGACGGCAGAGGCTCGGACCGTGGTGGTGGTGAGCGCGGACGTCGAGTTTCGGCTGCAACTCTGCGAACGGCTGGCGGCCCTGCGCTGGCGAGTGTGGCAGGCCAGCGGTGGCGCGGAGGCGTTGCTGCAACTGGAGTCGCAACCAGTTACGGCGTTGCTGCTCGACGGCTGGCTGCCGGACCTGGAGGTGCGCGAGTTTGCAGCCCATGTAAGGCTGCTCTATCCGGAGATCGAGCAGTTGCATCTGGACGGTGCGGCCGGGAGCGGTGACGATTCCCCAGCAGGCCCGCGCAGCTCGTGGCGCAATGAACTACTGCACACAATTCGCGAGGCGCAGGAGGGGGCTGCAAATCGGTCTCCGGTGCGGCGACCGACGACCCGAAATTCGATTGACAAGGGGAGCACCCAGCGCGGACCGGAGGCCTATCGCGCGCTGCCGGATGGGACCGTCACGGACGGGACGTTCTCGCAGCGTAGTTTGAGCCTCTCTTCCGGAAGATGGCTCGAGGTGCAGGAGACAGTTGAGTCTGTTCCCGTTTCGGAGATGCCAGGACGCAAGATCAAGATGCTGTTACCGGAGTTGGTGGGCGATAGCCCGGCGATGCGAGAGATGGCGCGACTGGTACACCTGGTGGCACCGCGCTCCACCATGGTGTTGATCGAAGGCGAGACGGGGACCGGCAAAGAAGTGGTTGCGCGTGCCCTGCATCGTCTCAGCACGCGTTCGGGAAAGCCCTTCGGAGTGCTCAACTGCGCGGCCATTCCGGAGTCGCTGCTGGAAGCTGAGTTATTTGGCCACACCCGCGGCGCCTTCACCGGGGCAGTGCAGTCGCGCATGGGGCGGATCGAGGCGGCCGATGGAGGAACGCTGCTGCTCGACGAGATCGGCGAGATGCCTGTGGGAATGCAGGCCAAGATGCTGCGCTTTCTGGAGTCGGGGGAGCTGCAGCGGGTAGGCGGAAATGAGATGACACAGGTCGACGTGCGCCTGATCGCGGCCACCCACCAGCCGCTGGAGCAACAAACAGCGGAGGGTTCGTTTCGCCTGGATCTGTATCACCGGCTGGCGGTCTTCCCCATCCAGGTGCCTGCGCTGCGAGAGCGAATGGAGGACATCCATGATCTGACGGAATTTTTTCTGGACCAGTTGGGAGAGCAGAGTCCACGCAAGCGGCTTGCGCCCGGCGCGGCGGAAAAGTTGCTGGAGCACTCCTGGCCAGGCAATGTGCGCGAACTGATGCATGTGCTCGAACGCGCAGTGATCCTGGCCGGCGCAAACCCGGAGATTTCAGTCGCGGACATCCGCTACCGGAGCCATGCGCAACTGAAGAATAACCAGTTTCCGCGAATCTCTTAATCATTAAACAATTCAAAGAATACAGGCCTGGCAGGCTGCACAAGAACCTATTTTTTTAAAGCGGTGCTACTTTTTTTCGCTGCACACGGCCTCTTTCAACCAGGCTCTAACCATCCGGGAAAACTGTGTACCAATAAGTGACCCTTCCGCTACGTATTATGCCGCGCACGGCACCTTCGCAGTGGAGCGCTGACCCATTTTGGGAATATCTGAGAAAAGGTTAATGCAATGTGGTTACGCGGTGGCCATTGCCGTGCATCTATCCAATATTGATAGAGATTGATGTTGCAACGCTTGGGAGTCAGGCTGCGGAATTCGAAGTTGGTGCATTGGAGAAGAGGCAAGTATGAGGGACCACACATTATTGATGCAGGAACGACCGAGCAAGGCAGGGTACGGGTTTGCCGAGTTGCCGGAGGCAGGCAACGGCCCGTTTCTCTCCGCAACCGGAGCACAGTTCGCAAGCGAGGGGGAGAGTGAGTCCGTTCCGGGCCGCGACCAGGTTCTACTGGAACATCTTCCCATGGTGCGCTACCTGGCGCGCCGCATCCACGAGCGGCTTCCACAGCACGTCGAGCTGGACGATCTGGTTTCGGCCGGCGTGGTTGGCCTGATTGATGCGTTCTCCAAGTTCGACCATACCAAGAAGGTACAGTTCAAAAGCTATGCGCAGTTCCGTATCCGCGGCGCCATCCTGGACTCACTGCGCACGCTGGACTGGAGTCCGCGCGAGCTGCGTCGCAAGGGACGAGCTGTCGAGGAGGCGATTCGCTCGGTGACCCACAAGCTCGGACGTGTGCCGGCGGAGCCGGAAATCGCCCGCGAGATGGATATGGATCTGGGCGCGTACCAGCAGTTGCTGGGAGAGTTGAAAGGCCTCGAGATCGGCAGCCTGCACATGCAGCGATCCGAGGACTCGGGCGACGAAGAACTAACCTATATTCCAGGACCGCCGGACGAGAACCCGCTCTTTCGCTGCCTGCAGGGCGAGATGAAGCAGCGCCTGACGGACGCCATCGAGGAGCTGCCGGAGAAGGAGCGGATGGTGCTGACGCTCTACTACTACGAAGAGCTGACGATGAAGGAGATCGGGCTGACGCTGGGCGTGGTGGAGTCTCGCGTCTCGCAGATCCACTCATCGGCGGTGGTTCGACTGCGGGCTGCGCTGGCGGGGTTGCGCTCTGACAACTCGGCGAATACCAAAGGCATGGCGCCCAGAAAGAAGCACGATGAGGAGAAGGTAGCCTAGTTCAAGGCTTTGCCCACAAGATTAGTTCATAGGTTCACAGAAGAGCGCTTGGCGGGGACCGGCAAAAACATGCCTGTTCCCGCCGTTTTTTTAATCCAGACTGCGAACAAAGTTGGCACTGCGTCTCAAACCGCGACACTCCGTCCAGGATTTTGAGGCAAGGGCAGATTGCAGGGAAGAGAATCTATTACCGCGAGAATGCATTGGGCTGGCTGGAGGTAGAGAGCGTGGCCTGGTCGGCGAGGGAGTTGCCCGATGCGGTGCTGGATCCGAGGCCGAGTTTGATGATGGCGCGCGAGTCGGGCACCAGCTTGGTCTGCCAGCCGTTGTCGCCCTGCAGCTTCTCCATTGCGGCCTGGGTTCCCGCGTCCCAGTGGCCGCTGGGCTCTCCAGAGAGGTACCCGGAACGGATGAGGGCGCTCTGGATCTGGGTGGCGCGCTCATCGTCAATGGTTCGCTGGCTCTGTGGCTTGGACTTGGAAGTGCGTTTGCCGATTCTCGGTGAGGTGGGTCCGCGGCGCGAGTGTGTGAAAGCGACTGCGGGGCAGGTCGAGCCGAGGATAAGGGTTGACAACAGAATGAATTGACCCAAACGCATAATAAGGACAGACCTCATGGAGCAATTTGACACAGAACCCGCGCAAACCTCTAACAGGCATGGTCAGACTATACCCGGAATTCACGATTTGGCAACACGAATCGTGGATTCTGCATCCTATGGGGTTTCTAAGTTGATTCGTAGCAGGAGCGCTCGCCGGACGGCGCGCGCTCCTGCCCGGTTCGCACCACGGGTTACGGCAGGGTGCCACCAAAGAAGGTGGCTCCTGCGGGCGCATTCGCTCCCTGCACTCTCACCTTGAAGACCACGTCCTGGCCCGACTTGAGGCCGTTGACGATGGCCCGGTATGCGGCCTCGTCGGCGACGGGCTTCTTGTTGATCTCGATGATGACATAGCCCTTTTCCAGGCGAATATCGTCGCCAAACGATCCGGGACGGACAGTGCTGATGAGCACGCCGCCCTGAATGCCGAGCTTGCTGGCGAGCTGGGCGGAGACCGGGCCGACCTTGATGCCCAGTTTACTCTCGCCTGCGTCGGACTCGGCCGGAGTGGCGTTCTCGCTGCCTGGGCCGCTGGCGTCGGATTCGAGTTGGCTGCGATCGCCAATACTGACGCTGGCGGTGTGCAGTTTGCCGTCGCGGAGATAGCCGATCTGGACCGTGGAACCCACTCTGCGCGAGGAGATGTTGGCAACCAGTTCGTCCCCGTCCTTGATCGGCTTGCCGTCGACCGAGACGATGACGTCTTCCGGCTGGATTCCGGCCTTGGCCGCACCCTTTCCAGGCGTGACATCCTCGACGAAGACACCTCCATTGGCGAAGCCGTATTGGCGGCCCACTGCGGCGGGCTCTGGTCGAAAGCCGATGCCGATGGAGCCGCGCGTGACCTTATGATCGGGACCGATGAGCATGTTGTAGACGCTGGCGATGGTGTTGGACGGCATGGCAAAGCCGACGCCCTCGGAGCCCGCGGACTGGGTGTAGATGGCGGTGTTCATGCCAATCACCTCGCCGGCCATATCCACCAACGGCCCGCCGGAGTTGCCCGGGTTGATGGCCGCGTCGGTCTGGATAAACTTCTGGAACAGGCTGGACGCACTGTTCATTCCAGGATCTTCGATGGAGCGGTCCTTGGCGCTGACTATGCCCGCCGAGACGGTCTTCGAGAGCCCAAACGGGCTGCCAATCGCAAGCACCCAGTCGCCCACCTGCGCGCCGTCGGAGTTGCCCAGCTTGACGGTGGGCAGCGGCTGCGGCGCGTCGATCTTGATGACGGCGATGTCGGTATCTTTGTCCACGCCGATTACGTGCGCCGGACGGCCGTCTTCGCCGTCGTTGTCCGGATCGGTGGAGAGCTTGACGTAGATCTTGTCGGCATTATCGACGACGTGTTTGTTGGTGATGATGTAGCCGCGCGAATCGACGATGAAGCCGGAGCCGAGCGCCTCGCGCTTGCCGCCGCCGAGGCCCTGGTCTTCGCCGTCATCTCCGCCCTGGCCGCCGAAGAAGCGGTTGAAGAAGTCCTGCATGTCGCCCTGGTCGCTGCCGTTGCCCTGGTCGCTGCCGTTGCCCTGATTGCTTCCGTTGCCCTGATTGCCGCCGAAGGGGACGATCTGTCCGCGGCGGCTGGAGCGGCGGTTGGCGGACTGCTTGGGAATCGACACAGTGTTGATGTTGACCACTGCGGGGCCGACGTCCTTGGCGATCCTGGAAAAGGCGTTGGAGAGGTCGCGAGGATTGGGAATGGTGAGCGGACGCGCATCGGAGGAGTCGATTGCCTGGCCCTTGGCGCTGACCGAGCGGGTGAAGATGGAACCAACAAGAATGCCAAAGGAGAGGACCGCCAGCAGCGCGAAGGCCGCGCTCAGACGGTGGTTGCGAATGCGTGCGAAGAGGTCGTGTACGGCTTGCTTCTGTGTGTCCATCGGTAGGTAGATCCTCATGCGAATTGGGCTGTGCGTGGCTGCGGGAGTTGTACGGTGGTGTTGCTGAGTCAAGTATATCCGCCTGCAACGCGCCGCAGTGCCATGCGAGATGTCCAGACAATTAGACGTTGCGCAGACAAATGCGTTTCATCGACAGAGAACCCGCGCTGGAAGCGCGATCCTGTTGCCTGGAAAGCTCCGCAGATTTTCAAGCGGACGAGCGCAGGAGCCGATTACTGTCTATTCTCCGTTTGGTCGCCGTTTGTTCTCCCCCCCCTCCCCCCTCCCCCCTCCCGGGGGTATCTTGCGTGGAGCTTGTTTTGTATCAATCGGATGGCGGAAGCCGGTGTCGCCAATGTAGTCATTGCAGCAATTTTACGTCTAAAGTGTCTGTTATGAATCGTTTACTGCTGTTGACGGTGCGGTGGGGCAGGTTCGCGCTGGCCGGATGAATACGATCCATATGTTAATTGTAGCAAGCGGAGCATAACTAGTATGCCAACTATTTTTCTGGTGGAAGTGATTGGTGGGATGTGAGTTATTGGGTTTTTTCGGCGTCGAGGGGCTTGACACGCGGATTTGCTGGGGTTTTGTGGGTGGGCGGCGACGATTTTTTTCGGCTATGAGCAGGCGGTGGGTCGGGCCTTCAGCCCTCGGGGAATTGGATGGGCCGGAACCCTGGGGCTGCGCCCCAGGCTAGTATGGGACGCGCCTTCGGCGCTTACCGAGCAGCGGCACGACTTCCCACCCATCGCATGAGACAAAGGCGCGATGGATAGGGCACCCGGCTCAAGGGGTGGCGGCGCGGGCGGATTGGATGAAGCGGGCCAGGAGCGCGGGGTCCTTGCGGCCGGGGGAGGATTCTATGCCGCTGGAGACGTCCACGCCCCAGGGGCTGAGCTGGGCGATTGCGTGGGCGACATTTTGCGGGTTGAGGCCGCCGGCGGCGATCAGATGCAGGCCGCTCGGCGCGGAGGCGAAGAGGCCGCGCGCGGCGGTCCAGTCGAACGCGACGCCGGTTCCTCCCGTGGCCGCGCCAACCTTGGAGTCGATCAGGATGCGGTCGGCGAATCCAAGCCGGGCGATGCGCTCGATCTGGCTGGCAAGCTGCGCGGCGGGCGATTCCGTTGCGGGTGCGACCGTCCAGTGCAGGGTCTGGATGATGCACACGCTGCCTTTGAATTTCTCGGCGAGCTTGCTGACCAGCGACTGATCGAGAGCGCCGTGGAGCTGGACCGCGGTCAGGCCGGCCTCGTGAACAATCGCTGCGATCTGCCGCGCGTCGCTGGAGTGGAAGACACCGACGCGCTCGACGCGGGCCGGAAGGTGCGGCGTAATCGCGGCCACCTGCGCCGCCGTAATCTGGCGCGGGCTGGCGGTAAAAACGAAGCCGACGGCGTCGGCGCCAAGCTGTGCGGCGAGCTTGGCGTCTTCGAGGTTTGTGTTGCCGCAGATCTTTATCCACATGGCATCGATTCCTTTGGTAGAACGCAGCCGCACATTCTCGAAATGATCCAGGCCTTATTGCTAAAGATTTAGCTTGTTCTGCTTCAAGCGAAATGCGGGGATTCTTCGCTGCGCTCAGAATGACAATCTTAAGTGGCGCTGCGCTCAGAATGACAATCTTAAGTGGCGCTGCGCTCAGAATGACAATCCTATTTACTCTATGGCATAACAGAATGCTCTATTGGACTCATCTCTCGGGTGCGGCTTGGCGCTTGAGCAGGCTGGAGAGGGCGGCGGCGGGGTCGGGCTGGCCCATCAGCGACTCGCCGATGAGAAAGGCGTGGTAGCCGGATTTGCGCATCTGAGATATGTCGGATGCGGTGCGGATGCCGCTCTCGGCGACGTGTACTGCATTGCTAGGAAGCCACTCGGCCAGATCGAGCTGGGTCTGCGGCTGGACCTGCATGGTGTGCAGGTTGCGGCTGTTTACGCCAATAACGGTGAAGCCGAGGGCGGCGGCGCGGTCCAACTCCGCGCGGTCATGCACCTCGCAGAGGACGTCGAGCGCCATGCGGCGCGCTTCGTCGCGCAAAGTTTTCAGTTTGGCGTCGGTGAGCGCGGCGACGATGAGCAGGATGGCGTCGGCCGAGGCGGCGCGGGCTTCGAGAATCTGGAAGGGATCGAGGATGAAGTCCTTGCGCAGGCAGGGAATCGAGGTTGCGGCGGACGCGAGGATGAGATTTTCGAGCGAGCCTTGAAAAAACTTTTCATTGGTGAGGACGGAGAGCGCGGCCGCTCCGGCTGCCTGGAGCGAGCGGGCCAGAGCAACGGGCTGGAAGTCCGGACGGATGAGGCCACGCGAGGGCGAGGCCTTCTTCAGCTCGGCGATGATGGCTGGACCGGCCCCGCGCAGGGCGGCCTCGAAGCCGCGAGGCGTGTGCGCGGCGGCCCTCCGCTCAAGAAGCGCGAGATCGGCCGCGGCGCGCCGTTCCGTTACTTCGAGCTGAGTGTGTGCGAGGATCTGCTCAAGCTGTGTGGACATTCAGTGTGTGTCGTTGGAGTATTTTCATTCATGGTAAGGATTGTCGCGCTACGAAAAAAATACGGGGATTCTTCGCTGCGCTCAGAATGACAATTCTTATTGCATCAGAATGACAATTCTTATTGCAATCGTGAAAAAACTCTAGGAATAAATTTGGTGCCGAAGGGGGGACTCGAACCCCCACACCCTTGCGAGTACATGGACCTGAACCATGCGCGTCTGCCAATTCCGCCACTACGGCACTGCCTGTATGTCTCGAACCCTGCGGTTGGACACGGCAGTCGTGAGTCCCTAGTCTTTCAAACGCGGGGTCTGCTGTCAATTGCGCACCGCTTGTCTTACACTATAACGACTTTAGGCAGATCCATCTGGCGGGAGGAATTTCGCGCGATTATGACCGAACCAACGCATGCAACACCCCAGAGCGGCCCTCAGGAGATTCCCGAAGAGCTTGCCCTGGAGATACGCAAACTGGCGCACGACCTCTCCAATGCGCTGGAGATCATCGTTCAGACCAACTACCTGCTGGGCACGGTGGAGCTGAAGGAGCCGGCCAGCGAATGGCTGCACATGCTGGACAACGGCGTGAACAAGGCGCTGGAGATCAACCTGGCGTTGCGCAGCTACATCAAGGAGCACGCTCCGCGATAGGGTACCGATTCTGAAGTTCGTTGAAGAATAGGCCGGGCCTTCAGCCCTCTGCTTTGTGGCGCAATGCAGCCTGGGGCTGCGCCCCAGGCTGGTATAGATCGGGCCGTTGGCCCTTGGTCTCGTGCTGCGAATTAATCAGGGACTCACGCGCCTACGGCTTCGAGGATTTGGCTGCTCGCTTCGCGGCGGATTTTTTCGCGGGGATGTTCTTCGCGCTGCGTCCGGCGAGTGATTTCTTCGCGGCTGCTCTGATTGCGGCTGGCTGTTTTGCGGCTGGCCTGGATGATTTGACCGGAGCAGGCTTTGCGGCTTTGCTTGCCGCTGCCGAGGCGGGCAGGGGGACGCTCCAGATGGTCAGCCTGGCCTCGTGGGAGGCGAGCAGCTTCTCGATCTGCTGCAGCAGGACCTGAGTGTGCATGGGCTTGACCAGCATCTTGTCGGCACCCAGGGTCTGCCAGTCTTCTTCGGCGATGGGAAACGCAGTGAGCAGGGCGATGGCCGGGTGATAGCTGGCCGATTGGGCTGCGGAGATGACCTCTGCACCGGCGTCGTCGCTCTCCATGCGCATGTCGGTGATGACCATGTTGTACTGGTGGGCGCGCAGTTTGCTCTTTCCCTCGCGGCCCGAGGCGGCGGTATCCACATCGAAGCCGCTGATCTCCAGGACAGCTTTGAGGGTGAGCAGAACGGCCACTTCGTCGTCTACAAGCAGAATCCTGCGCTTCATTGGGTCACCTCATTTTGGGGGACGCGCAAGCCAACGGCAGTGCGCGAAGGCACCAACCATAATATCCCCCCGACGCAGTCGTCCGATGCAAGGGCAGACAGAAGGGAACCGCGGCAAACGGCGAGTGGGGCGCTACTGGACCCTCTGGCTGCGGGGAATGGAACGGGAGGGCTGCTGGAAAAACTCCACGGAGTCGGAGTCGGGGTCGTGCTCGTCGTCCTCTTCGTCGTCATCCTCGTCGTCTTCTTCGTCCTCGTCGTCGCCGTCCTCGATGACCTGGTCGTCCTCGTCGTCGTCCTCTTCGTCGTAATCGTCGTCCTCGTCCTCGTCATCTTCTTGATCGTCGATGTGGTCTTCCGTGTCCTCGGGGTCGATTTCGTCGTCTTCTTCTTCGTCCTCTTCGCTGGGGGCTGCGATGAGAAATGCGCCTGGGAGCGATGCGAGCGACGGGATGAAGCTCGACCGCTGCCCGGGTTCGGCGTGGGTGAGAGGCGCGAGGATGGGGCGGTTGAGGAGCATGTTCCGTGGGGTCAGCATGGGGCTGTCTCCTGATGAAACCAAGTCTAACGGCAGATGGAAGCGAGCCGCTGGGTACATTGGTTCTACCACATTTGGGTACGAATTCAGCTAATTATTCAGGGATTGCGGGATTTTGCGTGCAGGCGAGAGAACGGAAAACGGCGGGAGTTTGTGGGAGAAAAGACAGGCGGTTGTGGCGGCCGGGATGCATCGGGTTCCTTCGCGCTGGAAAGACGGGCTCCCGATGACAGCAAGAACAGAGAACGGCGAAGAGCCGATTGCCTACGGGACTGACAGGCAAGTGCCAATACGGAGAGATGATTATGCAGTTAGCTCCGGTGCTCACGCCGCAAGGCCCAAAATCGAGCGGATGGGCTGGCGTGGCGCTATGGGGCGGGCTTTCAGCCCTCGATTTTCTCCTCCCGAGCCTTCATGGGGCTGCCTGCCCCAGCGAGCAAGCTCGCCGGGGCAGGCAGCCCCATGCTGGTATAGGGCGCGCCGTTGGCGCTTTTGCGGTCCTGCCTCAGCAGACTGGATAATCATCAAAGCCAATACGGAGATTCTGGCTGCGCCAGAATGACGACTCTTGGGGGCTTCGCCAGAATGACGACTCGTGGGGACGGGGAGGGGTGGTCAGGCGGGCCGGAGGGCGGCCTCGATGCCGCTGTTGACCTCGGCCTGGGCGAACTCTGCGGCGACGCGGATGCCGTTCATGATGGCGCGCTCGTTGGACGCGCCGTGGCCGATGATACAAACTCCGCGGACTCCGAGCAGCGGCGCACCACCGTACTCGGAGTAGTCGAGGCGCTTCTTGAAGTCCTGGAAGGCACGGCGGGAGAGGAGTGCCCCGACCTGCGAAGTGACGGTGGACTTGAGGGACTCGCGCAGCAGGACGCTGACCAGGCGGGCGGTTCCCTCGCAGGTCTTGATGGCGACGTTGCCGACGAATCCATCGCAGACGATGACGTCGGCGTGACCGTTGAAGAGGTCGCGGCCCTCTACGTTGCCGATGAAGTTCATCTCTGAGCGGGCCTGAAGCAAGGGGAAGGTGTCGTGGGTGAGGGAGTTGCCCTTGCTGTCCTCCTCGCCGATGGAGAGCAGGCCGACGCGGGGATGGGCAATGTGCAGGAGGTTGCGGGCATACATGTGGCCCATGACGGCGAACTGGACGAGGTTGTCTGGGTCGCAATCGACGTTGGCCCCAACGTCGAGCAGGATGGAGGGGATACCCAGCGCCGTGGGCAGAATGGTGGAGAGGCCGGGGCGATGGACTCCAGCGAGCATTCCCAGGACCATCTTGGCCGTGGCCATGGCCGCGCCGGTGTTCCCGGCGGTGAAGAAACCGGCAGCGGTGCCTTCGCGCACCATGCGCAGACCGACGCGCATGGAGGAGTCGCGTTTGGAGCGGACGGCCTGGGCGGCCCTGTCGTCCATGCTGATCCACTCGGAGGAGTGGACGATCTCGATCTGCGGGCGTTTGCGACCGTAGCGAACAGGGAAACGGCCGCGCAGGGCGCGGTCGAGGGCGGGGCGAAGGATCTCTTGAGGGCCAACGAGATGGACCCGAATGCCAAGAGTGCGCGAGGCGAGGATGGCCCCGCGAATCTCGGATTCGGGAGATTTGTCGGAACCCATTGCATCAACTGCGATGTCGATTGGCATCTGGGAGGGTGGGTACGAGGAGCGGGTTTAGCTTGCTTCCTTCACGGCGAGGACTTCGCGGCCCTTGTACTGTCCGCACTTCTGGCAGATACGGTGGGGCAGCTTTCGCTCGTGACAGTTGGGACACTCCGAAGTGCTGGTGGGAGTGAGGAAGTCGTGGCTGCGGCGTTTGGAGGTGCGTTGCTTGGAGTGGCGGCGCTTCGGATTCGGCATTACGGTTCCCTTTCGATTGGCCTGAGCCCGCTGCGATACGGCTTGCGGCGGCGATTGGAGGCCCGGTGGCTTTAAAATGTGCTAACCGGGTTTGATCGTGCCGGCCAGGCCCGCAAGCGCATTCCACCCCGAAGCATGCTGATCCGATCCGGAGGAGGGTTTGCAATTACAGGTTGCGAGATTCAGGTTCTGGCCACAGCGCGGACAAAGTCCCTTGCAGTCTTCTTTGCAGAGCGTTCGGGAGGGCAGGGAGAGAAGCACCTGTTCGCGCACGACATCCTCAAGCGATAGACCACTTTCATCATAATAACCGATTTCGGTCTCGTCTGGAGTGATGGAGCGCTCTCCGGGCTCGGCGTCGGCGGCCTGGGGGCGAAAGATGAGGTCGAACTCTCCGCGGACCGGAGTGGGAACCGGCTCGACACAGCGCGCGCAGAGCAGCTCGAAGTCGCCGTGGTAGGCAGCACGGATGCGGATGTCGGCGACCTGTTCGCTGTGACCGCGGTTCTCGACGATGAGGTCGGCGCGTCCGGCGACGGGAAGCGGGCCGGTCTGCGTAACGTCGGGGGCGTAGTCCAGCGCGCCTGCGGGGATGGATTCGTCGAAGAGGAGAGGCTCTTTTTCGAGTTGAAGCGGAGTGATGAGCACGAGATTAAGCGTAGGGCGATGCGTGGTCGAGGTCAATGGGAGGATGTTGTTGAGGGGTATCTGTGCGGATTCCGATTGGAACAAGCGGATGGCGGCGATGCCAGCGGCACCTGCGTCGAGGCAGGAGTCCGTGTTGGCGGGGGTAATGCCGCCGAGGGCGAGGACTGGGATGGGCGCGGCTGCGACACAGGCGGCGCGGAGGAGGTCGAGGCCGGTGCCAGCGGCGATTATTTTATTGGCGATGGATTTTTGGGAGGGATGAGGTTCAGCGACAACTTTTTCGAAGACGGGGCCGAAGAGGATGAGGGTGGGGCGTTCGTTGGGGGCTGATGACGCAGCGCGGGCGACCTCGGCGAGAGTGTGGCAGGAGAGGCTGATGACGGGCTCGGGCAGGCTGGCGGAGGCGTAGAGGGCGCGGACCTGGGCGGGGGTGAGTTCATTGGGCGAAGAGGTTAGATGGACTCCGTCGGCGTGGGTGGCGATGGCAATGTCGGCGCGGGAGTTGATGAGGAGCCTGGGCGCGGGGTTGTGAGCGCGGAGGATTGCGAGGAGCTTGCGGGCGAGGTCTGCAAGCGTAGCAGCTGAGAGATCCCGCTCGCGGAGTTGAATGAAGTCCACGCCGTTGGTGGCGAGACGCGCGGACTGGGCGAGGAGCGCGACTTGGCGGGCTGGTTCGGCTTGCTGCCCGGATTCGGCGGAGAAGCGGGCGCGGTCGGTGATGGCGTAGCGGATCATGGGAGTTAGTTTAGGCGCGGGGGTAAGTGCGGAGCTAGCGCGTCAGGAGCGGTGCTCGCTACTTCGAAAAGAGGTCGGAGTGCGAGCCGGTGCGGACAAGGAACAGGCTCTCTGCGTCAACCTTGTAGATCAATAGCCAATCGGGATCGATGTGACACTCGCGGTGGCCGATCCAGTCTCCCGAGAGAGTGTGGTCTCGATAGCGCGCTGGAAGCGGCTCTCCGGAGAGCAGCAGCAGGATGACCTGACGCATCTTCTCCATTGGCTTGCCGCGCTTTTCGCAACGCTTGAGGTCACGCCGGTATTGCGTCAAGAGTACGGAAGTCAGCATGATTGCTTTCTTGAGGACGCGTGCGCATGATGATGGAGTTTATATGCCGAGTTCCTTGAAGAGTTCTTCGGGAGTTGCAAAGCGCTGCCCCTCTCCGCGGTCGGCAGCGCGCATGGCGGCGATGGTTTCGGCGTTTGGAATGTGCATCGAGAATGGCAGGCATTCGTCGTGAACCACCTGCGTGAGGAGCAGGCGGAGAGCATCATCGACACTCAAACCAATCTGCGCGAGGATTTGGGATGCCTCGCGATCCAACTGCTCGTCCACGACAACGGTCCTTGACAGAGTCGGCATTGGGCATCCTCCTGCATTGAGTATAGCCGTTGACCTTCGGAATTACCTCTGGCAATGGGGGCAGAAGTGGGTGCTGCGACCGGCGAGGGTGATGCGGCGGATGGGGGTTGTACAGACGAGGCAGGGCTGGCCGGTGCGCCGGTAGACCTTGTGCTGAAGTTGGAAGAAGCCGCGGGCGCCGTCGGCATCGACGTAGTCGGAGACCGACGAGCCGCCGAGCCGGATGGCGTGGCGTAGGACTTCGACCAGTGCGGTGCGTAGGCGGGCCAACTCGGCGCGGGTGAGGCGCGCGGTCTGGCGAGTGGGACGGATGGCGGCGCGGAAGAGCGACTCATCGGCGTAGATGTTGCCGATGCCGTGAAGGAGGGACTGGTTGAGCAGCGCGGCCTTGATTGGCGTACGGCGCGGATGGAAGAGAGCGATGAAGCCGGCGAGCGAGATGGTGAGAGGTTCGCTGCCGGAGCCGGAGAAGGTTGCAGGTTGCAGGTTGTTGGTTGTTGGTTGGGGAGTGTGGAGGGAGATGCGACCGAAGCGGCGAGGATCGACGAAGCGAATTTCGCGGCGGGCTGTTTCCCCCGGCGCACCGCTGAGGGTGAGGATGGCGTGAGTGTGGGGCGCTAGGGGGACCTCGGGTGCAGAGACCAGGAGGCGGCCCGTCATTCCGAGGTGGATGAGGAGTTCGGTCGGGGTTTTGTTCCGCTGGACGGTCATCACGATGGTCTTGCCGACGCGGCGGACGGATTCGATGCGCGCGCCGGTGAGGGCGCGGGCGATCTCGGGCTCGGGGGACTTGAAGGTCTGCGGCTTGCCGCTGGTCCAGACGCGGACGATGCGCGCGCCGTGGACACGGGCGTGGACGCCTGCGGCGATGGTCTCGACTTCGGGAAGCTCGGGCATAGGACTAGAGGGGTAACGCAAGCCCGGTTCGGTAGTCGTTGAAGTTCAAGGCATTTCCGCCCAGGGCTCCGATCTTTCCGGCGAGGCGATAGTCGACCGTAAGGACGACGGCTTCGGCGCTCAATTGCGCGATAGCGGTGTCGGTGAGGCCGAGTGCGTTGAACTCGTCCCGCTCGATGAGTTCGTCCGCTGGGCGGTAGACCTCGACTCCGCTGCGGATGAAATCTTTCAGGGCGTCGATCAGTGCGTCCCGTTGCCAAAATGGGGCTTGATCGAGGAAGTTGCTGGTCTCGGATAGGATGTGAGGCGTGGTCACGAACTTCCGGTAGGGCTGGAGAAGTTCCTGAAGTTGCTCAAAATCCCGATAGGTGAATTGCTTGACCCGTTTGAACTGTAGCAAGAGTGTTGCATCGGTTCGGGCGACGAGCCAGAGCAGAAGGAGATTTGTGTCGAGTACGACCTTGGTGAGAAGTTGCTTCACATCAGGCTCGAACTGGAAAAGCCATTGCGCGCGCCAAAAAATTCACCGTCCTCGGCGCGCAGCTTCACGGTCTTGTACTCCCGCTTGACATCGCCCAGGATTGCATCCAAATCAGTTCCCCTGTAAGAAAATGTGACGGTCCAGAATTTTGAGTCATCGCTGAGTTCAACCCCTTCGAGACGCATCTGCTTGCCCACTGCCGTCGGAAAAATATCGGGAAGGTATGTTTGCGCTTTCTTAACTGCTTCGCTGAGCTGAACCACGACGCCCTCCTCGTTTCGGTCGTTCTTCTATCCAGTATAAGATGAATTATGGGCGTGGAGAGTTCTTCGCGTACCCATCTCTTCCGGAGCAAAACTTTTCGTGAGTCAGCGTAAATCAGCAGTGGTCCTCGGCGCGCAGTGGGGCGACGAGGGCAAGGGCAAGATCGTCGATGTGTTGAGTGAGCGGTTCTCGGTGGTGGCTCGCTATGCGGGCGGGCACAACGCGGGGCATACCGTCATCATCGCGGGCAAGAAGTTTGTGTTGCAACTGATTCCGTGCGGGGTGCTGAGGCCGGAGTGCCGGGGCGTGATCGGCAACGGGGTGGTGCTGGACCCGATGGCGTTCCTGAGCGAGGTGAAGAAGCTGAGGGACGCGGGGCTCCCTGTGGCTGGCGGGCCGGATGGGCAGCTTTTTGTGTCGAACCGGGCGCAGGTGATCCTGCCCTACCACCGGATGATCGAACTGGCGGCGGAGACAGCGCCGGGACGGACCAAGATCGGGACGACGCGGCGTGGGATTGGGCCGGCGTACGAGGACAAGATCCATCGCAATGGGCTGCGGGTGGTGGACCTGCTGAATACGGCGCTGCTGCGGACGCACATCAAGAACGCGTGCGACGAGAAGAACACGATTGCGGCGGCATTGTTTGGGACGGCACCGCTTGACCCGAAGACGATGTACGAGGAGTATGCTCGGGCGGCGGAGAAGATTGCGCCGTTTGTGACCGATACGGCGGTGTTGCTAAACGATGCGATCAAGAATGGCGAGAAGGTGATGTTCGAGGGGGCGCAGGGCGCCCTGCTGGACATCGACCACGGGACGTACCCGTTTGTGACCAGCTCGTCGTCAACCGCGGGCGGAGCGGTGACGGGGACGGGCGTTGGGCCGACGCTGATCGGGACGGTGATCGCGGTGACCAAGGCGTATGTGACGCGGGTGGGCGAGGGGCCGTTCCCGACCGAGATCGAGGACGACTCGGCGACGCTGCTGCGGGGGCGCGGGCAGGAGTACGGCGCGGTGACGGGAAGGCCGAGACGATGCGGATGGCTCGATCTGCCGCTGCTGCGCTACTCGAACATGATTAATGGGACGCAGTGGCTGGTGGTCACCAAGATGGACGTGCTGGACGAGTGCGCTGAAATTCCGGTGTGCACCGGATACAGGATCAACGGCAAACTGACGGACACGATTCCGGCGGACATGCGCGGGTTCGAGGCGATCCAGCCGGTATATACCAGGCTGAAGGGCTGGAATTGCCCCACCGAAGGCATTACGGAGTATGAGAAGCTGCCCAAGCTGGCGCAGGAGTATCTCCAATTCGTGGAGCGCGAGTCTGGGGCAAAGATCGGGATGGTTTCGACCGGACCGGAGCGCGACCAGACGATGACGCTGCCGGAGTTCGAGGCGGAGCTAAGGTCGTAGATGGAGGAGCAATGATCAGTTTTACGGTACGGATGAAGTTTGCCGAGGCGGACCACGATGCGGTGGCCCAGATGCTGCACAAACTGACGGTGGCGTCGCGCGAGGAGGCGGGATGCATTACGTACGTTGCGCACTTCCTGGCGGGCGACCCGGCGACGGTGTTGGTCTACGAGCAGTATGCGGACGAGGCTGCGCTGGCATTACACCAGAACTCGGCCCACTTCCGCGAGTACGGGGCGGAGGGGTTCTTCCGGCTGATGCGCGCGCAGCAGATCAAGTATCTCGACGCGATCGCGTAACAAAAACGCCGTGGGCGCCGGGGAAAACGCATTTACGCGACTTTCTTTTGACTCCAGGGGTTAAAGCAGTCTAGTATCCGTCACGACGGACAGCGAGACGAATTGACCCATGGCGCAATGTAACTTCCAACAACGTGTGCTTCGGACTGGTATTGGTCTACTGGTACCGGTGTTTTTGGCTGCGATTCTGTTTGTGCCGGCCGCGCCGGCCAGGGGGCAGCATCCGCGGCGGAACGACCAGTTCAAACACCAGGTAGAGCAGATGGAGCAGGCGTGGCGCGCCGCCGAGTTGGCTGGCGACGTGGAGGCCATGGGGCGGCTGCTGTCAGATGACTTCGTGGGCATCAGCATGAGCGGCCAGGTGGTGACCAAGATGCAACTGCTGGAACGGATGCGGAACCGGAGAATGACCCTGACGCGGCTGGATCTGGACGACGTCCATGTTAAGCTGATCGAGCAGACCGCGATCGTCACCTCGCGGGCCGAGGTGGAGGGTACGAACGAAGGCGAGGCGATGCATGGGACCTATCGCTATACCCGTGTCTATTCGCGGCTGGCTTCGGGGACGTGGCGGATCACGAACTACGAGGCGACGCGCATCGGGCCTCCTCCTCCGCCGCCGGAGAGGGGCCCCGACCCGGAAGCTCCGGCTGCACCTGTTCCAGTTGTGGAGCCGTAGCGAGGCAGAGGGGCCGATCAAGCCCGATTCACAACCTCAGCAATGAAACTACAGATCAAGAAGCAGCGCTTTCGCACTGCGATCCGAGACTGTCAACCCACCCATCGCAAGGTGCGCGATGGATGGGGCATCCGGCTTGATTGCCACTACTGGCAGAAGGCCCGGGGCTAAAGCCCCTTGATTCGATTGGCCTTATTCAGGGGGCTGAAGCCCCCAGCTCCCTCCGAAAGACAAAAACGGGAGTTTTTCCGCAGCCTGTGAAACCCCCAGCTCCCTCCGAAAGGCAAAAACGGGAGTTTTTCCGCAGCCTGTGAAGCCCCCTGCTTCCTCCGGTAAGGCAGAACGAGAGATTTTTAGCACCCTCTGAAGCCCCACGCTTCCTCCGAAGAACAAGGTCAGGGCTGCCAGGCCTGTCGAATGCGGGCCCATGTGGTGTCGAGTGCTTCGGGCAGGACGCGGGTGCCGGCGGTGACGGTCATGAAGTTGGTGTCTCCGACCCAGCGGGGCAGGGCGTGCATGTGGATGTGGCTGGCGATTCCCGCGCCGCCGGCCTGGCCGATGTTGAGACCGAAGTTGAGGCCGGAGGGGCTGTAGACGGCTCGCAGGACGGACTCCACGCGCTGGGCCAGCGAGATCATCTCCTGCGCGTCCGCGGGCGGAAGGGCGGCGAGCGAGTCGAGATGGCGGTAAGGGACGATGAGGATGTGTCCGGTGTTGTAGGGGAAGGCGTTGAGGCAGAGGAAACAGGAGGGGCCGCGGGTAAGGAGGTGCACGGATTTTTCGGCCTCTTCGCGGGCCATGCCTTGCGCGATGGCGTAGTCCACGGCGGCGATCATGTTGCAAAAGACACAGTCGCAGTCCTTCTTCCCAGATTCAGCGGAGAACCCTGGCCACGCGTCGAGCGCGGCGGGGACGCCGGGACGGGAGGAGTCTTCGGTGCGGCTGACGTACTCATAGCGCCACGGGGTCCAGAGACGATCCATGGGTGGAAGTATACAAGGTGCGGGAGGGGCCGGCTGTGCGGGGACTGGAGTTGGGTTCCTTCGGCGAGACAGAGCAAATACAGAGATTCTGCCCTTCGACTTCGCTCAGGGCAGAATGACGGCGCCGGATTGCCGCGGCGGAATGACGAATTACGCGGTACGGAATGGATTGACTCTGTCCATCCGAGCCTATATTCTTTAGTGGAGATGCTGTGTGTGGGATCCAAGTACAGCAGCTCCTCTGCAAGATGGTTCGTTTCCACCCTGCCGAACCTGTTTCGGTGTAGCGAGCATCGCGTCTTTTGAGACTGTTGCCCGATATACCGAAGCTGCTGCGCGGACGGAATGAATTTTGATGAAGTTTGGATCCCGGAGCAACGCAATCAATGACCGTAGACGTCCCCAATCCTGACCAAACCGAGAGTAAACCCCTGACTACCGAACTGGAAACCCTAGCGCCCGAAGCGACAGCGGAGCAAGCCGAGCTGTCCCCTGAACTCACCTCAACCATCCCCTCAACCACGCCGGAGCCGGTAGCAGAGGCTGTAGAGGCGCCGATCAGCGTCTCAGCGTCCAGCGGAGAAACGACGCCGCCGGACGCCACTGCTGAAGATTCCGGTTTGTCCGTCGAGCCGGACTACGACGCAGCGGACTTTGCCGCGGCATTGGCCAACTTCGACCGCGAACAGGCCGCCGAGACGGCAGCCGCGGCGAACCTGACCACCGAAGAGGTTGTGGTGACAGGCACCGTGGTCAAGATCACGGACAAGCATGTGGCGATCGACATCGGATTGAAGTCCGAGGGCCTGATTCCGCTGGAGCAGGTGCTGGACTACGAGGGCAAGCCGAAGTTCAACGTGGGCGATTCGGTCGAGGTGGTGGTGGAGCGCGAGGAGCCGGAAGGCGGCTACCTGGTGAGCTACGAGAAGGCACTGCGGCACAAGATCTGGGACAAGCTGGAGAAGGCCGCGAACGACAAGACTCCGGTGAAGGGCATGGTGGTGAGCCGCGTCAAGGGCGGGCTGACCGTGGACATCGGGATCAAGGCGTTTCTGCCCGGCTCGCAGATCGAGGTGCGACCGGTGCGCAACCTCGAAGGCTACATCGGCACGGAGATCGAGGTCCGCGTCATCAAACTGAACAAGAAGCGCGGCAATGTGGTAATTAGCCGCAAGGAGATCCTGGAAGAGGAGCAGAACGAGAAGAAGGCGATCACACTCGCCACACTGGAAGAGGGAAGCGTGCTGACCGGGACGGTGAAGAACCTGACGGACTACGGCGCGTTCGTCGATCTAGGCGGGCTGGACGGGCTGCTGCACATCACCGACATGAGCTGGGGACGGCTGACGCATCCGCGCGATCTGGTCAACGTGGGCGATGAGATTCAGGTGAAGGTGTTGAAGTTCGACAAGGAGAAGCAGCGGGTCTCGCTGGGCTTCAAGCAGTTGACGCCCGATCCGTGGCTGGATGCGTCGGAGCGCTACCCGATTGGCGCGCAGGTGCGCGGGCGGGTCCTGTCGGTGACGGACTACGGCGCGTTTGTGGAGCTGGAGCAGGGAATCGAGGGGCTGGTACACGTCTCCGAGATGACCTGGTCGAAGCGGATGAAGCATCCATCGAAGATGGTGAAGCCGGGCGAGGAGGTGGAGACGGTCATTCTGAGCGTGAACCCCACGGACCGGCGCATCTCGCTGGGCATGAAACAGCTTCAGGACAATCCCTGGGAGCAGCTCGAAGAGAAGTACCCGGTGGGCGCGATCATCGAGGGCCGGGTGCGCAACCTGACCGATTTCGGCGCATTTATCGAGATCGAGGACGGCATCGACGGACTGGTGCATGTGTCGAACCTGAGCTGGACCAAGCGCATCAAGCATCCGTCGGAGGTGCTGAAGAAGGGCGAGAAGGTAAAGGCGATCGTTCTTGGCGTGGAGCCGGAGAACCGGCGTCTGTCGCTGGGCGTGAAGCAGTTGCAGCCGGACGTTTGGGACACTTTCTTCGCGCAGCACCGCGTCGGTGATGTCATCAAGGGCAAGGTGCTGCGGACCGCGCAGTTCGGCGCGTTCGTGGAGATTGCCGAAGGCGTCGAGGGTCTGTGCCACGTCTCCGAGGCAGTGGACCAGAACAACGTTCCGGTGAAGCTGGATGTGGACACCGAGCACGAGTTCAAGATCGTGAAGATGAACCAGGAAGAGAAGAAGGTTGGACTGAGCATTCGCGCGGTTGGCGAAGAGGCAAGTCGGGCCGAGGTGGAGAGCTACAAGGAGCGCGGCGGTGAGAAGGGACACAAGGACCAAAAGTCCTCGTCTTCATCGAGCAGCAGCACAACTCTGGGCGATCTGATCAACTGGAAGCGCTCGGAACGCGAAGGCGAGTAACCTCCGGCAATGTTTGTGGAGAGAAGCAAGCAAGTCAGAATCAGTCATTCTGGAAACAAGAGCATTCAAGCAATCAGGCCGTCCCTTCTGGGGCGGCCTGATTGCGTTGGGGCTGGTGGGGGGGAAAGGGATATTGCGTTTGTGATAGGATGCCCCTTCCGTGGCGTGCGGGTGGTTGTGCGCCGTGAACTCGCGAGGGAAGTCTCTTTGATGACAATGCAACCGTTCACTGTCTACGCAGAGATTCCTTACCAAAGGGTCGAAGAGCATGAATAAACGCATGAATCTTGTCATGGCAATGGCTCTGGTTCCCGGTGTGCAGGGGACGACTTTCGCCCAGGCGACCTCGAAGCCCTTGGAATTCGAGGTGGCATCCGTCAGGCAGGCCGCACCCGCAGGTTCACAACCCAGTTCGCCCGGCATGGCCAGAACAACTGGCGCAGGGGCCGTTACCATCACATCCGATCGGGCGTCCTATCGGGGTATCACCCTCAAATCGCTGCTGATGATGGCGTATGATCTGAAGCCACTTCAGATCAGCGGGCCAGCATGGATCGACAGCGAACGCTACGATATTGTCGCGAATATTCCAGAGGGTTCCACAAAAGAAGATGTTCCAGCGATGTTGCAGCATCTGCTTGCAGAGCGCTTCCGTATAACACTGCACACCGAAACGAAGGATCACTCAGGATACATTCTTGGCATTGGCAAGGGCGGTCCAAAGCTTAAGCCGTCTGCTCCTTCAGCAAACCCCGATGCTTCTCGCCGTCAGTCCTCGCTAAGTTTTACGATGGGAGGCAGCTCGACAGTAATGAATTTTAAAGGGGAGACAATGCCAGCGTTTGCGGATTTTTTATCACACCCCTTAGGCCGTCCCGTCATCGATTCGACGGGACTTCCCGGTAAGTTCGATATTGCTCTACCCGTTTCGATGGGGGTGATAATGCCCGGAGCACAAGAGACTGGGGCTGATGGATCTCCAGTGGAGTCCGATTCATCGATGTCATCACTATTTACAGCCATACATGATCTTGGTCTCAAGCTGGATGCAGGAAAGGTACCACTCAAATGCATAGTGGTGGATAAGGCGCAGAAGATACCCACTGAAAATTGATGATTGATCCAGGTCGCATACGAAGACGAAAGAGGAGCAGGCAATGAAGAACTATCTGGGGCGGGACGTCCGGAACGTAGCGGTGGTTGGCCACGCGCACAGCGGCAAGACAACCTTGATTGCGGCGCTGCTGCAGGCGACGAAGATGACCACCACGCAGGGACGCGTGGATGACGGATCGGCAGTAACGGCGTACGACGAAGAAGACGTGGCGCGGCGGACGACAATGGCCAATGCGGTCGCATACGTGGAGTGGAATGGGGTGAAGATCAACCTGGTCGATACGCCGGGATTCCACATGTTTCTGTATGAGACGCGCGCCGCGATGTTGCCGGTGGAGGCGGTGCTGGTGGTGGTGAACGCACAGATTGGAGTGGAGGCGGTGACCGACCGGGTGTGGAAGTATGCCGGCGAGGTGAACCTGCCGCGCGTGGTGGTCATCACCCAGGTGGACCATCCCAAGGCCGATAGCCGGCAGGGACGGCATCAGATGATCGAGCAGATGCAGGAGAGGTGGGGCCGCCAGGTGGTTCCGGTACAGTTGCCGATCGTCGATGAGAAGGGCTTTCACGGCGTGGTCGATCTGGTGACGATGAAGGCGTTTCAGTACGAGCCGGACGGCAATGGGCGCGGAGAGGAGATCAAGATTCCGGAGGCGGTGCAGGCCGACGCGAAGGCCGCGCACGAGGCGTTGGTGGAGTTGGTGGCCGAGGGCAAGGACGAGCTGATGGAGGAGTACTTCAGCTCGGGAACGCTGGTGGAGGAGCACATGGTGGCCGCGCTGCACGAGGCCATTCTGGAGGACAACATCTTTCCGCTGTTGTACGCCAGCGGACTGAGAAACGTGGGGACCGACCATCTGCTGGAGTTTTTGAAAGTGTATGCGCCGGCCCCAACCGAGCGCGAGCCGGTGGCGGCCAGAGGCAAGATACAGACGACGGCAGGCAATGGAGGCGGCGTCCACGACGTTGCCGCCGAAGGAGAGGACGAGATTGTGATGCGCGAGGTGGACGACAAGGCGCCGCTTGCGCTCTACGTCTACAAGACGATGACCGACCCGTTCACGGGGAGGGTTACGTTCTTCAAGGTCATCAGCGGCAAGATGAGCGCAGGCGTCACGGTGCAGAACTACTCGCGGCAGGAGCCGGAGAGCCTGGGCCATCTGTACATCATGCAGGGACGCAAGCCGGTGGAGGTCTCCGAGCTGCACGCGGGCGACCTGGGCGCGGCGGTGAAGCTGCGTGTGACGCTGACCGGCGATACGCTGGGCGACAAGGCGCATGAGCTGTTTATCGAGCCAGTGGCGATGCCCGAGCCGGCGATGACCTACGCCATCGAGCCGAAGACGCGCGCCGACGAGGACAAGCTGGCCCCGGCGCTGCACAAGCTGGTGGAAGACGATCCGATGGTGAAGTTCTATCGCGATCCTCAGACCAACGACTTTCTGGTCTCCGGCGCGGGGCAGCCGCACATCGAGGCCCTGGTCTCCAAGCTGAAGCGGCGCTACCACACCAACGTGATCCTGCACGAGCCGAAGGTGCCGTACCGCGAGACGGTGCGCGCCAAGGCCGAGGCGCAGGGGCGGCACAAGAAGCAGTCCGGAGGCCACGGGCAGTACGGCGACTGCAAGCTGAGAATCGAACCGCAGCCGCGGGGCACGGGCGTCGTCTTCGGCAACGAGATCTTCGGCGGAGCCATCCCGCGGCAGTACGTGCCGGCGGTAGAGAAGGGCGTGAGGGAGTCGGCCGCGCGCGGGTACCTGGCGGGCTATCCGGTGGTGGACATCAAAGTGACGGTCTTCGACGGCAGCTACCACGACGTGGACTCGAGCGAGATGGCATTCAAGATGGCGGCACGGATCGGCTTCCGCAAGTGCATGGAGCAGGCCAAGCCGTCGCTGCTGGAGCCGATCATGAAGATCGAGATCGAGGCTCCGGACGAGTTTGCCGGAGCGCTGATGGGCGACCTGACAGGCCGCCGCGGACGCGTGCAGGGGATGGAGAGCGGCGGCGCGGGAACGATCATTCGCGCCGAGGTGCCGATGTCCGAGATCCTGACCTACGGGACGGCGCTGACCGCGATCACACAGGGACGGGGAAGTTTCCGCATCGAGATGGGCCACTACGACCTGGTGCCGCAGTTGATCGCGGAGAAGATTCTGGCCGCCAGCAAGCAGCCCGTCCACGACGAGGAAGAGGAGTAGCTCGTCAGCGCGAAGGTGAGACGATCCGAAGGCCGCTAGCCAACATCTGCTATCGGATGTGGAAGACGATGCCAGCGGAGAAGGTTTGCAGCGTGTGGTTGGTGTTGTCGATCCCGGTGAGTTGGCCGGTGCCGTATTCGAGGCGCGCGGCGACCTGGCGGTTGGCGAATGGGAAGTCGGCGCCGAACTGGGCCTGGTAGGCGAAGGAGCCCGTGCGGGTGGTGCTGGTCCCGTTGTTGGTGCCGACTCCTCCGATTTCGAACTGGAAGTAAGGAACGATGGGGAGCTGGCTGTCCGAGCCGTCGATGCGGAAGCCGAACAGGCCTCCGAATATCTTGTTGCCGTACGTCGTGGAATTGGCGCTGTTTTCGACGATGAGGCGGGCATCGATGCCAATATGGACGGGACCGGGCGAGGGGTAGATCACATAGCCGCCGAAGGTGCCACCGAGGGCCGTCATGCCTCCGCTTTCGTTGGCGGCGGTACCGTTGCCAACGCCCAGGCCCGAGTAGTGTCCGGCGCTGAACATGATGTACGGCGAGAAATAGGCGGCGTGGTTGTCATTGCGAGGGTATACCTGCGGAGGGCTTGGTTGCGGCGGATAGTCTGGCCGCTGTGGGTACCGGGCAGGCGGATATGATGGCGGCGGTGGGGGGTAGTATTGCGCGGCCGCGGTCATGGTGACGGCCAGGAAAGCCAGAGAGAGGCAAAAGGCGAAGGTGAGCCGGCGACCGGTGGATTGATTCATTGTTTCAAGACCTCAGTGGCAGGGATACAAGCCTTGCTACATATAAATATAAGATGCCAGATGACACCTTCGAATATCCATATGTACAAGAAGCCGATTTCACGTCCAAGAGACTCCAAACCGGCTTATGAAACTCGATCCCACGGGGATAACGCGCGGGGCGGGACTGGGTCCTTGTTGGCTTAGAGCGGTTATGCGGGAATGGCGCAGGCTCCCGTACACTAGCTGGAGGAGAATGCGGAAGCTACGATGAGCGATCTATTCAGCAAGGCGCAGGCGGCGGTTGGTGCAATTCGCGAGCGCGTACTGGGCGAGTTGCGGGTGCAGATTGCGCCTCGCGTGGGGATTATTCTTGGGTCGGGGCTGGGCGGGTTTGCGTCGCAGGTCGCGGATGCGGTGACTATTTCGTACGCTGAGATTCCGCACTTTCCGCAATCGACCGTGGTGGGGCACTCGGGCAAGCTGGTGCTGGGGACGATTGGCGGAGTTGCGGTCGCCGTGATGCAGGGGCGCGTCCATGCGTACGAGGGCTACGCGATGGAGCAGGTGACGTTTCCCACGCGCGTGCTTGGGCTGCTGGGATGTCGCACGCTGATCGTCACCAATGCGGCGGGCGGGATTCGCGCCGACATTGCGCAGGGATCGCTGGTGGCGATCAGCGACCACATCAATTTGACCGGGACGAATGCAGCACTGGGGCCGAATGAGCCGAGGTTCGCGTGCGCGAAGGGTGCGGGCGAGCGGTTCTTCGACATGAGTGCGGCCTACTCGCCCAGGCTGCGCAGGTTGGCGCAGGACGAGGCCGCGCGGCAGGGGATTGCGCTGAGCGAAGGCGTATACATCGCCGTACTGGGGCCGAGCTACGAGACGCCGGCGGAGATCCGTGCGTTCCGCACGCTGGGCGCGGACATGGTTGGGATGTCCACGGTGCATGAGGTGATTGTGGCGCGGCACATGGGGATTGAGGTGCTGGGGATCTCGCTGGTGACGAATATGGCGGCAGGAGTCCTGAATGAACCGATCCACCACGAAGAGGTGATGGAGATCGGGCGACGCGTGGAGCGGCAGTTTACCGGGCTGCTGACGGCGCTGGTGCCGCAACTTGTCGTGGACTGAAATATGCAGGGGTGTGCCTTGCAGCCAAAAGCAAAAGACAATACAGAGATTCTGGCTACGCCAGAATGACGACGTTAAGTTCATGCACTAGACTCATCGAAGGACATGCAATTTTCTGAACAGCTATCGCTGCCGCGCCAACCACTGGTGATTGGGATTGGGGGGTGCTCCTGCTCCGGCAAGACGACGCTGGCGCGCGAGTTGGCGATGCAGCTTGACGCGACACTGTTTCCGCTGGACCTCTACTATCGCGACCTGTCGCAATTCCCGCTGGACTCGCGAGCGAAACGCAACTTCGACCACCCCGACTCGCTGGAGAGCGAGCTGATTGTGGAGCACGTTCGCGCGCTGGCCAAGGGCGAGGCGATCGAGCGGCCGGTGTACGACTTCAAGACGCACACGCGCGTGGCGGGCGTCTCGGAGACGGTCGCGCCGACGGGCGTTGTGATCGTGGAAGGAATACTCGCGCTGCACTACGCGGAGCTGCTTCCTTGCTACGGATTTTCCATCTATGTGAACGCGCCGCACGATGTGTGCCTGGTGCGGCGCATCCACCGCGACGTGAGCGAGCGGGGGCGGACGGAGGAGTCGGTACGCGCGCAGTTTGCCGCGACCGCGCGGCCCATGGCGAACCTGTATGTGGTGCCGTCGGCGGCGCGGGCTTCGATTACTGTGGAAGGCACGGATGCGCTGGACTGGTCGGTGGAGCAGGTATTGAAGCGGCTCAACCAGGATGGGCTGATTCCGCGCTGAGGACCGATTGCAACCGAAACGCCTAAGAACCTGTTTAAAAGTTATGAAGCTCGACCTCAGTGACGAAATAGGCAACGACGAAATACGGGGATTCTTCGCTGCGCTCAGAATGACAAGCCGTTAATCTGCGGTGCGAAATATAGCATTCAGACAGGTTCTAAGAGACGAGCGCCTCAGCCTCTACTATGGCGCGGAGTTGCAGTACCGCTGCGCGGGCCTCATGCGCGGCGATCTTGCGCTGGCCGGTGGCGGCGTCTGAAAACGCGATGGGTGCATCGGCGAAGCGTATCTCCACCTCGATCCCACGCACCGCGAGCATGCGGAAGATGTGCTTCACAAGCAGCGTGTCGTCCCAGAAGCAGACATCAGCCAGCGAGAGATACGGACCGTTGTCCTGGGTGAGGCGATAGCGGATGAGCGCCGCGGTGATCGGCTGCCCAGCCTCCATTGCCTGCGACAGCAGACCGCTGTGGAACGGCAGTACCGTGTCTCCGAGGCTGCATGTGCCCTCGGGAAAGAAGACGAGAGGAATGCCCGCGTTCGAGACTCCCTGCATCCCGGCTTTGGCGTGCTCGGCGGAGCCGCCACGCCCGCGCTTCACATACAGCGTGCCTGCCATGGTCGTCATCCAACCAAAGAGAAGCCAGTGGCGAATCTCCGATTTGCCGACGAAGACGCAGCGATGCACGGCTGCTAACGCGATAACGTCCAGATAGCCGAGATGGTTGGCGATGACGATGCCTCGCTCGGGGAACGTCCCTTGCCGGCTTACCGCGATGCCCATCCAGCGGAGGGCGCGCAGGCAAAAATGATGCAGCCATTCGGCCCGCTGCTGGCGCGTCGATGGGTGTTTTGCAATAAGCTCCAGCGTGGCGTAGGCGAAGATCGCCGCCAGCTTCAGAGTTCTGCCCACAGACCGTCCAAAGTGCACCAGACCCACCTCTTTCAGAACCGGACTTTCATGCGAAGTCCATAGGCACAGTTTATCCTGTTAAAGTGCCTGACTCTGTCCCGCCTGCCCACCACAACTGGATGTATCGCCGAGGCATACTGCCCATTCTGGCGCTGCTGCGCACGGGAACGACGCCGCGCAGCCTGGCATGGAGCATCGCCGCCGGAGCGATGATCGGAATCAATCCTGTAATTGGCAGCACGACGCTCCTCTGCCTGGCGGTGTCGATTCGCTTTCGGCTGAACATTATCGCCACGCAGATAGCGAACCATGCAATGTTTCCGCTGGAACTGGTGTTGGTGGTTCCGTTCATCCGGCTGGGATCGCTGGTCTTCCGCACCACGGGCATCCCGCTTGCGCCGCGCCTGCTTGTGCTAGAGGCGCGCAGCACGCCGCTGACGCTCATCCGCAAGCTCTGGATGTGGGAATGGCACGCGTTCGTGCTGTGGGCGGCGATTGCATTGGTAGCCGCTCCGGCGATCGCGCTGGCGCTTACTCCTCTGTTGCAACGGGTGCATGAGCGGGTGCAGCGGCGCCAGTACCCCATTGTGCCCACGCATTTATAGCTATCAAGGGACCATGACAAGAGAACTGCATTCGTGGTTTTATGGATGAATGATGTACTATTTCCTTGTTTCCTTGTTTTCTTATTCCCTTGAAGGAGGATGACGTGCTGGCAAAGAAAACAATCAAGAACCAGATCACGCTTCCCAAGACGGTCGTCTTGCGGTTCGCCGGAGTGGATTACTTCGACGTGACGACGAACGGCGAGTGCATTGTTCTGCGTCCGCTACAGGAGAGCCGCTCCGATGAGGTGCGACAGCGGCTGGCCCAGCTTGGAATCGTCGAAGGAGACGCACGAGCCGCCGTCTCGTGGGCGCGGCGAAGGCCATGAAGCGGCGGGTTGTCTTCGATACAAACACTGTTCTGTCGGCACTGTTATTTGCGAACGGCAGATTGAGTTGGCTGCGAGAGCATTGGCGCGGAGGGGGCTGTGTTCCTCTGCTCTCACGCGCGACCGCCGCGGAACTCACTCGCGTCCTCGCGTATCCAAAGTTCCGGCTCTCTGTGATCGATCGTCACGAGTTGTTGGCGGAGTTTCTGCCGTTCTGCGAGGTAGTTGAAGTCAAAAGCCAGTGCGCGGTGGTCTGCCGGGACACGAACGACCAACCATTTCTCGACCTGGCGCAATGCGGCAGAGCCGATCTGTTGATCAGTGGGGACCGGGATCTGCTGGGGCTGGCAGGCAAGACCAGCTTCGGGATAGAAACTCCAGAGGCTTATAGAAACGCGGTCCTTCACCCCAATTAATTTCCGGTATATGCGGGGACGGGCAGGGCGGATTTGATCCACGCGGTGTGGATCATGTCGCGCAACTGGATGGCGCCGGCGGCGAGTTGCCGATCGACGAAGTCCTTGCCCGCCGGAGTTCCCGATTCAGTGAATGCACCCTCTTTGTCCAGTTGATAGGTCTGCTCGACCAGCGTGTTGGAGTGACGCAGATAGGCGAGGTAGTCCGCGAAGACATCGTTCAGGACTACGGGCTTTGTGGCGGCGACCAGCGGAGCTACATCGGCCGCCTTCACGTTGGCGTGGACGAAGGCGGTCTCAAACTGCGAGTGGATGCGGTGGTCGGTGGCGTAGCCATGCGGATTCGGGCCAGTCCATCCGTTGTACTGGATGGTGGTGTGCAGCGGCATGGAGCCGTCCGCGACGTAGTGGCCGAGCCACCCGGCGAGGAAGACGATCTCCGCCTCGGAGGGTTTGGTGTCCTGCTTGGCGGCGACGAGGGCGCGATAGTCGCGGAAGGCGCTCTCCAGACGCTGGTAGACCTCGGTGGTGACGTAAGGCTGCAGGCCGACCTTCTCCGGGGTGAGGGGTATGTCGGGATGCGCGGGCTGCGCGGCTGCGAGCGCGCGGATGTAGTCGTAGCGGCGGCGGGGAAGCGGGCCGATGAGGTCGGCGTATTCGAGGTCGATGAAGTGCTCGGGGGCCTGCGCGGCGTTCAGTTCGGGCTCGGCGGGCGAACGCCAACGGTCCGGCTCCGGGCCGTAGTACTCCAGAGCGTCGAGGGCGGCGGGTGAGCGCAGGAAGGCAGGAACATCCGCGGGAAGCGCGGCACCGGCGAGGCGATTGATGAGCATGTGGCCGTCCGCGCCCCAGCCGAATGCGGGCTGAACGGCGAGCAGCGGAAGCAGAAGGAGAGCGGCGGTGAGGCGAGCGGCGTAGGTGAGTTGGTGCATGAGGAAAGTATATCTACTGGAGGAGACGGTGACGTATGTTGCCGTCTTTACCATCGACTTGAACCGTTTCCCAGGAGAGTATTGCGAGACTGAAAAACAAATGCGAGGGTTCTTCGCTACGCTCAGAATGACAATACTGATTACTTTATCGCGACGATAAAACTCTAGACGAGAACTTCGGTGGCGTCTGTTGCGGGGGAGTTGAAGACGCGGCGGTAGCGGGCGATCTCGGCGGCGGGGCCGGTGGACTTGCGGGGGTTGTCGCTGAGCTTGACGGCGGGACGGCCTTCGACGGTCATCAGCTTGCAGACCAGGCTGATGGGGTCGAAGTCGCGCTCGCCACGGGGATGGCAGCCGCGAAAGTCGTTGGTCAGCAGCGTACCCCATCCGGCGGAGAAGCGGATGCGGCCGTTGAAGTATTCATGCAGCTTGAGAATCTCCTCGACATCGAGACCGTCGGAGGCGATGAGGCGCTTCTTGCGGGGGTCGCGGCCGCGCGCTTCGAGCCAGCGGATGTACTCGTCTCCGGCGACGATGGGGTCCCTGGAGTCGACGCGCTGGCCGGTCCAATCGGCGACCCAGTCGGGCGCGCCTTCGAGGAACTGCGTGGTTCCGAAGGTGTCTGGCAGAAGGATGAGCAGCTCACCGCCGTAGCTCTGTTGCCAGAGCTCCAGCACGCGGTACTGCGAGGAGCGGAGGGCGGCATCGTCGTTGGTGAGCGCGGCCATCGCCATGGGGAGTTCGTGCGCGTTGGTGCCCATGGCTTCGAGATCGTGCTTGTAGGCGAGGTAGGTGTTGGAGGAGCCGGCGAGGCTGGGGCCGAGGGTGGCGCGCAGGGACTGGATGACGTACTCCTGCCAGAGGAAGCTGTGGCGGCGGCGGGTGCCGAACTCGGAGATGCTGACCTCGGGCGTGGTGCGCAGGCGCTCGATCTTCTGCCAGAGGCGCGTTTTGGCGCGGGCATAGAGGACGTCGAGTTCCATCTCGTTGAGGCGGGCGAGCGCGGCGCGGGTACGGCTCTCGCTGACCAGGGCGAGGGCGTAGACCTCCCATAGGGTGACCTCGGTCCAGAGGCCGGTGAAGCGCAGGATAAGCTGTCCGTCACGTTCGGCGACGGTGTAGTCGGAGAGGCGGAAGCCGGATTCGAGCCATGCAAGGAAGGCGGGCTCGAAGATCTGTCGCGTGCCGTAGAAGGTGTTGCCGGCGAGCCAGATCAGCTCTGAGCGGCGAAAGCGCAGGCCGCGCAGATGCTCCATCTGCGCGATCAGCGCGGGCGCACCGACCTCGTCGGCGAGGCGGACGCGTGTGGTGCGGTTGACGACCTCGCTGGTGACATGGACGGCGGGGAAGTTCTTCCAGATGAACTGCAGCATGAGGAGCTTGTAGAAGTCGGTGTCGAGCAGCGAACGCACGATGGGGTCGAGCTTGAAGTTATGGTTGTGCGCGCGCTCGGCGAAGTTTACATTCATGCTGTTTATTGTCGTCGCTAACACGCTGGCAAACAACTACGGGCAATTCTTTTCGATGGACGAAACCTCATGGACATTTGCAGACTCTAAGGAGTGAGTGCGAAGGAGTGGCTGGCGAATGCCGGAGGTGCGTAGATGCTGATCCGAAGGGGCGGAAGTATGGAGGGGCGAATTGCTTCGTCGGAGATTACGCCGAGGGAGGCGTTCCTGAATCGGCGGAGCTTTGTGGCGGGCGCGGCGGCACTGGGCGTGGGCGCGCTGGCGCTGCGGCAGGTGAAGGGGCTGATCCATCCCGACGTGGTCCATGCGCAGCAGAAGCTGGAGACGGTGGCGTCGAAGTACACGGTGACGGACGCGCAGACGCCGATTGCCAAGGCAACGACCTACAACAACTACTACGAGTTCGGGACGGACAAGAGCGATCCGGCAAAGAACGCGCACACGTTGCGGCCGCGGCCGTGGACGGTGCAAGTGGCGGGGCTGGTGAAGAGGCCGCAGACGATCGACATCGACACGATGATGAGGTACAGGCCGCTGGAAAGCCGGGTATACCGGCATCGCTGCGTGGAGGCTTGGTCGATGGTGATTCCGTGGGACGGCTACCCGCTGGGCGAGTTTATTTCGGCGATGCAGCCGCTGGCGAGCGCGAAGTTTGTGCAGTTCCTCTCCGCCAGCGACAACGCGAATATGCCGAATAAGCCGGGGGGATTCGACTGGCCCTACTCGGAGGGGCTGCGGCTGGACGAGGCGATGAACCCGCTGTGCCTGCTGACGTTTGGCTGCTACGGCGAGGCGCTGCCCAACCAGAACGGCGCGCCCATCCGCGTGGTGAGCCCGTGGAAGTACGGATTCAAAAACGCGAAGGCGATTGTGAAGATCATCTTTACGGACAAGCAGCCGCGCACGCTGTGGAACGAGATTGCGCCGAATGAGTACGGCTTCTACTCGAATGTGAACCCGACGGTGGACCATCCGCGCTGGTCGCAGGCGCACGAACGGCGGATCGACGCGAGCGCGTTTCCGCGGACGATCCCGACGCTGCCCTTCAACGGATACGCCGGCCAGGTGGCGGGCATGTACGCGGGGATGGACCTGAAGAAATATTATTAGGAGCACGATGCCGACGCGATGGATTCCTTATGTGAAGGTGCTGGTGCATGGGGTTTGCCTGCTGCCGCTGCTCAAGCTGATTGAGCAGTACCGGTCGGGCGAGCTGGGAGCAATGGCCGATCCGGTGAACTGGATCACGCACCAGACCGGCTATTGGACGCTGTTCCTGCTGCTGACATCGCTGGCGGTGACACCGGTGCGGCGGTTGCATCCGAAGCTGGGGAATCTGATCCGGTTTCGGCGGCTGATTGGCCTCTACGCGTTTTTCTACGCGACGCTGCACCTGGCGACTTACGTCTTTCTCTTCTCCGGCTACGACCTGCCAACGGTGGCAGCGGGGGTGCGCGCGGGGCACGGCGGCGTTGTCGTTGAGCAGTGGAGCGTGGTGTGGCCGACGATTCTCGACGATCTGAAGAAGCGGCGATTCATTCAGGTGGGGCTCTTCGCGTGGGTGCTGCTGCTGGTGCTGGCGGCGACGTCGCCGGCGGCGGTGTTGCGCTGGATGGGCGGCAAGGCATGGCGGAGGGTGCATACGCTTGTGTACGCGGCGGCGGCGGCGGGGTGCATCCACTACTGGTGGCTGGTGAAGAAGGGCGTGCGCGCGCCGTTGCCGATGACACTGGTGTTGGCGGCATTGCTGCTGGCTCGGGTGGCGTGGAGCGCGCGGAAGCGATGGCGCGGGACGGCGGCAGCGCAACTTCGTGCATAGAATCAGGTCGAAGGCGGGCGCATAGATACAGCTTCAACCAATTCTGCATCAGAATCCGACCGCTACTCGACGAGGCCGGCGAAGAGGTCGGTGGATTGCTGGGCGGGCTGGGGCGTGGGCGTGGCGGCGAGGATGAAGTGCTCCTGGCTGGCGCGCTTCTCGAAGAAGGACTGGAAGCGCTCCATCAGCGGAAGCTGCGAGGTATGTGCGCGGAAGGCTTCGAACTTGCGCTGCTGGACGCGGCTGGTGTCGAGGGTGACGGTCCATGGCGCGGGAAGCGGTGCGGTGCGGCCGGGAAAGAAGAAGCTGGGGGTTGCGTAGAAGAGGCGCTGGGCGATGTGAATGGGGCCGAGGGCGGGGAAGCGCTTGGCCAGCGCGGCCCATTGGAAGGCGGCGGTGGTGAAGAAGGAGACCATGGAGTGGTCGGCGTGGGTGTTGCCGGCGCCGTCGCCGCCGAAGGTGAGGACGACATCGGGACGGGTGCGGCGGATGCGTTCGACAAGCTGCGCCGCGGCCTGAGAGAAGTTGGCGAACTCAAGCTGGCCGTCCTGATAGTCGAGGACTTCGTGGTGGGTGACGCCGAGGATGGCGCAGGAGGCGGCGAATTCGGCGCGGCGCATCTGGCCCAGCTCGGCGGCGGTGGTTGCGACGCCGCGATTGGTGGCGGCCTGACCGTCGGTGAAGCAGATGACGGAGGTCTCGATGCCTCGCTCGGCGGCGAGCATCAGCGCTCCGCCGAAGCCGAAGCACTCGTCGTCGGGGTGGGCGGTGACGCAGAGAAGTTTGAGGGGGGATTTTTCGCTCATGGGTAGATTAAGGGTATCGCATGTGGTCCATCTGTTGGATGATTCATTGCGGTCTAGCGGTGCAATTACGGCAGTGCGACTTTTTGTCCGGCTATGAGATATGAGATGTTGACGCGATCACTTTAGGAGGAGGAG
>Ga0224530_1000255_pt1 | contig 37694 bp, 22 predicted proteins | sample CBST75metaG_FD_179873 | JGI IMG/M metagenome (GOLD analysis project Ga0224530, IMG submission 179873) | Peat soil microbial communities from Stordalen Mire, Sweden - C.B.S.T75 | ecosystem: Environmental > Terrestrial > Soil > Wetlands > Peat | place: Sweden: Norrbotten County, Stordalen Mire...
ACCATCATCGAGATGCCGCCGATCGCGCTATGGGCCTTGTGGCGCGATTTGATTTCATGCCGCGTGTGGCTTTGAACGTTTTTCAACAAGTTCCTAGGACGGAGTTGGAGAGGTAATACCGTGCCATCTGGTGCCGGGCTTCATCCAAAACCCGTTGGAAGCTGGAACCTGATTCCTGGAGCCGACGTTGCAAAGTACGAGGGCTCATGTGGAGCGCTTGCGAGATGACATCAATGGAGGGGCGCTGTCCGGTCAGTCGATCCTGAATGGTCCGGTGCACGAGTTCCATGAAACTGTCTTCGTCCTTGTACTGCCGCAACTGCTCCTCAAATTGCGGGGCAAGCAGATCGAGCAGCTCGGCATTGCGCGTTACGAAGGGTGCGGTGGCATCCGAAGCGCGAAAGATGATTGCGTTGCGCGACGCACCGCTGATCACCTCACACCCAAGATGTCGCTCGATTGCGCGCAGGTTCGCGGGCTGTGGCACGTACTCAACCCGAAGAGGGCTTAGCTGCGTTCCGGTTCCATGACGAGCCAGAGAGAGCATCCAGGAAAAGCAGTAGTCGGTAAGAATCTGCGGCTCAGCATCGACCGCAAGCAGCCACCGGAATCCAACGCTGAACTCCTCCTCATCGAGCTGAGTCAAGATTTCTTCCGGGGCCGTCAGCTTCTTGTAGCGGGCCATATGTTCTGATGCCGCCACGAGGTTCTGTGTGGAGAGCGCCGCGATAGCCATCGGGTGAAAGCGCTCGGTCTTCGTTTCCACGCCTATCTTGAGACCTATCAATGGGTCGGAACTCACGGCCTCAATGGCGCGCCAGAGCGCGAACAGTTCACTGGTCGACACGAGAATTCGGGTGTGATCGAACAGGTCTCGCGGAAGACCTGCCCTGCGCAGTGCTGCGGGAATGGAGATCCCAAGTTCTTCGAGTTTGACCGCAAGTCGCCCCGGAACCCGGAAATGTTTGAGCATGGCAAGTCCTCCCTCTAGGAGCGTATCGAATTTGGGCACGGCCCACCATGCAGTATGCGCCAGGTTGGCTGCGAAACGCGCCAAAGTATGCGAATGTACTTTGGCGTGATTAGAAGTGAGATTGGCGGGATTGGCAGGGCGAGTCCATCGTTTTCGGACTAATTTGTAGGCATACCGGAGTTCGACGCACCGTGGCGCTTGCAGCGGGTTGGTCGCCGATTCCCGGTCCTGAGATTGACGAAAGGATCGGTCATGAAGAACTTCGAAGACAACGGCACAATGCGAGGCCTGGACCGCCGCTCATTCCTGGGCATCACTGGAGCTCTCGCAGCCTGGACAATCACCAGCGGTCTATCTCTTCCCGCCAGGGCTGAGGAGAGTGCGCAGACGCTGATAAGTGGACGACGCAAGCTCGGCGCACTCGAAGTCTCAAGCGTGGGCCTCGGCGTTCAGAACATGAGCCGCAAGTATGAGACGACCGTGCCGTATCGTCCTGAGATGATCAACCTCATCCGCTCCGCCTATGAGCACGGCGTAACGTTCTTTGACACGGCTGAGGCTTACGGACCTTTTGAGTGCGAACGAATCCTCGGTGAGAGCATCGCACCGTTCCGGGACAAGGTTGTGATCACTTCTAAGTTCGGTTGGAACATCGACCCCGAGACCGGTCGATTCCAAATGGGACTCAACAGCAAGCCCGATCACATCAAGCGCGCCGTCGAGGGATCGCTCAAGCGGCTTCGCACCGATCACATCGACCTGCTCTATCAACACCGCGTTGACCCGCAGGTTCCCATTGAAGACGTCGCAGGCGCGGTTAAAGACCTGATGTCCGAAGGCAAGGTTCTACACTGGGGCCTTTGCGAAATGGGACCAAACACACTTCGGCGTGCCCATGCGGCACTGCCCGTCACGGCTGTGCAGAATGAGTATTCGATGCCCTGGCGTGGCCCGGAAGAGGTCATCATCCCACTCTGCCAGGAACTGGGCATTGGCTTTGTCCCGTGGAGTCCACTCGGCGTGCAATTTCTGACCGGAGCCATCGATGAGAACACCCGCTTTGCTCCAGGCGACATTCGCGGCGTGGAGTCTCGCTTCTCTCCGGAAAACCTGCCCCACAACCTGGCGCTCGTCAAGCTTGTCAAGCAATGGGCAGACCGTAAACATGCTGCTCCCGGCCAGATTGCTCTGGCATGGCTAATCGCGCAAAAACCGTGGATCGTGCCAATTCCCGGCACAACACAAATGGAGCACATGGTTCAGAACGCCGGCGCCAGTTCGGTTGTATTCACTCCGGACGAGCTCAAAGAGCTGAATGCCTCTTTGTTCGATATCCACGTACAGGGACAACGTCTGCCGGACGGCGTGCTTGCGTTTTCGGGCGTCGAAGCGGCACCTAAGAAGTAGAAAGTGAACGATGCACTACGGATACCGGGAAGGCGGGAGGCTTTCAGGGTGATGGGACGAACAATGTTGGTTCACGATTGTCTTCGCAGTGATTTGTCTTCCGTCTATGGCCACCGGGGCTTGGAAAAAAACGGGATAAGGGCGAGATCAGCCCCAAATCCTGAGTGCAGAATTATTCTTGTATCCGCGTAGCGTAAACGATCAGCCGCGCTACTTCAAGTTCCTCCACGGGGCAACCACACATATCGAAGGAGAGCCATGAAAAACTTGATGTTAGGCCTGTTTCTATCAACACTGATTGCGCCATCGTCCTACGCACAGCAATCGCCAGCGCCTCCAACGGAAACGATTAAAACTGCCGCAAGTCAAACACCCGAGCAACAAGAAGTCATCAACCTCTCAAACATGAAATGGGATTGGATGGCAGACAAGAAGGTCGATTCCTTAGAGACACTATTTGATGACAAGGTCATGTTCACTCATATGGGAGGAACCTGGGGAAAAACCCAAGAACTAGCTACCATTAAAAGCGGTGGCATCTGGTACAAAAAAGCTGTAGTTTACGCAGTTGATGCTCGCATATTTGGTAACACAGCCATACTGATAGAGGACATTGATTTGCAGGCAGCAGTTGGTGAGCATGAAGTCACCAATCCTTTTATGGTGACGGAAGTTTATATCAAGGAAAACGGCAAGTGGAAGCTTTCCCAACTCACGTTCTCGCATCTTCTTAGGCCGGTCAAAATGAATAGTAATAAGAATTAGCCACAAACCTCGAGAGAGAATCTGCGGCGAAATTTTGCGCTCGTGGAGTTTGTGAAAAGATGGGCCGTGCGGGAATAAGCTGTTCCCGCTCAAATCGCGCTGTCATTGCTGATGGCACAGAAGCCGTGGATCGTGCCTATTTCCGGAACGACGCAGATGACGCACATGAGGAGAAAGAATGCAAAAACGCAAATTTGGAAATCTTGAAGTATCAGCCATCGGCCTCGGCTGCATGGGCATGAGTTCGGCCTATGGCCCGGCAGCCGACAAGGGCGAGATGATTAAGCTGATTCGCTCATCCTTTGAGATGGGAATCACCCACTTTGACACGGCCGAAGCATACGGGCCGTTCGCGAATGAAGAATTGGTGGGCGAGGCGCTTCAGCCTATTCGCAACAAGGTGACGATTGCCACCAAGTTTGGCTTTGAAATTGATCCGGACACAGGCGCACGAAGCGGCGGAACAAACAGCCAGCCCGCGCATATCAAGCGTGTGGCCGAAGACGCTGTGAAGCGCCTACGAACAGATCACATCGACCTCTTCTATCAGCATCGTGTCGATCCCGGCGTGCCGATTGAAGACGTGGCCGGAGCTGTGAAGGAATTGATTGCCGAGGGCAAGGTCAGGTACTTCGGCATGTCTGAAGCCGGTGTGCAGACGATTCGCCGCGCACATGCAGTTCAGCCAGTCACTGCGGTCCAAAGTGAATATTCCCTCTGGACGCGAGATGTCGAGCACAATGGCGTTCTTGCAGCCTGCGAGGAACTCGGCATTGGATTTGTGCCTTTCAGCCCGCTCGGCGCAGGGTTTCTCACCGGCAAGATCGACGATAACACGAAGTTTGACCCTACCGACTTCCGCAATTATTCACCGCGCTTCACTCCTGAAGCACGCATAGCGAATATGGCCCTAGTGGACATCGTCAAAACCGTGGCAGTTCGCAAGGGTGCAACACCAGCGCAAATTGCACTCGCATGGCTGCTGGCCCAGAAGCCATGGATCGTGCCCATCCCCGGCACCACAAAGCTGCATCGCGTGGAAGAAAATATCGGCGCAGTCAGAGTTGAACTGAATGCGGAAGATCTTCGGCAGATCGAGGAGGAGTCTTCTCGAGTGAAGATTGAAGGCGCTCGTCTGCCTGAGTTTGTGTTGAAGATGAGTGGACTCTAGGAACTTGTTGAAAAACGTTCAAAGCCACACGCGGCATGAAATCAAATCGCGCCACAAGGCCCATAGCGCGATCGGCGGCATCTCGATGATGGTTTTGGTATCACGATTTTTGCCGTATTCCGGGACTCGTAAGTGTTTTTCAACAAGTTCCTAGAGCATCTGTAGAGGACGTCGCCGCAATAAGCGTGCAAGTGGAGGATGACATTCCGTGCATCCTCCATACCTCAGAGAACTATTTGTTCAGCTTTCGATTTCTGGCCAATGCACTCATCCAGCGTGGTTTACATGCCAAATGTTGGATCGGTACCCAAAAATGCAGTAGCGTCCAGTCTGCAGGTTGCGCCTGGCTTGTCGCCGATGGCTCCCTGACGTGATTCGGCTCACGTCACCTAAGGTTGGCCGTTCATTTAGTTACCGATGGATTTGCGGGGGATTTCTGTTTTTTTCAGTGGCGTCCTACCATTGTCTGATTGTCTTTTGCTGGGGGGAGAAAATGGCCCGTTTTTTGGTCTCCCGTCGCAGGTGATATATTTCCTCGTCTGGCTTGTGCACTCCGGGCATATACCGATCCAGACGAAAAACAATCGAGCGCGCCTTCCACTTGGGCCGGTCGACATTCCTGAGACACCAAGGGTGGTCCATGCTCCTTCCTCTCCAGACCGCGTCTTCGTTGAGACTCATTGCTGTGCTTTGCCTGATCGCTCTGGCACTCCCGGCACTCCCCCAGGCGCCCGTCTCGTCTCCTGTTCAGCTTACGGCTGCGCTTCCACCGCGCCCTACACCGCCCACCCGCGATCCCAGGACTCCGGGTTTTGTCGCCGCCAAAGAGTTGGCGGATGGCGTCAACGCTCCAGCAAACGCTGATGGCAACTTCATCCTCGGTCCCACGCACAATCCCGCGCCGGAGATGTCTGTGCGGCCCGGAGTGCCGCACGGAACGGTCTTCGAGTTCAACCTGAGTTCGGCCGACAGCAAGATTTATCCCGGAATCGCCCGCGAGGCTGGAACCTCCGGCACACCGGATCCTGCCGATCCCGAGAAACTCATCGTCACGACCAGCCACCCCGCTCCCTATACGCGTCACATCGCTGTCTACGTCCCTGCGCAATACGTTCCCGGCACCGTAGCGCCCTTCATCGTCGGCGCGGACGGACCTGATCGTGCCTTGTTTACGGTTCTCGACAATCTCATCGCCCAGCACCGTGTTCCTGTACAGGTCGCCATCTCGATCGGCAATGGCTCGGGAGATGCGCAGGGCAGCGAGCGCGGCGTGGAGTACGACACCATGTCCGGCCTCTATGCCGAGTTTGTCGAAACGGAAGTGCTTCCGCTTGTCGAGGCACAGGCCCACGTGAAACTTACTCACGACGCCGATGGTCGAGCTACGATGGGCGGCAGCTCCGGCGGCTCTTGTGCACTCATTATGGCCTGGTACCATCCCGAGTGGTACCACCGCGTTCTGACTTACTCGGGAACTTACGTCAACCAGCAGTGGCCCCACAATCCGCAGTCCCCTCACGGCGCATGGGAGTTTCATGAGCATTTGATTCCCAATACCCCTGTCAAGCCGATCCGCATCTGGATGGAAGTGGGCGACCGGGATCTCCTCAATCCCAATTCCATGGATGACCATATGCACGACTGGGTCGTGGCCAATGAGAAGATGGCGGGGGCGCTGGCCGCCAAAAGCTATCACTATCAATTCCTCTTCGCCCGCAACGCCGGCCACGTTGACCACGCTGTGAAGCAACAGACGCTGCCGGAAGCTTTGGAGTACTTGTGGAAGGGGTATCCCGCCAGGGGAAATGGCCGATGAGGACCGAGTCCATCGCAGATCGGCAGTAATCTCCGCGGCGGATTCAAGGTACGAGCACAGGCGCTGTTGCCGAATCGAGGCTTGTGCTGCTATGTTTTTCGTGGAAAATCGCTTTAGTAATGGCTCCTCCTGAAATTGCGCGGGACGGTCGGGGGAGCTGGTATTCGGCTCGCCCGCACAGCCGGCAGCATCGCGCTCCTTTCAACCCCACTCTGGAGATCCGCATGAAGATCCGAATGACGCACATCATCAAGTGCATCGTCGCGTGTATCCATTCCGTAGCCTTCGTTCTCCTTCTGCTCATCTCGCTGCCGGCTTGCCGCGCCCAGGTTCAGATGAAGGTTACCGACAAGAACTACCTCGACGCGCAGGGTTTCAGCGTATTTCTCTACGACAGCACGTACCATCCGGTTTTCGTAGACCAGAAGAACACGGCCATGGAGATGATTCTCCATGGCCAGCGCATCGCCACGAACGGCGACGTGCGCCTGATGCCGACGCCCGAGCAGTGGGACCTGGTGGCGACGCTCAAAGGGCGTCATGCTGACAAAGAGAACAGCCGGCTTACTGCCGACCTCGCTTTCCCGGCCTTTGATTTGAGCTACACCGTTGAAGTTGCAGCGGAACCTGGCGGCGTGAAGGTCAGCATCAATCTCGACAAGCCGCTGCCGCAGAAGCTGGCTGGGCGGGCGGGCTTCAACCTGGAGTTCCTGCCCTCGATTTATATGGGCAAGACTTACCTGGTGGACGGTAACAAAGCCGGCATCTTCCCGCGAACGCCGAACGATCCGATGGTGAAGGTGTTGCCGCTCGCTGATGAACCGAAAAAGGCCTACTACCTGGAGGACTGGGAGAAGGCCAAGGGTTACACTGAGCCGCTGCCCTTCGCGCAAGGCAAGAGCATCACGCTGGGGGTCGACGACGCGCAGGCCCGCATCAACATACAGTCGGATACGGCCGACCTCATGCTGTTCGATGGACGCAACCGCGCACAGAATGGCTGGTTCGTTTTGCGTTCGCTGATCCCTGCCGGCAAGACCACCGGGGCCATCGTATGGCACATCCGGCCCGACGTGATTCCGAACTGGACGCGGCCACCGATGATCGCGCACAGCCAGGTGGGGTATGCCCCCGGCTTCTCCAAGGTGGCGGTGCTCGAACTCGACCCGAGGTACAACGGCCCGAAGACGGCAAAAGTGCTGCGTCTGATGGAGGACGGGGCATACAAGCAGGTGTTCGAGGGCCCGATCACGCCTTCAACGCCCTGGCTGCGGTACGTCTATTCGAAATTCGACTTTACCCCGGTGAAGGATCCCGGACTGTATGTCATCGAGTACGCAGACCAGCGCACCGCGCCGTTCCCCATCTCCAAGGACGCTTACGCAAAGATCTGGCAGGACAGCCTGGACCATCACCTTGCCGAGCAGATGGATCACGTTTCTGTGCGCGAAGGCTACCGCGTGTGGCACGGAGCGTCGCACCTGGACGATGGCCGCATGGCGCCCGTGGTGGGAGAGCAATTCGACGGCTGGAATCAGGCCACCGCAACCGACGGGAAGTACAAAGGCGGCGATCACATTCCCGGGATGAACGTGGGCGGCTGGTACGATGCCGGCGACTTCGACCTCGAGGAACCTGCGCAACTCAGCGTGATTCAGAGTCTGGCGCTGGCGTATCGCGAGTTTCATCTCAACTACGACGAGCTTACCGTGGATGAAACCGCCCGTCAGGTGGAGATGCACCGTCCCGATGGCGTGCCGGATACGGTCGAGCAAGTCAAGCACGGCGCGCTGTACATTCTGGAGCAGTTTCACAATATCGGTCACGCGATCCGCGGTACGCACGAACCGGATCTGCGCCAATATACGCATCTGGGGGACGGAGCGTCTAAAACCGATGGCCGCATCTACGATCCGAAGCTAGGTCCGAACGAAGTGAAGGGCGACTACTCCGGCAGGCCGGACGATCGCTGGATCTTCACCTCAAACAACCCGTTCTTCCAGTGGAATGCCATCGCGGCGCTGGCTGCGGCAGCCGATACGCTGAAAGGTTGGGACGACGCACTGGCCAAAGACTGCCTCGAAACCGCAATCAAGGCATGGAACGACGAGAAGGCTCACCCGACGCCGATGGGAGGCGCATTCGGCGGCGAGCCAACGGCGGGCTCTGGCGTGCTGGCTGCCTCGCAGGGTGGGGTAGCTCACCCGCAAGGCGTCCGCAACAATGCTGACCGCGCAGGCGCTCCGGCCACACCTGCCCCGACAAGCGCACCAGCCGCTCCGCCGGCCGGCTTCCATCGTGCCGCATTTGAAGCCACGATGGACTGGACTGCCGCCCTGGAGCTGACCATCGCCACCCATGGCGCCGAGCCCTACAAGTCCCGGCTCCGCGATCTGTTCCCGCAGGTCATCACGCCGCAGCAGATGGGCTTCAGTGGCTGGACGGCGGTGCGTGCCTTGCCCTACCTGGACGCAAGCGCGAAGGAGAACCTGCATGACGCGGTCAAGACCTACATGGCAGGCCTGGACAAGCAGTTAGACGCGACACCATTCGGCGTGCCTCCGAGCCTCGGCACCTGGGGCGGATCGGGCGCCGTCGTCGACATGGCCATCCAGATGTATTTCCTGCATAAGGCTTTTCCGGATCTTGTCGGCCCGGAGTACACCCTGCGCGCGGTCAACTACATTCTCGGTGCGCACCCGGTTTCCAGCACCTCATATGTCGCTGGCGTTGGTACCGTCTCCAAGACCAAGACCTACAGCAACAACCGCGGCGACAACTCCTACATTCCGGGCGCAGTGATTCCGGGATACATCATCATCAAGCCGGATTTTCCGGAGTGCATCGATGACTTCGGATTCCTCTGGTTCGAGGACGAAGCCGTCGTAGCTGGGTCGGCAAGCTGGGTCGTGGCCGGCAACGCGGCAGACGCCATTGTTAAGGAATCAAAGTAGCATCAGTACTGGGAGCGCCCGGCAGCCCCAAAGGCTCTCGGGCGCTTCATGCGAAACTCTCACGATTGCTCGCGTGAACTCTCTTCGACGACTCGGTTGAGACCGACAGCGCAGTGATCTCTGGGCACCGAGGATTCTGCCTCCGTCCCGAGCGAAAACGCGATGATCTTGTTGGAGAGGGCCACCTTGGCCGCTGGAAGTTCATTGAACCTCAAAGCTGGATCGAACCCGGTAGCGTGCAGGATATGGCAATCTGTCACGCAAAAACATTAAAAATAAATGGCTTGCAAACGATTTCAAAAGCAAGGAAAGTTTTTCCGCAAATATGTAGGATTTTGCTCGCTTTTTGCGCAAAAGGCATGAAATAAACAGATCCACCGAGTTTTGCTAAAGCCTTTAAAATGAGAACCAGTTTGGATAATTTATGCGCAAATTTTGGCGCTTTTATCCGCCAACCTACATTCGTTGCAGGTTGGCAGAGAAAGAGCCCGCGGGAAACAGGAAATCCTGGATCTTGTGAGGCGGGGCAAATCAAGGCGTGGATGAAGCATTGGCTTCATCCACGCCTTTTTTCGTCTGAGTGTCCGACGCGACGTCGATGCCAACAGACTTGCCTCTGTGCCACTGTCCGCGGTCATCACAGAAAAGCGATTCGGGAATTTGGTACACTTAGCCATGTTGTCCCTTTCAGGCGAAACCGAATTGGCGACTTCCAGCTCGCGCGAAATCCCCTTTAACTACACGTCTGCCGACGATCGTCAGGCCATTGCCTTCCTGCTTGGGCCGGAGACCGTGCGTGTTCTGGACGAGTTGCGTAGCGCCCGCGTCACGGGGCGCTCTGCCCGTCGTTTGATGCGCATCTTCGGCGATGTGTTGATTCATCGCCGCAATCCCTATCTCTTCGAAGAACTGGTGGCTTCTGCTCCCAGGCGGCGGCGATTTTTTGAAAGCATCGCCAAGGACATGGAGGCCATCTCCACCGGGGCCAGGGGCGATCAACGCGTACTCGATACGCTCGGCCGGTGCCGTGGGCTGATTGCGGAATTTCGCAGCGACGTGGAAGGTACTCCCGATTTACGGAACCGCATCAAACGCGAACTCGGCGGTGTGGTCGGTGGCGGCAACGTTCTGTTCGACCCGTTTTCACTGGTCTCTCATGCTACGGACGCGACCGATTGGCGCTTGCATCTTCCTCTGGCCGTGGTCACGCCGGACGTGGAAGCACAGGTGGCTCCGCTGTTGGCAGCCATCGCGCGTCTCGGCCTCAAGGCCATTCCGCGCGGTGCTGGTACTGGACTGACCGGCGGCGCTGTGCCGCTGCGCTCGGGCTGTATCGTGGTCAATACCGAAAAGCTCAACCACATTCGCGGCATCAGCCAGCAGAACTTTCTGCTCGACGACGGACGCGCGGTCACTGCCCAAGTCATGGAAGTGGAAGCCGGCGTGGTCACGGAGCGAGCCATGGAATGCGCTGCCGAGCAGGACTTGGTGTTTGCCACTGACCCGACCAGCGCTTGGGCCAGCACGATAGGTGGCAATATTTCAGAGAACGCGGGCGGAAAGCTGGCCGTGCGCTGGGGCACCTGCATCGACAATCTACTGGAATGGCAGATGGCCATGCCCAGCGGCCAGCGTTGGACCGTGCGGCGCACCAACCATCAGCTGCGCAAGATCATGCCGCAGGACTTGGTCACCTTCGACGTTCTGAACGAACAGCAATTGCCGGTGAAGCAGATCGAACTGCGGGGCACGGAGATTCGGAAGAACGGACTCTGGAAAGACATCACCAACAAGACGCTGAGCGGTTTGCCCGGAATGCAGAAAGAAGGCACGGACGGCGTCATCACCTCGGCCAGGTTTGTGCTCTATCCCGCGTACAAGGCAAAACAGACCTTGTGCTTGGAGTTCTTCGGGCCTGATTTCGAGGAGGCCAGTCACGTCATTCTGGAATTGGCGCGCGCCTTCCCCTTTCCCGCGGAAGATCAGGAAACGCTGCTTGCGCTGGAACATTTTGACGACGAATATATCCGCGCCATCGGTTACAAGGTGAAGGCGGCCCGCGCACAAACTCCGCGCGCGGTACTGCTGATCGATGTTGCCGGCAACACGGCGGAACAGGCCGGCCGTGGCGTGGAGCGGGTGCGCGCGCTGCTGGCCCAGCATCCCAACACCATTCTCTTCGTTGCCCGCGACGCCGCCGAGGCGCAACGCTTCTGGGCCGACCGCAAAAAGCTGGGCGCCATTGCCCGCCGCACCAACGCCTTCAAGATGAATGAGGACATTGTTCTTCCTCTTGAGGCACTGGCTGAGTTCGCGCATTTTGTCGATGACGTCAACATCGAAGAAGAGCGCCACTCGCAGCTTTACTTTGCGCGGCGCGCGGAAGAAATTCTGACGACTCCGATTGAAGGCGAAGACGACGAGCAATTTGCCACCAAGATCGCTGCCGGTGTGGAACTGTGTACGAAATTCGAAGCGCAGGTTGAAAGCCTGGATGCGAAGATCTTGCGTTCGCTCACGGTTTTCCAGGAATTTCGCCACGGCCTGGACCGCCTGATGCGCGGCTACCCGTCGGTGTTGGCGGCGCTCGAACACGCACACCGCGAGGTCCGCGACCGCCGCATTGTGCTGGCCACACACATGCATGCCGGAGACGGCAACGTGCACGTCAATGTGCCCGTGCTCTCCAACGACAGGCCCATGCTGGAACGCGCTGACCACCGCATCGATGAAGTCATGGCCAAGGTCATTGCGTTGGGCGGCGTGGTTTCGGGCGAACACGGCATCGGCGTGACCAAGCTCAAGTATCTGGAGCGCGAGCGGATCACCGAGCTTTCCGCCTATCGCCACGAGGTGGATCCGGGGGGCTTGATGAATCCCGGCAAGCTGGAAGATTACGAGGTGCTCGGCTACATCTTCACTCCCTCGTTCAACTTGCTTGAACTTGAGGCCCGCATTCTGCAGCACGGCCAGCTGGAAGAACTTTCGCACAGTATTGCGCACTGTGTCCGCTGCGGAAAGTGCAAGCCGAATTGCTGCGTCTATCATCCCGCGCGCGGCATGTTCTTCCACCCGCGCAACAAGAATCTGGCCATTGGCTCCTTGATCGAGGCGCTGCTCTACGACGCGCAGCGGAAACTCTCGACCAGCTTTGAGCTGCTTCCTTGGTTGGAAGAAGTGGCCGACCATTGCACTATTTGCCACAAGTGCCTGGCGCCGTGTCCTGTCGATATCGACACCGGCGAGGTCTCAGTGCTGGAGCGCGAGATTCTTGCCGGCTGGGGCTACAAGCACACACCCATCGCGACCAAGCTCACCCTGAGTTATCTGGACAGCCACTCGCCGGCCTACAACAAGCTGTTCCGCGCCTCCGTGATTCAGATCGGCGGCACGGCGCAGCGCTTGGCCAGCAAGATGGTGGGGCCGCTGCAGCCGTCCAATGGAGCGTCGGAGTTTTATCCGCTGCAAATGCTGCGTTCCTCGCTGCCGGCTTATCCGGGGCAGACGCTGCGGGATGTGCTGCCGAACTGCGAGCCGGATCAGGCCTTGGTCTTCGAGCCTGCATCAATAGAGACGGTTGCGCCTCAAGATCAAAAGACTGTCTTCTATTTTCCGGGGTGCGGCTCCGAACGACTTTTCTCCGACATCTCCATGGCGACGATTCACATGCTGCTGGAGGTGGGGACGCGCGTGGTCCTGCCGCCGCCTTTTCTCTGCTGCGGTTTCCCTGCGCATGTGAATGCAAAGTCCGCGCAGCATTCGCGCACTGTGCTTCGGGGGGCGATGCTGTTTACGCAGATTCGGGAAATGTTTGCCAATCTGGATTTTGACGCCTGCGTGGTCACCTGTGGAACGTGTAAAGAGGGCCTGGCGGGCATGGATACGCAAAAACTCTTCAAGCGGATTGTTGACGCAGGGGCCTACATGCTGGAGCGCGGCCTCAAGCTCGAAGGCACGGGCAATTACCTCTATCACGCGCCCTGCCACGACTCGCTCGAAGGCAAGGCCACCGGCGTTCTGAAGAAGATCGGCGGCTTCGACAGCATCACTTCGGTGCCGCATTGCTGCTCCGAAGCCGGAACCCTTTCGCTTTCGCGGCCCGATATCACCGATTCCATGCTGCACCGCAAGCGCGAGGCGTTTGGCGAAGTGCTGAACGGTGAAAAGGCTACGGTGCTGACCAACTGCCCGTCGTGCCTGCAAGGCCTGGGGCGCAGCCGGGATCTCGGCATCAAGCCAGTACACATTGCGGTGGTGTTGGCCGAAAAGCACTCTGGCCCGGAGTGGAAGAAGAAGTTCCTCATCCAGGCGGGGCGTGCCACTCCCGTCAACTTTTAGGTCGCCGACCGCATGATTTCGCACCTTGAGTTCGTGCTTCCCCAGGTCCCAAAATCGGGACCTGGGGCACCCAGGCTTGAATAAGCCTGTTGCCCCAGAGGCCGACGATGTGCCGGAGCTCAACTCTCTGCCGGGAAATGACGGCCCCGGGGGGGCATCTTTTTCGCAGGAAGCGCCGTTTAAACCGGATTTTTTGTGCGAAAAATTCGCGATGATGAGCGCAAAAAGGTCTCTTTCTGCGCCCTAAATGCGTCGCGGCGCTGTCCGATGCAGCCCGCGGAAGAATTGACTCTACGAGCGGGGCTGGGCTCTTATGGAAGATGTGCGCCGACTGTCTACCCTCCCCATCGATGACCTGCTCCCGGACATCCTGGACTCCCTTCGGAAGACTCCGAACCTGGTGATTGAAGCAGCACCGGGCGCGGGCAAAACCACGCGCGTTCCGGCGGCGCTGCTGAAGGCCGTGGCGGGGGAAGTGCTGGTGCTGGAGCCGCGGCGGATTGCCGCGCGCCTGGCCGCACGGCGCGTGGCCTGGGAACTGGGCGAAGAGGCCGGCGAAACCGTCGGCTACCAGGTGCGGTTCGAGAAAGTAGCCGGCTCGCACACGCGGCTGCACTTTGTGACCGAAGGCGTTCTGATGCGGCGGATGTTGTCGGACCCGGAGTTGAAGGGCGTAGACGTGGTGGTCCTGGACGAGTTTCACGAACGCCACCTGGAAAGCGACCTGGCCCTGGCCCTGCTGAAGCGCCTGCAGCGCAAGCGGCCGGAACTGCGGATTGTGGTGATGTCGGCCACGCTGGATGCCGCGCCGGTGGCGCGCTTTTTGGACGGCTGCCCGGCGGTTCATTCCGAGGGACGGATATTCGAGCTATCGATTGAGCATCTTCCGTATTCCCCGGAGCCGCTGCAGACGCAGGTCCGCGACGCGGTGGAGTTACTGCTCCGCGAAGGGCACGACGGGGACATCCTGGTTTTTCTTCCCGGGGCCGCGGAGATTCACCGGGCCATGCGTCTGTGCGCGCCGCTGGCGCACCGGGCACACCTGCTGGCCCTGCCGCTGCACGGCGATCTTTCACCTGCCGAACAGGACCGCGTGGTTGCTCCCGCGGAGCAGAGAAAACTGATCCTGGCCACCAATGTCGCAGAGAGTTCGGTGACCATCGACGGCGTGACGGCGGTGATCGACAGCGGTCTGGCGCGCATGGCGGCCTACTCGCCGTGGACGGGTTTGCCCACGCTGAACATTGGGCGGGTGAGCAAGTCCTCGGCACAGCAGAGAGCCGGGCGGGCGGGGCGCACGGGGCCGGGCCGGGTGCTGCGGCTCTACTCGCAGATGGACTACCAGCAGCGCGCCGACTTCGACACGCCGGAGATTGAGCGGAGCGACCTGGCGCAAATTTGCCTCGCGCTGCAGGCCATGGGGATCGCGCATCCCGATGAACTGGAGTGGCTGGATGCGCCGCCCGCGGCGGCGGTCGAAAATGCAGAGAAGCTGCTGGACCGGCTGTGCAGGACGGAAGAGTCGGCGCAGAAACTGATGCGTTTCCCGCTGCCTCCGCGACTGGCGCGCATGGTGGTGGCGGCCATGGAGCGCGGCGTGGGCGAGGCCGGATGCACGGGCGCGGCGCTGCTCGGCTCCGGGGCGCGCTGCCAGCACAACGACCTGCTGGCGGCGATCGACGAACCGCTGGACGAGCGTGCCAAGCAACAACTCAGGCAATTGCACCGGCTGGCCAGGCTGCCCAGACAGGCAAAGCACGACGACGATGCGCTGCTCTTGTCGGTGCTGGCGGGGTTTCCGGATCGGGTGGCCCGGCGCAAGGCCGGCAATCTGGTGTTGCTTTCGACAGGAGCCTCGGCAGAGATTGCCGGGGAACCGCCATCCTATCCGTTTCTGGTGGCGCTCGATGTGGAAGACCGCGCGGAAAATCCGCTGCCGCTGATTCGCCTGCTGGCGCGGGTGGAGCCGGAGTGGCTGATCGACCTGTTTCCCGAGCATGTGCGGGAAGAGACGAAGGTGAGCTGGAATCGGCAGGCGGAGCGGGTGGACGCCGTGAGCCAACTGATCTACGACGAACTGGTGTTGCAGGAGTCGAGCGGCGCAGCACCGGAACTGGAGGCGGCGGCCGCGCTGCTGGCGGAGAAGGCGCTGGAAGCGGGCATGGAGCGCTTTGTGGATGCGGAGGCGCTGGAGCATTGGCTGGGGCGGCTGGAATTTGCCGGCTTCGCGGTTCCGGATTTGCCTGAGGCCTTCACGGAGTTTTGCCGTGGATTCCGGAGCTTTGCCGATCTGAAGGGCGCGGCCGGCAGCTTCTTTCAACGGCTGGAACAGAGCTTGAATGCGCACCAACTGCGGGAATTGGCGCCGCTGACGCTGCGGCTGGCGGCCGGACGGCAGGTGAAGGTCCAGTACCAGAGGGGGAAGGCTCCGTGGATTGCCTCGCGGCTGCAGGATTTTTTCGGCATGCGCGAGACGCCGCGGATTGGGCCCAAGCGAACGCCGGTGGTGCTTCATCTGCTGGCGCCCAACCGGCAGCCGGTGCAAACCACGACGGATCTGGCCGGGTTCTGGGAAAGGCTTTACCCGGAAGTGCGGCGCGCGTTGATGCGCCGGTATCCGCGGCACGACTGGCCCGAGCGCCACGGCGGGTGAGGGAGGGTTTTCCTGGCAAGGGCAATCGCAGGAAGGGGTTGCAGCGCCGAAGGGAAGTCTCAGCGCGGCCCTACGGGACGCGAAAGACAGGGTTGGGATGCTGTCCCAGGGTTTCCCCTTCGCCTTGCTCAGGGTCCACCCGGGACTATTTTCACCTCTTCCCTTTGGGAAGACCGCGGTTAACCTTCAGGACGATTGGTTCTGAGAGTGGTTGATTCTGTGGCGGTTGATCTTCTGCTTTGGTAGTGGACAGAACCGACTTGAAGAACAAAATACGTTCCTGCGATTGCCCTACACACCCGGAAAATCCCGGCAAATGGTATGGCGTATTTTGTTAGTATCCCGTAGGGTGACGTCATGACCTTCGGAGAGCGCGATCTTCATCGGGCTTTCGATGAGGACGAATTCTATCCCTACTTCCAGCCGCTGGTAGAGCTGCGCACCGGGCAACTGGCCGGTTTTGAGATGCTGGCCCGGTGGAAGCATCCACAACTGGGGATCATCGCTCCGGACGACTTTATTCCTGCTGTCGAGAAGAGCGGCCGCATGAACGAGTTGACCCGCCAGATATTGGAAAAGGGTTTTGCCCTAGGGCCGATGTTGCCCAGCACTCTCATGCTGGCCGTCAACCTTACTCCACATCAACTGCTCGACACGACACTCCCCTCCAAGATCAGGAGGGTAGCGGAGAGGGCTGGTTTTTCGCTCGGCCGGTTGACCATCGAGATTACTGAGAGCGCGCTGCTGGTCGATCTTGCCCGCGCCCAATCGGTGGCCAATGAATTGAAGTCGATGCATTGCCGGTTGTCGCTGGACGATTTCGGCACCGGCTACTCCAGCCTGAAGCATCTGCAGGCGCTTCCCTTTGATAAGTTGAAAGTTGACCGAAGCTTTGTCAGCTCGATGACGGTGTCGCGGGAGAGCAGAAAAATAGTGGCTGCGGTCGTCGGCCTGGGGCGCAGCCTGGGGCTGATCACGGTGGCCGAAGGGGTGGAGACCCAGGAGCAGGCCAACATGCTGCTCTGGCTGGGATGCGACTTCGGCCAGGGGTATCTCTACAGCAAGCCGGTTCCGGCGGAGGAGCTTCAGGCGCTCGTTTCGCGCAAGCCGCAAGCCTATTCGACCTACCAGTCGGCGCTTGCGGATGCTGGCCGGATCACTTCTCTGGAGGCGCTGCCGGGACAGAGGTTTGCGCAACTGCAGGCCATCTACGACGGCGCGCCGGTGGGTTTGGCGCTGCTGGATCGCAATCTGCGCTATGTGAGCATCAACCGGCGGCTGGCGCAGATGAACGGCGCGCCGGTGGCCGCGCATCTGGGCAGGCCGATCACGGAGCTGGTGCCCGATTTGTACCCCCTGTTCGAGACGAATCTTCGCCGTGCCCTTCAAGGCGAATCGATTCCCAACTTCGAGGTGCAACGGCCGGACTTTGAGGGAGGAAAGGGGCTGCGCACCGTCCTGATTTCGTATCAACCGGTGCGGGATGAGGCGGGCGAGGTGATGGGGGTCTCGATTGCCGTGGCGGACATCTCCGACCGGAAACGCGCCGAGCAGGCGCTGCGCGAAAGAGAAGATCACTACCGGAGCATGGTGGAGCTGAATCCGCACACGCCCTGGATTATGGATGCGGAAGGAAGAGCGGTGGAGTTGAGTCCGCGCTGGGAGAAACTGACGGGCCTCACCGCAGAGCAGACACTGGGCACGGGGTGGCTGGACGCGGTGTACCCAGAGGACGTGGAACGTGTGAAGCAAGCTACTCGGGAAGCGATTGCCAGCGAGCAGCCCACGGATATCGAGTACCGCATTCGGCGTTCGGAAGGCGGATGGCGCTGGATGCGTTCGCGGGGCTTTCCGCGTTTTGGGCCCGATGGAAAGATCGTCTGCTGGTACGGAAGCCTGGAAGACATTGAGGAGCAAAAGCAGACCGAGGAAACCCTGGAAACCAGCCGCGCCGCGCTGCTGGCGACCGCCGATGCGGTGCCGGTGGGCATGGTGATTGCGGATGCGCCGCTGGGCGCGATTACCCTGGTGAATCCTGCCGCGCAGAGGATCTTTGCCGAGGCAATTTGGCCCGGGCAAGTGGTTGCCGAGTATGGCGCGTGGGGTTTGTTCCGCGCCGGCGGGCAGCCGCTGAAGCCCGAGGAGGTTCCCCTGGCGCGGGCGATTCTGCAAGGGAAAAGCACGGAGGCCGAGGAGGTTCTGTGTACCCGCGAGGATGGAACGCAGACCCGGGTGAGCTTATCCGCACGGCCGATTCTCGGGCCGGAAGGCAAGGTGCTTGGCGGCCTGATGATTGCGCAGGACGAGACCGTGGAGAAGCACTAGAAAGCCTGCAAACTGTTCCCTTTCTCAAAGGCGCAAATACGGCGAGAGCAATCCCGATAAGAACCCCTCACTGCACTTCCTTTGCTCGCGGTGCTAACCTTCCGTTGGAGTAAATAGAGGAGGAATTTGTGCGCCTAAAATTGCATCACTTTGCCGCAATCTCACTCGCAATCGGACTCAGCTTTGGTGTAGCAGCGCAGACGCCCGCCCCGGCCGCGGGGAAGACCGCCAAGCCGGCCGCCGGAGTTACTGCCGCGCCGGCGCCGAAGCCGTCGGAAGCCGCCACCGATCCGGTGGCCGATCCCAAAGCTGTTGTCACGTTGGGCAAGGCGCGGTTTACCGTGCTGACCCCGGAACTGATCCGCATGGAATGGGCCGCGGACGGGAAGTTTGAGGACCACGCTTCGTTCGTGTTCCTCAATCGCCGGTTGCCGGTGCCGAAGTTTGAGCACGCCATCACGGGCGGAACCTTAACCATCAAAACCGACGCGCTGGCCCTGACCTACAAGCCTGCCACGGATGGGCGCTTGACTGCGGAAGACCTGACCATTGAACTGACCGTAGCGGGCAAGCCGGTGGTGTGGCATCCGGGCTTGGCCGATCCTGAAAACCTGCAAGGCACGACGCGCACCCTGGACGGAGCGCTGGGCGACAAAACGAAGGAGCCCATCGAGCCGGGATTGGTTTCTCGCGCGGGCTGGGCGGTGGTGGACGATTCCACACGGCCGCTGTTCGACTCCGCCGACTTCCGTTTCCAGCAGGGCGAAAAAAGCCCCTGGCCGTGGGCGATTGAGCGGCCTGCCGGCGAGCGGCAGGACCTGTACTTCTTCGGGTACGGGCACGACTATCGCAAGGCGCTGGGCGACTATGTGAAGGTGGCCGGGCGGATTCCGCTGCCGCCGCGCTTCGCGTTCGGCACGTGGTGGTCGCGCTACTGGGCCTATAGCGACCAGGAGATCGACGAGGTGGTGCGCGGCTTCCACGAGAACGATGTGCCGCTGGACGTGTTTGTCATCGACATGGACTGGCACACCAGCCGGGACCAGCTCGAGGCCGCGGGCGAAGTGGACCAGTCGAGCGCCCAGCATCCCGAACACAACCTGGGCTGGACCGGCTATAGCTGGAACAAATTGCTGTTCCCCGATCCCGACCAGTTTTTGGGCAAGCTGCACGCCGAGGGGCTGAAGACCAGCCTGAACCTGCATCCGGCTTCGGGCATCCAGCCGTGGGAGACGCACTATCCGGAGATGGCCAAGGCCATGGGCATCGATCCGGCGACGAAGCAGTATGTGCCCTTCGACATTACCGACAAGAAGTTCGCCACCAACTACATCAACCTGATCCACCATCCGCTGGAGAAGCAGGGCATCGACTTCTGGTGGCTGGATTGGCAGCAGGAGATGACGACCAAGATGGCGGGCGTGACGCCGACATGGTGGCTGAATTACGTGCACTTTACGGATCAGCAGCGCGAAGGGAACCGGCCGTTGCTGTTCCACCGCTGGGGCGGATTGGGCAACCATCGCTACCAGATCGGTTTCTCGGGCGACACGGTTTCGGTGTGGGATTCGCTGGCCTTCCAGCCGTGGTTCACGGCCACCGCGGCCAACGTGGGCTACGCCTACTGGAGCCACGACATCGGCGGTCACATGCCGGGCGCCGTGGAGCCGGAACTGTATACGCGCTGGGTGCAGTTTGGCGCGTTCTCGCCCATCCTGCGCACCCATACGACGAAGAATCCTGAGACCGAGCGGCGCATTTGGGCTTATCCGGAGCCGTACTCGTCGATCCTGCGTTCCACCTTCCAACTGCGCCTGGCGCTGGAGCCTTACCTCTACACCGAGGCGCGCCGCACCTACGACACGGGCGTGGCGTTCTTCCGGCCGATCTACTACGACTGGCCGGAACAGAGCGCTGCGTACACGAGCAAGGGCGAATACCTATTTGGCGAGCAGATGCTGGCCGCCCCGGTGACCGTTCCGGCGGACAAGGCAACCGGACTGGCGACCGAGAAGGTCTGGCTGCCGGAGGGCGAGTGGATCGAGTGGGCGACCGGCAAACACCTGACCGGACCGGCCACGGTGGACCGCAGCTTCTCGATCGAGCAGAACCCGGTTTACCTGCGCGCCGGGGCAATTGTGCCCATGCAGCCGGCCATGCGCTATACCGGTGAAAAGCCCGTGGACCCGCTGATCTTGAATATCTGGCCGCTCAAACAGGGCTCGACTTCCAGCTACAAGGTCTATGAGGACTCGGGCGTGGCCGTCGAGTACCAGCACGGGGTGTTTGCCCGTACGCCGGTCAAGGCCACCCAAGCTGGCGACACGCTGAAGGTGGAAATCGGACCCGTCGAGGGCAGCTATCCCAAGATGCCCCGGACCCGCGCGTACGAGTTGCGCCTGCCCGCCGACTGGCCGCCCGCTTCGGTCACTGTCAACGGCATTGCCGTGAAACAGGCCGGAGTGACCGGCAAGGGAGGATGGTCGTTTGAGGGCAACACGCTGACGACGGTCATTCCCGTGCCCAGCGGCAGCGTCGCCGCCAAGGTGACGGTGGAGGTGCGCCGCGCGGCAGGACTCACCGCCCGCCGCAACGAGTTGGACGGCTTTGCCGGCGCCATGACCCGCCTGCGCGGCGTGGGCGACGCCATGCACCGGACCTGGCCCGTCTCCGATCCGCCGGACGCCCTGGTGGACGCCCTGCAAACCGGCGACCGTCTCAGCTACCACCCCGAGCGCGCCGTTGCGGAGATAGCTCACTTCCACGAAGCGCTGCCCCAGGCCCAGGCCGCGATCACCAAGATCGGCGCGACCTTTGCGCAGAAATTGGATGAATTCGCCAAGCGCATGGCGGCCAGCAGCTGGCGTCCTGCGGGTATGGACGTCGAGACCGAAAAGCAGTATTGCAAGAACGCCATGGCCAAGGCCGAACGGTTAATGGCCGAGACCGCAAAGTAACCCTCAACCCTGCACCAACCCAAAATGCTGGGTGCCCCATCCATCGCGTTCTTTGCGATGGGTGGGAAAGCAGAAAAGCCGATTTGCCCATGTTCGTCTGCCGGGGTGCCCCACCCTCGCCGCGATTTTGTTTTTTGCGGCTAGGGTGGGCCAGCACAAGGCTCGTGTTACCCAAACAGTGGAAACGCCCCTCCGTCCATGTACCATTTACGCATGGCCCTGGTGGAAGTGAACGCGGTCTGGAAGAGCTATCCCCGGCGGACGGGGCTGCACACCGAGCAGCACACCGTGGTGGAGGACGTATCGCTCTCGATTGAGCCGGGCGAGACGTTGGGACTGGTGGGCGAGTCCGGCTCCGGCAAAACCACGCTGGCGCGCATGATTCTGGGCCTGGTGGAACCGACCAGAGGCACGGTGCGCGTAGACGGAGTCGATGTGGCCCGCGCTTCGCACGCGGAGTTGCACCAGTTGCGCCGCCAGATGCAGCCTGTCTTTCAGGACCCGTACGCCGCACTGAATCCGCGCATGAACGTTCTTGAGATCGTCACCGAACCGTGGCTGATTCATAACATGAAATCCGGAATCGATGCTGACTCCGGAAAGCCGCGCGGCAGTTTGCGCGCCCGGGCCGTGGAACTGCTGGGGCAGGTGGGGTTGGATGAGTCGGCGCTCAGTCGCCATCCGCACGAATTCTCTGGCGGGCAGCGGCAGCGCATCAACATTGCCCGCGCGCTGGCGCTGCGGCCCAAGCTGCTGATTCTGGATGAACCGGTTTCGGCGCTGGATGTGAGCGTGGGCGCGCAGATTGTGAACCTGCTGCGCGGGTTGCAGCGCGAGTACGGGTTGACCTATTTGTTCATCTCCCACTCCATGCCGCTGGTGCGCTACCTGAGCACGCGGATTGCGGTGATGGAGCGCGGGCGGCTGGTGGAGACAGGCGAGGCCGTCGCGCTGTGCGCCGCGCCCAAGCAGGCGTATACGCGGCAACTGCTGGCAGCCACGCCGGAGCTGCCGGGCACCTGCGGTGCGGCCAACCCCGCCTGATTGGGTTCGTGGTTTCCCACCCATGCGCCAGGAAAAAGGCGCATGGATGGGGCACGGGCGAGGGTGAGGCACCCAGGCATTGTGGTCTGGAGACTTCCTATTCGGCGGTGGAGACTGGAGCGGCTTTTACGCGATGCCGAGGACGCGGTTCACAAAGCCCACGACGTATTTCCAGAGCAGGTAGTAGCCGGCCAGAATGGCTAGAAATCCACACACGATGAGTGCATAAGGAACGGTGCAGGCCTGGAACCAGACTGGGCCGCTTGGGCCGAGCGTGAGCACATGCAGGCTGACGGCTACACAAGCGCCGACCGGCGCCATCAGAATGGGCAAGATTGTTCCGTGCAGCCCGATGGGCAGGTGGGTGTGCTGTCGGGACCAGACGTAGAACATATTCCACAGTCCCCACAGCATGGGCACAATGGCCATGGGAAAGACCAGGGCTTGCTCGATGGGAACCGGCGCCTGGAATACGATTCGCACCACGATGAATCCAACCAGAACCAGTGGAAGCACCAGCGCGGGGATGAAGATGCCGGCCAGATAGGCGCGGAGATAGGGATGCGTGTTCATCACTTCCTCGATTCTTGCCGGCACAGGCGTCGGCGGGTTTGCCGTTACAGGTAGTAAAGGAACATGGGAATCGATGCCGGAAAGAAGGCGGCCAGAGCCGCAAGACCGGCCAGCAGAGCCCAGTCGAACCAGGGCATCGTTGCGGGCCGGGTGTCCAGACGGCGGAGCACGGCGGGCCAGAGATCGCGTGCGGGTTCGGGGGCGGGTTCAACGGGCGGCAGCGCCTGCTGCAAGAGCTTCTTGAGGCGGTCCTGATCGGGTGTATTCATGGCGTAATCCCCTGGGAGGCGAGGTCCTTTCTGAGGTAGCGCAGGGCGCGAAAGACGCGCAGTTTGACGGCCGCGACAGAGATGCCCAGCGCCTCGGCCACTTCCTTCTGCGGCTGCTGCTCGATGACCGCGAGCGCGGCCGCGATGCGCAACTTGGGTGGCAGGCGGCCGAAAGCCTGCGCGGTGCGGCAGCGGATTTCCGCGGCGACGCCGGGGTCGGCGGAGGCCGGAGCCGGCAGTTCCGCGGGCAACTCACTTTCGGGATGAGCGGCGCGCAGCCAGTCGAGAGCCGCATGGGTGGCGATGCGGCGCGCCCAGGCCTCGAACCCCAAGGCCGGCTGGAAACGGGCGTGGGCCTGATGGATGCGGAAGAAGGTCTCGATGGTGAGATCTTCCGCGGCGGCCGGGTTGCGCACGATGCGCAGAATCCAGCCATACACGGCGCGCTGATGCAGGCGGAACAGGGCTTCGAAGGCGTCCAGGCTGCCCTGGCGGAACAGGTCCAACTGGTTTGCGCCGTTGCTCGGTTCGTCTTGCATCCGCTTTACCCTTCTGTCTACCCTTACGCGTGGCTCGGAGAAAGGTTACATCCAGGAGTGCATGGCGGGGAGGACGGCGGGGCAGAGTCGGAATTCGAGCGTGGGTGCGAGATCGGCTGAGAAAAACAGCCGCAGTTGAGTTAAAGCGATTTTCCATTAAGGGAAAACGTATTCTTTGCGCTTGACATTCGCTTCCCCTGGGTTTTAAGGTTGGCAGCCGGTGGGCTTGCGAAGATTTTGCGGCGATGGAATTCCCAGTACGATTCAGCCCGCCTCAGAGGAAAACCATGAAGAGCTTTGGTTTGCGTTTAGTGTCGGCAGGATTGGTTTGTTTTGGATCGGTGTGGGCGGTTGGGGCGCAGGATGCCCAGAAGCCCGCTTACCTGAACCCCAGTCTGCCAGCGGAGCAGCGTGCGGCCGACCTGGTTCAGCGAATGACGCTGGAAGAGAAGGGCACACAGCTTCTGAATCAGGCACGGGCCATTCCACGGCTCAACGTGCCCGCGTACGACTGGTGGAGCGAGGCTCTACACGGCGTGGCCGTGAATGGAACCACCGAGTTTCCCGAGCCCATCGGCCTGGGCGCTACGTTCGATCCGGCGACCGTCCACAAAATGGCAGTCGCGATCAGCATCGAGGCGCGCATCAAGCATGTGCAGGCGGTGCGGGCCGGGCACAGCAATATCTTTGAGGGACTGGACTTCTGGTCGCCCAACATTAATATCTTCCGCGATCCTCGCTGGGGCCGCGGCCAGGAAACCTATGGCGAGGATCCGTTCCTGACCGCCCGCATGGGGGTGGCTTTTGTAACCGGCTTGCAAGGAGACGATCCCCACTATTACCGGACCATCGCGACTCCCAAGCATTATGCCGTACATAGCGGGCCTGAGCCCACCCGCCACTTTGCCGACGTGGACGTCAGCAAGCACGACGAGGTCGACACCTATCTGCCCGCGTTCCGTGCCGCCATCGTGGAGGGCAAAGCCGATTCCATCATGTGCGCGTACAACAGCATCAACGGCCAGCCAGCCTGCGCCAGCGAGTTCCTGCTTCAGGACACGCTACGCGGCAAGTGGGGCTTCAAGGGCTACGTGGTTTCTGACTGCGCCGCGGTGACCGACATCTATAACGGCCATCACTATAGAGCCTCTCAGCCTGAAGCCTCCGCCATTTCGCTGCAGCGGGGCATGGACAACGAATGTGGCGACTTCTTCGCCAAGGTCAAGGACGATCACGACTACCGGCCCTATCTCGATGCCGTGAAGCAGGGCTATCTGAAGGAGAGCGAAATCGACGTCGCGCTCACGCGGCTGTTTACGGCGCGCATGAAGCTGGGCATGTTCGACCCTCCAGAGATTGTGCCTTTCAGCAAGATCGACGAGAAGGAACTGGACAGCGCCGAGCATCGCGCCCTGGCTCGCAAGCTGGCCAACGAATCCATGGTGCTGCTCAAAAACGACGGCATCCTGCCCCTCAAAACTTCGGACCTCAAGATCGCGGTCATCGGCCCCCTGGCCAACCAGACCCGGGTGCTGATGGGCAACTACACCGGAATCCCCTCCCACGCCGTTTCGGTGGTGGAAGGACTGAAGGCTGAGTTTCCCTCCGCGAAGATTACCTATGTGCCCGGAACCCAGTTCCTGAGCAACGATGGAACCACGGTCCCGGCCGAGTTGATGACCATTGACGGCAAGCCCGGAGTCAAGGTCGAATACGGCATCGGCGCATTCACCGAAAAGCCCAAACCGCTGTTCAGCCGCACCGAGCAAGGCATCGCCTTCACTGAGGCCACCCTGCCCAAGGAGGCCGTCGGCAAATCGCCCCTATCCGTGCAATGGACCACCACCCTGACGCCCACCGAAACCGGCGAATACAAAATTGGAATGATGGGACGTGGATTCAGCCGCGTGCTAGTGGATGACAAGGTGGTTGCCACGTCGCGCATGACCAACGAGTCGGAAGCCAAGCTCGGCAAGGTGACTCTGGAGAAGGGCAAGCCTTATGCGCTCCGCGTGGAATATAACGAGCGCGATGGCGGCACGCCCAAGTCGCGCCTCGTCTGGTCCAAGATCGATCTCACGCCCAGTCCTGAAGCGGTTGCCGCCGCCAAGGCCGCCGATGTTGTCGTAGCCGTGGTTGGCATCACCAGCGAGCTCGAAGGCGAAGAGATGAAGGTCAACGAAGAAGGCTTCAAGGGTGGAGACCGCATCAGCATCGATCTGCCCAAGCCCGAACAGCAACTGCTTGAAGCTCTGGCCACGGCCAGCAAGCCGATGGTGGTTGTGCTCATGAACGGCAGCGCGCTCAGTGTCAACTGGGCCCACGAACATGCCAACGCCATTCTCGAAGCCTGGTATCCCGGCGAAGAAGGCGGAGCCGCCGTGGCAGAAACACTCTCCGGGCGCAACAACCCGGCGGGACGGCTCCCGGTCACGTTCTACACCGGCGTAAGCCAGCTTCCCGACTTCGAGGATTACTCGATGAAGGGCCGCACCTACCGCTACTTTAGCGGAACGCCGCTTTATCCCTTTGGTTATGGACTGAGCTACACCACCTTCTCCTACAGCGATCTGAAGGTTCCCACGGCTCCCGTGGCGGCCGGCAGCCCGGTCGTGGCAGAAGTCACGGTGACCAATACCGGTAAAAAGGCCGGCGACGAAGTGGTCCAGCTTTACATCAGCTTCCCGGGCGTTCCAGGCGCGCCATTGCGGGCGCTGCGGGCATTCCAGCGTGTCCATCTGGAAGCCGGAGCCTCGCAGAAGGTCAGCTTCGAACTCAAGGATCGCGACTTGAGCATGGTGACCGAAGCCGGCGACCCCATCCTTGCCGAAGGCCAGTATTCGCTCTCGGTGGGCGGTGGGCAGCCGCAGAGCGGCGTGCAGGTGCTGACGAAAACCTTTAACGTGACGGGCAGGCTGGCGTTGCCGGAATAAGTGGAAAGCAGCAATTCAAAACAAGGGGGCGCTTCCACACCGTGGATGCGCCCCTTTCCTTTACCGCGAGCTATTCAGGCCGCAGCCTGATGAGTTAAAGCGATTTTTCATTAGGAGAAAACGTATTCTTTGTGCTTGACATTCGCTTCCTCGGAGCATTAGGGTATGCAGCCGGAGGGCGAGCGGAAGTTTTTTGGCGATGAAAAAAGCCGAGTGTGATTTAGCCCGTAGGAGAGGAAATCGAATGATGAACTTTGGTTTGCGTTTAGTGGCGGCAGGGTTGGCGTGTTGCGGATGGGCGGGGATGGCTGGGGCGCAGGATGCCCAGAAGCCCGCTTACCTGGACCCCAACCTGCCAGCGGAGCAGCGTGCGGCCGATCTGGTACACCGGATGACGCTGGAAGAGAAGGGCACGCAGCTTCTGAACCAGGCACGGGCCATTCCTCGGCTCAATGTGCCCGCGTACGACTGGTGGAGCGAGTCGCTGCACGGCGTGGCCGTGAACGGCACCACCGAATTTCCCGAGCCGGTTGGGCTGGCCGCAACGTTCGACCCGGCAGCCATTCACGCGATGGCGGAAGTGATCTCGACCGAAGGGCGCATCAAGCATGTGCAGGCGGTGCGGGCCGGGCACAGCAACATCATGGAAGGCCTGGATTTCTGGGCGCCGAACATCAACATCTTCCGCGATCCCCGCTGGGGCCGCGGGCAAGAGACCTACGGCGAAGATCCGTTCCTCACCGGGCGCATGGGCGTGGCCTTTGTGACCGGCATGCAGGGCACCGATCCGCGCTACTACAAGGTGATTTCGACGCCCAAGCACTTTGCCGTGCATAGCGGACCGGAATCCACGCGGCACTCGGCCGATGTGACGGTCAGCAAGCACGACGAAGTGGACACCTATCTGCCGGCGTTTCGCGCCACGGTCGTCGAGGCCAAGGCGGACTCGGTGATGTGTGCGTATAACAGCATCAACGGGCAGCCGGCCTGCGCCAACCAGTTCCTGCTGCAGGATCAACTGCGCGGCAAGTGGGGTTTCCAGGGCTATGTGGTTTCCGACTGTGGTGCGGTCACCGATATTTTCAACGGCCACAAGTTCACCAAGTCGCAACCCGAGGCCTCGGCTATCTCGCTGCAGCGGGGCATGGACAACGAGTGCGGCGACTTCTTTGCCAAGGTGAATGACGACCACGATTACCGGCCGTATTTGGACGCGGTGAAGCAGGGTTTCCTCAAAGAGAGTGAGATCGACGTAACTCTGACGCGGCTGTTTACGGCGCGCATGAAGCTGGGCATGTTCGATCCGCCCGAGATGGTGCCCTACAACAAAATCGACGAAAATCTGCTGGACAGCGCCGCGCATCGGGCCATGGCCCGCAAGCTGGCCAATGAGGCCATGGTGCTGTTGAAGAACGACGGCGTGTTGCCGCTGAAGACCGATGGCATCAAGATCGCGGTCGTGGGTCCGCTGGCCGAACAGACCAAGGTGCTGCTGGGCAACTACAACGGAGTCCCGACGCACACGGTTTCGATTCTCGAAGGCCTCAAGGCGGAGTTCCCGGGCGCGACGATTCAGTATGTTGAGGGCACGCAGTTCCTGAGCAAGCGGGCAGAGCCGGTGCCGGCGGCGCTGTTGAGCACCGACGGCAAGCCGGGCGCAAAGGCCAGTTACAGCGAGATGAAGGGCATGGACCTGACGAATCCCGCGGTCAAGCCGGTGGTGTTGGTTTCACGCATCGAGCCGGGAATCGACGCGGCGGCGCAGCCGCTGCCGGCCGAGGCGGCGGGCAAGAAGCCGATCGCCATCCATTGGGATGCGACGATCACGCCCACGGAAACAGGCGACTACAACCTGGGCATGAAGGCCAGCGGGTTCTTCCGCATGACGCTGGATGGCAAGGAAGTGGCCATGGACTTTATGTCCGCTGGCACGGATGCCAAGCTGGGGCGCGTGCATCTGGAGAAGGGCAAGCCCGCGCAGTTGGCGGTGGACTACGGGCAGATGGAGAGCTCCGACACCAAGGCGCAACTGTTGTGGTCGAAGGTGGACGTGAAGCCGAGCCCGGAGGCGATTGCCGCCGCCAAGGCCGCCGATGTGGTGGTGGCCGTGGTGGGCATTACCAGCGAGCTTGAAGGCGAAGAGATGCAGGTGAACGAAGAGGGCTTCAAGGGTGGCGACCGCACCAGCATCGACCTGCCCAAGCCCGAACAGGCACTGCTGGAAGCCCTGGCCACGGCGAAGAAGCCGCTGGTGGTGGTGCTGACCAACGGCAGCGCGCTGGGCATCAACTGGGCCAAGGAACATGCCAACGCCATTCTCGAAGCCTGGTATCCGGGCGAAGAGGGCGGCGCGGCGGTGGCCGAGACGCTGAGCGGGCGCAACAACCCGGGCGGACGTCTGCCGGTGACCTTCTACAAAGACGTGAACCAACTGCCGGCCTTTGAGAACTACGCCATGAAGGGCCGCACCTACCGTTACTTTGAAGGGACGCCGCTCTATCCTTTCGGGTACGGACTGAGTTACACCACCTTCAGTTATAGCGATCTGAAGGTCCCCACGAGTGCGGTGGCAGCGGGCATGCCGGTGGTGGCCGAAGTTACGGTGACCAATACCGGGAAAAAGGCCGGCGACGAAGTGGCGCAGGTCTATGTGACGTTCCCGAATGTGCCGGGCGCGCCGCTGCGGGCGCTGCGTGCGTTTGAGCGCGTGCACCTGGACGCCGGAGCCTCGCAGAAAGTGCGGTTCGAACTGAAGGATCGCGACTTGAGCATGGTGACCGAAGCTGGGGATCCGATCATTGCCGAAGGGCAGTACGGGATTTCGGTAGGCGGCGGACAGCCGCACTCTGGAGCGCCGGTGCTGACCAAGACCTTCAACGTGACGGGCAAGCTGGTGTTGCCGGAGTAAGACAAAACTCGCTGAAAAACGAAGGGGCGCCTCCACGGTGTGGAAGCGCCCCTTTTTTCGATTGTGAGGCTGATGCGCCATGGTCACTTCCGGATAGCCGTCATCTGCCCGGAAGTCGAAAAGGAAGGGTTTTTCCTGTAGCTCGCGACTATAAGTACATGGGCGATTGACCGCCATCCCAGACAGGCTCCAGCGACATCGGCGCTTACGAGGAGTAATCGTGAAAGTATCGCGTGACTGATGCTGGATGGGTGCCTCCGCCTGCAGCTTAGCTGCTATCGACGATCGTCGAGAAGCGGCAGGGCCAGGGTTGCAATGCCGTAAGCTGCGCTGATGGCCAGTAATCCATGATCGTGTATTCCGATTGCGCTACGGGCGAGTTCAATGACTCCGTACGCATTCATCACAGCCGCAAGCGTATAAGGACGGGCCAGAATCCTCCCGCACACTTTCGTAAACAGGAGCGATGATTCAGAAAACCTGGTGCCGGCATGACGCAATTCCTTTTGAAATCCGATGATTGCCGCCGCAGGAACGTAACCGAGCGGAGTGCGGACGCGGTGCCAGTCGACATAAAGCGGATGAAGGCCGCTGGCAGACAGGCAAAGGCTCCCAAGAATGACGCCAGCAGCATTGATGCGTGGCGCTGCGACCGGATGCTGTTGTTTCTGGCGCAGCGCATAGTCGGAGGCGATCCACAAGAAGCCCACTGCCGTTTCCAAATTTGGGTGGAGCCCTCGCCTGCACAGAAGGCCAACATTCCCGGCGATGAGACTGAACGCTACAACCGTGGGGGCGGCCGCAGCCCATCCCTTATTTATCTTGCCCATCCTGGTGTGTATCTCCGTTTCGGCAGGCATGGCGTTTCCACCACCCGATTTACCCAAAAGTCACCGGTATCAATTGACCAGCTTCGCCCCCGGCGCTGCTGCGCGCGTTCTGTGCCCGCGACTTGCCAGTTCACGACCGTCCACTCCGAGTACCCCTGGTTCCTGGTAAACGGACCTTTGGATCAGGAGACCTGCTGCTTCTTATTGTTCGGCGACTACGCGTCAATGTGAATGGAGTTGGTTCGGGTGTGACGCTGACTCCGGAAGCTGCTTGGATGGCGCGAGCGCGATCAACACGGCGCCGATGATGACAAGAACAGCTACCCCGATCAGTTCTCCACGTGCGACCATGTTGCGACATGCCTGGGTGCCCATAAGCGCAGCATGAGCGAAACTCGACCAAGCTGTGAAGGCAATTACGCTGCGACTCGCCGACGGATTGCGGATGGCTAAAAGCAGAAAGACGCCGAGTGTGACGTATAGGCTGAACTGCATAGAAAGTGCAGGCGCTTGCCGGATGAACACCACCATGGGATAGGCCAAAGCGATAAAGAGCAATCCCACCACCGCCAGCGCGATCTTCAATGCCAATTCCCGATTCATGGCTCTCCTCCGAACGGCAGCCTGACAAGTCGGATCTGCGAGGGGCTTAAGCCGCGCCCATTCCAAATACCAGCACTTGCCGCGGCCGAAGCCGCACCGCTTCAAAACAGCGACTTGATCCGAAATTTCCTAATTCGCAGGCGAGGCGGTGACCGGCTTTGCCATGACTTCGTTCATCTTGAGATAGACGCCGTTGGTCCAGCCGAAGCCAATGACGTTGACCTTGTAGCCGGTGCTGACCTGGACGTCGGCGTTGCCGGAGACGACGTTGTACTTTTCGCGGATGACGCCGTCCTTGGCGAAGCCCGCATCGACGGTGGAATCGAAGGCGCGGGCCAGGCGCACGGCGTCGGCGTGGAAGCCGGAGGCTTCGAGGCCGGCGACGGCGATCCAGTTGGTGGGCGCCCAGCCGAAGGGCTCATCCCACTGCATGCCGGTTTGCGTTTTGCTCATCGACAACCCGCCGGGGCGCTCGAAAAGGTTGAGTTGGGCAACGATTTGTTTGGCCTGCTCGCGGCTTGCCACGCCGGCCCACAAGGGATAGAGCGATGAGATATAGGCATACGTCGAAGGCCTGGCATAGACGAAGTCGTAGTCCGCAAACATGCCTTCCCGGGGCCGCCAGAGATAGCGCTGGATGGCGGCGTTGCGCGCCTTGGCGCGGCGGTCCCAACGCAGCGCGTCTTCGGGCCGGCCCAACACATGGGCCAGGTGAGACAAGTCCCGCTCGTAGCGGTAGAGCAGGCTGTTGAGGCACACCGGCGCGTAGTGATGGGTGGCGCCGCTGAAGGGACCGAAGCGGAAGCTGGGATCGAAGCCCGATTCGCGCATGGCGCGGTCGCCGAGGTAGAAGTCGCGGCTGAGCCGGTAACCCGCGGCCCAGGCATGTTCGCAGACCACGCTCGCGTGTGTGTCGCAACTGATTTGCTTGAGCTTTTCGGCCTCGGTGGCATCCGGGGTTCCGGAAGCTTTGACGAGAAAGCTTTCGCCGCCCTCTTTGTGGTTTGCGACCAGCCAGCGGATGACGTCGGGGTAGTAGGTGCTGTCGTCGGCCATCTCCGGCACCGGACCCGCGCTGTAGTCGAAGTAGCGCGTGAGGCCGGTTTTGCCCGCCATGTGCTCGGGCCGGGTCCAGGTGGAGTAGTCCTTTTCTGCCAGCGCGTAGGCGCGCTCAAGCCAGGCACGGGCCTCGGTGCGGCCCGCCGCAGTGGCCGGGAAACTGGCCGGATTCTCATAGACCGAGCGAATCATGGAGGTGAGGAACGGAGGCTGCGAGCGGGTCAGGTAGTAGGTGCGGTTGGCGTTGAGCACCGCGCCGTAGTGCTCGATCTCAAAGAGGAAGTTATCCACCATCCCCTTGGCCAGATCTTCGCGGTGGTCGGCTTCCAGGCCCAGCACGATGAAGTAACTGTCCCAGCCATACATTTCGTTGAAGCGGCCGCCGGGAACGATGTAGGGGTTGGGCAGGTAGAGCAGCCCGGGGGCGGCCAGTTGCTCGGGGAGCACGTCGCCCAGCTTTTCAATGCGGCGGGGCAGTGTGGCCACCTTGATTTGGCACTTCTGCTCCAGGGCGAAAACTTCCGGCGGCACGCCCAGTTCCGCGGGCAAATAGAGCACCGGGATGGCGGTGATCTTGGTATCCGTCAGGGTATGGCAGTTGGTCATGGAACGGGTCAGGGTGTCCCATGTGCCGTGAATGTAGCTGAGGGTGGCGTCGGGATTGGGTGTGGCGCCAACGACTGGCGCCTGGGCGCTTGCATTTGCGATTGCGGCGGCTGCAAGGAAGAACAAGCAAAACAGTCTCATGCCAACTCCGTTGTGAACATCTGAATGATCTGGAGTTTAACGCACGGAATGCGCTACGGTCGCAGGGTTTCGCGTGCGTCTCTATCCGCCGGCCAGCTTTTCGCGGGTGAGGTCGTTCCAGGCGGCGATGGCGTCGGGGATGGGCGGGCTGAGCAGGCCGGGAGCGACGCCCTCGATGGCGCGCTGCGGGTCCACATTGCCCTGGGCGTTGCGCAGGATTCCCTTTACCCAGCCCACTGCAGCCAGACCGTCCTTCCCGGTGAAGGTCTGCTCGATATAGAACCACTTGTCGTCCCAGCAGACCATGCGGGAAGCGACGGAAAAGCCGGAGAACAGGGGCAGGGAGCGGCGATAGGTCATCCAGATGGCGCCCACCAGCGGCTGCCAGCGGGAGCGGAGGATGTGATCGAGCAGCCGGGTGCGGGCCAGAAAATGGGTGCGCGCGTAGTCCATGATGTTGAGGTAGCGCGCGTTGTTCATGTGCAGATTCAGGTCGATGTCGTTGGGCAGGACGCGCAGGCGCAGTTGGTCCTCCTCCAGCACGCCTAGCGGGGCCAGCGGCCGGAAATGTTGGCGGATGGCCAGGGCCGGAATGCGGACAAAACTGATGAAGTGAGACAAAGCGTGCTCCCTCGGGTGCGGCGGAAGTCAAAATCAGTGTAGAAGATGGGGCGGTTTGTGCGTTCTCTGCCCTATCGGCGACAATCGCTGTTGCCATGGGAAATCTTTCACGCCGCTCATTTTTGAGGACTGCCTCCGCCGCCGCCGTTGCCGCCGCGGCCGCGCCGGGTTTTGCCGCAACACGCTGCCAGCGGGTTTTTGTCGGCTCCAACACGCCGGAGGGGATTCTGGCGTATGACTGGAACCCGGTCACCGCAGAACTGACGCCCGCCGGCATCGCCGCCAAACTGGCCAATGTGGACTGGGTCACCTTCTCCCCGGGCCGCGAGTTTCTCTACGCCGCCTCGGAGGTGGAGTCGTTCAACGGCAAGGCGACCGGCGCGGTGGCCAGCTTCCGGGTTCGGAACGGGCAATTGGAGCCGCTTTCCGCACGGAACTCGGCCAGCGTGGGCACCTGCCACATAGCGCTCGACCATACCGGACGGGTGCTGCTCTCGGCCGATTACGGCGGCGGCAGCGCAGCCAGCTTCCTCGTCACCGGCGGGCAATTGAGCGAGATCGTCTGGACCGAGCACTACACCGGGCACGGCCCCAACGCCGATCGGCAGCAGAGCGCCCACGCGCACTTTGCGTCGTTCTCGCCCGACAACCGCTTCGCCTACTTCAACGACCTGGGCGGCGACTGCATCCACATCTACAGCCTGAACGCCGCTTCCGCGGTTCTGACTCCCGCTGGTTCCTACAAGGCCAAGCCGGGTGCCGGGCCGCGCACGCTGCGCTTTCATCCCAACGGGCGCACGGCCTACTGCGTCAACGAACTGGCCTCGACGGTGGACGTGCTGGACTGGAACCGTGCCGATGGCAGCCTGACCGCGGTCAAGAGCATCGATCTGCTACCGGAGGGTTACCACGGCCCCACCCGCGCCTGCGATACGGTCATTACCAAGGATGGACGGAACGTCTACTTTGCCAACCGGGACAAGGATTTTCTGTACAGCTTCCGGGCCGATGAAAAGACCGGCAGCCTGACGCCGATGGTACGGACCAACTGCGGGGGAAAGATTCCGCGCAACTTTGTGCTGGACCCGACGGAGCGCTGGATGCTGGTGGCCAACCAGGACTCGAACCTGATCAGCATCTTTGCGCGCAACCCGAAGACTGGCGCGCTGGCGGATGAGGGGAAAAGCATGGCGGCGGCCGCGCCGATGTGCATTCTGTTTGCGTGAGGACGCGGGGTTGACGGGGTCTGGTTAGAAAGGGCGAAGCCCGTTGAGTACTACAGTTGTAGATCGGAAATTCCGGAGGGAGCAGGGGGTTTTAACCCCCTGAAAAAAGTCCCAAAGAACGCGGCCTTCAGGCCCGGATCAAGGCCGATTGGAGCAAGTACAACTGTAGTACGAGGAACCTCTGAATAAGTCACCGTTTTGAAAGGGCACGGCATCAAAGCTTGCCCTGAGCCTGTCAAAGGGTGCCGCTAAAGTCCGCATAATCGACGTGGGCTTTAGCCACTGAGAAATGATCTTCTTGAATCTGGCACTTGTTCAGAAGTTCCTTAGCCCCTGCGGTGGATTGGACTAAGTAAGTCCCGTTCCTTGTTTCCGGGACCCTGGGCGTTTTTCGATACTAATTTGAAAAGCGTTCACTGGTAGAGGCTGAGTTAAGCCTTCCCAGTTCTGACCATAGCCCGTTTTCTGAAGGCCAGGACCGTGTCCCGTCCGCCCGCGAAATCTATCCCCGAATAGTTCTCAAGCTGTCCCGGTTGCATTCCGAGCACCTAAGTGGCCGTTCTCCGGGGTGAGCGACGAAGAATGAAGTACGGTAGCAATCAGGTCGCGAATTTTCTTTCGCATCGGTATCTCGCCAGAAAATGCTTTGGAATACGCCGGAAAAATGAATCCACGGGGTCTGTGGCATGCGCCATGCTGCCAGTTGGGGCTTTCACGATACGGTGATCGGCTCAGTTTGGGCGGAGTATAATCACTCTCGCTGTCGCGATGTTAATTCGTGTTGTCGCAGAATCGCTTACTCTGGCCTAGCTATGGTGTTGGCCGTTAGAAACGATAGTCTATTCTGCGGAGGATGATCCAAGCATGGAAGACCAGTACATTCCAAAGGTCAATGCCGCGAAGGAACTTGCGGAGATTTCGAAGGATTTTACCAACCCTCGGGAGTTGATTCGCGAAACGATCGCGAACTCAATAGATGCTTCCGCGAACAGTATTCTCGTTGAGGCATTGAAGGACGACAGCTCTGGTGAGGACGAACTGGTCGTCCGCATTGCGGATGACGGCGTTGGCATGACTAGATCGCAGCTTGAGGGTTTTTTCGACCTAGGCTTCAGCGAAAAGCGGAACCAACAGAGTGCAATCGGAAATAAGGGCCATGGGACCAAGATCACGTACAACAGCTCGAGGGTGACTGTTTTTACGAAGTCGATCAACGGTGGGCCAATGTTGCGGGCGGTCTTGGATAGGGCACGTCCCGCGCTGAATTTAGCGGTTAGGAAGATGGGAGATCCGCCCCCTATCTCAATCTCCGAGGTGGACAAGAGCGGTATTTCACTGTTAGATGAGGCAACTTCTGGCACAGTCGTTGAGGTTATAGGGTATGACAACAACAATTGGAATGCTTTCGCACATACACCGCTCATCGACTACATTCAGTGGTTCACCGCTTGGGGACGAATCCACTCTGCCTGGGGTGAAACTCTGCCATTTCCATGCACGCTGAGTGTGAGGGGAGTTGGCCAACAGACCACCGAGCAGATCCCCTATGGCCACCCATTTCCAAAGGAAAACTTCGATTTTAAAGAACTGCAGCGCATGGACGATCGGCGGCCAGAAAACTATTTTGTCCGTCGGTGGGTTTCTGAGCCAATTAAGGTTGAAGGATTTCCGGACCACGAATTCAGCGTTGTTTTTTCGGTCGAGGGCGATTCGGCGAAGCGTGACCAAAATTTGATGCTGAAGCGGGTAGGTCGTCCAGAGAAGAAGCCGTTCTCCTACGAATCTGCCAGGTACACTGTTTCCGACCGTTATGGGATCTATGTGTGCAGAGACTACATTCCAATAGAACGCAAAAACGAGCGCTTCGCGGACCGCTCAGAATGGACCAAATGGCATGCGTTTATAAACTGTCAATCGTTCAATCTAACGGCCAATCGCTCAAGTGTTGAAAACACTCCTGCAACTTTGCTCGAATCGATATACAAATCTGCTGAGGACTACATTGTTAAGTACATTTTGGAGTCGGAGGAGTATGAGGAGTTTGCCCGAAGAATAGCGTTGGAAGAGGGGCGGCGTAAGGCCGAACGAGAGAAGAAAGATGTCGTCCGGCGCTTCAAGGCATACCAAATGAAGACACGGTTCAAGGTGTCCGCTGGCAGCAAGACCCTTGAATTCCTCGAGCCGCGTACTGAGCAGGGGGTTCTCTGGCTACTAGGTCAACTGGTCGGGCTGTGGCCTGAACATTTCAAGTGGCTGAAAGTCGTCGATCTAGATTCCCACTTTGGTTATGATCTTCTAATCCTGCGGAGGCATCACTTGACGGGAACGGAAGACCCCGAATTCGTCGAGTTGAAATACAACCTAAGAGACTCTGCTGACTTTAATCACTCCTTCGACTATCTAAATAGCATAGTCTGTTGGGAAACTAGCCTTCACGAAGATGAGGAACTCACCGACATTCGAGAGCATAGCCGAGTATTCAAGATCGCCAGGCCTAATGAAGAAAGGCAGTCTACAAGGTATTTTCTGAACAATCCCGGAGGGGGGTTGAACATCGAGGTGGTAGTGCTGCGGAAGTACCTGGAAGAGGTCTTGGCGCTCAAGCGCATTTAATGACCTTCACTAGACCTTTTTCTCGGCTGCCTCGAAGCAGGAAGATAACGTCAGTCTGAACACAGGGCGGGTGGCCCAGATGCCTCGCCTTTGGGCACCTGGGAAAGCACTGACCTCGTCCTGGGAAAGCTCAAAAGCTTCATCCCTCACCGATTACTCCTCGAAAGCCGCCTTATGCCAAGCAACCTGTCCCGCTCGGTTCACCGCCCAGCCCGTGCAAAGCAAGCGATGTGGCAGGCGAAGATCGACGGCGGTGCCTCTCTTCCTCCCACTTGCCAGCAATTACCCACCTTCGGCGCACACTGGCAGAGGTGAAGGATGTGCCCGGCGCAAAAGTCCGCTTTTTGCCCGCTCCGCACCCCCAATACCC
>Ga0224530_1000256_pt1 | contig 37584 bp, 29 predicted proteins | sample CBST75metaG_FD_179873 | JGI IMG/M metagenome (GOLD analysis project Ga0224530, IMG submission 179873) | Peat soil microbial communities from Stordalen Mire, Sweden - C.B.S.T75 | ecosystem: Environmental > Terrestrial > Soil > Wetlands > Peat | place: Sweden: Norrbotten County, Stordalen Mire...
CCGTGGCGCAAGGCTGTCGATTGACTCTCGGAGGTGGCATCCATACGATTCGTTCTGTATAGCGTAGACCGTTTCTCCGGTTTTCGCGCACGTAACTCTCTTCCAACACAAGATGAGCCTGAAGGCTGACTTTGATTCCAACACAAGATGAGCCTGAAGGGGCGGTCATGCTGGGTAGTGAACATCCGCATGGTTCGAGCAGAAGAGTTGAGTGTGGAAGCAATGGGCTGGTTTGTCTTGGCCAGCGAGGAGATCCGTTTTGAGGCCCAAGACCGCCAGCAGCTCTACGACTGGGTGGAGCAGGTGCTGGTGAGGCAGCAGTACGCCCTGCTGGGCAAGGCGGCGCGGGGCCTGGTGCGGCGCTACATTGAGAAGATGACCGGACTGAGCCGCGCGCAGGTCACGCGCCTGATCGCGCGCTATACGGGCAGCGGGCGGGTCCAGGTGACGGTCTATCGGCGACGGCGATTTGCGCAACTCTACACGCGGGCCGACATCGAATTGCTGGCCTCGGTCGACGAGGCGCACGAGACGTTGAGCGGCCCGGCGACGAGGCGCATTCTGGAGCGCGAGCACCAAGTCTACAAGCAGCCGGAGTTCGCGCGCCTGGCCACCATCTCCGTCGCGTATCTCTACAACCTGCGCCACCACCAGCGTTATCGCGAGCGGTTCTTGAACTACACCAAGACGCGGCCCAGCGCAGTCTCGATCGGCGAACGACGCAAGCCGCAGGGCCAGCCCGGATTTCTGCGCCTGGACACGGTGCATCAGGGCGACCAGCCGGAGGGCGGCGAGAAGGGCGTTTATCATATCAACGCCGTCGATAAGGTCACGCAGTGGGAGGTAGCCGGAGCAACGCCGCGCATCGCCGCAGCCATCGGCGACTCCGATGCGGCTCGGCGGATGCAACAGGCCAAAGCGAAGCTGTTGGAGAAGATGCAGTTGACCGGGCCGGATTGCTGGCTGGGATAAAGGGCCGGGGAAATGGCGGTTTGTGGAAAGCCAGGAAAACGATGGTGCCGTTTTCCGCCCTTCACACAAATCTTGGAAATCTCTCGCGGAGCGCAGCGGGGAACGAGGATCAAGCGGAGCGATTCCCACATTCCCTCTGCCCCGACTGCTAGCATGAATCAATTTCAAAACACGAAAGGACAAAACCCGCTTCGCCTAGAGGTTGCGCTGAGGATTACCTCTGACGGACGGAGAGTTGAAGGCTGGAATCTAACGGCAAAGAGGCCGCGAAGACGCGCTCCATTTGCGCTCTATTTATCGGATTACGACTACTTCTCATGGTCTTAGGTGTCATCCGCTGACGTTCACGATATGTCCTCGGAATTCCGAGAAAAAGCGGCGGGGAACGTCACATTCACACGCAGCAGCACATCATGGTGTTGATTATGGTGTGGAAAATTGCCGTGGTGCCGATAATGGTGTGATGCTGAAACCCGCATGAATAAAAAGGAAACACCATTTTCTGGACCATTGTAAAAATTATTCTTGACTCTCTACGATTCATTTTAGCTTCTTAGCACTTCTGTAAATCATTGAAAATAATATGATTAGCCATTTTGGGAAGCTGACGTTCTGCCACTGAACTACTCCCGATCGGTACATGCATCAGTTTATCAAAATTCAGTGAAATGAGTGCAAAGCGGCGCTGGGCACATGGCAAACTTGGATCGGAGGCAAATGCGATGAAATCCGCAAAACTGCTGCTGCTTGCTGGCGATTTCGTTGAGGACTACGAAATCATGGTTCCATTTCAGGCCTTGCAGATGGTGGGCCACACGGTTGATGCGGTCTGCCCAGGCAAGAAGAAGGGCGAGCAGGTGCGCACGGCGATCCACGATTTTGAAGGCGACCAAACCTACACGGAGAAGCGCGGGCACAACTTCGTTTTGAACGCGGACTTCGACGAGATTGATCCGGCCGGCTACGACGGTCTGGTGGTTCCCGGCGGGCGCGCGCCGGAGTATCTGCGGCTCAACGCCAGGGTGCTGGAGATCGTGCGCCACTTTGACCGGGCCGGCAAGCCCATCGCCGCGCTCTGCCACGGACCCCAACTGCTGGCCGCAGCCGGCATCCTGAAGGGCCGCAAGCTGAACGCCTACCCTGCCTGTGCGCCGGAGGTGGAACTGGCCGGGGGAACCTTTGTGCCGGTGGACTTTTTTGATGCGGTAGTGGATGGGAAGCTGGTCACCGGCCCTGCCTGGACGGCCCATCCGGTATGGCTGGCGAAGTTCCTTGAGGTGCTGGAAGCTCACTTGGCGGCGAAGGCGGTCTAGCAAGCGCACGGCGGCGATTTGCCAGTTATGGGGATTGTGTCCCCATAACTGCTCTGCCGGTGCTAAGCTGGTGGCCCTAACACCAACGAGGTCTGAATGACCGGAAAAGTCTTTCCTTCAGCGGGAGCTTCGCGGATTGTTTTGGCGGCATCGCTCGCGGTTGCATTCTTATTTCTTCCGGCGCGACGCGTGTTTGCGGTCGATTGCAGCGTAGTGATGCATGATCCGCCAACCGAAGCCGACAGCGCCCTGCAAACGGCGGACTACGCCAAGGCGGAGGGCCTCTACCGGGACGAACTGGCCAAACATCCGGGCGACCCGAGTCTGACTACAGGTCTGGTTCATGCGCTGCTGCGCCAGCAGAAGGTTCAGGAGGCTGCGGATGCCGTGAAGGCGTCTTTGGCCGCGTCTCCCGATGCGGCGGCGTTGGTAACTTTGCGCGGCGAGGTCGAGTTTCGTCAGGGGATGCCCTGGGCGGCAACCGATACGGCCAACCAGTCCTTCAAGCTGGATCCGTGCAACCCGCGGACGCACCTGCTGATCGCCTCGATTGCGAGTATTTCTTCGTTTTATGCCGTCGCGCAAAGGGAGATTGCCACAGCACATCAACTGGATCCGGAGGATCCGAACATTCGCGGAGAATGGATCGGCACACTGCCGCTAGAGAAGCGCATCCACGAGATCGAGAGCTCACTGGCCGCGCCCAGCGGGGGCGAGTCTGAGGATCTGCGCCACATGCACATGTAACTGGATCGCCTGAGGAAGCTGGCCGTGGAGCCGCACGAGCCTTGCCACTTGGTTTCGACCACGGCAGCCACTGAGATTCCCTTCTTCCAGTTCATGTACGATCCGAATCATATTCGAGCCTACGGCCTGGAAGTGAAGTTCAACAATACCAGCGCGCGGTTGGAGGTTGACACCGGTGCTGGAGGGTTGTTGATTAGCCGTTCGGTGGCCGAACGCGCGGGGCTCAAGCCTTTTTCGCAAGCCGAGATGAGCGGCATCGGCGATCAGGGTTACAAGCCTGGCTACACGGCTTTTGCCGATTCCATCCGCATTGGGAATCTCGATTTCAAGGACTGCACGGTGCGAGTGCTCGACAGCCGCAGTGTTCTCGAAGACACTGACGGGCTAATCGGCATGGACGTGTTTTCGCGGTTTCTGGTGACGCTGGACTATCCGATGCGCAAAATGCTGCTGGGGCCGCTGCCGCCCCGGCCGGGAGAAGCGATCGGAGTTGCGCCCGGACTGAATACGAACGACGCGGAATCCGACGACTCCGGCACTTCGTCTGAAGCTGCCGCCAATGGCCCCCATGACCGCTATGTCGCTCCGGAGATGAAGGATTACACGCATGTCTACCGCGTGGGCCATGACCTGATTCTCCCCGCGGCTCTCAATGGCGCCAAGCTCAAGCTGTTCATTCTGGACACCGGGGCATGGGCCACGAGCATCTCGCCCCAGGCCGCTCGCGAGGTCACCAAGGCTCATGCCGACCACGAAATGGAGATAAAAGGCATCAGCGGAAAGGTGGGGAAGGTCTTTACCGCAGACCAGATCACTTTCACCTTTGGACACATGTCTCAGAAAGTCTATGACGTGGCATCCTTCGATACCTCGAATATCTCAAAGAGCGTGGGGATGGATATATCGGGATTTCTTGGAGCTGCAACGCTGAAGTTGCTGACCATCCACATCGACTACCGGGACGGGCTGGTGAAGTTCGACTACGACGCCAACCGTGGGTACAAATTCTGAGCGGATTTCTTTGAGGCAATGCTTCGTTTGGCTACGGACGAGTTCGGGCGAACGGGCCAGTGCCGTACTGGGATACTGGAGCTGTTTTCTGTGGAAGTGGTCGTTGCAAATTATTGATTTTGCGTTAGTTACGCATAGGTCCACAGGATTACTGGGATACTGGGACTGTGGGGCTATGGAATTGGTCTTCGTAAGTCTTTGATTTCACTTTAGTTAAGAAGGTCTCCACAGTTTCACAGTCAAAAAACACGTTATTTTCTTTACGGATGGAGGTGATACCAATTTGGCAACAAACATAGAGTAATGACACCTTGTTCTTAGGGGGTGAACCGATGCGCAAGCCGTCCTCTTTGAGTCCATGGTTCACGGTGGAGCAACTTGTCGCTTGGGTCAAGGAGGCTCCGGACAAGACGGCCTATCAGCGTCGGTTGGCGATCTGGTTAACTCACGCAGGACCATTTGCCGCGCATCGCGTGGCCGATCTGCTTGCGGTTTCAACACAGGCGGTTTGGAAGTGGGTCGCCGAATATAACTCGCTTGGCCCTTCCGGACTCGACCGCAAAGGGCGAGGCGGAAGACGCTGGGGGCTGATGACTTTGGACGAAGAACGCGCCTTCCTTGCCGAACATCTGGCGGAGGCCGAAACCGGCGATCTGCTGACCGCCAAACAGCTTTTTTCCGCGCTCTCGAAAAAACTCGGACAAGAGGTCTCCATCGACTACATCTACGGTCTGCTGCATCGTCATCAATGGCGCAAACTGACCCCGAGTCCTCACCACACCAAGCAGGATCAAGCGCTTGCGGAAGCTTTCAAAAAAAACTTCCGCAAACTCTCCAAACCATAGCCCAGAGCCTTCCAGCAGACACAAAGATGCGTGTGCTGTTTCAAGACGAAGGCCGTTTCGGACGCATCAGCGACGCGCGAAGCTGTTGGGCGCCGTTGCCCTTGCGGCCTACAGTCTGCAGCCAACTGGTCCGCGAATATGTGTACGCTTATGTGGCCGTGTGCCCCGCCGAAGGCGAGATGTCTTCGATGATTTTGCCCTGGGTCGATGCCCGTTTGATAAGCATCTTTCTGGCCCAGACCGCGGCGCAGTTTCCGAACGAACACTGCGTCATGTTTCTCGATGGAGCCGGATGGCACAAGGCCCATGAACTGACCGTGCCGGCCAACATGAGATTGCTTCCCCTGCCGCCCTGCTCGCCGGAGCTGAATCCCGCCGAGCACGTCTGGGAGTACATTCGCGAAAACGATATACGCAATCAAATCTTCAACACCCTGGACGAGGTGATGGATACCGTCGAGACAAGCCTGCGCCATTTGCACAAAGCGCCAGAGGAGCTTCGCTCCATGACCGCCTTCCCGTGGACTATCGATCAGGCCGCTTGAATACTCTATGGTTGATGGAAAATTGGTATGATTGCCCGCTTCGAGAAAAAGATTCAGGCCACCCTTACCCGCATCTGGGGCGAGGAAGAACCCGCCGCCACGGAGGCCTGAGCCATGGAAGAAGCCGCCGAACTCGCCAGGCGCTGCTTGGGCACTCGTCTGCGGAAATCACCCGCGAGACATACATTCACTCGGTCCCAGCCGACGCACGCCGCGCAGTGGAAGACGTGGAAAAGCTATTTGGACCCAAATGGACCCAAGTTCCGGCACAGGCCGAAACTAGCGGTCAGCTAATCAATTGATTTAGAAGGATTTATTGGTCGGGGAGAGAGGATTTGAACCTCCGACCCCCTGGTCCCGAACCAGGTGCTCTACCAGGCTGAGCCACTCCCCGAACTTGGGTTGCGGAAGCGTATCGCTGGGGCGCGGCCTGGCGCGTTTGACCCCTTGAGTACGCTTCGATAAGTGTAGCAGAATTCAAGGTGTTGCGGGGCGGCCTAGAACCGCCCCATCCGCACCCGCACCACTTCCGGTTTCTGGTGGAAGCACAGCCCGCGATCGGTTTCGTCGCCGTTCAACAGTCTGATCGGCTTCCAGACGCCGTTCTCGTATGTGCCTTCTTCGGCCGTGACGATCTCGCTGCGTATCCACGGCAGTTTTCCCGGCAGATGGAAGATGACGCTCGCATCCACGCCCGTCACCAGGAACTCATCCGGCCCCAGTTGCGCCACCAGCGCCGCTCCATGAGCATCCCTGGTCCCCGGAGCCTTGCGCCCATCGGACTGAGGAAATCCATAGGCGACGGTAGCTTGCCATTTGCCGAAATCCAGTTCCTGCGCGGTCTGTCCCGTCTCCTCGACGGCGGTCTTGAGCTTGCCGTCAAACTCCAGTTGAGCAATCTCGCGGCTCATCGGCCCAATCAGCGCAAAGTTGTTGGCGTGCGACTTCCAAGGCTGATCGCCCAGAATGTTCCATCCCGACTGATCCACGCCGAAGGGTGAAAAGCCGATGGCTCCATCGCCCAGCGCCGCAAAGAAGAACTTCCCATAGCTGTCGCCGCGGCCCGTCTCAGGAATCCACAGCGGATTGTCTGGGCGGCGATAGGTCTGCATCGCCTGCCGGTAGAGCTGTGAGTCGTCGGAGTAAAGATCCGGGCCGATCATGTCGATTGAAGGCGCCAGAGCCCGCCACAGGCCGAGGAACTTCTGCACCGCGCCGCCGCTGGGGTAGGCGATGCCGGGTGTATCCAACTGCCGCTCCGGCAACGCCGCCGCCGGGTAGTTGATCCACACGTTGATGTAGTACGGAATGGCAAACTCCGCCTTGCCAGCCGCGGCAATCTCATTGATGTATTTCGCCTGGTGGTAGACCTGGAACGCTTCATCGGCCTCCGAGCCGAAGACCTGGCTCCAGGTTCCCGGCTGCTTGTGGGCCGCGGCCAGCAGATCGGCCGGAACCTGTCCGGCAAACTCCCGGTTTGACTCCGCTGAGTTGTCCCGAATGCTGCCGATGTTGCCCGACTCGTTTTCCACCTGGATCAGCAGAACCGTGTGCTGCTCGTTGTCGATCTGCTTCAAGTGGTGCATCAGGGCCGTAAACGCCGCCTTGTCCGCCTCCAATGTGTTGCGTGAATTGGGCGAAAGCACGTCGATCGGCTCGCCGTCGGGCCGGATAGTGCGCGGAAAGCGCTTGGGATCGCTCTTTACCCACGCCGGCACATAGTGCATATTGCCGTTCTTCCAGGTGCCGAACCACAGCAGCACCACATGCAGGTTGTGCGCCCTGGCGCCCTCCACAACCTGGTCCACGTTGCTGAAGTCGAAGTGGCCCGGCTGCGCCTCAAGCTGCTCCCAGTAGACCGGCGCGGCCACGGTGTTGGCGTGCAGGGCGGCCATCGACTGCCAAACCTGCGGCAACTCGCTCGCCCATGAACTCGAGTTGTGAATCTGGCCGCCCAGAATCAGATACGGACGCCCCTCGACCATCAAAGCGTACCGGCCATCCTTTTGGACGAGTTGAGGTGCATCGACGGCCAAGGCCCGCGGAAGCGCGGTGAAAGCAAGAAGAACAGCGGCGGCAAAACTGCAAAGAGATGGAAAGCGCATGGAAAAATCACCCCATAGAAAGGTAATTGCGCAGACCGATTTTCGCAAGCGATGGCAACGCATCCAATCGGCGCCGCAAGGGGCGCAGTGTCGGCGAGACAACGCCAATCGGTTGTGGCTTTGGGCAGGTTGGGACGGGGTGCGTTCCTCGTTTAGTGAAAATGCAGGCAATCTTTCTCCCTGTGCGCAGGCCAGCGCAAGCCCCGTGATAGATTGGACTTATTCATTACTCGGAGATCTCAACCGCTTGATCTTCAATACATTCAGCTACTATCTTCTGTTTCTGGTTCCGTCTGCCGCGCTCTACCGGCTGGTACCGGGGTGGCTGCGCCCGTGGATCATTGTGTTCTTTGGCAGTGGTTTTTTCCTCTACTTTGCCTACGGAATGGCCGGATTCTGGGGCGCGCTTTGCCTATTCATCTTCATTTGGGAGTCGCTGGTTAGCCGGCTCTATCGCCCTTCCTCGCGCTGGTGCATGCTCGGCATTGTGCAGAGTGTGTTGCTGCTGGGTGTCTTCAAATACTGGAATTTTTTCACCGGCCTTATCTTTGCGCACGGTGCCAATCCGGTGCGCTGGCAGGGCGCATTTCTTCCACTTGGCATCTCGTTTTTCACCTTCGAGTTCTACCACTATGCGTGGGACCGCCGCGCCGGAAAGACCGAGGCCGGCACGCTGGGCGAGTACCTGGCCTTCATCCTCTTTTTTCCCACCATGGTGGCTGGCCCCATCAAACGCTATCAGGATTTTCTGCCCAAACTGCGCGCCAAGCCTGTCGGCTGGAGCCAGGACTGGGAGCGCGGCACTACACGCATCCTTACCGGGCTGGTGAAGAAGTTTGCCGTGGCCGACCTGCTGACCGCATGGACCGACCACTTGAACGCTCACGATATCCTGCTGGCCGACCGTCGCATTTTGCCCTTCTGGGCCTTGGCCTATGGCATCAAGATATATGCCGACTTTTCCGGCTACTCCGACATTGCCATCGGCTCGGCGCGGCTGTTCGGCATCCGGGTGCCGGAGAATTTCAACTGGCCGTATGGCCGGCGCAATATCCAGCGATTCTGGCAGTGCTGGCATATCTCGCTTACGCGCTGGCTTATGGATTACGTCTACATTCCGCTGGGCGGATCACGGGTCTCCTCGCCGCGCATTTACGCCAACATCATCGCAGTCATGCTGGTCAGCGGATTGTGGCACGGAGCGGGCCTCAACTTCATCGTGTGGGGCCTGTGGCATGGGTTGCTGCTGGCTGGCCATCGCCTCTGGCGCAAACTGCGCGGCGAACCCAGCAATCATCCCGCGGCTGTCTTCCTTAGCCGCGTCCTCACCTTTGTGCTGGTCAACGCTGCCTGGCCATTCTTCTGCATGGATCTGCACACTGCTATCCTCTTTTACAGGAGGCTCTTGGTCGGCTGATGTTCTCCACTTTTCGTGCCACTCTCGAATATCTGTGCGGCGAGTGCGACGACGCTCCCAGTTTTCTGGACGGTCGCTTCGGCGCGGTAGCTCGCTGCGCGGTGTGGGCGCTGGCCATTGTGCTCATCTATGCCTTCTGTGGGCAGTCTTCCAAGTTCATCTACATCGATTTTTAGACGGTGATCATGACCAGCCGACCCTTGCTGCCCGCTCTGCTTACCGCCGCCTTGACGCTGGGAGCCATGAACCTGGCGATCGGCGCCTGGAGCCATGGCCTGAAATATGTTCACAAGCTGGAGACGATTCGGACCGCGCACAATCCAAACCTGTTGATTGTCGGAAATTCGCTGCTCGATGGTCATCTGGATGAAGCCGCGCTGGCGCAGATGGCCTCTCAGAACGGCATCGGCTTTATTCCGGTTAACGCCGCAATGGGCGCATCGCTTCCTCCCGAGCACTTGTTGCTCTTCGACTATGCCGTCCAGAATCACCCCGGTATTCACACCCTCGTGCTGGGCATCTACGACTTCCAACTCACCGCGCCGGATCACTCCCGATTATCCGACCTCACCGGCAATCGCATGGTGGGCATCGACCGCCGCTTTCCCATTTCCGAGGTCGCCGCAGTCTATGGATTCGGCCTGCTGGACCGAGTTGAGCTTGAAGGACTGAGGATGCTCCCTTTGGTGGCCAACCGCGCCAACGCCTGGAAGAATATCGAGTTGCTGCGCCGCTCTATGGGCGTGATCGGTATGCCACACGCGGCCACAAACAGCATGGGGCGCGTGGGCGACTTTGCGGCCCTCGAGGCCGGCTCCACCAGTATCTTTGACGCTCAGGCACGCGCCTTCATCGAGCATCCCGACCACTTCAATGCGAGCTACGAGGCCATGTTCAGCCAAGCGCAGCGCGCGGGGATGGACGTGGTAATCGTGATGATGCCGATGTCGCCCCCGCACCGCCAAATATTTTATGCCCGTCCGTTCTGGCCGCAGTACCTTGAGGCTCTTGAGGCTTTGGCCGCTCAGCGCGGCATTCGAGTCATCGACGCCAGCAACTGGATGCTCTCGGAACAGGATTTCGTAGACCATCTTCACATGACCCAGGAAGCGGCGCATGACTTTTCCGTCCGCCTCGGCGGCGAGCTTGCCACGCATCGCCAATGAACCTCTCCACAAGTCCAGACTGTGTCAGGGCGCGACTTTAGTCGTGCCCTGTTACAAAACAGCGTTTTTCCGCAGCCCCTGAGGGAATGCCTGCCTGACGGCAAGAACTTATTCAAAGATTTCCTGGGCCTGTCAAAGAGCCTCGACCCATAAAACATGGGATTCCGCAGACTTTTCCCGGCGAGTCCAATGGGCCCGATAGGTAATTGCTGAATCCGGCCTTTCGTCATGCCAACATCTTATAGAAGGTCTTTGAAGCGAGTGTTTCGAGGCGAGGCCTGGGGCACGCAGCCTTCATGTACCCCGGATGTGGGCTGCCGCCTCTTGAAAGCGGCCCCCCTCTTCCCCCTCGCTCCCAAAAAGAACTATGATTGTCGCTGCTCCGCGCAGGTATACGGTGAAGATCGCTGAAAGGACTTGATGATGAGTGCAACCCAGGCAACGCTCAAACGCTATGAAATGCTGATCGACGGCGAGTTTGTTGCATCCGCAAAGATGCTGACGGTGGTGAACCCCGCAACCGAAGAGGTGATTTCCGAGTTCCCCTGCGGCACGGCCGAGGATGCCAATCGAGCCGTTCTTGCCGCGGAAAAGGCGCAGAAGGCATGGGCCGCGCTGCCCGCCATCCGTCGCGCCGCCCACCTGCGCGAAATTGCCGCACTGCTGCGCGCCAACCGCGAATCCCTGGCGCACACAATCACCGAGGAACAAGGCAAGATTCTCTCCCTGGCGCAGGTCGAGGTGGATTTCTCAGCCGATTACCTGGACTATATGGCCGAGTTTGCCCGCCGGTTTGAAGGCGAAATCATCCAGAGCGACCGGCCCGGCGAAAACATTCTGCTCTACAAGATGCCCATTGGCGTCATTGCCGGCATCCTGCCCTGGAACTTCCCCTTCTTCCTGATTGTGCGCAAGATGGCTCCGGCGCTGGTCACCGGCAACACCATCGTCATCAAGCCCAGCAGCGAAACCCCCAACAACGCCTTCGAGTTTGCCCGCTTGGTTGCCCAATCTTCTCTGCCCAAGGGCGTCTTCAACCTGGTCTCAGGCCCCGGATCGGTCATCGGCAATGCGCTGGCCAGCCACCCCAAGGTCGGCATGGTCTCGCTCACCGGCAGCGTCGAAGGCGGTGTGGCCGTGATGCACGCCGCGGCGGACAATGTGACCAAGGTCTCGCTCGAACTGGGCGGAAAAGCACCGGCAATTGTGATGGGCGATGCGGACATCGACCTCGCTGTCACTGCCATTCGGGCCTCGCGCATCATCAACACCGGCCAGGTGTGCAACTGCGCCGAGCGTGTTTATGTTCACGAGTCCGTGGCGGAGGAATTCATCCGCAAAATCACGGCGGCCATGCGGAAGACGGTTGTCGGCGATCCATTTGCCCCTGAAACCGAAATGGGCCCCCTGGTCAGCAAGCGCCAGCGCGAGCTGGTGGGCGCGGCCGTCGAGCAGGCGCTCCGCGATGGCGCCAAACTGGAATGCGGCGGCGGCAGCTATGAAAACAAGGCCGGATACTACTACCAGCCAACCGTGCTGACCAGGTGCCGTCAGGAAACCGGCATCATGCAGCAGGAGATCTTCGGGCCGGTGTTGCCGATTGCCACATTCAAGCACCTGGACGAAGCCATCGCCAACGCCAACGACTGCGAGTACGGCTTGACCTCCTCCATCTACACCCGTAGCCTTGATATAGCCATGCGCGCCAGCAACGAACTCAAGTTCGGCGAAACCTACGTCAATCGCGAAAACTTCGAGGCCATGCAAGGCTTCCACGCCGGATGGCGCAAATCCGGCATCGGCGGAGCCGACGGCAAGCACGGCCTGGAAGAGTACCTGCAAACCCACGTCGTCTACATGAACTACGACTTGAACAAACAGTAGCCTCGCAGCCAGAAAGCCGGGGGATTCTTGCTGCTTCTTCCATTGCAAGCGGAGGAAACAACATAGCTTTCACCGGTTTTCGACTGACGTTTTTTGATCTCCGATCCCTCAAAGGACACCATGCGCTACCTCCCCAAATCGCCCGCGGAACGCCAGCAAATGCTCGCCGAAATCGGTGCATCCGCCATTGACTCGCTCTTCGCGGTGATCCCCGCCGAATATCGCCTGGATCGCGACCTCGATGTGCCCCGCGCCCACGCCGAGAGCGAGATCATTGACTACTTCAAGGCAGCCGGAGCCAAAAACGCCACCGGCTACGCCAGCTTCCTTGGCGCGGGCGCCTATCGTCACTATCGCCCGGTCGTCATCGACTCCCTGGTGCAGCGCGGAGAGTTTCTCACCAGTTACACCCCCTACCAGGCGGAGATAACTCAAGGCACGCTGCAAGCTATCTTCGAGTTTCAGACCATGATCGCCGAGCTGACCGGCATGGACGTGGCCAACGCCAGCATGTACGACGGCTCGACGGGCGCGGCCGAAGCGGTTCGCATGGCCATGCGCATTACCCGCCGGGACAAAGCCGTGGTGGCCGCAACCGTGCATCCCGAATACCGCGAAGTGATGGCCACCTATGCCCAGCACCAGGGCCTGCCTTCGGTCCTTGTTGGTTACGACTCCGAGACCGGCCGCATCGATCTGGCCGCACTTGAAGCCGCGGTTACCCAGGAAACCGCCGCGGTTCTCGTCCAAAGTCCCAACTTCTTCGGCATCGTTGAAGACATTCCCGCCATTGCGCGGATTGCTCACGCCAAGGGCGCTTTGCTCATTGTGTCAATTGCCGAGGCAGTTTCGCTGGGCGTCGTTCGTCCGCCGGTCGAAGCCGACATCGTCAGCATGGAAGCTCAGTCCTTCGGCGTGGCGCTGAGTTATGGCGGCCCGTTTTGCGGCGTCCTTGCGACCAAGGAACAGTATGTGCGGCAGATGCCCGGCCGCCTCGTCGGCCAAACGGTGGACTCGACCGGCTACCGCGGCTTCGTGCTCACCCTCGCCACACGCGAGCAGCACATCCGCCGCGAAAAAGCCACTTCCAACATCTGCACCAACCAGGCGTTAGTCGCACTGATGGCCACCATCTTCCTAAGTGTTTATGGCAAGGAAGGCATTCGCGAGTTAGCCGAGCATAACCTGGCCAAAGCCGATTACGCGGCCAAGACTCTCTCCGCCCGGCCCGGCGCAAAGCTCCTCTTTACCGGCGCGCCCCGCTTCAATGAGTTCGTATTGCAGACCGAAGAGTCTCCGGCGCAATGGAGCCAACGGCTCATGGACGAGAAAATCGTTGGCGGCATCGAGTTGAGCCGCTGGTATCCAGAACTGGGCAATGCAACCCTCTGGTGCGCCACAGAAATCATTACCCGCGAAAACATCGACACTGCGGCCAAAGTGATTGCAACCGCACCCGTGGAGGCATAGGGCAGGGCAATGACCAAACAGACTTATCCGCCGCGGATAATGTACATCGAGTACAAAGGTGGCGGATTCATTGATGCGCGAGTAAGCGCAGAAACAGCCGATTGCGGTTGCTTTGTAACAAGGGCACCGCTTCAGCCGGGCCGCAACAGCAATCGAGAGGAGAGAGGGCTTTAGCCCCTGCCATGGCTCATCCAGCCCGCAACGCTGCCGCAGCCAGCATTCTGAACCCGTCGCGCATCTTTTTCGCGACGACAAACGCGAGCATGGGCAAGCGAGTGCTGCAATCGGAGCGGAATGCCGGGCTGCTCATCGATGTGCTGCGGTCGTTGGTTGCGGAGCGCAGGTTTCAGATGTGCGACTTTGTAATCATGCCCGACCACGTCCATCTTCTGATCGAGGTTTGCGGCGATATGACAATCGAAAAGGCCATGCAACTGATCAAGGGCCGGTTCTCTCACCGGCTGTCCCATGAGTTTGGCTACAAAGGCGAGGTCTGGCAGCGGGGATTCACTGAAGTGCAGGTCTTAAGTAAGCAGAACTTTGAGGCCCATCGGGCGTATATCGCCGAGAATCCTATCAAAGCTGGGCTAGTTGCATCCAGAGAGGAGTACCCCTTCTGTTTTTGCAGCCTGGCGCGGAGGAAAAGGACCTTGTAGGCTCAGCGTAGATCGGCAGGGGCTAAAGGCCGCCCGTTTTTCTCGTACTTTTCAGCCCGGCTGAAGCCGTGCCCTTGTTACAAAACCCGTTCTGAAGGAGCCCCGGTTGAAGCCGCGCCCCTTTTAAAAACAAGGCTCTGAGGCATAGAAGAAGATGACAACGACAACGAATTTTCCCGCCCCCCGCACCACCGGCAAAGTCCGCCCTCACCAGACGCAGAACGAAGCCCTGCTCTTTGAGATCTCCTCGCCCGGCAAGCACGCCTACAAGCTGCCCCCGCTCGATGTGCCCGCAGTCGATGCCGCCGCCCTGCTTGGCGCGGCCCATCGCACTACTCCCGGCCTTCTTCCCGAACTGAGCGAGATCGAGATCGTCCGCCACTTTACGCGGCTCTCCACCTGGAACTATGCCATCGACCTGGGCATGTACCCCCTCGGCTCCTGCACCATGAAGTACAACCCGCGCGTCAACGAGTTGGTGGCCCGCATCGAGGGCCTCGCCGAGGCGCATCCTTATCGCCCCGACTCGCTCGCTCAGGGCATTCTTGAAGTCATTGACCTGCTCCAGCGCTGTCTTCTTGAAATCACCGGCATGGACGCAATCACCCTGCAACCGGCCGCTGGCGCCCATGGCGAGTTCACCGGCATCCTGCTGGTCCGCGCGTGGCATGAGTCGCAGGGCAACCCGCGGCGCAAGATCATCATCCCCGACTCGGCTCACGGCACCAACCCGGCCTCAGCCGCCATCTGCGGCTACACGGTGGAGAACCTCAAGTCCAACGCCGAGGGCGGCATCGACCTTGAAGCCCTCACCCGCCAGGTGGACTCGGAGACCGCCGCCCTGATGCTCACCAACCCGTCCACTATCGGCGTCTTTGAGAGCCAGATCGCCCAGATCGCCGACATCCTCCACGCCAAGGGAGCGCTGCTCTACATGGACGGCGCCAACATGAACGCCCTGGTGGGCAAGGCGCGCCCCGGCGACTTTGGCGTAGACGTAATGCACCTGAATCTGCACAAGACCTTCTCCACCCCCCACGGCGGCGGCGGTCCCGGTTCCGGCCCAGTGGCTTGCAAGGCATTCCTTGAACCCTTTCTGCCCATCCCCGTCCTCGTCCGCCAGCGCACAGAAGCCGACCAGTCCGCAGCTGGCTCCCCACAAAAGCTCCGTGCCCCATCCTTTCGCCTTTTTTCTGGCGAAAGGGTGGGAGACCACGAACCCCAACCGGCCCTCTTGAGTTGGTCCTACAACCGTCCCCAATCCGTGGGCCGCGTCCGGGCCTTCTATGGCAACGTGGGCATGTTCATTCGCGCTCTGGCCTACATCCTGGCCAACGGCCCCGACGGCTTGCGCCAGACGACGGAAGACGCTGTGCTCAACGCCAACTACATCCGCAAAAAGCTGGAAGACGTCTACGAACTGCCCTACCGGACAGCCTCAATGCACGAGGTGGTCTTCAGCGACATCCGGCAGGCGGCCAAGGGAGTCAAGACCGGCGACATCGCCAAACGCCTCATCGACTACGGCTTCCACCCCTACACGGTCAGCTTTCCCATGATCGTCCACGGCGCGCTGATGATTGAGCCCACTGAGAGCGAGTCGCTTGAGGAACTCAATCTGTTCATCGCCGCCATGCGCTCCATCGCCCAGGAAGTCGAAGAAACGCCCGACTTGGTCAAGACCGCCCCCCACTCCACCCGCGTCTCCCGGCTCGACGAAGTCCAGGCCGCCAGAAAACCCATCCTCCGCTGGAAACCGGCGGAATAGCGGGACAGGCGCAGCGATCAACTTGCAATTCGAGTGCCACGGGTCTCGATTCTGAAACCTGGAGTTCATCAGCGCTGGCCCGGCTTGCTTGGGGACGCTTTTTCCACGTCTCCATCGAAATCTTCACAACACCGGCGAGCCGCCCTTCGGCCTAGACTCTTTGGATATGGCCACCATCCCCGACCTCACGCTCGACGCCGGACTGCCAGCGAATGTGGATGCCGAAAAAACCATTCTCGGCGCCATTCTGCTCGACAATTCCGCCCACTCCGAAGCCGCCGAAAAGCTCGAAGCGGAAGATTTCTCCCTCGACTCGCACCGCCGCATCTTCCTGCGCATGACCGAGTTGATGGACGCGCAGCGCGCCGTTGACATCGTCACGCTGGCCAACGAACTGGCCCGCTACAAGGAGATTGAGGCCATCGGCGGCGTGGCCTATCTGGCCTCGCTCACTGAGGGTTTGCCGCGCCGTCCGGTCATCGAAGAGTACATCCGGATCGTCAAGGACAAGAGCCTTCTGCGCAAGCTCATGGGCATCTGCTCCATGGCCATTGCGCGCGCCGCCGACCAGGGCGAGACGGCCCTGGAAGTGCTGGGCGCCGCCGAGACGCAGTTGATGGAGGTCACCGAAAAAGGCCTCAGCCACGGCTTCCAGAGTCTGCACCAGATCGTCGAGCACTCCTTTGGAACCATTGACAACCTCTACAAGCAGAGCCGCGAAGTCACCGGCTTGGCCACCGGCTTCACTGACTTCGACCGCCTCACCAGCGGCCTGCAAAAGGGCGAACTCATCATCATCGCCGCCCGTCCCTCGATGGGCAAGACGGCGCTGGCCATCAACATGGCCCAGAATGCGGCCATCACCAGCAAGGCCACGGTGGCCGTCTTCAGCCTTGAAATGAGCAAAGAGTCGCTGCTGCGCCGCATGTTGGCCTCGCAGGCATGGGTAGACCAGCGCAAGCTCCAGACCGGCTTTCTGGGCCGCGAAGACCACGACAAGTTGCAGAATGCGCTGGGACAACTCGTCGAGTCGCACCTGTTCATTGACGATTCGGCGGGCATCTCGCTGGCCGAGATGCGCGCCAAGGCCCGGCGGCTCAAACAGAACGCCGGAGGCCTCGACCTGATCGTGGTGGATTATTTGCAGTTGATGTCGGCCACGGTGCCCTCCTCTGGCCGCAAAAACTACGAAAACCGCACCCAGGAGGTCTCGGCCATCTCTCGCGGCCTGAAGGCGCTGGCCAAGGAACTGGAAGTGCCGGTGGTGGCCCTGTCGCAGCTTTCCCGCGCCAGTGAGCGCCGCGGAGACGACAAGCGCCCCATGCTCAGCGATTTGCGCGAATCCGGCTCGATCGAGCAGGACGCCGACGTGGTGGCCTTCATCCACCGCGAGTCCTACTACAACCGTACCGAGGAGATGTCAGAGGCCGACAAAGCCAAATCGGAAATCATCATCGCCAAGCAGCGCAACGGCCCCACTGAAACCGTCCAACTGAACTTCATTTCGCGCTTCACCCGCTTTGACAATCCGGACTCGACGCACGAGATCTAGCGGTCATCCGGGAGTGGGAGGCATGCCGTGAAAGGTTGGCTCTGGAGGCTGGGAGCACCTCCAGACGGCTTGTTTTGGCTATGAATTATGGCTATGATGACAGGCATGGACATCAGTACCGGCAATGCCAGGAATCGTTTTACCGAGTTGATCCGGATCGTCGAGGGCGGCGAGCAGGTGGTCATCACCCGCCACGGTCGGCCCGTGGCCCAGATAGCTCCCCCGCCGATGGAGCGCCGCAAGGCCAGACTCGGCGGCATGAAGGACCGCATTCGGCTCAAGCCGGGGTGGAATGCGCCCATCGATCCCGACCACTTTCTGGAAGGCGACCTGTGAGCGGGGCTGCTGTCACGAACGGCTACCTGCTGGACACATGCACGGCTCTGCTGGCCTTGGCCGATCCTGAGGCACTGTCGGCGGCTGCGCGCAAGGCGATTCTTGCCGGGCCAAATGTTCTGAGCGTGGTCTCGTATTGGGAGGTCATGCTGAAGAGCATGAAAGGCACCCTGGAGGTGGGCGACCCCCGCGCCTGGTGGTTCGACGCACTGGAGCAACTGGCCGCTACTCCTCTGGTTCTGCGTCCCCAACACATTTCCGGAGTCTATGGGCTTCCGTCGATTCATAAGGATCCATTTGACCGGGTGCTCATTGCGCAGGCCGCGGCGGAAGGGTTGGCATTGGTAAGCCCCGATGGCGAAATCGCGCGCTATGCGTCGAAGACCCTGCGCGTGGTTACGTAAGCTGCGAAAGATACCCTTCAAAATATGTGGGTCTTTAGGCAGGTTCCAAGAGGCCCAGCTTACGACTCATTCAGAATCAGCGCGATGCGCCCGGCGAGCAGGTCGCCGGGCGACTCGCCGGGATCGACTTCGATCAAATCCACAGGAAATGCAATGTTCAGCGGCCGCAGCACCAGCCGGTTGGCGAGGAAGTCAACATACCGCAGGGTCAGGTGCGCTCCGTGCCGCACGGCGTAAAGATTGGGCCGGTTGGGGCGGTAGGGCATCAGCGAATTGTAGTGGCGATCGATGAGTGCGATGGCCTCCGGCAGCACCAGCGGCTCCATCGGCAGCGCGTCGGCCGACGGAATGCGCACGGCGACAAACCGCTGCCAGGCGCGGCGGGGGGCTGAGGCCCGCGCGTGAATGGACTCCAGAATGCCGGCGGGCAACTGGAGCATGGACTGAACCGCCGAGGGGCGGATGAACGGCTCAAAGAGCGCCGCGCCGTGCGAGACGATCGGAACCTCGCTGCTTTCCCCGTCGTCCTGCGCCCCCCTCCCTTCTCCCCGATAGGTTGCGGGCAGCAGGTCGCCGGCCGTCAAATGCTGTGCGGCAAGGATGCGATCCATGGCCTCCAGCGAAAGCTGGCGCCGGCTGTGCAGGAAATTCGAGAGATGCGCCTGTCCAAAGCCCGTTTGCCTTGCCAATAATGAGACGCTGAGAGTCCCCCGCTGCATCCTGCGCAGCAGTTCCAGGCGGAGGCGCTCGTGCATCTGCGTAAAGTTCATCTGTGGAAAATTCGCCACCAGCAATGGGTGCGAATAGTCTCCGGTTTCCTCTGGAAAAGCTATCAGGGCTGGTTGCCCTACATTTTCAGCGCTTGCTCTCTGATTGGAAAGCACCTGCGCGGAAAACCGCCGGGGGAGATTGACGCAAGAGATACAAATTTCTAGATTGGCTTTACTTAATCTTGCACTGGTTTGTGGGAATTTGTTGGGAAACGCTTCATTGCCGCAAGGCTGAGCGGGGCGAAATTCTGCCCCCAAAAAGCCAGCAATGAACAATTGCCGGAGGACATGGATCCAACCCGGCGATCCCATCCCCGCCCCAAGGCGCTCAGCAGAGGCGTCCAGGGGCAGATCGGTGCCAGAAAATTCCAAGATCTGCGCGCTATGAGCATGACAAAAAACGAGAGAATACGGACGGCAATCCCCCATCAGGGCGCAAGAACCCCGAGTCGCCGCAGCCGGTTCTCTTCACCCCGCGGAACAACAACGAAAAAGATAAACCGTCGGGAAATGACGCAAAAACGGAGATTCAGTCATGGAATTGCGCGTGCATTTGAAGGTTTGCGAGGGGTGCGGCAGTCTATGGTACCGTGCCCAGACCCAAGGGAGTGTTTATTGCCAGAGGTGTGAGGTAAAACTGAAGGACTTTCCATCGCCGGAGAGCCGGAAGCGGCGCGGTCGTCCTGGCCGCAAACCGCTCACCACGGTTTGGGCGGTGGCTCAGGCAGCGGGAGGTGCGCAATGAGCGCAGCACTCCAGTTGCCAGTTGTTTGGGGAACAAGTTGCCAACAGGCTGCATGGCAGCAGAAATCGAGGATATGGGAAGCAAAACCGGCGCCACGGCCCCAGGTGAAGCCGCCGGCCAAAGCGCCGGAAACCGAGCCGGAAGCCAGCCTGGCCTTCTACCGGAAGCATACTGAGAGCATGTTGCGGCGCTATCTCTATGCCTCGATGCAGGTGGGCAGGGCGCCGTCGATCCTGGGCGATCCAATTGCCCGGGGATGGGTCTCAAGCAGGCCGGTTCGCACCTTCGAGGACGCGGTGATTTTTGTTCTCGACATTGAAAAGTGTCTGGACCAGCTTGGATCGCTGGATCGCCAGATGCTGAGCCGGATCGTGCTCCAGGAGTACACACAGGCCGAGGCGGCCACGCTGCTGGGAATGAGCGTGCGAACCATCTGCTACAAATTCCCCAAGGCCGTGGACCGGTTGACGGAGAAGTTGCTGAAGGCCGGGCTGCTGGTTTTACCGCACTGATACTGATGTCGTGATAACCCAGTCAACGAAGGGGAGCGTGTACTTCAGCGCTCCCCTTCATTGACTGCAACCCTCTCTGAAAACAAGCTCGGACTTATCCAACAACTCGCGGGCCCGGCAGTTCGCAACGATTTTCCGGCAGGGGAAAACCGCGTGGATGGCAATGCAATCTGGTATGGTGGACGGGTTGAAGTCCTGGAGCGGAATGCTCATCCAAAGGGCGCCTCACAGGGGGTAGAGATGCTCCATCGGTTGATCAAGAGCACCATGCATGGCTTGGCCGCGAGTGTCGTTTCCGGCGCCGTCGTGTTTCTTCTCATGCTCCTGTACATTCACCGCATGATCCGCACACAGCCACCGGGAACGGGCCTCGCAATTGGCGGCGTTCTTCCGTGCCTTCTTGTCATCATCGCCACATTTCCTGGCGCGTTCATTTGGAGTTTGAGCAGAAAATAGAATGGGCTTGAATATCCCTGGTTCTCCCGCTCCCATCACCGGAATCAAATCAACACCCCAGAGGATCTCGATCCAATGAATCCAATGCCCCGTTACGCTGTCCTTCTTCTGCTGGCTTCGGCCGCGCTGGCCGCACAGCAGCCCACTGCTCAGCCCACCACCGCGGCTGAGGCTCCCAACCGCGATACCAGTTACATCGACGCCCAGGGCACGGCGCATGTAACGCGGGTGGTTCCGGTTCCGGCCACCATCAGCGCCCAGGCGCAACGGTCGCTGGGCCACGCCGCGCCAGACCAGGGTCCGGAGATGCCGTTGGCGATGCGCCGGAGCATGACGGACGCGTACACCGCGGTCGCCCGCGTTGCATGGAGCAGACTCTGCCCCAACCAGATTGTCGAGGACAAGATCGCCGGGGTTCCGGTGCGCATCGTCACGCCCGAAGGATTGCCTGAATCCAATCGCGGCAAGGTGCTGCTAAACCTACATGGCGGCGGCTTCGACTCCGACTCCGGCTCCTATACCGAGTCGATTCCGATTGCCGGCTATACCAAGATCAAGGTCGTTGCCGTGCTCTACCGGCTGGCGCCCGAGCATCCCTTCCCCGCCGCCGTTGAAGACGCGGTGGCCGTCTACCGGGAGCTGCTGAAGACCTACAAGCCGGGCCACATCGTCATCTACGGAACCTCGGCCGGGGCCATCCTCACTGCCGAAGTGGCTGTCAAAATCAAGCAACTGGGCCTGCCCATGCCGGCGGCGCTGGGCATCTTCAGCGGCCTGGCCGACATGGCGCACAGCGACGATTCGAGAGCCTTGTACAGCCTGCGTGGCTTCTCCGGCCACCTGGACCCACCAACAGATATTCCGCACCACTCCCCGTATGTGGCTGCCACCGATCCCAAAGACCCGGTGCTCTCACCCATCTATGCCGACCTGCACGGGCTGCCGCCCACTCTGTTTGTCACCAGTGGCCGCGACATGCTGCTGAGCGGCACGGTAAACCTGCACCGGGCCTACCTGAACGCGGGCATGGATGCGCGGCTGGTGGTCTTCGACGCGCTGACGCACGCCTTCTGGTATGACCCCACGTTGCCTGAGGCCATCGAGGCCAACCACATGATGGCGGACTTTTTTGTAAAGCAGTTGGAAAAGTAAGGGTAAGCGAATGAAATCCAGGATGAATTCTTTGCGTTTTCTGGCCTGTGGCAGCGCCGTCGTCTGTGCAGGTTTGTCAGTCTGGGCCGGGGCTCAACAGTCCTTGCCGACGGTCCCGCCCAATGCTCCCTACAAGCAGGCCGGGCTGCCTGTTGAAGACCGGGTTAGCGATCTGTTGAGCAGGATGACTGTGGAAGAAAAAGCCCGCCAGCTTGATATGTACCGCGGAGTTTCCCCGTCGGTCGAGTCTGACGCGCAGAAAGCCGCGGACGAGATCAAGATGCACGGTTTTCGACCCCAAGACGCGGAGAAGACCTGGGGCCGCCTGGGTGTAGGCAGCATTCACGATCTCTACGGGGAACCCGCGCTCAATAACGAAATTCAGCAATGGGTAATAAAGAACACCCGCCTTGGAATCCCCGCACTTTTCGCGGAGGAGGGTCTGCACGGATTCTCGACGGGCACAATTTTTCCGGCGCAAATCAACCTGGCGGCCACCTGGAACCGGCAATTGGCCACGCGAACCGGGGCAGCCATTGCCGCTGAAGCGCGCGCAACCGGCGTGGATATGCTCTTTGCGCCGGTGCTGGACCTGGCACGCGAGCCGCGCTGGGGAAGAGTCGAGGAAGACTTCGGCGAAGATCCATTCCTTACCGGCCAAATGGGGCTGGCGTATGTCGAGGGATACCAGGGCGATTCCCTGGCCAGCGACCACACCGTGATAGCGGAGCCGAAGCACTTTGCCGGGCACGGCTCGCCCGAGTCTGGCACCAACACCTCTCCGGTCCACATCGGCGAACGGGAGCTTCGCTCCGTCATGCTCAAGTCGTTCGAGCCGTCTTTCCGCCAGGGCCATGCCATGGCAACCATGGCGGCCTATCACGAGATCGATGGAATCCCCGTTACCGCCGACCCCTTTCTGCTCAAGACGATTCTTCGCGGCGAATGGGGATTCAAAGGGTTCGTGCTGTCGGACCTCGGCGCGATTCAGCGGCTCTATGGCGCGCATCGTGTGGCGGCCAGCCCCAAGGATGCGGTGGTCATGGCCATCAATGCCGGAGTCGACATGCAGTTCTACGACTTCGATCACCAAACCTTCCAGGGTGCGATCGTCAGCGGCATCCGGGATGGCTCGCTGTCTTCCGCCGCGCTTGACCGCGCCGTTTCCGACGTGCTCCGGGTCAAGTTCGAACTGGGACTCTTTGACCGCCCGCTGGTCGATCCGGCGCTCAATGCCCAAGTGCATCGCGCCCCTGCGCATCTGGAGCTTTCGCTCGAATCGGCTTTGCAGTCGATCACGCTGCTTAAAAACGAGCGTCATCTGCTGCCGCTGTCGAATGAACTGAAGCACATCGCGATCATCGGTCCCAATGCAAAGGTTGCGCGTTATGGCGACTACGCGCCGGAACCCGACAGCGCGGCCCGCAACGATCTCTTCTCCGAGATTCAGCGGATGCTGCCACAAACCGAACTGAGCTTCGCCGACGGCAAAGATATTTCTGAAGCTGTGGCGCTGGCCGGAAACGCGGATGTGGTGATTCTCGCTTTGGGTGAGCGCTCCGGCATCTCCGGCGAAGGCTCCGACCGCTCCAACCTCGACATGCCCGACAACCAGGAAGCCCTGCTTGAGGCCATTGTCGCCACCGGCAAGCCGTCGGCCCTTGTTCTGCAAAACGGCCGCCCATTGACCATCGGCTGGGCCAAAGAACACGCCCCCGCCATTCTCGAAGCCTGGTATCCAGGCGAATTCGGCGGCAAGGCAATCGCCATGACGCTGTTCGGAAAGAACAACCCCTCAGGCCATCTCACCGTCACCTTCCCGCGCAGCACCGGCACACTTCCCGATTACTACAATTACGATCCGTCGAAGAGCCACCGATATGTTGACGGTGACGATCGGCCCGTCTTCCCATTCGGATTCGGGCTGAGCTATACCACCTTCCGCTTTGACAGCCTGCGCGTCCAGGCTCCGGTCATCGGCGGAGGAGACATCGAAGTGTCGGTGAAGGTAACGAACTCGGGAGCAGTTGCCGGCGATGAGGTGGCCCAGCTCTATCTTCGCCAGGATGTCAGCAGCGTGGAAACCCCGGGGCGGGCCCTCAAAGGATTCTCTCGCGTTCATCTCGAGCCCGGCGAAACAAAGACGGTCACATTCGACCTGCCCCAAAGCGAACTTGAACTCTGGAATGCCGAGGCGAAATGGGTAGTCGAGCCAGGGGCTTACACCGTCTGGGTTGGCGACTCATCTGAAGCAAGCCTGACGGCAAAGTTCAAGTTGTGAGTGCGCAGCCTGGCTCTCACCCTACTCCGTCTTCGTCTCCTGCAGAGCCGTAACCGGAATCCGCAGGCCCGAGTTGATGCGGGGGAACATCTCGAAGGCCGCGGCCACGGCGGTGAGTTCAACAATCTCCTGTGTGTCGAAGTGCGCGCTGAGTGCGGCGAATGCCGCGTCGTCAATCTCACGGCCCGAGACGTGGAGCCGGCCGGCATAGCGAAAGCCTGCCTTCTCCTTTTCAGTGAAAGGGCCGCGCTCAAAGCTGTCAGTCTTGAAGGCATCCAGATCGGCGGAGCCCAGACTGGCCACCTGCTCCGGCGTGGCGCCGCGCCGTCCGGCCAGGTTGCGGTGGGAGCTGACGCAGTATACGCACCGGTTGAGCGAGGCCACGTAGGTGGCGATCAGCTCCTTGTACCAGCCCGCCAGCGCGCCCTCGCCCATCAGCGGCTTGAGCAGTGCGGCAATACCCAGCACCAGTTCCGGCGCGTTGGCCAGCGCCTTGAACATATTGGGCACCACGCCGCGGTCGGCATAGAGCCTGCCGTAAAGGTCGGCAACTTCGGGCGGAACCTGCTCCTGTTCCACCAGCGGTACGCGAGATTTAAGGAAAGATACAGCGGTCATAAAAGACTCCAAACACTCTCTCCGTCAGTTTAAATGCGAGGGGCAACGGTTCCGTCCCAAAATGGAACCTGCCCGGAAAATGGGAACCCTCTCACCCGCACCCCTGTGCTTCAAGAACTTTCCCGTTGAGCGCCGGCCTGCCAGGCCCTAGCTTCCAAGATGTATTCAACTCTCAAGACCGTCCTGGAGATGAGGCAGCCTGTGATGGCAATAGCCCCGGAGGCAGCGCAAAAAAGAGAGAGCCATGCTCAGGGGCTGACCGGCCGGCTGACCGAGGTGGCGCTCGGCTACCAGCGGACGCTGGAGCGGAACCCCTTGCAGCCGGAGGCGCTGGTGGGCATGAGCCTGGTGGCGCAGGCCAGCCGCCAGCATGGGGCCGCGGTCAAGATGGCCACCGCGGCCATTACCGCTGCTCCGCGGATGGGCATGGCCTGGGTGGCGCTGGGGCAGGCGCTCAAGGCCGCGGGCCGGCCCGTTGAGGCGGAACGCGCCTACGAGGAAGCGATTCGCCTGAATGGCGCGAATGCCCTGGCCCGGATGGGGCTGGGCGAGTTGAAGATAGCTGCCGGACGCGCGGCGGATGCGCTTTGCGACTATGAACTGGCTCTCAAGCAGCAGCCAACGCTGGCGGGCGCTCACATGGGCATGGGCCATGCGCTGGCCTGCCTGGGCCGAGACGCTGAGGCGCTCCGCTGCTATGAGCGGACGCTGGCGCTCAAGCCGCGGCTGCCCGAGGCCGATTTTGCCGCCGGGTTTGTGTTGGCGCGGCTGGGCAAGCTGAAGGAGGCCGAAGCGCACTATCGCCGGGCGCTGGCGCTCAGGCCCGATTTTGCCGCGGCCTGGATGAACCTGGGGCATCTGTTGCGCGAACAGGGGCACGAGGCCTACGCCGAGGCGGCATTGCTGCGCGCCCTCGAGTTGAGTCCCGATATGATCTCCGGCTGGATCGACCTGGCGATCCTGGAGCGGGAGCGCCGCCATCCCGCGCAGGCCGAGGCGCACTTGCGCAAGGCCTTGGCTCTGAATCCCGATCAGGTGGAGACGCTGGTGGCCTGGTGCCAGTTCCGCACGGCGGAGCGGGATCTGGCCGGTGCTTGGGGGTGGCTGCGATGGGCCTTGGCGCGCGATCCGGACCACGGCGAAGCCGCGAATATGCACGGCATTCTGCTCCATACCGAGGGCCGCTTTGCCGAGGCCATCGATGCTTATCGGCGGGCCGAGGCCCTCGGCAACCGGGCAGCCACCTCCAACCGTGGAAACTCCCTCCTTGATTTGGGCCGGATGGACGAGGCTTTGAGGGCGCACGAGGCGGCGGCCGAGCGCGATCCCGAGAGCGCCGGGGCCGCGTATAACCTCTCGCTGACCCAACTGCGGCTGGGCGAATGGGAGCGCGGCTGGCCGGGATACGAGGCGCGCTTTCGCTTCCACGAGGTTCACCGCAACCCCAGATTCTTCCGCCAGCCCCGTTGGCGCGGCGAGCCGCTTGAAGGCCGCCGCGTGCTGCTCCATGCCGAACAGGGGGTGGGCGACACCATTCAGTTCTGCCGCTATGCGGCCCTGGTTGCGGCGCGAGGCGGCATGGCCGTCCTCCAGGTGCAGGCGCCGGTCGAGCGGCTGACGCGCTCGCTAGCCGTGGTGCGCGCCGGGTTGGCCGTGGTTGCGCCGCTGGGCGTGGAGCCCCCGGAGTTCGACCTGGAATGCCCGCTGCTGAGCCAGCCGGCTATCTTCGGAACTACGACGGAGACGGTTCCGTGGCAAGGCGCTTATTTGGGAGCCGACCCCGAGCTTGCGATTGCGAAGCGGATGCAGTTTCCCGGCGTCCGGCAAGATAGCCGAGGCCGCTCTCTGCGCGTGGGCTTGGCCTGGGCGGGCAATCCAGGCTACAAGACCGATCGCCAGCGCTCCATGGCGCTCGCCACGCTGCTGCCCCTGTTGCGTGTGCCCGGAATTACCTGGATCTCGTTGCAAAAAGGCGCGCCCGCAAAGCAGTTGGCCGATCTGCCCGGCGATGTTTTTGTCTGGGACGGCAGCAGCCGGGACCGGGATTTGGCCGAAACGGCTGCGCTGGCGGCCACGCTGGATCTGGTGGTCACCACCGACACCTGCATCGCCCACCTGGCCGGCGCCATGGGCAAGCCGGTATGGATTCTGCTGCCCCATCTGAGCGATTGGCGCTGGATGCAGCAAGTGGAAACCACCCCCTGGTATCCAACGGTGCGGCTCTTCCGCCAGTGCAGCCCCGGCGACTGGGCCGGTGTGATAGCCCGCGTAATGTGGGAGTTGAGCACCCTGTCCAAAGTGCGCTCAAGGCCTGTGTATAGAGAGGCTTACAGAGATTCCACGCCTTCGTGGCTGATTTCGGCGTAAAGCTCAAAACCGCAAGCTGAAAATTCTCCAAAATAGTTGTTGACAATCTTAACTCTTCTTTGTAGAGTACTCTTCAACAAGGACAGCTCTATAATCCGAGAGTGGCCTTGAAGGAGAATCCCGATGAATATAAACGCTGAGGAACAGGAACTGAAAGACAGGCTGAGCCTGATCGAAACCATGATCGCCGAAGGCCGGCGCACCACGGAAAGCTATGGATGGACCTTTCTCCTATGGGGCGTGGCCTACTACGTCGCCATTCTCTGGGCTGCATTGGGCCACAACTACCTGGCCTGGCCCGTAACCATGATCGGCGCAGCTGTGCTGATGGCGCTCATTGTCTGGTTCAAAAGCAGCCACTGCGGCTACAGACCAGGGACCGCAAAAAGCCGCGCCATCTGGGGCACTTGGATCGCCATGGCAATTTCGATGTTCGTTGTCCTGGATGCTCTCGGTTTCAGCGGCAGGCTAACAGACGGGCACATCTCCATTGCGGTGGCGGCGACCTTGATCGGAACGGCGAATGCGGCCTCCAGCATCATCCTCAAGTGGAAGTTGCAGTTTGCCTGCGCGGTTGTGTGGTGGGCCGCAGTGGTGGTTTCCTGCTTCGGCACCGGCCACCAGGGTTCGATCGCTTTTTTGGCCGCTATCTTCCTCTGCCAGATCGTCTTCGGAGCCTACTTGATGATCGCCGAAGCTCACCAGCGCGGAAAGGCCGCCATCCATGCCTGAGTTGCCGGAGCTCAATCCTGTGGTGCACGGGAAGCTGCGCCTGGCCCTGCTTTCGCTGCTCTCCGGTGTCGAAGAGGCGGAGTTTACCTGGTTGCGCGCCAAAACTGGCTCGACGGACGGCAACCTGGGCGCGCAGCTCATCAAACTCGAAGAGGCAGGCTACGTTGCGGTCGAAAAGAAGTTCGTCCAGCGCAAACCGCAGTCCCTTTACCGCATGACCGATGCGGGCCGCCAGGCGCTCACCGAATACGTGCAGGCGCTCAAGCAGTTGCTCGGCTCGGCCATTGGCGACTGATTTCGACGGAATAGCCCCTTATCACCCAATCCTGAAATCGATGAGGAGACTTGCTATGAAGAACGCGCATACAGCAAATCAATTCGCCGGCAGGGCCATTGGATCCATCTTCTTCGCTGGCTTTGGCGCGCTTTGGCTCTTTCTTTCGCTCTACGCCATGCAACGCCTCAGTGCCGTCACCGTTTCCGGCATCCTGCTGGGCGCGCTGCTTCTGCTGCTCGCCTCCGTATACTTGCTTCGGTTGGCGAGGCGATGGCCGCGTGTGCCCGACGATCCCGCCGTGGGCCGCGCCTTTGGCTGGGTGAATGCAATCCAGTGGACCGCCGTCGCCATTGTGGCTGTTACATTTACAAGGCTGCGCCTGGATGCTTACATCGTGTCCGCCATTACCCTCATCGTGGGGTTGCACATGTTTCCCCTCGCGCGGCTCTTCCGCTATCCGCTGCACTATGCGGCAGGAGGTGCGCTGGTAGCATGGGCCGTGGCCAGCGCCATGCTGGAGCCTGCCGATCAATTGCAGGGCATCACCGCGCTCGGAACCGGTCTGATCCTCTGGCTCAGCGCAGCCGTCACATTAGCCCTCGCGTTGCAGTCCGCGCGGCAAACTCCTCCCTAGTCGCTCTTCCCCGAGTTCTTATCCCCCCCGGCGGGCAAATCCAGAGCTACCATGGCGAACCGTGTCTTGCCGTCCTTTGGCTCTTCAAAGCCCACAATGTGCTGGTGGCGCTTGGACCCGGCCTTCAATTCCAGGCTATTTTTCCCAGTGCCGTAGTCTCCGCGGTCGATCTGCACCTTGGTGTTCTTGTCGTCGGCGCAGCTCAGCCCCTCGGAGGTTGCGGTGGGCGTGCCTACTGGCGTATTGCCCTGGCAGGTAATCACGTCGCCGTAGCGGCCCAGGGCTTTCTTGTAAAAAGCCGTCACCTTCTCCTGCGTGTCCGCGGTGGCATACGATACCGCGCGCACCCGCAACTCCCACTCCCCAAAGCCGAGGTGTACGTCCGCCGACTTGTGCTTGTCGTTGTCCCTCACTTGCTCGGCGCCGGGATAGGCAGGCAGTCCAAGGTCCGTAGCCGAGGTCTGGTCGGTGTTCACATGGACTCCGCCAAAGGGCGTATCCACCTGGACGTTCTTATCCTCGCCATTGGCGTCCTTGTCCACGTGTACCCGGCATCCTGCCATTCCGGCCGCCAACGCCAGGCTAACCACCAAAATTGTTGCTTCACGCGTCCTGTTCAATACCATGGCCATCGCCCTCTTGCCCTTGTTATACGCCAGTGTTTGCTTAAAGGTTCCGGGAATCGCACCGCTCCCGGCAATCTGCTTTTCATCCTCCGCCCAAACCCGCACAGAATGCCCAATATTCTGCCGCGCAGACTCTCTCCCGCGCCGGTTGAGAGCATGGAATGGTATGGTGGAGCGCATGAAAATCGCGTTCCTTCGGGCGTACATCTGCTTTCTGGCCGCGGTGCTCGCAGCCGCGGCAGCGCTTCACGCCCAAACTCCGCTTTCAGCACCGGTTTCGATTCAGGTTCATGCCGGCCAACCCATTGGCCCTTACACTCCCATCTGGAACTACTTCGGCGCCGACGAGCCAAACTACCTCTACGCGCCCAACGGCAAAAAACTGCTGGCGGAGCTGGCCGCGCTCAGCCCGGTTCCGGTCTATTTTCGCCCTCACAACCTGTTCACCACCGGCAGCGGCGATGGGGCGCTCAAGTGGGGTTCAACCAACGTCTACACCGAGCGTCCGGATGGAACGCCGGTCTACGACTTCACCATCACCGACCGCATCTTCGATGCGTTGACCCAGGCCCATGTGCGCCCGCTGGTCGAGATCGGCTTTATGCCCGAGGCACTCTCCTCCCATCCGGAGCCATATCGCCACAGCTTTCCCCAGGGCGACATCTTCACCGGCTGGGCATATCCGCCCAAAGACGAAGCCAAGTGGTCCAAGCTGGTTGCGGCCTACGCGGCCCACTTGCGCGCGCGCTACGGCAGCCAAACCGCAACCTGGCTCTGGGAGGTGTGGAACGAGCCCGATATAAGTTACTGGCACGGCACTCCAGCCCAGTATGACCGGCTCTACGACCTCACCGCGGCAGCCATCCGCCAGGTTCTGCCTCAGGCCCGCATCGGAGGCCCCGAGGCTACCGGCATCGGCGACCGCTCCGAGCCGTTTCTGCGCCAGTTCCTCGAACACTGCGCCCACGGCGTCAATGCCGCAACGGGCGCCACCGGCGCGCCGCTCGATTTCATCAGCTACCACCCCAAGGGCAGTCCGAAGTTTGTGGAGGGGCATCTGACCGGGGCCCCCGGCGGCAGCTCTTCGTCGCAAGGGTGGGTACAAATGAACATAAGCGCCCAGTTGCGGTCCGTCGATCGCGGAATGCGGGTTATCGCCAGCTACCCGGAGTGGAAGAACACGCCCATCATCCTCGGCGAAAGCGACCCCGAGGGTTGCGCCGCCTGCCAGGGTGACCGGAACGGCTACCGAAACGGCCCGCTCTATGGCGTGAGCGTGGCCGAGGCCACCCTGCGCACCTATCAACTGGCCCGCCAATACGGCCTTACCGTCGAGGGCGCGGTCACCTGGGCTTTTGAGTTTGAAGATCAGCCGGCCTTTGCCGGATTCCGCGAACTGGCTACCAACGGCATCGACAAACCGGTGCTCAACGTCTTCCGCATCCTCGGCATGTTGGGCGCGAGCCAGCTGAGCAAAACCGCGCACGGCCATGCCCAGCCCGGCGCGGTTTGGGTTGCGACCGAGAGCAGCGGGGCTCTCCCCTTGGCCGATGTTGTGGAGCACAGCGTCGCCGGCGCTCCCGACGTGAATGCCGTGGCAACGCGCAACGGTCGCGAAGTGGATATTCTGCTCTGGAACTACCACGATGCCGACGTTCCCGCCCCGCCTGCCCAGGTCCACCTTTCCGTCGATGGAATGCGCTCTGGAACGGCGGTCGCCGCCGAATTTCGCATGGACGCGACGCACAGCAACGCCTACCGGGCCTGGCAGCAGATGGGCAGCCCCGCGCACCCCACAGCGCGGCAGACTGAACAACTGCAAAAGGCGGGCGCGCTTCAGCAGACGGTGCAGGACCACCCCATTGCTCTCGATAAGGGCAAGGCCGGCATCGATCTGCTCCTCCCGCGCCAGGCCGTCGTGCTCGTCCGCCTGCGAGAGCGGTAGCCGCTTCGGCAGCCGGAAAGCGCAAATCCCACCCCGTGAGACGCCGCTTCACTCCACAGGGTGCATACTGGTGCATAGGCCGCTTTTTTTGAGGTGTACCCCCCCTTGGGTTCCCCTCATCTTCACTTAGGCCTTTACACTCTGAACGGCATTCTGATCTGGGCGCTGCACTACGCGGCCAGACCGGCCATTGGAACGAACCGTGGGCGCGGATTCGTGGGGCAGTGCATTCCCTTGAATCCGAACCCTTGCGGTGCGCGTCGAAAAGAACGACACAAGAACCTGGCTCATAAGAGAGGGATTCATGACGGTTGCTGCTCGCTATCCTGGCATTCGGGTCACTGCAAACGGAAACCAACTGGTCTCGTACCATACCGAGACGCGCATCGCCGATGCCGGCGTCTTTTATCCCATCACGCCTTCCACCGAGGGCGGCGAGCTCTTCCAGCAGGCCTATGCCGAAGGCCATCTGAACGTCTTTGGCCACAACACCATCGCCATTGAGACCGAGGGCGAACACGCGGCTCAGGGCGGCGCTATCGCCCACTCGGTCTGCGGCAAGCGCGTAGTCAACTTCACCTCCGGCCAGGGCGTGGTCTACGGCGTCGAGCAGTACTATCACGCGCCCGGCAAGGCTAGCACCATGGTCATCGAGGTGGGCGCGCGCGCGCTCACCAAGCATGCCCTCAACGTGCATTGCGGCCACGACGACATTTACGCCGCCCTCGACACCGGCTGGATCATGCTCTTCGGCAAGGACGCGCAGCAGGCCGCCGACCAGGCCCTCATCCTCCGCCGTGTCACCGAACTCAGCCTGACCCCCGGCATGAACATCATGGATGGCTTCCTCACCTCGCACCTCGAACGCACTTTCTACAAGCACGAATCGGAGCTGATCCGCGAGTACCTCGGTTCTCCCGAAGACATCATCGACTGCCCCACAGAAGCGCAGCGTGCCCTCTTTGGACCCACCCGCCGCCGCGTTCCCAAGATGATGGACCTGGCCAACCCCATCCTGCTCGGCCCCGTCCAGAACCAGGAACACTACATGCAAGGCATCGTCGCCCGGCGCAACAACTTCGCCGAGCCGATCCTCGACTTCCTTGAGGCCGCCTACAAGGATTTCGGCGAACTCACCGGCCGCCACTATGGCCTCATCTCCAAATACAAAACCGACGACGCCGACACTGTTTTTGTCTCGCTCGGTTCGGCTGCTGAAAACATCGAAGCAGCGGTGGATTACCTGCGCCAGAGCCGCGGTGCCAGCGTCGGCTCCATCCACGTCAACGTGATTCGCCCCTTCCCCGAGGCGGCAATCGTGGCCGCGCTCAAGGGCAAAAAGAACGTCATCATCCTCGAACGCACCGACGAAGCCCTGGCCGGCGACAATCCCCTCGGCCGCGACATCCGCACCGCGTTCTCCAAGGCGGTGCAATCCGTCGAGGGCCTGCCCGCGATCTCGCTTGCTGACGTTCCCAAGATCTACGGCGGCAGCTACGGCCTCGGCTCCCGCGACTTCCGTCCCGAGCACGTCATTGGAGCGTTTGAGTTCGCCACCGCCAACCGCGCCCGCACCGACGGCAAGCGCGCCTCCGACGGCGTCAGCTTCTTCGTCCTCGGCATCGATCACCCCTACGCGGTCATTGGCGACGAAACCCCGTCCCTGCTGCCCGAAGGCGCAGTAGCCGTCCGCTTCCACTCCATCGGCGGCTGGGGAGCCATCACCACCGGCAAAAACCTCGGCGCAATCCTCGGCGACCTCAACGACCTCATCTTTGAGCGCGACGGTGAGCGCGACACTCTCGGCAATCCCAAGGAAGTCATCCACGTCAGCGCCAACCCCAAGTACGGCTCCGAGAAGAAGGGCGCGCCCACCAGCTACTTCATGGTCGCCGCCAAAGATCGCATCCGCGTCAACTGCGACCTGCGCCACGTCACCGTCGTTCTCTGTTGCGACCCCAAGGCCTTCACCCACACCAACCCGCTTGACGGCATGGCTGAGGGCGGCAGCCTGGTCTGGGAGTCCGATCAGGAAGGCGAGCAGGCATGGGAGCAACTCCCCCTCTGGGCGCGCAAGCAGATCATTGACAAGCACATCCGCGTCTTCACGCTGCCCGGCTTCGCCATCGCCAAAAAGGCCACCGACCGCGGCGATCTGCAACTCCGCATGCAGGGCAACGCCTTCCTCGGCGCTTTCTTCGCCGTCAGCACCCTGCTCCAGGAGTTCGGCATCACCCCGGAGCAGTATCGCGACGTCGTCCACAAGCAGTATGTGAAAAAGTTCGGCAAGCTTGGCGAGGCCGTCGTCGCCTCCAACATGGAAGTGATGATGCAGGGCTTTGACCAGGTGAGGGAGATCAAGATTGGCGTGCTCTCTGCGGCCGACCACTCCACTCTGCGCGGCCAGGCTCTGCTGCCCATCCTCGAACTCGCCACCGCCGGCGGTTCCTGCGGCACCGGCTGCCGTTCCACTCCGCTGCCCGCCGGCCAGGCCGCGCGCACCCCCATCGCCAGCGTCGCCAACTTCGATGCGCAGTTCCGCTCCCACTACGGCTATAACCAGCCCTCCACGCCGCTCTCGGCCATGGGCATGATCGCTGCCGCCACCGGCGACACCGCCTCAAAATACGTGGCCCGCCGCGAAACTCCGCTCTTCATCCCCGAAAACTGCACCCAGTGCATGGAGTGCATCTCCGTCTGCCCTGACACCGCCCTGCCCAACACCTCGCAGGACCTCAGCAAGCTGCTCACGACCGCCATTTCCTACTACGTCGCCGACCCCGCCGAGCGCACCAGTATGCTTCATGCCTTGCCGGAGATCGAGAAGCAAGCCCGCCAGCGCATGTTGGCCGAAATCAAGACCGGCACTCCCATGCAAACCATCCTCCGCGAAGTCACCAACACCGTGGACGGTTTCTCAGATGCCTCGAAGCAGCAGTTCTTCTCCATCCTTGACAAGGTGCCCATGGCCTACCAGAAGGTGAACGCCATCTTCTCCTCGCCAGAGCGCAAGAGTCCCGGCTCGGGCGGCATCTTCTCCATCTTCGTCAGCGATCTCTGCAAGGGCTGCGCCGCCTGCGTTACCGCCTGCGGCGACCACAACGCCCTCCGCATGGTGCCGGAAACCCTGGAAGTCAATGCCGAACACACCACCGGCACCCAATTCCTCGACCTGCTGCCCGACACTTCGCAGAAGTATCTCGGCCTCTTCAACGCCGCCAATCCGGCCGACTCCAAGACCGCAACCCTGCGCAACATGCTCATGGTCCGCACCAACTACGACGCGCTGGTCTCAGGCGACGGCGCCTGCGCCGGCTGCGGCGAAAAGTCCGTCCTGCGCTCCATCGCCGCCGTCACTGAGGCGTACATGCGCCCCGTCTTCCACGCCAAGAGCGACCGTTTCCTGGCCAAGGCCGGCGAGCTTGAGCGGAACGGCGTGGTCCGCATGTCCAAGCTCCAGGCGACCAGCCCCGCTGAATATGCGCTACTCCGTCAGGCCATCGCCCATCTCGTCCTCGGCCTGGGCGGCGAGGACGAAAAGGACACCCTCGCGCGCATCGCCGCCTATGAAGCGGCCAACGGCCTCCTCACCGACGCCCAGTTGGTCGAGGCCATTGCCGCGGTCCTGCTCACCGAGGCCTTCAACCACAAGAACCTGCAAGCGGTAGACGGCCGCCTCGCCAACGGCATGAGCGTCATGGCCATGGCCGCACACACCGGCTGCAACACCGTCTACGGTTCCACCGCGCCCAACAACCCCCACCCCTACCCGTGGATGAATTCGCTCTTCCAGGATGGCGTCACCGTCGGCTGGCTCATGGGCGAAAGCTTCATCGTCGATCACGCCCGCCGCTCCGTCATTCCCGAGCGCCTGGCCGACATGCTGCTCACCCGCGACACGGCGGTCATTGACGACGAGGAGTATTACCACCTCAGCCACTTCACTGATGCCCTCATGACCGATCAGGAGATCGTCGAACTGCCCAAGGTATGGGCGGTCGGTGGCGACGGCGGCATGGGCGACATCGGCTACCAGAACATGTCCAAGGTGATCCTGCAGAACCGGCCCAACGTCAAGGTCCTCATGCTCGACACTCAGGTCTACTCCAACACCGGCGGCCAGAACAGCGACTCGACGCCCATGCTCGGCGGCGGCGACATGAACACCTACGGCGCGGCTACCCAGGGCAAAAACACTGAGAAGAAGACGGTGGCTGAAACCTTCCTCGCCGGCCACGGTTCGCCCTTCGTCGCCCAGGTCTCCATGGCCAACGCGCCCAAGCTCTACCGCGCCATCCTCGACGGCCTCGAGTATCGCGGAACCCTCTTCATCCAGGCCTTCACCACCTGCCAGCCCGAGCACGGTGTAGCAGACGATATGGCCATCATCCAGGCCCAGCGCGTCCGCGACTCCCGTGGCGTCCCCGAGTTCGTCTTCAACCCCCGCCTCGGTGAGACGTATCAGGAGGCCCTCGACATCAAGGGCAACCCATCCATTGACTTGGATTGGTACGAGACCAAGAACAAGGTCACCGGCGAAACCTCGCGCTACACCGTGGCCCACTGGTGCACAACTGAGGCTCGTTTCCGCAACCACCTCAAGAAGATCAAGCCCGAAGCCGCGGCCAAGCTCGTCCCGCTCGATAACATGCTGGTCCGCATCACTCAACAGGACGTGGTCTACCGCCGCTATCTCACCCCCGGCCACCGCGCCTTCATCCCCGACTTCGGCGTCTATATCACCCTTGAAGACGCCGGCAAGACCATCTACTACGCTCTCTCGCGCCAGTTAGTCATGTTCTGCGTCGAGCGCCGCAAGGCCTGGCGCATGTTGCAATCCAAAGCCGGCATCGTCAACAAGGAGTACGCCGCGCAGAAAGCGATCCTCGCCGAAGTAGACTCCGGCAAGCTCCCCTTGGACGAGTTCCTCACAAACGCCCACGAGTTACTAAGGGAGCGCCTAACCGGCGGCGTGTTAGCCAAGGTGGGCGTGTTAGCCAAGGCGTAGGAACTGAGCACGCCACTCTAACTTGTCATCCTGAGCGTAGTTTGGCGCGCTCTTTGCGCCAAACGGAGTCGAAGGATCTGCGGTTGCCTTTCGCCGCTTTGAAAGGGCACGACTTCTATAGCCTGCCCTGAGTGGAGTCGAAGGGTGCCGCAACAACCAACAACAATTCGAATCAAACAAGAACGCGGACCTTGCGGTCCGCGTTCTTGTTTTTGAGCGTCAAAAGTCGGAACCTATAACCCCGCGCAATAAATAGAGCTGTCATCCTGAGCGGAGCGTAGCGAAGTCGAAGGACCTGCGTTTGCTTTTCGCCGCTTTGAAAGGGCACGGCTTTAGTCGTGCCGCAACAGCCGACAACAATTCGGACCAACACAAGAACGCGGACCTAAAGGTCCGCGTTCTTGGTCTGAGTAGGATCGGCGTAAATCCCTACCCTAGTCCGAATGGTCCGGACCGAATCCTTTTTCGAGCCTTCGCCCCGACGAGCCAGTCAAATTGAGCCCTAGAGGATGCATCCAGGACATCAAATCGGGCTCTTCTGTAGGCAGCGAAAATAATGCAAGAATTGGAAAAGACCGCTCGGTGCAGCTTCGCGAATTCCCTCAACAACTCCGCGTTCGGCTTCTCAAACGGCGCAGCCCTTTCCTTTGCAATGGCGAGGTGCCCCGGATGAACCGCCGCATTGAGTCGGTGGCTTACCTCGCGAAGCCGGTCGAGGGAGTCTGTCGCCAAACCGGAGGGTTCCGCTTCCATCAATTCTCGCGCGTAATCGAAGTAATAGCCAAGCTCGCGATGCGCCGAGAACGATATCGGCTTATGTTGGTCCCTTGCGAATCCCGACCCTGACTGCTTCTGAAATTCCTTCCACTCGACCGCATGATCCGTAAAGAAGACGGTCCAGAAGAGCAGTTCGAGAAATCGTCGTAATTCCGCCTTTGCAACTGACGTTTGTCCGATGGCAGACAGCATCGGTATCCGGAGCACGATGCACCTCGCTGAATTTAGCGGAGGTTTAAGGACACCACTCGAAAGGCCTGCCAACACGGAGTCAGCGGAGAGGGAGATTCGATAAACTTCGTTAAAATCGAAGGACGCACCAGCAGACGCAACACACTCATCCACAATCGACCTTGAATCATCAAGGTACTTAGAACTTATCCGTAAATAGATATGGTCTGTCTCCAGCAAATCAGGGCTGCGGCTAAGGAAAGCAAGGCGAAGTAGCTGGCCTCCGATTTCTCGAAGCTGACCAGAAGTTTGCGATAACGAT
>Ga0224530_1000263_pt1 | contig 37098 bp, 29 predicted proteins | sample CBST75metaG_FD_179873 | JGI IMG/M metagenome (GOLD analysis project Ga0224530, IMG submission 179873) | Peat soil microbial communities from Stordalen Mire, Sweden - C.B.S.T75 | ecosystem: Environmental > Terrestrial > Soil > Wetlands > Peat | place: Sweden: Norrbotten County, Stordalen Mire...
GGGTCGATCGTCCCACCCATCCCAGCCCCTGGCATTACCGCTCCTCCGACGGCATGGGCCTCCTCGAGTTCTTGCAGTGGTGCGAAGACCTCAAAATCGAGCCTGTCCTGGCCGTTTACGCCGGCTACTCGATGGCCCAGGAGCACGTCGAGCCCGGTCCGGCCCTCGAGCCTTACATTCAGGACGCCCTCGACGAAATCGAGTACGTCACCGGCTCCACCAGCACCAAGTGGGGAGCCGAACGCGCCAAGGACGGCCACGCCGCGCCCTTCCCACTGCACTATGTGGAGATCGGCAACGAGGATTTCTTCGACAAGTCCGGCTCCTACGAGGGCCGTTACCCGCAGTACTACAAGGCCATCAAGCAGCGCTATCCCGACCTGCAACTAATCGCCACCGCGCCCATCAAGAGCATGAAACCCCACGTGCTCGACGAGCACTTTTACATGTCGGCCGTCGAATCGTTTGCTGACGCCAACCACTACGACAAAACCGACCGCAACGGGCCGAAGATTTTTGTTGGTGAGTGGGCCACGCGCGAAGGCGAGCCGACGCCCAACCTCCAGGCGGCTCTGGGCGATGCGGCCTGGATGACCGGCATGGAGCGCAACAGCGACCTCATCGTCATGGCCAGCTACGCGCCTCTGTTCGTCAACGTCAACCCCGGCGGCATGCAGTGGGAAACCGATCTCATCGGCTACGACGCGCTCTCCAGCTACGGGTCGCCCAGCTACTGGGCGCAGGTGCTGTTCGGCAAATACCTGGGCACGGAGGTGGTCACGGCCACCCTCTCCAACGCCGGCCCGCATGTCTACACATCGGTGACGCGCAACGATCCGCAGCGCAAGCTGTTCATCAAGATCGTCAACGCCTCGTCCGACGCAGCGCCGCTTGCCATCGCTCTCAATGGTGCGGCCTCGGTCGCGCATCAGGCCAAGCTGATCACCCTCAGCGGCAAGTCGCCGAATGCCACCAACACCATCGCCAATCCCGAGGCGGTGATTCCCGTCGAACAGACGGTCCAGATCGCCGGACCGAAGTTCGAGCAGGCCTTCGCCCCTTACTCGATCAACGTTCTGGAGCTGACCTACTAGTTTTTTTGAAGCTGGAGTCTGCACAAGCCAGGGTGCCCCATCCTTCCCGCGTTTTGTGCGGGAAGGGTGGGAAAGCACGAACCTCACAGGCAGCCTCGGTCCCGCCGCGGGTGGGAGGAAAGCACGACCCCACAAAACAAGTTTGTCCCCACCGCAGGTGGTCACGGCGTTCCTGCGTTGAGGAGGCAGGGCAATCGCATGAATTCCCTTTGTCCTCCAAGTCGGTTGAGGCACTCCCAATGCAGTGGATCAACCGCAATCTTCCCGGAGGGAAGAGATGAAAATAGCCCAGGGTGGACCCTGAGCAAGGCGAAGGGGAAACCCTGGGACAACTTCCTGCGATTGCCGTGGTTGAGCAGGTGGTCCCGCCCCCGATTCAAGTAAAGTAGAAGTCATTGTGATGATTAATCTCGCCCGGCGCGCGCACGATCATAATTGGGAGCTCGATCCCATCACGCGTTCTCTGCTGGACACCGATTTCTACAAGCTCCTCATGCTCCAGCTCATCTGGAAGCGCTTCCCCACCACCCATGCCACCTTCTCCCTGCAAAATCGCACCACCTCGGTCCGCCTTGGCGACATCGTCAGCATCGACCAGTTGCGCGAGCAGTTGGAAGAGACCCGTCGCCAGCGCTTCCACAAATCCGAACTGATCTGGCTCGCCGGCAACACCTTCTACGGTCGTCGCGGCATCTTCGAGCCCGCGTTTCTTGAATGGCTGGAGCGCGACTTCCGCCTCTCCAACTACGAGTTGTCCGTCGAGGACGGGCAACTCAACCTCAGCTTCCACGGCCTTTGGACCGAGACCACGATGTGGGAAATCTACGCCCTCTCGGTCATCGACGAGCTCAAGACGCGCGCCGCCCTCAAGCATCTCAGCGAGTTCGAAATCGACATCCTGTACGCGCGCGCCAAGAGCAAGCTTTGGGGAAAGATGGAGCGCCTCCGCGGCGTGCCTCGCCTCAACGTCAGCGACTTCGGAACCCGCCGCCGCCACAGCTTCCTCTGGCAGGAGTATGTCGTCAAGGCCATGAGCAACGTGCTTGGGTCCAACTTTGCCGGCAGTTCCAACGCCTATCTGGCCTACAAGCACGATCTCGAAGCCATCGGCACCAACGCCCACGAACTGCCCATGGCCTTGGCCGCTCTGGCCGGCAACGATCACGATTTGAAGACCGCCCAATACCGTTTGCTCGAGATGTGGCAGAAGACCTATCAGGGGGAACTGCTCATCCTGCTCCCCGACACCTTCGGCACCACGCAGTTCCTCCGCGACGCGCCCGACTGGGTGGCCGACTGGACCGGCCAGCGCATCGACAGCAAGGACCCCTTTGTCGCCGGCGACGAATACATTGAGTGGCTCCGCAGCCGTGGCCGCGATCCGCGCCAGAAGCTGCTCATCGCCTCCGACGGGCTCGACGTGGACCAGATCCTTGAGTTGTACGCTTACTTTGGCGGAACTCTCCGCAACGGTGCAGCCCCCGCCGATTTTCACCGCGCCGCCGACTTTCTCGATGCGAACAAATGGATGCCCGAGCGCCGTGTTCGCTTCAGTGCCGGTTGGGGTACGTTCCTCACCAACGATTTCCGCGACTGCAATCCCCAGGGCGACGAGAAGTTCAACCCGTTGAGCCTGGTCTGCAAACTGAGCGAAGTCGAGGGCCGGCCAGCCGTCAAGCTCTCCGACAACTATGAGAAAGCTCTCGGAACCCCCGCCGAACTCGAGCGCTATCGCCGCGTCTTCGGAACCGCCGGCGTATCCGACCTTCCGGTTCAGGTGTAGCGCCGCGTCTGGAATTCTGTTTTTTCTGCAAGGCGGCAACGCGCGGGGTGCCCCATCCTTGCCGCGTTTTTGCGGCTAGGGTGGGAAAGCACGAATCTTCACCTGGCCGGTTCGAGAACCAGAGACTCCAGAAATTTCACTACTTGGAGGGTTCAGCCGACTCCGGCGCCATCGGCCGATGTTTGGCCCGCAGCCAAGCCACCAGCTGCGCCACTTCCTCGTCGCTCAACGGTTCGCGAAAGGCCGGCATCTTCTGCCCTCCGTTCAGAATCTGATCGGTGATCTTGGCCGGGGTCCACTGCTTGTTCTTGCGCAGATCGGTCAGGTCCGGCCCCTTCTTCCCGCCGACACCGTTGGCCCCGTGGCAATGGGCGCATCCCTTGTCCCGAAACAGCAGCGCGCCGGCCTGCTCGGCAGCCTGGGTCTTCGACTCGGACAGAGCGTGGGCGGGGAACGCGGCAAAACAAAAAACTGCCGTCAGCAGAACTGTGCAAGAGATCTTCGGAGGGGAAATCACGGAGTCGATTTTCTCACGCCGGGGTGGAGTGTGGCCTCAACCGTTCGGACGGAATCGGTACGGACCGGCAGAGGTTACGCACAGAGGACAGCCAGAGCTTGCCGCAGATCGGTGAGGGGCTCCTCCACCCCAACTTCACGGGCAAATTGTGGAGCGATGCGATAAGCTGCTCCACCCAGCACAATCCTCGGAGTCTGTTCGCCCATTTTCTTGCGAACCAGACGGATCAACTCTGCAACCGAAGGCAGGTTGCAGAGGATGGTTGTGGAGATGCACAACACATCGGTCGAAGCCTCTTCAACAGTGGCCAAAACGGAAGAATGGGGCAGATTGGTTCCCAGAAAGCGCACCGTCCAGCCCTTGGCTTCCATGGTATCGGCAAGCAAATTCGCACCAATTTGGTGCTGCTCCCCGGAAACACCGGTGACGACCATTTTTCCGAGGTGGTCCGCGGAGGTTGCGAGTTGGGGATAGATTGCGGCAATCACATACTGCGCGATCGCGGTGGCCATGTGCTCTTGTGCCACGCTGATTTGATTCGACTCCCAAAGCTCGCCCACCTGATACAACGACTTGGAAATCACATCGACATAGAGATCCACGTGATGGTGATTGCTGCGCAGGGCTTCCTCCACGGTGCCCAGCGCTGCCAGTCGCTTGCCGCTCAGAATCGCGGAGAGAAAAACCTTCCGGGTCAGGCGGAGTGGATCGTCGTCCGGCTCCGCGCCAAGGGCGGATGCAGGTTCCGTGCATGCTTGCTGTCCGCGCACCAGATAAGCTGAGACCGCGTTCCGCTCTGCCGGCTCAAGAGCTGCGGAAAGATGTTTGTCGAACTGGGCAAAGTCCTCTTCCAGCGTGTGCTTCCCAATGCCGCGCGCGCCCAGCATCCTTACCCTCCAACGCGCATAGTCGGCAAACGCCTCGGGTGAATCCGCCTCCACGGCTCCAGCCAGAAACTCCATATGAAAACACGCATCGGCCATCGAAGCCTCGTGGCCACTTTCCCCGTAGCTCACGGCCCAGTCGGGATGGTGAAGGAAAAGCTCATCCGTGATGGCCAGGGCGACTTTCTGCTTCAAAGAGAGAAGCTTTTGTGCAAGCTGGAATCGTTGGGAAACGGACATTTGTGTCATGCGAGAATTTCTCCGTTCCGGCCAGGCCCCTGCCCGCCCCATGCCGGTTCAATCCGGTTTCCGCCTGTTCTTTTGGCAACGTAGAGGGCCGCATCGGCTCGGGCAAGAAGACTGTCCATGGTGTCCCCGGGGCTCCAACTGGCAACTCCCATGCTGGCCGTGAGCGGGCCGGCGCCTTCGGGGACTTCAACCTCCGCTATTTTTCTTCGGACGCGTTCAGCAATCGCAATCGCAGAGTCTGTTGAGGTCCCGGGCAGCATCAGCATAAACTCATCGCCCCCATAGCGAGCTGCCAAATCGTAGGGACGCATCTGAATTCCAAACACTAAGGCTGCACGCTCCAGCGCTTGATCGCCGGCCTTATGGCCGTATTGATCGTTGACTGCTTTGAAGTGATCCAGATCCGCTGCAATCAGGCTCAACCAATCGCCCTGCCGTTCGGCGCGCGCAATCTCCCGCAGTAATGCCGTGTTCAGCGTACGGCGATTGACAAGGCCCGTCAGAGAGTCTGTACGTGCGAGCCGCTCGATGGTTGCATTCGCGTCTTGGAGTTCGCGATTTTTCCGCGCGGCCTCGCGCATCATCATCGAAAGATCGTTGGTCAGTTTGAGCGTTTCGATATAAAAGTGGGAATCTTGCTGGCGCTCCTGCGTTCCCAAAAGCAGAATCGCCCCGCTGCAATGCAGCAATGCGGCTTCCCAGGTGATCGGGCTCTGCTCTCCGTCGGTCAGATTCAAAAGAAAGGACCCATCGTGCGGGGCTTCGGATTCCGACAGCCGCAGACGCAGGTGATCGGCGTCGGAAGAGACCAGATAATCCCATATCTTCTGCCCGGAGTCGATGGCCGGGTCGGCAGGGAAGATGCGTTCCGCGGCTCGATTCCGCGTGCGAATGGTGCCATCCGGCGCCAAAAGCAAGACAAATACCGCCTCGGACTCCATCAGCCATTGCGAAAGCGGTCCCGTCTGGCCTTCGAGCGCATCGACCACCGTGGTCGCGCCGGCTGGAATGTGAATGCTCGTTCCCACCACCACAGACGTGAACGAAGCATCCAGCTTCAACCCTTGGGGGATCAGCTTGTGGAGCGCATCAAGTCCGTCGCCGCGGTCCCAGGCTCGGAACGACTCTTCGTCCGTCCACCGCGTCAGCAGCAGAAACTGCGCGGGGTCCGCTCCATCTGTCAGAACCTCAAGCCCGCAGAAGCCTGGCGTTTTCTCGACCAAGCAGGGGTGATCGAGGAATGCCTGGCGCACTTCCTCTTCCAGTCCATTGCAAACTCGAAATCGACAGATGATAGTGACCATAACAAGCCACCCTGCTGCCTGCGCAACTTCAGAAGGAGTTCTTCGTACGGACCCATAGCGAAGCCATGCGGCAGTTCTCCTGCTGAAGCTGTGATAGTACACCGCCAGAGGGGGCGATGGAAGGTCCTGCTTTCTCGGGAGGGCATGCCCTTGAAGCTCGTAGAACTGCTTCCGAGGCTACAGCAGGAAGCCGCGGCTGGGGAGGGTGTGAATTCGCTGATTGCGAGTTTGCGGTGGCCCACATCGCAACTTCCCTCAAAAGAATCGGTGCCCCAGGTTTCGATTCTGAGACCTGGGATAGCACCAACCCCCGTCGTCGAAGTCTGCCGAAACTTAGGCCTCGACGAATACAAAATGCTGAATCACTCCCTGACGGTAGATCGGTCCCTTGAAGTCGCCCAGTCTCTGCCGATTTGTCTCTGGTTCGCTTTCGGTCGACGGTGCCAGGCCTTGCCGTAGACCCACAGCCGTCCGCACAAACTCTTTCCGCAACCGTTATCATTGAGGCTGATACTTCAGATTCAACGTAGGAGAGGACCGCAGATGCCAGTTTCTGCAAATCGTGTTTGGCGACAATTGCCCAATGAGATCCGAGTCGCCGTCTGCCAGGTTTTTTGGGCGGAGTCAAAGGGCACAGAGAAACAGTTCCTCATTGCCTCTATCGCAAAAGCAAAAAGTCTGCGTGAAGTCTTTGTCCGCAAAAGCCCGATTGAGCGGCTCGTGAACTGGACGGCGGCAACCCTGTCACTTCCTGACCCGATCATCGATGACCTGTTGAAGAGGTATCTTCTCCACGAGCATCGTGCCGTGATTGTCAGCTTTCTTGACCTGCTTCATATTCCCCATTCTGAGGGAATGATCGAGGAGACCTTTGACTACACCGCCCTGACAAAGGAACGCGTTCAGGAGGCGGCCCGTAACTTGCTCGCATCGGCAGATCGCACAGGCTCCGAGCTTTACCTGAAGTACCTCGTGCTTCAAGGTGGACCCTGGGCTGGGATTGACGAAGTCCTACCAACCGGAGAGTAAAAGCCTCTGGGCGGGTGGCCCCGATCCCGAGATATTTCCAAACCGCAAATGAGGGTGCCCCGGTGCCTGCCCTGAGCTTGTCGAAGGATCCCTCGCATTCGGGGACCGGGGATGCCACAGACCTTAACCCGGAATACGTTCACGATGCTCCCGGTAAATCCCCTTAAGTCGCCATCGCGACCGTTTTCCAAAATCTCGGTACTGTCCCCACTGGCTTACCCGTGTTTTTCTTCTGAGCCGACCCTTCGCAGCCGGCAAACACCCGTAAAAAACGCGCTAAAATGCGCGTTTTTTGCCTCGATAAAACGCCTTACTGACGCTAAAAACGGCCCAAATGTACCAGCGATCCCGAAAATCGCGAACATCCAGGTACGCAATTCAGCCCTGCAAATCGCCCTTCTTCTCGCAAAAAGTGCAGTCGGAGCGTCACGCCTGCTCTACCGTCCCGCCCCCGGAATGTAGTGGTATTCGATCTTCGCTGGCTGTTTTATCGGGTCGCCGGTCAGGTCGTGCGTGTGCCACACCACGCTTTCGCTGGCCACCTCCGGATGTTTCGTCAAAAACTCCAGCGCGAAGGTGCTGGCCGTCGGGTCGTCCTTTTGGTCGGCGAACTTGGCCGACTCCACCGCGGCCTTCTGCTTCTCGCCCGTGCGCCGGTAGAGAATGGCGAGCTGGTAATGGGCCGCCAGGTCGTCGGGATCGATGGCCTGCAGCCGCTCATACGCATCCCGTGCCTGGGGGTAATCGTGCTGTTGATAGTAGCTGAAGCCCAGTTCGCGCAGCGCGTCCTTGGCCCGCGGGTATTTGGCCAGCACGGTCTGGAAGTCGGCGATGGCCTCCTTCACCTGTCCCGCATTCCGCTCTACCAGGGCGCGGTAGTAAAGCGCGCGCGGGTCGCCCGGCAGCAGGGCCAGCGCCTTGGCCAGGTTGCCCTTGGCGTCGTCGTATTTTTCCCACGAAACCTCCACGACAGCCATGTTGGTGTAGGCGTCGGCGTAATCCGGGCGCAGCGCGGCGACGCGCTCAAAGGCATGGACTGAATCCTGGTACTGCAGCGCGTCCAGCAGGGCAATGCCGTAGTTGTTCCACCGCATCCACTCCTTATTTTCGCCAGTATCCGGCGCAACCGGCGCGTTCTCGCCGATCTTGAACGTCCGCGTCTGCGTGGCCATTTCGATCACCGGCAGCTGGTAGTGCTTGTCGCTCATCGCGTAGTCGATGAAGTGCTGGTTGAAGCGCCGGTATTTCACCGTGGCCGTCACTGCCACTTGTCCGGCCATGTCCTTGGGCAGGCGGAAGCGGTAGCGCACCAATTGCGAACGGCCCGACTGCAGCGCGTTGTTGTAGGCCAGCACCCGGTTGTGCCAAATCTGGTGCAGGTCGTTCAACTCGCCCTTATTGTTGATCAGCCGGTTAGTAAACGAGTGGGCCGAGGGGTCCAGATTGCCGTCCGGGGCCAGGTATCCGCTCTCGGCCAACACCTTGCCTGTGCCGTCCTTGACCGCGAAATCCACCCAAGCCTCGTAGAAGTCGCGCTGCTCGGGAATGAAGGAGTGGGCAATGCCCTTGTTCTGGATCACCACGTCCGCCACCAGGGTTTCCCCGGCCGCCAGTGAAAAGCTGGTCAGTCCCAGCGGCGCCACCAGAACCTGGTCTTTCGCCGTGGCCGCTGCGCCTTCCTTCTCCAGCGCGAAAATGTCCACGTTGAGAACGTCGTTCCGCAGGAAGTCCCGCAGCTTTTCGGCCTGTTCGCTGTAGTGGAAGTACTGCGGCATCAGAGTGTTGCCGCCCAGCCAGCGGTGACTGGCCAGCTTGTCGTCCTTGGCGCCCGGATCGGACGAGTTCCCCGGCAGGGGCTCGCGCGTCATGTGGCAGGTCTGGCAGGTCGAAACCGAGTCTTTACGGTAAAAAGGCAGCGGCGACTGCTTGGTAAAGCTGGCCCCTTGCCACTCGTCGTAGACCGTGAAGGCCCGCAGCCACTTGTAGTCGTCCAGAGTGTGTGGAATGGCCGCCTTGTGGCAAGCCGCGCAGAACTCCGGGGTGCGGTAGACGTCGCGCATCACGGCCTTGGAGTGCCGATCCAGATGCGCCAGAACCTCGGCGTCGGAAACCGGCCGGGTGATGGGGGCTCCGCTTTCGTCCACCAGCACGGCCGGGGTGCCCATCACGTAGCTCCCGGTGCCGGTCGTGTCCACCGACTGGATGGAGTGGCACACCGAGCAGGTCAGCCCCTCGTCCTCGAAGGGACGCTTCTTCGGCATGCCCTGCGACAAGTCGCCGGAGAGCAGCGCTACCGGGTTGTGGCACCCTTCGCAGTGGCGGGAGAATTGCACCCCCTTCTCGTCGATCAGCAGGTTGACGTTCTTCAGGTACCATGGCGCCCGGAATGCATTCGAGTGCACCGACTGCCGCCACTGGTGGTACGACTCCTGGTGGCAGTGGCCGCAATATTGCGCCGTGTAGAAACTCTTGGGGTTCAGAAACTGCCCATTGGCGGAGGTGGCGTTCGAGGGCCGGAATGGAGCGTCCTTCCCGAAAGCGTAGTTGTACCGTCCCGCCACGGAGTCGTGAAACGCCGAGGTGGCCCCGGTGATTCCGGCAGGGGCAGTGTAGGCAGGCGTCGAAGCTGGGGCAGGGGAGGGGGTTGCTGAATCTGTGGCCGCGCGAACAGCCCAGGTGGCTGTGAGGGACAGAACCGCCAGAATGGCGGGCAGCAGCCAGGGGCGCAGCGCAGTTTTTGACATGATCCGGTGATCTCCCATGTTCACCTGCGGCGAGTGACGGGGAAGCTGCAGGAATACTAGAACGGTAGCAGCCCCATGCCCCCTCCTGTCCTCCATCGAAAGGTTGATCGGCCCGGCCGCCTCGGCTGTGGGGGTGAGCGCCTGCGGGCTCTTGCCGAGGGGGAGCGTGAAAAGCGCGGGGACGGTCAGGCAAAGGCGGCGCATGCGGATTTGCAAGGAACGGTTCACAGGGTGGGATGAATGGCGAAAAATTGAACCTGAACGGGTCTTCCTCACATCAATTTATGCAAAATAGTCCTCAAACTGTTACGTTGTTTTAGAAGGGTTTCAATTCCGAAGATGGTCTCAAGTCCCTATTTTTCTCTTGCCGTCCTGTTCGCGGTGGCGCTGGCCTTTGGGCTCACTCCCTTGGCTTTGGCGTGGCTCTGGGGAAAGGTGTACTCCCCGGCCAAGCCGAACGCGGTCAAGAACGCCATCTACGAGTGCGGGCTCGAGGCCAAGGGTGACGCTTGGCTGCAGTTCCGCTCGGCCTATTACCTCTACGCCATCATTTTCCTGATCTTCGATGTGGAGGCCGTGTTTTTGCTGCCTTTTGCGGTGGCGTTTACCGGTCTCGGCGCGGCGGCCTGCGTGGCCATGCTGGTGTTTGTGCTGCTGCTGATCGAAGGCCTGGCCTGGGCCTGGGCCAAGGGCGTGCTGACGTGGGCATGAGGACAATAGCCAGTTTTTCAGTGATCAGTGGTCAGTTTCCCGGGTCTCAAAATCGAAACCTGGGGCACCCGGCGACAAAACAACTGAGAACTGACAACTGGGAACTGATAACTGGAGCGTAGCGACAATGGTCGATGAAAAACTGAAGATCGAACTGGGCAAGCAGGGCATCCTCGCAACGACCATCCAGGAACTCTACAACTGGGGCCGGCGCAGTTCCATCTGGCCCATGAATTTCGGGCTGGCTTGCTGCGCCATCGAAATGATCGCCACCACCATGGCGCGCTACGACATGGCTCGCTTTGGTGCGGAGGTCTTCCGGCCTTCGCCGCGGCAGGCTGACCTGCTGATCATTTCCGGCACGGTGACCAAAAAGATGGCTCCCCAAGTGGTGCGGCTCTACAACCAGATGCCCGAACCCAGGTACGTGATTGCCATGGGTGCATGCGCCATCTCCGGAGGGCCGTTCAAGCAGGGCTACAACGTGCTGAAGGGGATTGACCGCTACATCCCGGTGGATATTCACATCCCCGGCTGCCCCCCGCGGCCTGAAGCGCTGCTCTCGGCGTTCATTGAATTGCAGAAGAAGATTGATGCCCAGCCCCTGACCGGGGAGGGCCGCCCGCGCTTTCTCGATGCAGAGGCGCAAGGCGAGTTTCCGGTTCCGGAACCGGGAGAGCACGATCTGGAACCTGCTTCGAACAAGGGCGTTTGGCCCGTGCCGGTGGTGATCCGCTAATGATGACTGTGGAAGAGATTAAGACGGCGATCGACGCGGCCATTCCGGACGCGGGTGTGGTGATTGTGCCCAACCCCAGCCCCAGCGGGCAGCATTCTCTCAGGCTCGATCCGCGCCATGCCATCAAGGTTGCCAAGTTCCTGCGCGGCGATGCGGAACTGGCGCTGGACTTTCTGTCCAACGCGACCGGGGTGGATTGGCCGGACAGGGAAGTCGCCGAAAAGGTGAAGGTAACGCGCCCTGTGACGAAAACGGTGGACGGCGTAGAGCAGACCGCAGAAGAGACCGTCGAGGAGACGCGCAAGCGTGTGGAGCCGGGCTGCCTGGAGGTGGTCTATCACCTGTTCTCGGTCGAGAAGAAGCACGGGCCGGTGGTGCTGCGCATGCGCACGGTGAACCGGACCGACCAGGTGGAATTGCCCTCGCTGACGCCCATCTGGCGCTCGGCGGAGTTCCAGGAGCGCGAGATCTTCGATCTGTTCGGGGTCGTGTTCACCGGGCATCCCGACCTGCGGCGGATTCTGATGTGGGAAGGGTTTAAAGACCATCCCATGCGGCGCGATTATGTAGACCCGGACGATTTCGACTACGAACCCACGGCGCATGACGCTGTGTTGGTCAGGGCGCAGGAGCATCGGGCGGCGGCGGCTGCCGAGGAAGGAACGGGCGCCGCACAATGATCAAGATTGTGAGCAAGCTGGGATTTGGCCGCAAGAAGAAACCGGAAGGCTGGAACCGTCCCCCGGTGATTGAATCGGGCGAAGAGGGCGAACTGTTGGAAGTGGCCATGGGGCCGCACCATCCCTCCACGCACGGCGTCTTTCGCATGGACTTGGCTTTAGATGGCGAGCGCGTGATCCGGTTGAAGCCGGAGTTTGGCTATCTGCACCGCAACCACGAGAAGCTGGGTGAAGGGCAGAGCTATCTGGCTTCCATGCCTTACACCGATCGGCTGGACTACATCTGTTCGCTGACCAACAATTGGGCCTATGCCCTGGCAGTGGAGAAGCTCGCTGGGCAGGAAGTGCCGGAGCGCGCCGAGTACCTGCGGGTGATTCTGGCCGAGATGACGCGGATACAGAATCATGCCGGGTCCATCGGTTTCCTGATGCAGGATATGGGCTGCAGCGGCACGCCGTTGATGTATGCCTTCCGCGAGCGGGAGAAGCTTCTGGACCTGTTCGAGAAGCTGACCGGCTCGCGCATGATGTGCAACTACATGCGCTTCGGCGGCTGCCGTGTGGATGCAACGCCCGAATGGCTGGACGAGGCGCGCAAAGTCGTAGCGGGTCTGCCGGAGTTTGTCGACGAGTTTGAAGCGCTGCTTCGCTCCAACGAGATTCTGATGGCGCGTACTCAAGGCGTGGGCATCCTGAAGCAGGATCTGGCGGTGAACGCCGGGATTACCGGACCGTTGCTCCGGGCCTCGGGCGTCAACTACGACATCCGCAAGGTGGACCACTACGGCATTTATGATCGCTTCGACTTCAAAGTGCCGCTGGGCGATCATGGCGACGTCTACGACCGCTTCATGGTTCGCATGCTGGAGATTCGCGAATCGCTTAAGATTCTGGAGCAAGCCCTCAAGGACATTCCCGCGGGACCGGTGATGGATTCCAAGGCGAAGATTCGCGGCTTCCGCCCCAAGCCGGGCGAGGCCTACGGGCGGATCGAATCGCCCAAGGGCGAGTTGGGCTTTTACCTGATCAGCGATGGCGGGCCGAATCCCTATCGCTACCGGGTGCGGCCGCCCAGCCTGATCAATTTGACGGTGCTTGAAGATATGGCGCTGGGTCAGAATGTGGCCGATGTGGTGTTGATCCTGGGCAGCGTGGATATTGTGCTGGGCGAAGTGGATCGATAGCGGACAGGTATCGGTGATTAGCTTTCAGTTCGTAACCGCTACCTTTTGCAGTTAACTGACAACTGACCACTGAAAACTGTTCACTGTTAACTGACAACTAATCACGGATGACTGATCGCTGTATGGAGGGGTACTTGCTGGGTGAAGGGATACTGAAGGGGCTTGCGGAGACGGCGAGGAATTTCTTCGGCAGCTATGTCTCCAAAGAGCGGCTGACGACGGTCGAGTATCCGGAGCAGCGCATTGCTCCGATTGAGGCGACGCGCGACTTTCCCTTCCTGGTCTACGACGGCGAGGACTGGCTGGCTGGTTTGCGCTGCACCTCTTGTCAGATCTGTGAGAAGGAGTGCCCGCCCAAGTGCATCTATATCGAGAAGTCCAAAGACAAGAAGCCGGATGCGCTGGGCCGGATGCAGTTCTACCCCGCCCGATTCGATATTGATATCTCGGTGTGCATGAGTTGCCAGATCTGTGTCGAAGTCTGCCCGTTTGAGTCCATCAAAATGGATACGGAGTATGAGTTGAGCACGACGGATCGTTTTGGCGGACTACTTCTGGACCGCGAACAGTTGGCCAAATCGAACAAGTACTACCATCAGATCCACCCCACCGAAGCAGCCAAGGTGGATGAGCATCTGGCCGCGGAGAAGGTCAAGGCCGATGCCAAGGCCAAGGTTGCCGCCGATGCTGCCGCCGCCAAGGCCGCTACCGCTGCTGCTGCCAAGAACGACGCGAAACCCGCTGGAGAAGGAGCCTAGCCCATGATCGAGAAAATGGACCAGATCTTCGTTCTCCTCTTGCATTGGCTGACCGGCTTTTTGCCCGCATGGCTGCAGGCCATCGCCGGCGTGGTGATCTGCGTGGCGGTCATCGTTTGCCTCTATCCGGCACTGTTTGCACTTGCCGTGCTGCTGGAACGCAAGGGCCTCGGCCGCATGCAAAATCGCTACGGCCCCAACCGCGTCGGCCCGTACGGCATCCTGCAGCCGATCGCCGACGGCGTCAAGTCGCTGACCAAGGAAGACATTGTTCCCTTGAGCGCTGATGCGGTGGTGCACTTTCTGGCTCCGGTGGTGCTGGTGGTGGCCGTGTTCATGGGCTTCGCCGTCGTGCCCATGGGGCGCAACATGGTCCTGGTCGACATGGACGCGGGCCTGCTGTTCTACTTCGCCATGAGCGCGACTACCGAGCTTTCTGTCTTCATGGCCGGCTGGTCCAGCCGCAACAAGTACTCGCTGCTGGGAGCCATGCGCGCGGTCGCTCAAATGATCAGCTACGAGGTGCCGCTGCTCATGTCGAGCGTGGCCGTGGTCATGATCACCGGCTCGCTTTCGCTCACCAAAATCGTCGATGCGCAGAACAGTTATACCGGCATCTTTCCGCATTGGTACATCTTCACGCCGTGGGGATTTGCAGGCTTTGTGATGTATGCGATTGCGACCACGGCAGAGACCAACCGGTCGCCCTTCGATCTGCCGGAAGGCGAATCGGAACTGGTGGCCGGCTACCATACCGAATACTCGGGATTCAAGTTCGCCTTGTTCTTCCTGGGAGAGTACGTGGCCATGTTCTCCATCTCAGGTTTGGGAACGACGCTGTTTTTGGGCGGATGGTCGGCGCCCTTCTCGTTCCTCACCTGGGTGCCGTCGTGGATTTGGTTCTTCTCCAAGATCATGCTCTCCATCTGTGTCTTCATCTGGGTGCGCGGAACCTTGCCCCGCCTGCGCCAGGACCAGTTGATGAACTTTGCCTGGAAGTTTGTGCTGCCGTTGACCCTGTTGAATCTGTTTGTCGCCGCGCTCTGGCGCTTCCTGGGTGAAGGCTGGGAGCGGTGGGTGTTCTGCTCCGCAATACTGGCGGTTGTCTACGTCGCCATGGGCCTTGTGGAGATGCGCCGCGATCACTTCGGCCCGAGGAAATATCGCTATGCGGAGTAACTCTTCCTGGTTCCTGAAGCGCGCGTTTGAATCGGGTTCGGATGCAGCGAGCCACAGCTTGAAAGAAAGGAGCACCGGACGATGACGGTTGTTTTTTACATCCTTGCGGCGATGACGGTGGCGGGCGGAATGGCTGCCATGCTGCTCAAGAACACCGTGCACTGCGCGCTGGCGGTGACGGTGGCCTTTGCCGGACTGGCGTTCCTGTTCTTGGATCTGGATGCGCAGTTTGCCGGCTTTGCGCAGATTCTGGTCTATGTCGGCGCCGTCGCTATCCTGGTGGTCTTCGCCATCCTTCTCACGCGAGGCTCGGAGACGCCCAAAGACGGAGTCGCGAGCAAGCACTGGCTGGCGGGACTGGTGATCGCCGCCGGAGTTTTTGCGGTGATGGGGTGGGCGATCCTTCAGAGTGCGGCGGTTCTGCCGCATGAGATGCCCGTGCCCGCGGTGACAGTTCTGGACATCGGCAATGCGCTGGTGACTCGCTACGTGCTGCCGCTGGAGATTGTGGCTCTGTTGCTGACCGCGGCCATGCTTGGCGCGGTGATTGTGGCCCTGCACGAGAAAGAGGCGGCCCAATGACGCCACTCGCAGGTTTCCTCCTGGTTGCGGCTCTGCTGTTCTCCATCGGACTGGCCGGCGCACTCACCCGGCGCAATGCGATCCTCGTTCTGATCGGCATTGAGTTGATGCTGAACGCGGCCAACCTCAATTTGATTGCCTTCTGGCGCTACGGACCCCATCCCGAAGCGCTGACCGGCATGATGTTTGCCATTTTTTCCATTGCCGTGGCCGCAGCCGAAGCGGCCGTAGGACTCGGCCTGGTGATTTCGATTTATCGCCACGCGCACACCACCGATTTGGACATGATGAACAGGATGAAGGGGTGAAGGGTTGATGCAAGAATCGATTTCGTTCACTCCGCAACTGATTACGTCTCCCCTCGCGGAGATGCTGTGGCTGATCCCCGCTTTGCCCATTGGGTCGGCGGGCATCGGCGCTTTGCTCAAGCAGTCCAAACGCAAAACTGCCGCTGCTCTGGCCATCGGCTCGATGAGTCTGTCGCTGCTGCTTGCTCTGGCTGCGTTTGCGCACGTGCTGGGCAGCTGGGCGGGCGGCGTCGCAGCGCGCGAGACGGTCAACTTCACTTGGATTCAGGTCGGCGCGACCAGCGTGGACCTGGGCTGGATCCTCGATCCGCTCTCCGCCGTGATGCTGGTCATGGTCACGCTCGTCGGCCTGCTGATCTTCATCTACTCCGTCGGCTACATGGAGCACGACGAGAACTTTACGCGCTTCTTCTGCTTCCTCTCGCTGTTTGCCGGCGGCATGTTGGCGGTGGTCATCGCCAACAGCCTGTTGCTGCTCTATATGGGTTGGGAACTGGTGGGACTGACGTCGTATTTGCTGATCGGCTTCTGGTACCAGCGGCCCGCGGCTGCGGCGGCAGCCAAAAAAGCCTTTCTTACCACGCGCATTGGCGATGTGTTCTTTCTGCTCGGCATGGTCTGGCTGTTCGCGCAGACCGGCACGCTGCTGTTCTATAACGGCGGCTCGGGATCGATGGAGCACACGGCTCTGTCCGCTTTGCTGGCCCAGCCTGCTACTTTCGGATTGTCTGCCGCGGGCGCAATCGGTCTGTTAATTTTTGCTGGAGCGGCGGGCAAGAGCGGTCAGTTTCCCTTGCATGTGTGGCTGCCCGACGCCATGGAAGGCCCCACCCCGGTTTCCGCCCTGATTCACGCGGCAACCATGGTGGCGGCGGGCGTTTACTTGGTCGCCCGGGTCTACCCGCTGATGCAGGCCGGAGCGCTCACCGGCGGAACCACAACGGCCCTGACAGTCGTCACTTGGGTTGGCGCATTTACCGCGGTGTTTGCCGCCCTGATCGCCGTCGCCCAGAACGACATCAAGCGCATTCTGGCCTACTCGACAATTTCGCAGCTCGGCTACATGATGGCCGGACTGGGCATGGGCGGCGTGGCCGTGGGCATGTTCCACCTCATCACCCACGCCTTCTTCAAGGCCCTGCTGTTCATGGGCGCAGGTTCGGTGATTCACGGCTCCCACGAAGAGCAGGACATTCGCAAGATGGGCGGCCTCAAATCCGCCATGCCGTGGACCTTCGGCACCTATGCCGTCGGCATGTTAGCCTTGTGCGGATTCCCGCTGTTCTTCTCCGGCTTCTGGAGCAAGGACGGCATCCTCGAAGCGGCGCAGCACTGGAGCGTGGCCCGTGCGCCGTTCTACATGCTGGTCTTCGGCGCGCTCCTGACCGCGTTTTATATGACACGTCAGGTCGCCTACGTCTTCTTCGGCGCATCGCGCGCAAGCAAGGCAGCGCACGAAAGCCCCCGGGTCATGACCCTTCCCCTGGCGATTTTGGCCTTCTTTGCCGTGGCCTTGGGCGCGCTCGGCACTCCCGCCTGGCCGTGGTTCAAGGCTTTTCTGGACGGGCATGCGGTGGGCTTCGGCTTGGAGGGTTTTGCCGAGCCGGGGTTGTTAGCGTTGATGGCAACTTCGACGGTTGTGGTCTTCCTCGGCCTCGGCCTGGGCTGGAAGCTGTACGGCGGCAAGTCTCCGCAGCCGGAGCAGCCGGACGTGCTGGAGAGTGCAGTGCCCGTGGTTTGGGGCTGGCTGCGCAACCGGCTCTGTGTGGATGAATTTTACGGAGTGACGGTGATTGCGTTTTATGGATGGTGGGCCAAGGTTTCCGATTGGCTGGACCGCCGGGTTTGGGGCGGAGCGGTAGCGGGCGTGGCTTGGGTCTTCCGCGGTTGGGCAGAGTTCAACCGCTTCTTTGACAATACCTGGGTCAACGGCGGCTTCGACAAGGGCTGCGAGGATCTGGCCACCGGCGGAGGACTTCTGTCGCGCGTGCAGAACGGGCGGGCGCAGACCTACCTCAGAATCCTTGCTTTGGCCGTGGTGGCGCTGGCCGCAATCCTGATTTGGAGCAGCCGGGCATGAGCGGATTTCCGATATTGACGCTGTTGACCGTGCTGCCCCTGATTGGGGCGGCGATTGCGCTCTTCTCGGGCAAGCATGCGCGGGCCGTGGCTCTGATTGCCACGCTGGCCAGCTTGGCCGTGGCGCTGTTGGTTTGGATCCAGTTGCCTGCGGATGGCTCGATTGGCCTCGTAGAGAGGGCTGCGTGGGCGCCTTCTCTGGGCATCGAATACCACCTGGGCGTGGATGGCCTGGGCGCGCTGATGTTGGTGCTCTCGGCCATTGTGACGCTCATGTCGGTAGACGCGGCGCATCGCGTGCATCACCAGCCGGGGCTCTACTTTGGCTTGGTGCTGCTGCTGGAGTCCGGTTTGTTCGGCTCCTTCACGGCGCTGAACTTCTTCCACTGGTTTCTGTTCTGGGAGCTGAGCCTGATTCCCGCCTTCTTCCTCATCAAGCTGTGGGGCGGACCGCGGCGCGGGCCGGCGGCAACCCAGTTCTTCGTCTACACCATGGCCGGCTCGGCGGCGCTTCTGGTGTGCTTTCTGGCTGTGTTTCTTTCTACCGGCAGCATGGACTTTGGCCACCTCACCCAGCTTGCCTCAACCGGTGCGCTGGAGCAGATGGTGACGGCTCATCTGGGTCCGGTGACCCTGTGGCTGGCGATTGGCGTGCTGGCCGGGTTTGCGGTCAAGGTGCCCATGGCGCCCTTCCACACCTGGCTGCCCGCTGCCTACGCTGAAGCTCCTTCGCCGGTGACCATGCTGCTGACCGGCGCCATGTCGAAGATGGGCGTCTACGGCCTTCTGCGGATTGCGATTCCGCTCTTCGGCCACCAGATCGCGCAGATTCGCACGCCACTGTTGGTGTTGGTGGCGATCACGGTGGTGATGGGAGCCTGGGCGGCGGCGGCGCAGAAGGATCTGAAGCGCATCTTTGCCTACTCCTCGGTCAATCACTTGGGCTATTGCCTGCTGGGCATCTTCGCCCTGGCCATTCCTGCCAGCGGCGCGGCGACACTCGCCAGCCAATCCGCGGCGCTGAATGGCGTGATCCTGCAAATGTTCAACCACGGCGTGACAGCCGCGGCGCTGTTCTGGTTTGTGGCCATGATGCAGGAGCGCTCCGGCGGCCTGCGCGGCATCGACGACTTCGGCGGCCTGCGCAAGCCGGCGCCCATCCTCTGCGGGCTGATGGGCATTGCGATGTTCTCGGCCTTGGGCCTGCCCGGGCTGAACGGCTTTGTGGGCGAGTTCCTCATCTTCCGCGGTGTCTTCCCGTTGTCCTGGGTCGCGGCCTCGGTTTCCGTCCTTGGCTTGCTGGTCACGGCGGTGGTCATTCTGACCGTGATGCAGAAGGTCTTTACCGGCCCCGTGCCGGAGCGTTGGGCAACATTCCCCGATCTTCACGGCGGCGAGCGCCTGGCGTTGGCCCCGGTCATCGGCCTCATGCTGCTTCTGGGCCTTGTGCCCCAACTGATTGTTGATACCGTCAACCCAACCGTCATGAACCTGCTGGCGCACTGGAGATTTTAAGAGATGTTGGCTTGGACGATTTATCTCTCGTTTGCCGGAGCGCTGGTGCAGGCGCTATTGCCCAAGGGCAAAAACGGTCTGGCGCGCTGGCTGGCGCTCTCCGTGGCCGTTGCCGGATTGGCTTTGGCCGTGGCTGGGTTTGTCGCTGGCATGGGCCAAGGGCGCATGGTGATTGTGGATTTGCCTTGGGTCCCCTCCATGGGGGTTCACTACCTGCTGGCTGCCGACGGCATCAGCCGCGTGCTGGTGCTGCTCACGGGCCTGGCCGCAGTCGCGGGTGTCCTGTTCAGTTGGAATATCGAACTCCGCACCAAGGAGTTTTTCGCTTTCTTCCTGGCGCTGATCGGCGGCGTCTACGGCGTCTTTCTCAGCTTCGACCTGTTTCTGCTCTTCGTCTTTTACGAAATCGCTATCGTCCCCAAGTACTTCCTGATCTCCATCTGGGGTTCCACGCGGCGCGAGTACGCGGCCATGAAGTTGGCTCTCTACTCCTTCGTGGGTTCGTCCATGGTGCTCATCGGTCTGCTGGCGGCCTACGCTACGGCGGGTAGCCACTCCACCAGTCTCATCGCCTTGGCCCATGCCGGGCTGCCGGTCAGCTTTCAGATGTGGTGCTTCCCGCTGGTCTTCACCGGCTTTGCGATTCTGGCCGGCATGTGGCCCTTCCACACCTGGGCGCCCACTGGCCACGTAGCCGCGCCCACCGGCGCTTCCATGTTGCTGGCTGGCGTCGTCATGAAGCTGGGCGCATACGGCTGCTTGCGGGTGGGCATCGCTCTGTTCCCGCGCGGCCTGGATCCATGGGGCTTCTCGTTCCTCGGCATCGGTTCCTGGCGCACTGTGTTCGCCGTTCTTGCCGTGATCGGTATTGTGTACGGCGCGCTGGTCGCGCTGGTGCAAACCGACTTCAAATTTGTCATCGGCTACTCCAGCGTCAGCCACATGGGTTTTGTGTTGTTGGGGCTGGTGACGCTGAACCAGATCGGCATGACCGGCGCGGTGATGCAGATGTTTTCGCACGGCATCCTGGCCGGCCTCTTGTTCGCCATTGTGGGCCGCATCGTGTACGAGCGTACCCACACGCGGCAGTTGGCGGAACTCGAAACCATGCATCTCTCCAAGCGGCTCCCGTTTGCCGCTTGGGCCTTTGTCATTGCCGGCATGGCTTCGATGGGGTTGCCCGGCTTCTCGGGGTTTGTGTCCGAATTGCAGATTGTGGTCGGTGCCTGGAAGGTGCAGCCCTGGTGGACCGCCGCCGTCGGCATCGGCATCGTAGTGAGCGTGGCTTACACGTGGCGCGCCTTGCAGAAGGCTTTCTTCAGTGATATCCGGCCCACTCCGGACGACCATCCGCGAACCGGCTGGCACGATCTTGCCCCCATCACCTGGCCCGAATACACCGGCGTGGCGCTGCTCACAGGAGTGAGTTTGTTCGTCGGTCTATACCCGAGGATTCTGCTCGATACGATTGAACCGGCCGTGAAGGCCCTGCTTGCGGGAGGGGTGCAATGAACTACACAGATCTCTTCCGTGCCATGCTGCCGGAGACAGCGCTGGAAATTGCAGCTTTGCTGGTCGTTGTCGTGGACTTGGGCTTCTTGCGCAAGGCGGCCTACAAAATTCGCGTAACTGTTGCGGCGCTCTTGGGCGTGGCTGGTTGCTGCGTTGCGCTATGGGCCATGCAGTTTCAGGGCGGAGTCTGGCTGCGGTTTGGCGACGCGGCCTTGCTGGGCACGGGAGGCATCGCCGCCGTAGCCCAGACCGGAATCCTGGTGCTGACGGCGCTCACCCTGCTCTTGCTCATCGATACGGATTTCACCCGCCATGTGGGCGAGTACGTGGCTGTGGTGCTGATGGCGTCTTGTGGCGGATTGATGATTGCCGCTGCGCAGGACCTGCTGGTGATTTTTGTGGGTCTGGAACTGCTCAGCCTGGGGCTCTACATCCTGACCGCCTTCGCCAAAAGATCGGGCAAGAGCGCCGAGGCGGCGCTGAAGTATTACTTGTTCGGCGGCATGTCGGCGGCGTTTCTGCTCTTCGGCTTCAGCTATATCTATGGACTCAGCGGCAGCACCAATCTGGCCCAGATTCAGCGCTCCATTGCTGCAACGGGGCCGAGCCCCTTGCTGTATGTGGCTTGGATCCTGGTGGTGGCCGGGCTTGGCTTCAAGGTGGCCGCGGTGCCGTTTCATTTGTGGGCCCCGGATACCTATGAGGGCGCACCCGCTCCTGCCGCGGCGTTCATCGCTTCGGTTTCCAAAGTAGCCAGCTTCGCCTTACTGGTCACTCTCAGCATGGGCTGGCTCATGCCGGGCGGCGGTGCAAAGGATGTTACCGAGAGCTATCTGCGCGGGGTCTACCAGACTTGGCCGCAGTTGGCCACCATTCTGCTGATTGTCGCGGCGGCTTCCATGATCGTCGGCAATCTGGCGGCACTTGTCCAGGGCAGCGTGCGCCGTCTGTTGGCCTACTCGGCCATCGCCCACGCGGGTTACATGCTGCTGGGTGTTGCCACCCACGCCGCTTACACCGGGCAGGGAAGCGCGCTCCAGTTCTTTGCCAGTTCCATCAATCCAGCCATCCGCAGCTCCAACGCCGTCCTCTACTACATCCTCACCTACGGCCTCGCCACCATTGGCGCTTTCGGCGTAGTCGCCGTGGTGGAGCGGGCCACGGGCAGCGACCGGCTCGACGCTTTCCTCGGTCTGCACAAGCGCAATCCGCTGCTGGCGGCGGTGCTGCTGGTTCTGTTCCTGTCGCTGGCCGGAATCCCTCCGCTGGTGGGCTTCTGGGCCAAGTTCAACCTGTTCTCCGCCGTCCTGGGAGTTTCAGCGGGGCCGGTTCCGTTCGGACTTGTCGCTTTGGCCGTAGCGCTCAGCGCGGTCTCGCTCTACTACTATCTGCAGGTGCTCAAGCGCGCTTATGTGATGCCAGTCGTGGATGAAACCCCGATCAAGGCCCACCCGGTCACCATGGCCGTGCTGCTGCTGATCGCCGCTGCGGTGGTGGTGCTGGGCTGCTTCCCGGCCCTGCTATCTGGCTGGATCAACTGCCTCGCTCCGCTGAGGTAGCGAGGGCAGAGCAAACGAATGCAAAGCAAAAGAGCATGGCGCGGGATACGCGCCATGCTCTTTCTGTTGAGTGTTCTGTGGTTCTGTTTGGTAAACAGAGAAGGCAGGAAGGGTTCTATTGAGCGGTATTCTGCTCGCCTGCGGAAGCTGCTGAGGCGTTGGCCTGTAATTCTGCCAGGATCCGTTCCACAGCCACTTTGGCGGCTTGTTCCGCTCCAGGGGAAAGGCTCATCGAGATCGGTTGCTGGGGATCGATGGTGATGGCATAAAGCACCACCTCCGGACCTCCGCCCTGAATGTAGAAGACGTCCAGCAGATCCTTGACGCCGATGTCGTGTGCGGTGAGCGTGGGTGGATAGTCGCGCGAAAAGCGCGGCGTGGTGCGGGTGACGGTCCCTTCCGGGTTGCCGTCAGCCGCCGCATCCACCAGCAGAATGCGATCGGCGCTCTGCAGCGGCCCCAGCAGCGCGAAGCCGCCGGTGCCGCCGTCCAGGCACTCCACGCCTTCCGGCAAGGGGTGCTGTTCTAGAGCCCGTACTACGTGAACGCCGATGCCTTCATCGCCCATGATGACGTTGCCCAAGCCCAGCACCAGAGTTTTTATATGGTTATTTGTCACGCTTCTCCCGCTCAAACTTCCAGCCGCCGATGATCGAGGATACCGTACCGCGACCCTCGATGTAATCGTGATAGAAGGCAAGATAAATGTGAACGATGATAAATGTGACAAAGAACCACAGGAACAAGTGGTGCCAGAAGCGCACCCCAAATTCACCGCCCATCAAGGGCACAATCCACACAAACATGCGCGGCAGCCAAGAGTTGCTCATGCTGGAATACAGCGCAAAGCCGGTGATGGTCTGGAAGACAAAGGCCAGGAAGGTACCGAAGTAGATCAGGCCGGCCAGCGCGTTGTGACCGGTCGAGATAGGTCCGTGCAGTTGAGTTTCCAGCACGTCGGCCTTGATGACGTCGACAATTTCCTGCCGCTGCGAGGGTTTCAGTGGGAAGAAGGCGTTCCATCTGGAGTATTTGTTGCCGACGAAGCCCCAGTAGAGCCGCGCCAGAAAGTTGAATACGTAGACGAACGCGCAAAGGAAGTGAACGAATCGCACTCCGCCGAACCAGTATTGCTGGTAGGCCTCGGCGGCGTAGAACACGCGGAGAGGGGCCCCGATCAGATAGCCGGTGACACAGAGCAGCACCAGGGCCACCGCGTTGATCCAATGGTAGACGCGCACCGGCAACTCCCACACATAGATGCGCCGGTATTCGACCGGATGTTGGGGAGTTGCCGAGATCACATTGCCTGCGCCAATATCAGGAGCACTCATGGGCATCACTCGAAGGAAACCTGGTGAAGGTGCCGGCCTTGCGGATCGTACAGATGCACGGCGCAGGCCAGGCACGGGTCAAAGGAATGGATGGTGCGCAAAATCTCGACTGGTTGCTCGATGTTCGCCACCGGAGTGCCGATCAGCGCCTGTTCAAAGGACGAACGCTGTCCCTTGGCATCGCGCGGAGAACCGTTCCAGGTGGTCGGCACCACAAGTTGATAGTTGGCGATGGCCCCGTCGTGAATCTTGATCCAGTGCGCCAGCGCGCCGCGGGGTGCTTCAACCAGGCCAACCCCTTCGGCATCCTTGGGCCAGCTCTTCGGTTCCCAACGCTCGCCATTGAAGGTTGAGGTTTCGCGTGTCTTGACCCGCTCCATCAACTGACCGTAGAAATCCTTGAGCCAGATCATGGCCAGCGCCGCGTCCAGGCCACGCGCCGCGGTACGGCCCAGGGTGGAGAACAGTGCCGTCACAGGCACGTTCAGCTTGCCAAGGGTGTCTTTCACCAGTTCCTGGACGTCGGTGTGGCCAGAGGCATAGGCCACGACCAGCCGCGCCAGCGGACCGACCTCCATCGCTTGATCTTTCCAGCGCGGAGTCTTGAGGAACGAGTACTTCTGGTAGCCCGCGAGGGTCTCGAAGGGCGGCTTGGGTCCGGAGTAGTGGAGCTTGGTTTCGCCAGCCCACGGATGCAATCCGGCTCCGTCTCCGCCATCGTAGGTGTACCAGGAGGAAGCGATATATTCCTTGATCTCCTGCGAATCGCGCGGGTTGACCGGATATACGTGGCTGAGGTCGCGATTAAGCACCACGCCCCGAGGATACTTGAACGCCTCCGGCTTGCCGTATCCCTGGGTGGGGTATTCGCCATAGCTGAGGTAGTTCGTCAAGCCGCCGCCCCAGTTCGCCCAGTCCTTGTAGAAAGAGGCCACGGCCAATAGATCGGGTATGTAGACCTGATTGACGAACTCATCCGCCTTGCTGATCAGCCTGGCCACCAGGTTGAGCCGCTCGGAGTTGATGGCGGCTACTTCGTCCAGGTCGATGGAGCAGGGAACGCCGCCCACCAGATAATTCGGATGAGGATTCTTGCCTCCGAACACCGTGTGGATCTTGACCACTTCCTTCTGCCATTCCAGGGCGTCCAGGTAGTGCGCCACGGCGATCAGGTTCACCTCTGGCGGCAGCTTGTAGGCCGGATGGCCCCAGTAGCCGTTGGCGAAAATGCCCAGCCCGCTGGCCGCAAAAGCCTTGATCTTGTTCTGCACTTCGGAAAAATAGGCGGGCGTGTTCTTGTCCCACTTGGAGAAGGTTCCCGCCATCTCAGCAGCCTTTTTCGGATCGGCCTTGAGGGCGTTGACAATGTCCACCCAGTCCAGGGCGTGGAGATGATAGAAGTGCACCACGTGGTCCTGAATGTAGAGCGTCGCCATCATGATGTTGCGGATCAGTTCCGCCGTGGGGGGAACTGCGATGCTGAGTGCATCTTCAACGGCGCGCACGCTGGCCAGGGCATGCACCGAGGTGCAAACGCCGCAGACGCGCTCGGTGATGGCCCAGGCATCGCGGGGATCGCGGCCCATGAGAATCTTCTCCAGGCCGCGCACCATGGTGCCTGCGCTGAAAGCGTCGGTGATGACGCCGTTTTCTACCACTGCCTCAATGCGCAGATGGCCTTCAATTCGAGTGACCGGATCGACGACAACGCGTGTCATGGGGATTTATGACTCCTTTTGATCTTCTGTGTGAACTTCCGCGATGACCTTATGCTTGCGCACGTTGGTGACCACGGCGTGGGCCGCAACTCCGGCCAGGGTGGCGACTCCAACCACCGTGCCCACCGTATCGGCCGTGCTCTCGATGCCGAAGCCGGGGAAGGAGGCGAGGTGCTGGTAGAAGGGGCCGTTATCCCAGAATCCTGCTTCGCTGCATCCGATGCAGCCATGGCCGGATTGGATGGGATAGCTGGTGCCTTCGTTCCACTTCACCACCGAGCAGGCGTTGTAAGTGACCGGGCCGCGGCAGCCCATTTTGTAGAGGCAATAGCCCTTGCGCGCATTCTCGTCGTCAAAGGACTCGACGAACAGACCGGCATCGTAGTTGGGCCGGCGGTAGCAGGTGTCGTGGACGCGGCGTCCGTAGAACTCCTTGGGACGGCCCTGGTTGTCCAGGGCCGGGATCTGCCCCAGCACCAGCAGGTGGGTCACAACAGACATCATCACATCCGCGATGGGCGGGCAGCCGGGTACGTTGATGACCGGTTTGTCCACCAGCTTGTAAATGGGCGTGGCTCCAGTGGGATTGGGCTTGGCTGCCTGAACGCAGCCGTTGGAAGCGCAACTGCCCCAAGCCACCACCGCAGCCGCATCCTTGGCGACGGTCTGCAGAATCGATTCCGCGGTTTTGCCGCCGATCATGCAGTAGACGCCATCGTCGCCCGTGGGCACAGCGCCTTCGACCAGGACAATGTACTTGCCCTTGTGGTCGCGAATGGTGTCATTGAGGCACTTCTCCGCCTGGAAACCGGAGGCAGCCATGAGGGTTTCGGTGTAGTTGAGCGACATCACATCGAGCAGCGCATCCAGCACAATCGGGTGCGACGCGCGGATGAACGACTCGCTGCAGCAGGTGCACTCCTGAAAGTGCATCCAAATAACGGCCGGTTTTTCTTTCTTTTCGAATGCCGAGACAACCTGAGCCGCGCCGGTTTGACCCAGCCCAGCCATGGTCGCGGCCGCAGCGCAGAACTGAAGAAAATCTCTGCGGCTATAGCCTTTCTGCTGCATTGAATTCCAAATGGAATGACCCATTGCCAACCTCTTTACTGTGCAGGTGCCGGTGAGACCCCTGGCGGCGGGAAAGACGGAGAAGTGCGTGCTGCAGGCCGCCCGAAATTCGTTCCGGATGATGAGAAAATACCCACCCGGCATCACGAGTGGATGTGCGCTGCATCACATGTATCAAGGACCGTTTTGGTCGGAAATTGAACATCGCGATCAAGATACGAGTCACATTCGCGGCTCAGGCGACCTCTCGGCAGCGCGCATCCTCGGAAACGCTGCGCAGCAAAAGGCAGAGTCGGAATTGCGGGAAAAGAGAGGTAGGCGGAAGAGTTCTGAATCGCTGGGATGGCGGAAAATGTCTCGGAGGGCGCTGCGCCGGATGATGCGGGTCGAGTGGCTTTGAATGGGCACGGCTTCAAAGCCTGCCCTGAGCCTGTCGAAGGGTGCCATAAAGACCGCAAAATCAGCCTGGATTTAGCCCTTGAGGGAATGCTTCTTCCTCTATACCATCAGGAAAAATGCCCTAATACTACAGTTGTAGATAGAAAAGTCCGGAGGGAGCAGGGGGTTTTAACCCCCTGAAACAGGCCAAAGAGCGCGGCCTTCAGGCCCGGATCAAGGCCGATTGGGGCAAGTACAACTAGTAGTACTAGTTGAGCGGTTTCAGATCGGCCAGCAGGGTTGGGATCAGTTCGGAAACTGTCGGGTGGATGTGCACCGCACGCTGGATCGTCATGTAGGGCGCGTCTGCGTACATCAGATCGAGCAGGCTGTGAATGGCCTCATCGCAACCCACACCCAGAAGTGAGGCTCCGAGGATCTTCTTGCTGCCGGCATCGACGAGAACCTTCATGAAGCCGAGGCTCTCGCCTTTTTCAAGCGCCCGGTTGACCCGCGTGAGGGGCCGCGTGGCCATTAGTGCGGCCTTGCCCGTGGCGCGAACCTCGTGCTCGGTGAGACCGATGCGCGCCAGCGGCGGATCCATGTAGAGGGCATAGCAGCGGATGCGATCGCTCACGCGGCGTGGATCGCTGTCGAGCAGGTTGGCGGCGACAATCTCGAAGTCGTTGTAGGCCGTGTGGGTAAAAGCTCCCTTGCCATTGCAGTCGCCGAGCGCATAGATGCCTTGGACGTTGGTCCGCAGTTGGTCGTCGACGACGATATAGCCGTTCTTGTCCAGGAGCACGCCGGCGCGATCAAGCCCGAGGTCCTGGGTGTTGGGCGTGCGGCCCACGGCAATCAGAACGTGCGAGCCGACTAGGGCGGAGTCGCCGCTGCTGTTCGTCACATCCACGCGGACGCCTTGCGGATGCGGGGCAAAATCAATGGAATCTGTTGCGAGGCGGACATCGATCCCTTCGCCTTGGAGGATGTCGAGCATGGCGGTCGACACATCCTCATCTTCTCTGGCGGCCAGTCGCGGACCCTTCTCGATGAGGGTAACCTCGCTGCCGAATCGGCGGTACATCTGGGCAAACTCGATGCCGATGTAGCTACCGCCGACAATGATGAGGTGCTTCGGCAGGGTGTTGAGGGCGAGCAGGCTGCTGTTGGTCAGGTACGGCACGCCGTGGAGACCGGGCGTGTCAGGGACCGTAGCGCGGCAGCCGACATTGACGAATATCTGTCTGGCTTCGAGCAGCTCATCGCCGACACGCACGCTCGTCGGGGACTCGAAACGGGCGGTACCCGTGAAAACGGTGCAGCGCTCGTTGCCGCGAAGCGAGGCTTCGACGCTGGCGCGCGACTTGGCGACGATGGCGTCGCGCCGGGCGTTGACTGCTCGCATGTCGACGGTCACGGCTCCATCAAACTGCACCCCGTATTCCCCGGCGCGGCGTGCGACATGTGCGGCGTAGGCACTCGCAATCATGGCCTTGGTGGGCGTGCAGCCTGTGTTGACGCAGGTTCCGCCGAAGAGCTTTCGCTCGCTGTACGCCACGGTCTGGCCGGCGGCGGTGAGGCGGCCGGCAAGCGGAGGACCGGCCTGGCCAGCCCCGATGATGATTGCGTCGAAGGTCTTCATAAGATATGCGCCACAATGAGGTAACTGCCGATTACGGCGACGGCGTCCTCAATCAGTGCGGCCGGCAGATCCTTGCCGAAGGCCTTTGCCAGCCTACCGCGCGCCGCTGCTCCGCCGAGTGTGCCGATAACCGCGCCAACCCCGCCGAAGAGCGTACCGAGGAGCCAGGAGCCGGTACCGAGGCCGATCGCCGCTCCGGCGAACGCTCCGGTGACGATACGCGCAATGAACCCGCCCGGATTCAAGCGGCTTGGCGTGTTGGGTCGCGTGTCGATGTAGAGTTCGAAGAGCTCAAGCACGCTGAAGATGTACGGCGTGGCAACGTAGCCGAGAAAGGCCAGCGGCGTGTTTCCAAGTGGAAGCAGACCGAGCCGCGCGGCCCAGCTTACAGCGGCCAACGGCATCCCTGCGCGAAGGCCCGCCACGATACCGATCAGGAGAGTGATAACCAGGAGGTGCATTGGAAACTCCTTCTGAGGCCTGAATCGTTAGGTTCGATCCTACAGACGCGTAACACAGTGAGTTTGCCCGGCGAGGTTTCGCTGCGATTTGCTCGTTCTGGAGCCCTTCTGGCGGCAAGCAGGACGATGCGGCTCCGCAACACGCATATCGAGGTCCCTTCCTTATAGGATGAACCTCTGGATATAACTGATTCGAATAATAGGACACTCCACTCGGTTTTTGACAGAGTGAATTGGTGCCACCTCCGTGCCCCATCCATTCGCCGGCTTTTTCCTCGAAAAGCTGGCGAATGGATGGGGCACGGAGGTTGAGTACAACAACATGCTGTGAAAGTTAGTAGCTGTAGACGCGGGCCTCCCATGCTGCGAGGTGGAGTGTGGTGGCGCCGACTTCGGTTGTGCTGGGGATGTTGGCCAGCAGGAGCTTGCCAGCCTTGATGCCTGCGGGCAGCGTGTACGCGACGGGCTTCTGGCCGTAGTTAAGCACCACCAGGAAGCGCTGCGCTGGCTTGCCGGGCTCGGTCAAGCTCCGAGTGTAGGCGAAGACCTGCAGATGAGTTGGGTCGAGATCCTGATAGTCGCCATAGACGAACGCCAGGTGCGCGTGGTGCAGCTCAATGGCGCGCTGGGTGAAGTGGTAGACGGATTCCGGATCGGCCAATTCCGCGGCGGCGTTGATGCTGGTGTAGTTGGGATTGACGGCGAGCCAGGGCTTGGCCGAGGCGGGCGCGAATCCGGCGTTGGGCGCGTCGCTCCACTGCATGGGGGTGCGGGCGTTGTCGCGTCCAAAGCGGCGTGTCTCCGCGACGAACTGTGCCTCCGGCATCTGCCCGGTCAACACGGTGGCCTTGTACAGGTTCTTCACTTCGATGTCGTCGAACTGGTCGAAGCGCGTGAAGGGATAGTTGGTCATGCCCAACTCGTCGCCCTGGTAGAGAAACGGCGTGCCGCGCAGGGTGAGCAACATGGTCTCCAGCAGCTTGGCCGAGCGGGTGCGGAACTCGGGCGTGGAGTCGTCGCCCCAGTTGGAGACCAGACGTGAATTGTCGTGGTTGGAGAGGAAGACCGTGTCCCAGTCGGCCTTGCCCAGTACGCGGGCGTGGTTGTCGTAGATGGCTTTCAACTCCGGCAGGGTCCAGGGCCGCGCGGAGTAGTTGGCGCCCCGATTCAAGCGCACAGCGTCGAAGTTGAAGATCATGTTCAACTCGTGGCGCTGGCTGTTGGTGATCTGTGTCTGCTCCGGCAGGGTGATACCGATGGCTTCGCCGACGGTCATCACGTCGTACTTCGACAGCACTTCGCGGTTCATCTGCTGCAGGTACTCGTCGCGGTGCGGCCCGTTGGCCCACAGGCGCGAAGGATCCCGCATCTGCTCCTCGGTGAGGTCGGGCAGACCGGGCTGCTTGGAGATGAGTGGGATCACGTCCATGCGGAAGCCGTCGACGCCCTTGTCAAGCCAGAAGCGCATGAGGGAGTAGACGTCTTCGCGGACCTTGGTATTGTCCCAGTTCAGGTCCGGCTGCTTGGCGGCAAACAGATGCAGATAGAACTGCTGCGTGGCTGCATCGTATTGCCACGCGGAGCCGGAGAAGTAGCTGGGGTAGTTATTGGGCGGCAACGGGTGAGCCGGATCGTCGGGATTGGGACGGCCGTCGCGCCAGAAATAGTAATCGCGATAGGGATTGTCTTTGGAGGATCGCGACTCGGCAAACCAGTGGTGCTCGTCGGAAGAGTGATTGACGACGAGATCGACGATCAGGCGCATGTGGCGCGCCTTGATCGCGGCCAGCATGCGGTCAAAGTCGTCCATGGTGCCGAACTCGCGCATGACCTTGCGGTAGTCGCGAATGTCGTAGCCGTTGTCGGCGTTGGGCGAGTCGTAGTGCGGCGAAAGCCAGATGACGTTGACGCCCAGCTTCTGCAGATAATCCAGATGCTGGGTAATGCCGTTCAGGTCGCCGATGCCGTCTCCATTGGAGTCCTGGAAACTGCGCGGGTAGATCTGGTAGACGACGGCTTCTTTCCACCAAATAGGTTGATAGCCATTGACGAGCGAAACGGCTGGGTGAGCAGCAGGTTGGGCGGTGGCAGCGGCCACGGTCTGTTGTGCTTGGGCAAAACTGACAGTGGCAAACAATGTGATTGCGGCAGCAAAAGACAGCAAGTGTTTCACGAAGAAATGATAGACCAAGGAGGGGACAGCGGGCTGTGGCAGGGATCAGGCGCGGGGGACTTCGAGCGCTGCGGTGAGGCTTGAGACCTTTTCGACTCCGTGGCTGCGGCACCAGGACTCCAGGCCTTGAGCCAGGCTCTCGGCGGCGCGCGGGTCGGCGTAGTTGGCGGTGCCCACCTGGATGGCGGTGGCGCCGGCGAGCAGAAATTCGACCGCATCTTCGGGGGTGACGATGCCGCCCATGCCGAGGATGGGAATCTGGACGGCGCAGGCGGTCTCATAGACCATGCGCAGGGCGATGGGCTTGATGGCCGGGCCGGAGAGGCCTCCGGTGACGTTGCTGAGGCGCGGACGGCGGGTTTCGGCGTCGATGGACATGCCCAGGAAGGTGTTGACCAGGCTGATGGCGTCGGCCCCGGCCTCGGCTGCGACCTTAGCCATGTGAGAGATGGAAGTAACGTTGGGCGAGAGTTTGACGATGAGCGGGCGGCGGGAGATGGATTTGGCCTGGCCGACCAGGTATTCCAGCGCGCCGACATCGGCTCCGAAGGCCATGCCGCCTGCGTGGACGTTGGGACAGGAAACGTTCAGCTCGTAGGCCGCAATGCCCTCGGCTTCGTTGAGGCGCTCAATGACCGCGAAGTACTCGGCCTCGGTGTAGCCGAAGACATTGACGATGACTTTGCAGAGAGGGTAACGGGCCAACGGGGGCAGCTTGCGCTGCAGGTAGTCGTCCACCCCGACGTTCTGCAGGCCGATGGCGTTGAGCATGCCCGCGGCGGTTTGCACGATGCGGGGAGCGGGATGGCCGGAGAGGGGCTCCAGCGAAATGCCCTTGGTGACGAAGCCGCCAATGCGCTCCAGCGAGACGATCTCTTCAAATTCGATGCCGTAGCCGAAGGTGCCGCTGGCGGCGATGACCGGGTTGGTTAGCTCAATGCCAGCCAACGTCACTTTCATATCGGGTTTCACGCTCGGCAGTCTTCCTTTGTCAGAGATCGGGTGTCGGTTTCTAGTTTACTTTGTGCGGCCTGACCGCCGGCGCGAAAACTCTACTGCGGGTCTGGATGAACAGGCTTGAGCGCCTCGGTGAGGACGCGGCCAACGGCGGCCGAAGGCTGATTGACGCCTGCGAGCGAGGCCAGCGTAGAGGCCAGATCCACCGGGGCCACGCGCTGGTGATATTCGCCGGGCAGGAACGGAGCGCCGTAAAAGGCCAGCGGCACATGGCGGTCATAGGACCAGGGGCTGAAGTGCGTGGTCCCTCCCCAATCGGAGGCGGCGCTCATCTGGTAGGCGTCCAGGAGCATCATCACGTACCAGTTGCCGTGCTCGGCGTAGCTGTGGGCCAGCAGGCGGCCCATCTCCGAGGCAGGCAATTGGCCGTGAGCGAGCTCGAGACGGGTGTAGACGCCGGCCACATGGGCGGCGGGCGAAAGGCGATGCTGCAAGGGGAGTGGGCCGTCTGGCTGCGGAGCCTGCGCGGCAACAGCGGGCGGCAGAAGCCCGGCGAGGGCTTCTTCGGCGGCGGCTTCGCTGATGCCGGCCTTCTCAAAGACGCGGCGGTCCAGCACGATGTAGGGCAGATCGGCGCCGGGCAGAAGGTATTGAACCTGCTTGCCGGGGGAGAAGCGCGCGTTCAGATCCGCATTCACCTTGGCGTAGAGGGTTTTGGAGTTGACGACGCCGGAGTGGATGCCGAGCTGTGCGGCCTCCGCGGGAATGGGGGCCACGCCGTGATCGGCGGTCAGCGCCAGCCAGACGTTCTTCAGGCCGACCGTCTGGTCGAGCCAGGAGTAGAAGCTGTCCAGATCGCGGTCGAGGCTGAGGATCATCTGCTCCTCGAAGTCCGAGTCCGGGCCGAACTGGTGGCCCTGAATATCGTTGGGCGAGAGGGAAACGACAAGAAGATCCGTGACGCCATTCTGGCCCAGTTTTTCGCCGGAGATGAGGGCGCGGGCAAAATCGAGTTCGTAGCGATTGGCGGCGGGCATGCGGCCCACCAGCTCGAAGAACTGCGTGGTTCCCTCCACCTTGGCCTCGCGGGCTGCCTCGTTCACGCGGCCGCTGGCGTTGAAGGCGTGAGCCCACTCGGGCAAATGCTCCATGTAGTAGGTGGAGGTGGTGAACTGGCCGCTGGCCGTGTCAATCCAGAAAGCTCCGTTGGCAGCCTGGCCGGTGGGCAGAATGGCGGCGCGGTCCTTGAGAGAGATGCCGAAGACACGGGCGCGGCCCTGGGTAGCCAGCCGCAACTCGTCGCCGAAGGTGGTGGCGCGCAAGTTGCGCGGCGAGGAACCGGAGAGGAACTTGGGCGCGTCGTCGGGGGCTCCGGGCTGGTTGGCGGGGATGGAGGACGCGGGGACATCGACCAACTGGTAGCGCTCGTCTTCGACCGAACTCACTTTGTGTTCGAAGGAGCGGGAGGCGTCCCACCAGTCGTTGGTCTCAATGCCGTGGCCGTCGGTGTAGGCGCCGGTTCCGATGGTGGCGTGCCCCGGCGCGGTCTTGGTATTGGCATAGTCGAAGTAGCAATCGGAGAAGTTGGCGCCCTGGTCCAGGAACAGCCGGAAGCCCCGTCCCTTGAACTCGGCGCGGTCGCGCTGCAGGTAGTCGCCGCGGAACTGGTCGATCACCACGATCACGATCAGCTTGGGTTTGCCGACGTAGGCCTGGGCCGGGGCCGCAAGCGGCAGAAGAAGCGCGAACAGAGCGACGGAGAAGAAGGCGAGCAGGGATTTGGGAAGAAGGGAACGCAAGGCCATGACTCGATGATAAATAACGAGCCGTTGCGTTTTGTTTCGATCCAGTGAATTGGCACCTGCGGTGCGGCCAGTGTCAGGGAAGCTCTGAATAGGCACTGCTTTGACATCAATAGCCCTGTTTTTGTCCAGCCGGGCACTTACTTTTGAAAGGGCTCGGCTTCAGCCGTGCCGCTGGAGTCCGCTTCATCAACGCGGGCTTTAGCCCTTGAGGGATGGTCTTCTTAAATGGGTACTTGTTCAGAGGTTCCTTAGCCACCTGCGGTTTTGAAAATCAAGGGGTCGCCTCCAGCACAGAACCTTCTGTCGGGAACCCCCGCAGGCTGCGTACATGCTGTACGCGGTGCTCCCGGCGGTCTTGATAGGAACCTCCCGTAGGGAGGGGAAGAAAATAGCCCGGGGTGAAGCGCAGCGCAACCCCGGGAAAGCATGCGCACATGCCGTGCCGCCCTGTGGGACGGCCTGAAGAGCTCTTTTAGGTCATAACGGATAACGGAGGGAGCAGCGGCCTTCAGGCCACTGAACTCAAGCCCGTAATCGAACGGCTTTAGCCACGGGCCTATCGCATAGGCCTATCTACTTTGTGAATGGGCGCATTGGGTTCTTGGCCGCAGTTTGGCTTGTTCCCTTCCGGGGTCCGAGAATTCAGATCTAGAGGGGTACCCAAAGCGCGTGGCCCAGTTCTCAACAAGTCAGAACTCAGCACAAATGGGGTGCCCCATGTCCCGCTTTTGGGACATGGGAAAGCAACAAACCCCACCCTTCGACTTCACAACAGACTTCGACCTTCAATGTACGCATGATCGACGGCAGCGCCTAGCGTTCAACTCCGCTTGCCGACAATTCCTCTCCCTTGGCGCACACTGGCAGAAGAGAAGAAAGGTACCCGGTGCAAAAGGGCCGTATTTTGCCCGCACCGTACGCCCAATCCCCCACCCCGCCCCTCTATTTTGCAACTCCTGTTATAAGCGTATATGGGTATATAAGTGCCAATAAATGAATATCTTATAAGCGAATTCCATCCGCTCGGCGACCGTCAAAAAAGGCCAATTCTTGTCTGTTTTTGAGCTGTTTTGAGTGCCGTTTGGTTAAAAACACCCCCTTTTTGCTTCGGCCGCAAAAGCAATCGGGCGGCCCGATGAAGGGACCGCCCGATGCGTTCGACGTGCTGGGTGACTAGACGGCGGCAGGCTCCGTGGCGGCGAGCTTGACCGGGGTGAGCCAGCCGAAGCGGTCGGGCTTGAGGCCGCTGGCGATGCCGAAGAACTCGTCGGCGATCTTCTTGGTGATTTCGCCAGGCTTTCCGTCGCCGACGGTGACGTGGTCCACCGAACGGATAGACGAGACTTCCGCGGCGGTTCCAGAGAAGAAAACCTCGTCGGCGATGTAAAGCAGTTCGCGGGGCAGTGCCTGTTCGGTGACGGGCAGGCCGAGATGGCGGGCGATGGTGAGCACGCTGTCGCGGGTGATGCCGGAAAGTGCGGAGTTGGCCAGAGGCGGCGTGTAGAGGACGCCGTTGCGGACCACGAACACGTTCTCGCCCGAGCCTTCGCTGATGAGGCCGTTGACGTCGAGGGCGATGCCTTCGGCGTAGCCATTGACTTCGGCTTCCATGTGGATGAGCTGGGAGTTCATGTAGTTGGCGCCGGCCTTGGCCAGGGAAGGCAGGGTGTTGGGGGCCATGCGGTTCCAACTGGAGACGCAAACGTCGGCGCCGCCACTGCCTTGGATGTACTTGCCCCACGGGAAGTTGGCGATGTAGACCTCGATGGGCGAGCCCTTGGGGCTGACGCCGATTTCGCCGTAACCGCGGAGGATGATGGGCCGGATATAGCAAGGCGAAACGCCGTTGGCCTCAATCACGTCAACTACGGCCGCGCACAATTCCTCAAGGCTATAAGGAACGTCCATGCGGTAGATCTTGGCGGAGTCGAGCAGGCGCTGCATGTGCTCGGGCAGGCGGAAGATGGCCGCTCCGGAGGGCTGGCTGTAGCAACGAATTCCTTCAAACACGCTGGAACCGTAATGCACCACGTGGCTCATGACGTGGATGGTGGCCTGTTCCCAGGGAATGAGTTTGCCATTGTGCCAGATGTTCGGTGTGGTTTGGATAGGCATGGGGGTCGAATTGCTCCTTGGCGCGTCCAGCGCGGGTACCCATCAGGTTAACGCTTTGCGGGGCAGTGTGTCACGGGCTACCCGCGGCGGGGCAACGCTCTGTTGTGAGTTCGGGCTCATTTGGATGGAGCAGGCTGAATCTGGTAGCCCAGGTAATCGATCTTGACGATGGTCTGGCCGAGGAGAAAGCTGCTGGTGACGGCCCGGGCATGGGTGGCCATGGGAAAGCCGTCGACATTGGCGTACTGGCGGGCGACCTGCGCGGGGCCGGTGAGCATGGAATGGCTTTTGGCGGCCATGCCCTGTAACTGGACGATGGTGAAGTCTCTGGCGTCGACCCAGAGGGTTCCGTTGAAGAGGAAGGGGCTGGGGCGGCGGGGCGTGAGAGAGAGAACCAGACAGTCGCGTCCATCGATGGTCTGCTTCTGATCGGACTTCAGAGCCATCTCATAGTTGGCGGAAGTGACCAGCGCCTGGCGGCGATTGTCGGGCAGGCTCATGAGTCGTTCGTGCTCGAGGATACGGCCGAGGACCTGGCTGCGCACGACCGAGGAGCCGCTTTCGGAGAGGGTGGTGTAGGTTTTGCCCTCGCCGTGCTTGTAGGCGGTCCGGACGGTCATTTCCGCGACGGGATGGGTCTCATCGCTGTTACGGTAGACGGCGTAATGCTCGGTGACCGTGTAGGAGGCAATGCCGTTGATTCGGGATTGCACTGCGGCATCGATTTGGTGGACGACCGATTCAAGGTTGAGTTGCTGGGCGGGAAGAGCGAGGGGAACGAAGGAAAAGAAGGAGAGGAGGGCGAAGGTACGTATCGATGGCTTTGGGTGGCGGTTATGGAGCATGGAATACCTCGGCTCCATGGTAATGCGTTACGAGGCAGACAAGGTTCGTGCCCGCTCACCCTAGGAGTCTGTCTGAGTAAGGCAGAGATTTTGGCGAAAAAGGGTTGAACAGTGGCATGGAAGCTGGCAGTCTTTAGGTATGTCGAAGGTCTACCGGCCGTATTTTCCCGAGCAGGATTTTCTTCT
>Ga0224530_1000264_pt1 | contig 37042 bp, 35 predicted proteins | sample CBST75metaG_FD_179873 | JGI IMG/M metagenome (GOLD analysis project Ga0224530, IMG submission 179873) | Peat soil microbial communities from Stordalen Mire, Sweden - C.B.S.T75 | ecosystem: Environmental > Terrestrial > Soil > Wetlands > Peat | place: Sweden: Norrbotten County, Stordalen Mire...
CCCATCAACCAACTGCCCCTCTGGCTGCCCGACCAGTGGAAGATAAACCATGCCACTCAACTCAACCCTCTACAGAATCCAGCACAGCAAACTGCATAGTGCATGCACTTCAGATAGCGCTCACGAACTATCTGCCCCAAGTGATAAGAAGCATGGCCGGTTCGGTTAAGGACAACCGCAAAGCGGTTCCGAGTGGGATCTATGGCAAAATCATCGTCGGAGGCTTCGTCGTGCCTTTGGAACCAGTCCTCGGATGTAAACCCTTCGAAAGCAGCGGTTAGCCTGGCATTGACCTCGGTCCATGCTTTCCTGAGATCGGAAGCCGATACCGGATCGCCAAGCGATCTATCCGGGTTCGCAATGTAGACCTCATCCAGTTCAGGATGCAGTCTTTCGCCGAGGTCGAGCAATGAGAACAAGCGATCATGGATGGCAGTCAAGTGACCGAGGATATAGAAAGATCGATTCTTGCCGGGAGCGATCTGCTCCTGGAGATCGTCATCAGTTAACTTCGCGAGTTTCTGATCAAGGCGCCCAATCACGAGCTTCCATGTGTTGATCGCGGTCATGGCGAGGGCTTCTTCGTTTTTCACTAGGACCTTCCTTTTCTGCATTCCAAGTATTCCGACATAATTTGAAATCTCAACAGCTGCACTTACGCAATGACGCCGAGCCCACACTTTCGAACTCAACAATGGCCATGGGCTCAACCCATCCTGCTTCGTGCGCCTCGACGGTCTGACTCATAGGCAGGCGAACCGATACCTGCAGCCCGCGACAAGATCGGGGCAGAGATGAAACATCTCTGGAGTCCAAACGGCGGACATGGGCCGAAGAGGGAGCAGGACGAAAGCCTCCGAAAAACCATGGCGAGTTCTCCTGGCACAAACGGGACTTCGAGGTATACAGCCCTAAGCTGCCTTGCGGTCCAGCTCCTTCTTAACCTCTTGCAGGACTTCTTGGGAGAAGGCAGGGTCGGATACGGCACGCGCAATCGCAAGTGCACCAACCATCGCCGACAGCTTCAGGAGCGCTTCTGCGCGATCGCCGCTCATCTCTTCTACGATTGCCTTCAGTTTAGCGGTGAACACTTCCTTCACTGCGGGTTCATGCCGTATTTCGCCGCTGAGCGCAGCGATCGGGCATCCGGTTGAGAGATTGTCCCGGTGCTCCGTACTCAGATAACGACCGACGTAGGCCGCACGCGACTTTGCGGTTCCAGATGCCCTCTGCAACCCAGCACGTGCTGTCTCCATCGCGTATTCAGTCGCTGCAGCCATTAGGGCGTCCTTCGACTCGAAGTGGCTATAGAAAGCACCATGCGTCAGCTCTGCAGCCTTCATCACCTCGGCAACCGTAACGTCCTGAAAACCACGCTCTCGAAACATCTGCGAAGCCTCCTGCAAGATTCGTTCATGTTTCTCCGCAGTCTCTTCGGCTGGATAGCGCATGCTGGGATACTCCTTAAAATGAATCGACCATTCCTTACATTCATCATACATGATAGTTGTCATGCTTCACCACAAGGAGGAGTCGCAAATGAAATTTGCCGGCAAGAAAGCACTCATTACTGGAGGAAATAGCGGGATAGGTCTGGCGACAGCGCAGGCATTCATCGAGGAAGGTGCCGAGGTAGCGATCACAGGTCGAGACCAGAAGACGCTCGATGAAGCAGTTGCCTTGCTCGGACCAAAGGCTCGCGCTTATCGCGCGGATGTCACGGATGCGTCCGCTCGCAAGCAGCTTTTTGAACAGTTGGCACAAGACTTCGGCAAACTGGACATAGTCTTCGCCAACGCCGGAATCTCAGGTAAGACGCCCACGGGCGCCACTGACGAATCTGTCTTTGAAAACATCATTCACATTAACTTGACCGGCGCGTTCCTTACAGCGAATTCTGCCGCTCCTCTTCTTAATGATGGTGGCTCGATTATCTTCAACGCTTCCGTCCACAACTATCTTGGCCAGCCTGGTATGGCCGCCTATGCGGCAAGCAAGGGTGGTATTCGTTCGATGGCCCGGTCCATCGCCGCCGATCTGGCGCCCCGCGGCATACGCGTGAATGTCGTCTCACCCGGCGCGACCAAAACACCGATTTGGAGCCGGGGCCAGCGAGCCGAAGCTTCGACGGAAGAAAGCGGACAGCTTGCTGCTTTCGTTTCCTCGATAATTCCGCTGGAGCGGTGGGGAGAGGCGCAGGAGATTGCAAAAGCCGTACTATTTCTGGCTTCAGACGATTCCTCTTACGTGAATGCCGTCGAGCTTCTCGTCGATGGCGGCCTGACCGGTGCGCCTATGGGCGCGCCCCGTACACGGGGATAACGTCCGATTCACGCTGGGGCTGGGCTCGATCACTCAGAGCCCAGCTTGGTTCCTCTTCACACGCAAGTGGAGACATCATGAAGGAGCGCACAATTCTCGTTACCGCGGCAAGTGGCAACGCAGGACGCAATGTTGTGGAGGCTCTACTCACTAAGGACTTCAATGTAGCAGCGACATCTCGGGACCCAGACAAACTAAGTCTCCTCTCGGCCTGTAGAGCGACGTGCATACGATGCAAGCGCCCCTGCGGACTTTGATCATCGAGTCGATGATGTTGTCCTGGTTGGGCCGCCACTTGACGATCGCGTTCACGAAAAGCTCACCCCGTTCATTGCAGGTGTTCTGCAGGGCTCATTTACGAATAACTTCGCCTCGAAAGAGACGTTCGGACTTGAACTCGTCAACGTCTATTACAAGGACATCGAGCGCATCATAGCAGAGCCGCATCTCAACGATGCACTGCCTCCGCTGCAGCGGCTGCGAAGACGAAATGCGATGAACTGGCGGCATTCATTCACGTCGCTTTTGAAGGGACGATCCTCATGGCCAAAGCAGAATGGAGTTTTTCCCCATTGGAAAGCTCCAAGAAAATACTGTTCTCGATATTCCTCTCGCACAAAACTTGGACCACAAATTTCAATCAGGAAGCGACATTCCAGCTCGAATCCTGGATCGGGTCGGCCCCCCCCGGGTCGACCGTTCCGGCAAGAACCGTCGTCAATGAGCCGCTGGTGTATTCTTGCTTCCGCCGAGACTGAAGTATTTCGTGGCGAAGACCAGCGGAGCAGCGATAAGTGTCACGATGCCGAGAGCGTGAAAACAGTCCATGAATGCGAGCAGATGGGCGTGAGCCTGCAACTGGCTGAAATAGTGAGCGTAGGCTGCGCTCTGAGCGTCGGCAGGAGAGGCGCCATGTGACTGCAAATAAGCTGCGGATTGCTGCACCTGTTGCTGGAGCATCGGCGATGAATCTGTGAGGTTGGCGCCGAGGATGGACTGGTGAAAGTTGCTTCGGCGCTCTACCCCCGTGGTGACAAATGCAATGCCGAAGCTGCCGCCCCAGTTCCGGAAGAAGTTGGTGAGTGATGAGGCCCTGTTGTTCTGGTTCGGCTTAAGTTGAGAATAAGTGATGACGGTAAGTGGAACGAAGAAAAAGGCGTAGCCCAGGCCTTGCAAAGCACGCGCCCAAGCGTAGTGGTTGTAGTCAGTATCGAGATTGAAGTGGCCATAATGAAGAAACGAGATGCCAACCACGAGGAGGGCTCCAAAGAGTAGAACGCGGGGATGAACGATGCGGCGCTGGACTAGTTGTGCACCGAACGGCGCGAGAAGCGTGATGACAAAGGCTCCGGGGCCGAGAACGAGCCCGGCGTCGATGGCGCGATAGCCGTAGAGTGACTGCAATAGCTGAGGAATCATGGCAGTTGAGGCAAAGAGTCCAAAGCCGAAGATGAAATAAAAGACGCACGCGATGGGAAAATTGCGCGTCTGAAGAAGACGGAAATCGATAACAGGGTCGCGGTGATTCAGCTCCCAGAAGACGGCGGTCACCAGGCAACCTGCGGCGACAACAAACAGACAGCTGATGGTAGGTGAACCGAACCAGTCGTCAATCTGACCACGGTCGAGAAAGACCTCGAGTGCAGCGGACCCGAGGCCGATAAGGGATATGCCAACACCATCGACCCTCAGTTTACCGTCGCTTGAGCGGACGGACTTGCGCTCATCCTGAAAGGCCGGCGGATCGTGGACAAAGCGGCTAGAGAGATAAATGGAAAGCAGGCCGATGGGGATATTGATGAGGAAGACCCAGCGCCAATTGTAGTTCTCAGTGATCCAGCCGCCGAGTACCGGGCCGATGGCCGGAGCAGTGACGATGGCTACCGTATAGAGGGCAAATGCAGAGGCGCGCTTCTCAGGTGGGAAAGTGTCAACTAGGATGGCCTGCTCGACCGGGGCCAGACCGCCGCCGCCGATTCCCTGCAAGATGCGGGCAAAGAGCATCACCTGAAGCGATGGGGCGATCCCGCACAGGAGCGACGCAACAGTAAATAGACTTACACAGGCAATGTAATAGTTCTTCCGGCCGAGGACCCGGGAGAGCCACGCCGACATCGGCAGAACAACAGCGTTAGCCACCAGGTAGGTGGTGAGAACCCAGGTGGCTTCGTCATAGGAGCGGCCCAATCCGCCGGCGATGTGCGGCAGAGATACGTTTGCAATCGAGGTGTCGAGTAACTCCATGAACGTGGCGATGGTGACGGTCAGCGCAACGGTCCAGGGATTGACGACAACGCTTTTCGTGGGGAAAGTGGCGGGAGTGTCGGGGAGGGGGGGCCCAGGAGCTGAGAGCAAGGGGGCGGCGGCAGCGGCCATTGGCGGAATTCCTTGAGGCGCAGAATAGAGACCGATCGGTCCCTTGTTTTTTTGATTCAAAACAAAAGAGACCGATTCGTCTTTTTTAGGCGTAAACTTCTGTCTTGGGGGAAACGATGCGCAAGGGAGAGTTGACGCGGGAGAGAATCATCGCCGAAGCGGCGCCCATCTTCAATCAGCGAGGTTTCGCGGGCAGTTCGATGCAGGATGTAATGGAGGCAACCGGTCTCGAAAAGGGCGGGCTTTACCGGCACTTTCGCAGCAAGGAGGAACTGGCGGTCGAGTCATTTAGGTATGCTCTGGCGCAGGCAGTAAAGCTGCGCACGGACAAATTGGATTGCTCCCACGGTGCCGTGGAGCATCTGCGATCCATTGTGAAACGATTCGTGGAGACGCCAGCGGCTGTCCCGGGCGGATGTCCGCTGATGAATACGGCAATTGATGCAGACGATGGGAATACGGTATTACGAGCAATGGCCAAGAAAGGGCTCTCGGACTGGAGGGCGCGTCTCTGCGGGGTGATAGAAGAGGGGATCAAAAGCGGCCAGATCGCCCCGGAGACACAACCCAGGAGAGTCTCAAACACAATCATTGCAATTCTGGAAGGGGCGTTGATGATGAGTCGGCTGGAAGGCACGAAGACCGCACTTCAGGATGCCCAGATAACGTTGGATTCGCTAATAGAGGGCATAAGGAACTCGGTAAATAAAGCAACTGAATATTGACATTCCTTCGGCCTGCCTTGAAGATCGGCGTTTGTCTGCCGGTCCCGATCTACAATCCCAGCGGTGTGGTTTTCCATCCCTTTCGCGATAAGGCTGCTGAAGCATGGGGGGACGCCAGACCTCCTACCAATGTTGGTAAGGAAACGTCGGCACCTTGATCTCACAGTGCGCAAGACCCTGTAAGCAACTGAACGGGGAGTTGGACCAACGGCCCGGGATTCCGTCGCGACGGATGGCTAGCCGGTTAGGATCGGTGTGCGAATGCGGCAGAAGGACCAGCGGAAGAATCGGCCTCATCCCCGAGGTCCATGGCTGCGATAAGACCGGTGTTTATAGTAAACACGTGGAGAACTTCGGCGTCCGCCAGAATCTCTCCTTGAAGGCTCTTGACGACTTGGTGCACCCTGACGCGGACCTTGGCTCCACCCTCCTCAGTGATTGCTAGCGGTTCGACACGGGGATCAAACTCGCCCCACTGTCGCGTCCAATAGGCGCGGACCTCTTCCTTCCCGACAACCTTGCCGCCCTCCGATGCCTTGGGCCAGCTCACATCTTGTGTCATCAGTGCTAGTGCGCCGTCGATGTCTCGCTTGTTGAAGGCTGCGTACGCCTGCTCAATGATTGTCTTAGCGTCTGCCATTTATCCTCCTGCAACGTTTGCTATGGAGTCGATTCCTATTGTCAGGCCAGCCCCAACGTCACTGGCCAGCTTCCACCAAAGGAACGGCGAAGCGCAAGTCAGCCTCGTCTTTTATCCGCCCACTTCAAAATCGCATCGAGAGCTGGACACAGGGACTGTCCCCACTCTGTGAGCTTGTACTCGACTTTCGGCGGGACCTGTGGGTAGGCAGTTCGCACGACAATTCCGTCCGACTCCATGCTCCGGAGTTGCTGCCCGAGCATCTTTTGCGTGATCGCAGGAATTGCTCTCTCCAGATCGGAGAAGCGCAATACCTTTCCACCAAACAGGTGAAACAGGATTACGAGTTTCCATCTTCCTTCGAGAAGCCGAAGTGCTGCTTCGACGTCGGCTGCAGCGGAAGTGGGCGTGTAGCGTTTTGCCATGATTTTCTTCCTAACGTACTTTTTAGTGCGTACTTCCTATTTGATCAGTATGATGCGACACTGCTGAATGTGCAAACGCACACAGAGGCAATTTCGATGACTATCGATAATATTCCCCAACCTGTTATGGCCTACCTGGCCGCCGAAGAGGCGAAGGACGCACAGGCGCTCGCGCACTGCTTTGCCGAAGATGGCACCGTTCATGATGAAGGTAAGGATTACCGCGGACGCGCGGCAATCGAGCGATGGAAAGACGCGGCGGACGCGCAGTACCACTTCGTTCTGGAGCCGATCGGTGCTCAGACCGAGGGCGAGAAGACAACCGTGCTGGCCCGGCTCACTGGGGACTTTCCCGGAAGCCCGATTGAACTGAACCACATCTTCACGATTTCAAACGACGAGATTCGCTCATGACGACGGATTATTGTTTCCCTGTTTTGAAGGACGAGTTCAAAGGCAAGCGGGTTTTGGTAACGGGCGGCACGAAGGGCATGGGGGAAGCGATGGTGCGTCGCTTTGCGCTGGGCGGAGCCACCGTTGCGACCACCGCGCGCTCGCCGTTGCATGCCGATCAGAAACCTGCACTGTTTGTGCAGGCGGATATTGGATCGAAGGACGGCGTGCGGGAGGTGGCCGGGCGCATTCTTCAGGAATGGGGAGGCGTAGATATTCTGGTGAGCAATGTAGGCGGCTCGGAAGCTCCAAACGGGGGATTCCAGGCACTTTCCGACGAGGACTGGCAGCGAGCTTTGGACGTGAACCTGCTTGCGGCGGTTCGATTGGATCGCGCGTTCGTTCCAGGAATGATCGAACGTCAGGCTGGCGTCGTCCTTCACATCTCCTCTATTCAGCATCGTCTGCCCCTTCATGACTCAACCCTTGCGTATGCTGCGGCAAAGGCGGCACTGCGTACCTATAGCAAAGGCCTCGCCAACGAAGTCGGCCCCAAAGGGATTAGGGTCAATACGGTTTCCCCGGGCTTTATCGAGACATCGGGCGCGCACGGGATGATTCTTCAGCTTGCACACAGCAACGGCAGCAGCGAGGACGAAGCCCGGCAGCAAATCATGAACATGATCGGTGGTATCCCGATGGGCCGTCCGGGGCGACCGGAAGAAGTCGCTGAGCTGGTGAGCTTTCTCGCCTCGGATCGTGCGGCGTCGATTCATGGCGCAGATTATGTAATCGATGGTGGAACCATGCCGACGGTATAGCGGCGTCAACTGCGTGAGACAGGCATCAGGAAAGGCCTATACGAATCAGTCACCATGTGAAACAACAAGCCATTGGCAAAAGCGGGCGATCCGCTCGTAATACTGCGGCTCGCTGGTTTCTTCGCTCGCCACTCCTTTAGCTAGATTTCACGCAAGAGATCTTAAGATGCGCTGTGGAGCTGCGCAGCGAGTTTCTTCATTGCTGCATTTTCGCGGATCACTTCGCCAGCATCTTGGCTGTGCAAAGCTATCTCTGCTGCGATGGAGCGACCGAGAATTCGCTGATCAATATTGCCAAAGCGTCTCGGCATGAGGCTTCCCAACCAAGCGGACCAGGCCGGGGTATGAGAGTTGCCGATAATGATGCCGGGACGAAAGATGGCGAGGCGGGCAAAACCGACATTACGCACGGTGTCTTCCTTCATGCCCATTACCCGCACATAGCGAATCCTGCTGCGAGCATTGCTTCCAACCGCAGAAAGTAAGCAAAACTGGGCGATTCCAGCGTTATAGCAACCATGCGCAAAGGCACCGACGACGCCGAGTTCAAGCCGTTTCAATTCTTCTTCGCTCCAGCGCCTCGATCCCGAACCGACACCCACACAGCTCACAGCGCTGGCAGGACCTTGGCTCAAAACTTCACGGGCAAGGGCCGCGGTGCGCTCGACAAAGTCAGCAGCACCGGTATCAAGAACCACGTTGCGAACCCGCACTCGTGGTGCAATCGGCTTTCTGGTGACCATCACCACCTCCCGGCATTCCGGAATTGCCAGCAGTTCCGCAACGGCTGCGCCGCCGACTTGCACGGTACCGCCAAGGATGATTGCAGCGAAGTTCTGCTTCATTAATAGGACCTCTTCCTCTATAAAGGATGCGACAGCCGGGTTCACCCCAGACAGAAGCATACTTGGTCTCGGCTCTGAATTGAGCCCGTGAGGTATAGCTTTCCTCCATCGGAAGCTGACGACCGCTTCCGGGGCGCGGTGTATAGATACACCCGTTAATCCTGATGTCGACTGCTGGGAAGCAATGTCTCAAGCTCATGAATCATTGTTCGATATTTCTCCGGCTGCTTGGCTTGGAGCAATGCAAGATTCATCAACTTCCAGCGAATGGCCGGAAGGTTGCTGATGTCGGGCGTCTCCAGGAGTGCCCAGTCGGGCTTCAGTTCATGAAATGAAAGCACAAACCGCATGGCGCGTTCGTCCAGATGCGAGCGTATTTCTGAAATGAGTTGTGCTCGCGCCGCAATCAGAACATCAAGGGAAGTTTCCTCGATCGTCATGCCAACGAATTCCTGCGCGAATGCCTGCTTTATATCCTTCAAGTGCGGTTGCAAAACTTCGTGTGCCGGCCGATTGTGACTGAGGATGTACACGAGGAAGGTCTGAAAGAGAGTATCGCTGACGCCTTCTTTTGCCAGCAGGTATTGAATATCAAACAAGTCCCGCGGATGCTGACGGTCAAGGGCCGCAACCATCTTTCCAGCGTACAGATCGGCGAACGATACCACTTGTATTTCAGCAAAGCCAAATCTCTCTTCTGTGCCTGGGGACACGGCCCTCAGTTCAACAGGATGGACGGTTCCTCGAAGGACCGGAGTGACCTCAATCTTGGTCTGGGCCGACCGGTAGCGAACAACGATCCTGGTTCCGTCAGAAGCTGCATTTTCTGTGACGACGCTGCCCGGCATCGCTTTGCGAATGCTTTGAGCGATACGTCCGAGCGCAGATCGTATTTCCTGGAGCGAAGCCTCTCGGTCCGCAATCGGTAGGTAAACCAGATCGATGTCTACTGAAAGGCGAGGAAGATCTAGTATAAAAAGATTGATTGCCGTGCCACCCTTCAAGGCAAAACAGGTCTCTGCTGCCACGTAGGGAAGCGCCCGCACCAAGAGCGCCGCTTGTGCTTCAAAAACTTTAGAGGGCATCGCGATCACCTTCTGCCGGGAACAACTCTGCTGGTAATGTGATCTGGTAGCGCGTATCGAAGCGGCCGGCGGGAACCAGTTGACGCTTTCCATGGCCAAGATCGATAGAAGATTGATCCAGATGTTTCAGCCATGCGTGGCCGTGCCGTTCTGCATACCAGAGGAAGAGACGCTTCACCTTCACGCTTCTGCATTCCTTCAAAAGTTTTCCCAGCAACTGGGGACGAAGGCTGGTCATGCCTTCCATGACGACATCGACCTGATGAAAGCTTTCGTGCTGAGGAAGTTCATCCATCATTTCAAGGATTGCTCGCTCGGGAACAGACATGGTCAATGACCAATCCCAGGGGCTTTTAGCTTCAGCGTCCCTCGTTTCGGCGGACGTCTCTCCTGAACGCAGATCGAAGCGCCGCATCTCTATTCCTGTGCCCGTGCTTGCGAAAAGACGGTCAGAACGGAGTTCGAAATGTGCCTTCAATGGAAGTTTGGCCAGCCAGGATGGTGCCGCCTGCCCATACAGGTACACCGTTGGGGACTCGCCGGTTTCAAGGTAGTGGGCATACCCCGAGAGTTCCACTGCTGTTCGACCACCCACATGCAGCGACTTGTGCATGATCTGCTGAAGTGAGAGGACTACAACATCCCAGCGAAGCAGGCCATTGGCAACTTGTCCTGGCCGCCGATAGACTCTGGGGCCTATGCGTTCGAGCCAACCGCCATCCACGTAGTCTCGTATCGACGAACGCGAAAGCCCCTGTGCTTGTAGCCATGCACTGTCCGCCAGGAATCTCTCAGGCAAAGCAAGGAGCAGCCGGTTTATCCGAGAATGCCTTTGTGCGTCCATGACGCACATAATCACCTATTATGAAACCAAAGTCAAGTTCGATAATTCAAATGAATGTGCGTCTTGAACGCACTTATCTGCTATTTTCCAAACTCTTGCCGGAACCGATCTTCCCTCATGGTTTCCTTAAGGCACTAAATTCAACCGTTGAAGAAGAGCAACCGTTCAAAGCACACCGAGTCAGCAAAAGCCCAAATGTTGGCGCACCGACGCCGCACTCCCGGTCACTTCCGCAAGAAAAAGTACGTCAATTTTCTTGCAAATACTGCGACGCGCGCGCGTTGAACAATTCACGGCACATGGGCCAGCAGCGATAGTAGTTGCAAGTTTACGCACGCTAATGCAGCCAATGTTATCGTGCACTTCTAGCGTTGCCTTGGCGAGCAGCACGTTGCGATCATTGGAGAAGTAAAGCTCCATCGTCAAATGCCCTCGTCATTTCCTGACATGCTTCCTAACCTGAAATCTGATGAAGCACTGAAGAATAAATTGGGCTGATCCACACAATCAGCCCATTGGCCCGCTGGGCAAATTTGGCAGCATTTTGGCAGCAAATAGTGCCAATTGTGCCGTTTTTGCCGGTTATGCTGGCTCGTAAGTGTTGTACCGTCTATAACTTGCGATCCAATGCTCACCATGGCATGGAAGATGTCGTCGGTTCGATCCCGGCCAGGTCTAGCGGCAATACAAAGCGAAAACAAAGCTCGAAGGATCAAAGGCAGCACACTAGACGGCCGATTTATTCCAGGCTTTCCTGACACTCTGTTCCAGCTGCTCCTGGCGCGCCTTGACCCAAGGCAAATAGTGCTTTTCGGTGATCTTCACGCTCTTATGCCCCAACAGGATTGACACCTGTTCGAGAGGAACACCTGCAAGCAGCATTTCAACGGCAAAGGTATCGCGGAACATATGCGGATAGCAGCGCTTCAGGCTGCCATCTGCCTTCTTGAGCTTGGCCAGAGCGAAGAGAGCCTGGTAACGTTTCTGCCAGTTGCTCACCAGCGACTTCACACTTCCCTGGCCGCTCCAGAAGAAATAGCGCGGGCTGGAATTGTAGCTTGACGGAACATTGCGCAGCACATCGGCCACCTCAGGCGGAAGCGGGACATAGACCGCCGTTCCCGTCTTCTGCTGGTAGAGCAGAACACTGTCGCCCACCAGACGGGTCCTCTCCAGGGTCACGGCATCGCCGATACGCAAGCCGCTCCAGCGCATGAGCAGGGTCAGCGTCCGCAGGCGCTCCGCCTGATGCTTCGAGTCGATCCATGCCTTGGGCTTGTACTTGTCCAAGGCCGCGAGAATCGCCTGAAACTCCGCTTCCGGGAAGTAATCGGTCGGCGTGCCGCGGACAAGGATGCGGCTCAGCTTCTTGACCGGGTTCTCGGCCAGCCACCCGCTACGGATGCCGAAGAGGAAGAAACCGCTCAGCCGCTGCTGCTTGACCTTACGGGCCAGCCCGCCATCCTGCCAAGTGGACCGGAAGACGCCCAGTTCCGCGACGGTCAGTTCCTTCAGGTAGCGCAGGCCCCGCTCTTTCGTCCAAGCCTCCAACTGTCGGCGCAGGGTCTTGAGCTTGGAGAGTGTTCCCGGAGCCAGGTTGCGCATCTCGGCATCGGCGATAAAATCGGTTAACGCCTGCGCGATGGTCAAGGGCGCGGCGGGAAGAGCTGCGCCGTCGTCCAGGGATTTACGCAGCTGCTCGGCCTTTTCCCAACTGCGCGTATGGGCTGTTTTGCGGATGGTCTTGCCGTCCGCGACGCCGCGAATCCATTTGGGGCAGCGGCAGCGTTTCCAGAAGCGGTCGTCGCGTTTGGAGCAGTCTGCGGTGTGGCGGGTATAGACGAAGAGGGCCAAGGGGGACACTCCTGATCTCGAATTGCTGAGATTGTACCGTGAAACGGCGGTACAAAAGGAGTACAATTCGTCCAATGCCGTATAAATATATGATACTAAGGTAGAAATTCTGGTTGCGGGGGCTTGCAACGCTCCGAATTTGCTGTCGATTCCCTTTAGCCGTTCACTGGCGGCATAGCTTAGAATGGCCGAGTCGAACCTCTGCCGTGATAATAAGTAGGTGATTGAAAACAAATGGCTTGATAGACGTTGATGACTCAGCTCAATACCCTCACGATTTCATGACATCTGAGTACGTAGGGAATTCCATGCAACGGAACTTTACCGTAGCGCTTTTAGACCGGAGAAGGAACTTGCCGGCGCCCCTCACTCCGAGGGACGGCATTTTGCCACGAGCGAAGGGTCCGGAAAGCCTGCCGGACCCTCCCCGTTGTGCTCACGATAAGGGGCTTACTTCTTTCCTAACTCCCGTTGGAGAAGGTCGAACTCATCCTTGGTGAGGAATGGACGGCCCTTGGTGATGGAACGCGCCTTCCGTGCCCACGGTGTGTTCGAGGCCTGGATCGGTGACGTTGCGCCGCGCTTTGCGAAGAATCCCGATGCACCGACGTACGAGAAGTTGTTAAGAGTGTCGTAAGCTTCGCCAGACGAGATCAGCTTCCAACCGGGGGGTGTGCCGGATCCGGCGGAAAGAGTGGCTACTGTCGAGACCGGGCTGGCCGTGGCATCGTAAATCACGATTTGGTTGCCGCGGGCTTCCCAAATGCGCGCGTTGTCCGGTGTGTACTGACCGGCCCAGCAGTAGCCTGGAGCGGAACTGATGGTGTCGATGGTGGTAAAGCTGGAGAAGGCGCTGGTGGTGCTTTGCAGGAGCCCGTCCAGACCAGTGAAAGTGCTGTTATAGAGCCCCGAGAGAACATAGAATTTGCCTGCCCCATCCGTACTGATGTCGAGGTAATCGGTGTGGGTGGTCGATCCACTCAGAAGGGTGGTAATCGCTGCGGTGCTTAGGTTTCCAGTGGCGATGTCGATTTTCTGGATTGCGGAACTGGAATTGTAGGTGCTGCTCTGGCCTCCGCCGATGGCCGCTGTATAAAGATGCTGGCTGCCGTCAAACGCCACACTAAGCGTGTTGGGAGCAAGATTGCTGTTGTAATCGTTGGGACCGAAAGTAATCGAGCCGCCGTGGCCGGGGGAGACTGTGAACTTTACCAGCAGACTGCTGGCGAACGTGGGAGGATAGGTGGCGGTGTTATAGAAGATGAAAAGTCCATAGAGATCGCCGTTGGCCGTGAAGAGTGCCTGTCCGTACTGGGTATAGCCGGAGGGGATGTGGGAGCTAAGGGTGAAAGAGGTGCCGGTCGTGTTATAGCTGGAATCCAGTTCCACGACCGACGCGCTGTCGAAGTCGAGTGCATAGAAATACGAGCCAAATGGCACGACGGCATATAGGTTGTTCACGCCGGACCAGCTTGTGCTCGTAATCGAGGAGCGAGTGGATGGATCATAGATAGTCACGGAGCTGCTCGGATCGTCGGTAACAGCGAGACGGAGATCGCTCCCGTCAATAAAGCCCTGCGCGGTGGGATCGCCATTCAATCCGAGGGTCTGCAGATTGGGTGACGCGGCGACGGGGCTGGAGGGGGGAGGGCTGGCAGGACCGCCGGTGTCGCTGACGGTTCCAACCATGCCAGTAGAGAAAGTTGCGCTGTCATAGAGGCTGTAGCCTACGTACGTATTTGCCATTTTGATTCTCCTTTTGCGCATCAGCTGTGTTGTAGAAAGATTCCATACAGTGAAGGAAGCCCGAACATCACTGTGTTAGCTGGCCTGGGGAAACAGGTAGTTCAAATGACATCTGTTAATGCACCTCCATCGCCGTAGTTAGTTTCTGCGGGGATGCCAACTCTTGAGGTCCCACGACATAAGCACGTAGACTGTGCGTCCCTGCATCGGGAACCAGAGGTTTTGCTTAATTGGGACGATGGCAGTGGACGTGACCACATCGTTGGAGGGGCAGACACTCGGCGGCGGATCGGTGGGATACTTCACGCCCGTGGTGGAGCATGTGTACCAGACGACGTGGAGTCCGTCCGAGTACTGGTTGCCAGGTATGTATCCCCCGTAAGCTTGGTTCGGTCCCCGGTTCAATAGGTCCGTCACTCCACTGGAGAAAGTGCCGCCATGCGGCAACTTCAGATGAATGCCCAGATCGAGCGTGGTGAGAGGACGCTCATATTGCTCTCTCCCGTCGTAGCGCTCCACTATCTGTCCATTCGCGAGACTGATCTCGGTACTTGATATGTTCATGGGGTTCTGGCCGACGTACTTCGCTTCAAAGAAAGTGGTGAGAGCGCCGCCGCGGAGGAAGTGCAGGTCCAGCCGGGCGTCGCCAGTTCCATAGGGCGAATTAAGGGTGGGAATATGCAAGCCGGGAGCTGGGAAGATCGCACTGCCGAAGTCGTGCGCAAAGAATCCCTTATCCGTGTACCAACCGTCCTGTATCGTCGCGGCGGTCTGCAGACTGGCGAAGCTCCCGTAGTGAAGACTACCCTCGAATTCGATGCCGCGATTGATGGTATCTCCCGTATTTTCGTAATAGGAGTAAAGCGGCGTCTGTTCGAGCGTGATGTTGTTATCGGTCTGGCGCCGGAAGAAGGTGAGCCGTGCGTGGCCGCTCAGCTTCGTCGTTAAGGTTCCATCCCAGCCGACGCCGAGGTCGGCGGTTCGGCCCAGCTCTGCCGTCAGCGGTATAGAGCTACCATCGCTGTTGAGCCGGGGAATGATGTTGATGGAATCACCGTAGATCTCGTAGAGATTGGGGTAACGGACGTACCGGCCGTAGGTTGAGTAGGCCTGCCAGCCGTGGCCGAAGCGCTCCTTTACGGCAACGCTCCCCGTAGGTTTCCAGCCCTGGTCTCCGGTGGTCGAGGAGAAGGGTGTGACGATGTTGCCCATGACGGGACCGGTCAACCGTTGCATCCGCCCCACCGGTGTGATCTCCAGGTTATGCAGGAAGCGCAGGGTAATGGTGTCCTGCAACTGGAAGCTGACCGTGTGGCGGCGTAAGGAAGGAGGAACGCCGACGCCGGTGTAAGCGTTAGAGTTCGTAGTGGCTATCATCGTGTGCAGCGTCTCCTGGTTCCATTCGCCATGGAACTCAAAACGCTGGGCAACGAGAGCGCGCTCAGCCAGGTCGTAGCTGAGATCAGCCTCCGTTCCGTAGCGCCGGGTGTGGTACCAGGTATGGCTTCCGCCAAATCGGAGCTGCGGGGGATACAGCCAGTAGAATTGCTTGTCCTGGTCCATGATGTTCCCGATCAGGCTGGTGGTCAGTTTGCCGTATTGCTCATTCCAGCCCAGTACGCCCTCGGTCTGGTGCAATACCTGGTAACGGGGAAGGGTGTACTGGGGCATCCCAGAAGGGTCGTCCGCCTGCGGAGACTGGTTGGTGGGGTAGGGCATCTTGCGATTCATATAAAGGTAGGACCACTTGGCGGAGAACCTGTCGGTCTGCCACTTGGTGAGCAGGTTTTCTTTGCTGAAGCTGTTGTTGAATCGCGTCTTGTTGATCAACCCGCCGCACCCGTTCGGGGCTAACAAAGAAACCTGGCAAATTGGAACAGCGCCCCAATAGCTGTTGGCGGGGAGAATGAGCGTTTGAGCCTGCTGATCGACGAAGTCTGTGTAAGCGAAGTCTCCCAGGCTTTTCTCCAGGTCGCCGCCGAAGAGGAATTTGCCGCGAAGCACCGGCCCGTTCAAAGCGAAACTGAACTGCCTACCGCCCAGGGTCCGGGCGCCCGATGAACCGGTGAGGCTGAAGGATGTAGGCTTCTTGGTGACGATGTTGATTGCGCCGCCGACGGGCGCGCCGGAGAAACGCGCCGGCACGTCACCGCGGTAGACCTCAACCCGCTCCACGTTGGATATGGGAAGGGTGGAGAGGTCCGCTGCCACCTCGCTGGCTAGGTTGAAGGGTACGCCGTCAACATAAATATTCACCTGCGTGGGGGCGCCGCCGCGGATGCTGGCCGTGGTGTACTGCCCTGAGCCAGAGACGCGCCGCACGTAGACGCCGGGAATCTCGTCGAGCAGATCCGGCAGGGACTTGAACTCACCCCTGGTGTCGTCCGGGTAGACCACACTCACTGCGCTGGGGGAGAGGGTCTCAAGCACCTCTTCCCGGCTCGCCCGGACGTCTACGCTGGTGGATACCGCGCTCACTCCAAGGGTGAGATCCACTGCGGGCGTGCTGGAAAAAAGGATGAGGACCGGCTGCGATAGCGTGGCGAACCCTTCGCGTTGCACCTGGATCGTGTACTGGCCGGCCGGAACTCCAGTGACGCTGAATGCGCCGGTTGCGTCCGTCAGCGTTCTGCGTGTGGCGTGGGTTGCGTCATTTTTGAGAGTAACCGACGCTCCGGAGATCAGTGCGCCGCTGGGGTCTTTGACCGTTCCCCGGAGGTTAACCAGATCCTGCGCATGGGTGATCCCTGCCGCGAGAAGATGAAACAGCACTGCACTCCATAACAATCTGCTAAACTTTGCCATCGGTCTTGCCTCACTTACCGTTTGCTGAATGAAGAAACCCATACTGATCCAGCCCACGACAAAGGGGGCTTGATTGCTCTCGCTTTGCCGAGCCGCATGCCGGACGGGGCTTACTGCACCGTTAGTGTGATTTGGGTTGCATTCACGACGTTATTCGTGGATGTGGTAGTGAACTGATACCTCGGTCCCGTTGCACAGCCGCCTAACGACAAGGCGGAGACCAGCAGGATAAGCGCGGCGGAAAGCGTCAGCCAGATTCTCTTCGCCGCCCACCTCTTCCGCAGCGACAGAAGCGGCAGTAGAAAGATGGGCAAGAGCATCCCAGCGGGGTTGGTCGTCGGTACCGTTCCGAAGCAGACGACCAATATCGTGTAGGTTCCCTTGGGAGTTGCAACGGGGAGCGTAAGGGTAGCCGTGCCGGAGTTCGTTACATTCGGGTCCGGAGTCCACGTGCCTGTGGTGCCGGCGGGCAGGTTCACGAATTCTGCTCCGTACGACAGACTCGTTCCGTTACCGACGGAGACGCTAAAGTTGACGCTGGAGCCGGCGGTTACCGTAGCCGTAGCTGGGGTGATCGTGATGGGCATAGAAGCGTGATTGGCGCTGATTGCCGTGATCGCCACCCCGTTGGAGGCGCTGAGCGCTCCCGGCGTCTCTACGGTGATGCTGACTCCACCCGTCTTGAACGGGTCGATGTTTGTGAGGCTCGCGGGCACCTGTGCCGTAAGCTGCGTGGAGCTCACGTACTGTGTGCTGAGCGGAATCGGCCCCGCGTAGACAACCGAGGTGGATACGAAGTTCGAGCCGTTAACTGTGGCCGTAAATGCACTGTTGGGGGTAAAGGTGATTGGCGAGACATCGTTGATCCCCGGTGTGGGCTGGATGACGGTGTAGACGGCTTTGGCGGTGTCGCTGGTGGTGTATCCGCCCTCCACGGCGAAGGCCTGGATGGTTGCCGAGAAGCTGATGCTGATGGGACCGTTGTAGACAGACGAACTGGTAGTCGGCGTCGTGCCGTCTGTCGTGTAGTAGATGGTCGCGCCCGGCGTCGTGTCCGTGATGCTGATGGACAGTGGGTCAGGGTAGCTGCCCGACACAGGGCTGATGACCGGCGTGGCGACTACGGGGTGGGTATACGTTGCGGTGGCAACAGCGCTGGTGGTGTATTCGTCCGCAACAGCGATGGCCTTGACCGTCGCCGGCGGATCCACTGTGATAGGCCCGGCATACACGGGCGAGCTGGTGGTCGGCGTCGATCCATCGGTGGTGTAGTAGATGGTCGCTTTCGGAGTGGTGTCCGCGATGGTCACGCTTTGCGCGGTGGAGTAACTCCCCGACCCGGGCACGATGACCGGCGTGGCAGCAGGGGGTCGGTTGAAGGCGTAGGTCGCGCTGGCCGCCGGACTGTAGGAGTAGCCGGAAGCCGCGGCGATGGCCTGGATGGTTTCAGGTGTGTTGACCGCGATGGGGCCGGTGTAGACCGTCGAATGGATGGTCGGCGTGGTGCCGTCCGTGGTGTAGTAGATCACCGCTTCCGGAGTCGAGTCCGAGATGGTGACAGTCTGGTCGAATTGGTAGGTGGCGCCAGTTGGATTGAAGACGGGCTGGTCGGCTGTCGCTGAAAACTGGTATTTCCAAAGGTCGGTGTACGTTCTTCCAGTAGTAGGTGCCGTAGGAGTGCTGTTTCCACCAAACATCCATAGATTGCCGCTGTTGTCTACCCAGGTAGCTACATCCCCTCTGGCCCCGGGATCGTTAGTGGCGTTGGCGACGCCCTGCGTGTCGTAGACTGGACTGCTGTTCGCCGCCGTAGTACCCGCCATCCAGGTCCAATTCCCGGTGGAAGGATTGAATCTCCAGATATCGTCCCGAGGCGCAGCGCTTGTTGTAGCCCCATAACCATATCCGCCAAAGAGCCAGAAGTTGCCCGCGCCATCGCCCCAGCCGCTGCTGTAAGTTCGGCCTCCCAGATGGTTACTCGCGGCTTCGACGCCGACAACGCCGTAGACTGTGGTCTTGCCGACTGTCCCATCTCCCCATAACCACGTCCATTGGCCCGTGGAAGGCGAATACGTCCAGACATCGTCGAGATAGCCGCCGCTCGTGGTTTTAGCATAACCGGAGCCTCCAAAGAGCCAAAAGTTGCCGCTGCTGTCGGTCCAATAGGCGGAGAAGGCCAATGCTCCGGGAATATTGCTCGCTGCCGCGACGCCTTGCGTGCCAAATGTTCCTGGCTTATTAACGACATCGCTGCCTCCCATCCATGTCCATTGCAAGGCCGTCATGTCCAGCTTCCACAGGTCGTTCAGATAGCCCTGAGTGGCAGCGCCTGCTGCGGTATATCCTTGTCCGTAGCCACCATAGAGCCACACATTACCGCTGCTATCGGTCCAGATGGCCGGTCGCTGCCGCGAGCTGGGAAAGTTGTTGGCGTTGGGGGTACCCAGAGTCCCATAGACCCCTTGCTGCCTGTAGGTTTGTCCGCCCCCCTTCCATGTCCAGTACGTAGTGGAAGGATCGAAGACCCATAGGTCGTTGTATTCCCATCCGTTAGCAGTGCTGCTATTGCCGCCGAAGAGCCATAGCTTTCCGCTGCTGTCGATCCAAGAAGCCGCGCCGAGGCGAGCCGGGGGAAGGTTGCTCGCAGCGGGAACATCCAATGTGCCGTAGGAGCCGGGCTGAAGGGCACCACTCACCCATGGGCCGCTCATGCACGTCCATAGGCCCGTGGACGGATCAAATTGCCATAGGTCGTTGCTTAGGGGACTGCTTCCGCCGAACATCCAGAATTTGCCGCTGGAATCGGTCCAGGTGGCGGCGTAATAGTGGCCAGGAGGATAGTTGGCTGGGTCGGCAACACCTACGGTGCCAAACGAGTATGCAATGGCACTGGGATTGCCTGGGGAGACCCAATCCCACTCGCCAGTCTGGGCATGCGCAGCAGGACACAAGAGTCCCAGGAACGGGGCCACGAGGCAAAGCACGAATGCTGCTGTCCTTCCGCGCATCGTGCGGACAGGAGCGACGCAGCTGTAAGCCGTCGCCGCATCGCCGTGATGACTGACGACCTCGTCAAAGGGTGGAATGAAAGAAATGTTGGCGTGCTCTGCCTGGGCATGATTCGCAAGCTCGTTCATCGTCCCTCTTCTGTCGCTGCGCGTTCTCGCGCGGGGCGTCGTGCTTTTCAGAAGTGAGACCTGCGGTCTTCGAACGACGGGTCGTCCACGCAACCGGTGGGCGGCCAGCGTGGAAGCTTAGGCTTGGGACAATGGAAACGGGATTGGGGAAAACCGTTGCATTTGACCTGTTCTCCGCAGGACTGCACTTCAGCATCATCCTGGGCAGGTCTCCTGACTCACAGGCGAAATCGATCTCCTCGATTCCTGATCTCTCCGCCTTCCCCAGACAAAGCTGAGTGGCAAATTCGGAGAGACCTTGCTCCTGTTAACAGTGGCGGGACCGTGCCGGAGTTACACCGGCTTCCCTATTAAGTCCTTGCGGACACCCGGGATATTTGTGAGGCAAGAATAGCACGCGAGCGTTCGATTGTGAAGGCTCGCGAGGGTTCTATCCCCGTTCTGTTCTGCGCCGGTAATGCGCGAGTAATGAAACTGGAACTGCACTCCCGATTTTGATTTGCGCTACTTGCTGGAGCACCTGAAGTTCAAGAATCGCCCGTACCGAAATACGGAGGTTGTGGTGTCATGATATTCACATTCGTGTTATTCTACAATTTCCCTGTGGAGAGTCGAAGATGTGCGACGGGAGTGCAGATGGGCATCCTTAGCAGAATCGGCATTGCGCTCGATTCCGATCTTCTTGAGCGGTTTGACCGCTCCATTGGCCGTTGCGGCTACACCAATCGTTCCGAGGCCTTTCGGGACCTCATCCGCGACCGGCTGGTGACGGAGCAAACTGCCGCTCCAGATGGAGCTGTGGCAGGCACGGTCACTCTAATCTACGACCACCACGCCTCCTGCCTTCCCGAAAGGCTGATGGAACTGCAACATACGCATCGCGGATTGGTGGTCTCCACCAGCAATGCATACGTTGGCCACGCCTCCTGCCTTGAGGTTTTGATCGTACACGGCAAATCGGCACAAGTGAAGCAGTTTGCTGATCGGCTGATTGGACTGAAAGGCGTGCAGCACGGGCGTTTGGTGATGACCGTTCCAGCGAACTCGCTGGAACGGTGTCGCAAGAACGGGCACGAAAACAGCCATAACCGCTAATCCAGCCACAAACTGCATTCGAAAATTCACAGAAATATTCCGGTAAAGGAGCAGTCGTGAAAGTAGGTAACACAAATTTTATAATCATCACACCGATGATTGTCACACTTGCCTGTGCTCTCGTAGTGTCGGCGCAAACCAGCGCTGTCCGCATCACAGGCACTGTGCTTGATCCGCAGGGCCACCCTGTCGCCACCAGTGATCAGGCTTATCCGTCTCAGCTATCAGGAACTGTCGTTGACACGTCTGGCGCGGTGATTGCCGGGGCAGACGTGCATGTTCTGAGCGCGAACGGCACTGTACAAAGAACGGTACATTCGGGCACGAACGGCTCCTTCATTTTTTCCGGACTCGCGGCAGGAAATTATCGACTCGTCGTAATGAATCCCGGTTTTGAAACCAAAGAAATCCTTGTCACCATAGGAGCCGCAGGAGCGCCAGCCCCACTGCGCATTTCTCTGGCTGTGAGCGCCGTGAGCACCACTATCAACGTGCAGGACCGGGCGGATAACCTTGTCGGGATTGCCAGTTCCGCCGGCCAGGTAACGGTGGGCGCAGAGGAACTCAAAAATCGTCCTCTTCTTCGCTCGGGAGAAATTCTGGAGACGCTTCCCGGCCTGATCATCACGCAACACGCAGGCGGCGGCAAGGCCAACCAGTATTTTCTACGCGGCTTCAATCTCGACCACGGCACGGACATCGCCATTTTTCTCGACGGCATGCCGCTGAACCTGGGATCGCACGCGCACGGCGAGGGGTACTCGGACATGAACACCGTCATCCCGGAGTTTGTGGAGCGGGTGGATGCCCGGAAGGGTCCGTATTACGGTGAGATCGGCAACTATGGCTCGGCGGGAAACGCCAATGTGGTGTTTTACAAGAAGCTGCCCCAGAACTTCGTCCAGGTGGACGGCGGCATGTACCAGTTTGCGCGGTTTGTTTTCGGCGTTTCGCACAAGCTGGGTGCGGGCAATCTGCTCTACGGCGGAGAAGCGTACCATGATGGCGGTCCATGGATTCATCCGGACAATTACTACAAATTCAACGGTCTGATGACTTACAGCCAGGGCGGAGACGACAAGGGTTTCAGCATCACCGCCCGCGGTTACGTTGGCCCCAGATGGAACTCCAGCGATCAGCTCCCCGATACGGCCATACCTGTCGTCGGCTTCTTCGGCGCACTGAACCCGGAGGACGGCGGCCATTCCCATCGTTACAGCCTGCAGGGCGAGTGGCATCACCTGGGCGCTAATTCCGCAACCAGCATCATGGCCTACGGGTTCTATTACGATCTCAACCTGTTCTCCGACTTCACCTATTATTTGGTCGATCCCTATAAAGGCGACCAGTTCAATCAGCAGGACAGGCGCTGGGTAGCTGGTTTCGACTTCCGCCACACGATCTTCGGCCAGTGGTACGGCCGCAAGGTAGAAACCACGATCGGCATGCAGTTGCGCAACGATTGGATTCACAACGGCCTTTTCCGGTCGGAACATCGCGTACGTACAGACAAAACGTTCTATACAGCCAACTATTCGGATAACGACTGGTCCGATCTGAACCAGGTCGCGCTCTTGCCTGCGGGCACGGACTTGAATAAATTCACGGAGACGATAGCAAGTCCCTGGTTCTCAAATAAGATCCAGTGGGCGAGCAAATTGCGCTCCGTCTTTGCCCTGCGCGGCGATTTCGGCAAAGGCATCCTGACTAGCTTTTCGAACCCAACCAACCCGAACTATCCCAACGATCCCTTCCCCGCCGACGTCAACCCCAATACCGGCCAGTCAACCAGCAAATTCCTCGCCGAGCCGAAATTGAGCCTCATCTTCGGCCCCTGGAACAACACGGAGCTCTATCTGCAGGGCGGCTTCAGCTATCATTCCAACGACGTGCGCGGTGCAACACAGATGTATGAACCGGTTTCGCCGGACTATCCGTACTACAACACGCCGACCTACGATACGACCGCCCCCAATAAACTGCCCCTCCTGATCCAGACCAAGGGCGCGGAAGTTGGCGTGCGCACTACGGCGGCCCCGCATCTTCAGAGCACGGTTGAGATCTGGTATCTCTACAGCGATTCCGAACTGATGCAGGGTGGCGACACCGGAGGCACGAGCCCCTCAGCTTCGCCGAGCAACCGCTACGGCATCGAAGTCGGGAACTTCTACACGCCTTCGGAACATTGGACCTTCGATGCGGACTTTGCGGACTCCCGCGCTATCTTTACCGAAGATGATGGAGACGATTCGACCTTTTACCACACGGCCCAAGACGGCAGCCAGGAGCTTTGCCCGAAAAACTCGAATTGCTTTAACCTCATTCCGACCGGGAGCGGCACTTACCTGCAAAGCCCGTACGGCAAGGAGGTCCCTGAACAGGTCCGGTGGGTGGTTTCAGCAGGCGCCACAATGCAGGATGTGAAAGGCCTTTCGGCGAGTTTGCGCCTGCGCTACTTTGGCCCGCGTCCTTTGACATCCGACGCACTTTATAAGTCACCCTCAACGGCATTGGTCAACCTGGGGGCCACTTATAAATTCAACGGAAATTGGAGCCTCATGGGCGAAGTCCTGAATTTGCTCGACCGCAAAGATCACGACATTGACTATGCCTATGTATCGCAAATAACGCCGGCAGCCGGGCTGGGGCTGCCGGCCACACCGCCAACGACGTTAGCAGGACAGGAACTGGTTGCGAATGCTGTGAATGCGAACGCGGCATTCACAAGGGTCATGCATCCTGTCGAACCGGTTCAGGCGCGATTCAGTTTACGTTACACTTTCCGCCGCTGAAGCAAACGCGCTGTTGCCGTGACTTTCTTGAACTTCGTCGGTTTGAAATGATCTGCTGTTTATCTTGCGCAAATGGCCGGGGTTGGATACCCCGGCCATTTTTTCGTCCGCCGTACAGCACATGCTTCGAGCCAGCCCCAGCAGGGTGAGAAAAGGCAAAATCTCTCCAAACATTTGAAATAAACGGAAGACGAGACAGGCAGCCGGCAACTGCCATACTCCTCAGCGGCATGCTCGTGATCGTGCGGCGCATGATCGCCGGTATGCTCGTGGCCTGACAGTGCGGCTTCGGCCGTACTGTCAAGCCTCAGAAATGGCCGCGTCTTGAGTACCCGCGTCGGAACCCCATTTTTCAACTTGACTGACCAGAATATATCTATAGCACTACCCGCCCGTTGCCCCGTTAGAATCAGAGAGAGGCAACAGAACAATGGCGGAAATCAGCAGGACGGGAATCTCACTGGAACAGGATTTACTGGCCGGATTCGACAAGTTGATCGCGCGCCGAGGCTACAAGAACCGCTCAGAGGCTTTGCGCGATCTGATCCGGGAAGCATTACTCTCCGAGGTGGTCGATTCGAACAAGCCGGTTGTCGGGACGTTGACCCTGGTCTATGACCACCACGTGCCAAACCTCTCGCAGAAATTGACTGAAGTGCAGCACCATGGCGGGACCATGGTGCTGGCGGCAACCCATGTTCACCTCGACCACCATTATTGCCTTGAAGTCATCATCATGAGAGGACGCAGCAAAGAGATTCAAGAGATGGCAGACGGCATGCTGGCCATGCGCGGGGTGGAGTTGGGAAAACTCGTACTGACCAATTCCGGGAACGCTCTTGGAGCAGGAAAACGCTAATATCGCAAATCATGCGCTCGGGTTGAAGCAAGAACAGTGACCTGCGTATGAGATCGCGGCCCTATTCGTGACTATGGTCAGGATGGTGGTCGTGATCGTGGGGATGCGAGTGTGTGAACTCATCGTGTGTATGCTCATGCGCGTGCTCTGTGTCAGGAGCAGGTGGGTCGGAATGGGAATGATCGTGATGCTCATCCTCGTGGGAATGTTCGTGAGTATGTGTGACCGTGTCGTGGGTGTGCGTGTGAGAATGCTCGGCCATAAATACCTCCCGTGGTGCTCTTTATGTTGAGATGGAAAATTGAGAGTTTTTGATTCAACGAACTGCCACCGATGTGGCAGCAGATTCAAGCTGATAGATATATAGCAGCACGCAGGATCGTCTGGGCAGTGGTAAGCGCAAAAATGTTTCCGCTCTCCAGAGCCACCCCGCCACGTTTCGCATGACGCGCAATTCCATATTGACAGAGTAAGCAGTGCTTCACCTTCAGATAGAGGAATCGTCAGTCAGAGTTCGAACTCCGCTGGCGAGAAAGGGGACCGGCTGCGAACTGGCATCTCCGTCGCCGAATTCGAGATCGTCAAACCGGCGCCATTTGTAGATCGCTATTGACGCGATCCAGCTCAGTACAAAAATCCCGATGATGAAGTAGCCAACTGTGCCAAAGTTGTCGTTCAGTTTCCGCACCATATCCCAAAACGCGCCGCTTAGACGAAACTGGCCCGCGAGTAGTCCAAGCGCTTCAATGCCTCCGACCACGAGGGCGACGATGACCGATACGAAAGTGATGGTCATGTTGTAGTAGAGTTTGCGAACCGGTTTAACGAAGGCCCAGCCATAGGCCCCAAGCATGAGGATATTGTCCGTTGTGTCGATGAGTAACATTCCTGCGGCGAAAAGCGCCGGGAATACCAGGATCGACCATATCGACAGACCCTTCGAGGCTTCAGCCGCGGAAATGCCCAAGAGTCCAATCTCGGTGGCCGTATCGAAGCCTAGACCAAACAGGACGCCCAGCGGATACATGTGCCAACTGCGTGTGATGATCGCAAACATCGGGCGAAACAATCGCGCAAGAAATCCGCGATTGGCCAGTAACAAATCGAAGTCTTCCTCGACATACGGCGCCCCGCCGCGAACCCGGACAAAAGCACCGTAGATTGACCGCAACACGATCAAATTTACGATTGCTATGCCGAACAGGAAGAAAGTGGACACCAGCGTGCCAATTACTCCTCCTATGTCTCTGACCGCATCCATGCGGTGTTGCAGCGCCAACGCCGCCACAGCAATTGCAACTGAGCCGAGCACAACAATCGTCGAGTGGCCAAGCGAAAACATGAATCCAACCGCAACCGGCCGCTTGCCTTCCTGCATCAATTTGCGCGTCACATTGTCGATGGCTGCGATGTGGTCGGCATCCACGGCATGTCGCAGGCCAAGGCTATAAGCCAGAAGTGCTGTCCCCAACAGCAACGGATAATGGCGAAAGGCGAGGATCGCCCAAAGCCATGCCGCCGCATTGAGCACCAGTAAGATGCCATAAATGCCGGCCACCTTATAGCGGACATTGGTTCCGGCGTCGTTGAATAAGGTGCCCAGTCTTTGTTTCATCGCGTATTCGTTGAGCAGGGGTGCCATCAGCGTTGTGCTCGATTCCTCTCTGATAATACCTTTCTCGGAATCGTATTATCAAGGACGAGGCATAGCTTCGCCGCGATTTGCGTTGAAATTGATGCCCGATCATCTGCGTGAACTTGCGCGTTGGGACGGGAAAACCCACGTTCTGAAGTTTAAAAAAGACATCTCCTTACCACAGAACAGTGTGTTTGGCCTCTGCATGCAGCGAGCTTCACTGTCTGGCAGGTTCATGTGCCCTCTCACCCACCCGTTGTTCAGCCAAATACCCCAGCCACTCCTCCATGCCAGTCCCGGTTTTGGCCGAGGTCTCAAAGATGCGAATGCCGGGGCGTATCTCGTTGATGTTTTTTACGGCGGCCTCACGATCAAATTCGCAGGGTCCGGCCAAATCCATCTTGGTGATCACCACGGCGTCAGCGGAGTTGAACATCGTGGGATACTTGAGCGGCTTATCCTCACCCTCGCTCACCGAGAGGAGGACCACACGGATTTGTTCGCCCAGGTCGTAGTTCGACGGACAAACCAGATTACCCACGTTCTCGATAAACAGGTAGTCGAGTGCGCCCAGCTCCCATCCCTCCAGATGCTTGCTCACCCACTCGGCTTCCAGATGGCACTCGCCATGAGTATTGATCTGGCGGACAGGCGCACCGCTCGAAGCCAGGCGGCGAGCGTCGTTGTCAGTTTCGAGGTCGCCCACCAGTGCGGCTGCGCGGGCATCTTCGCGGACCAGTTTGCGCAGGGTCCATTCCAGGAATGCCGTCTTGCCAGAACCTGGACTCGAAACCAAATTCAGCACCAGCAGGCCAGCGGTGGAGAAACGGTTGCGCAAGCCAGCGGCCAGTTTGTCATTTTTCTCCAAAATGCCACGGCGTAACTCAACAATGCGGGTTTTCACGTGCGAATATCCTCCTCTACCTCATCAATCTCAATGGACTCGATCTCCAACTCCCGGCCTTGGCGTAGATCCATCGTGGGTGTACCACAGAGCGGGCAACGGAAGCTCTGCACGCTCGGAAGTTCCACGTCTTGTCCGCAAGGATCGCAATGGACGATCACCGGCAGCTGGTCAATTTGCAGTGCGGAACCTGCCAGCCGCGTGTTTTCGGTGGCGATGCCATAACAGAATCGCAGCGACTCCTCGGTCACCGCAGCCAACACACCTACGCGTAGCCGCACTTCCTTGACCTGCGCGCCGGAATAAGGGGCAAGTGACTCGGTTACCGCATCGATAATGCTGGAAACGACGAATATTTCGTGCATGGAAGGCTCCCTCCTCATGGCAGGGCATACGAAACACCGTGTCCGGGTTCGATGTGGCGGCACTCTATCAAAGAACAGCCACAAAGTACGGCTTCTACAACTCCGCATGAGAACTCTCTCAAGAACCGGCAGTTTTGCTTTAGCGTTTCATGAGACGGAAGAAGAGCGCCTGTCTTGCAATCGGTTCTGTCTTATCGGCCAACCCGACCATCTGCTTGTTGCTAAGCGGAGTAAAGGAGCGGGCAAACTGAACGCATTCCTCAACCTGCTCCACGGAGTCGCAACCGATAATTGCGGTACTGATCGGCAGCGAAAGCGTGTAAAACATCGTTTCCTGCTTGGTGAGCGTGCCGGGCGTGGTTGCGATGGCGCCGCTTCCTTCCCACGACCTCCTCTGCACTTCGATGGGTGGCGGCGTCCAACTGGAAAGAATTCGCCCGCGCGCCATGACTTTCATCCCAATGATGCCCATCTGCTTCTCAACCGCCATGGGAAGCAGATCCTTCTCGAAGCTGTAGTAGTACTTGTCTGCGGCATTTAAGCCCATGAGAACGGTATCGAACGGAAATCGCCGGATGCACTCCATTAACGCTTCGGGCCGAAAACGTCCAGTCACTCCAAGGTGCCGCACCATCTTCTGATCGCGCGCCTGAATGAAAGCTTCGATTGCGCCGCCCTTGCCGAAGATTGTCCCTACGTCCTCGCTGATGCCCACATCATGAAGCTGCCAGGTGTCGAGGTGATCGGTGTCCAACAACTTCAGCGATACGTCCAAGTTCCTGAGCGCCGCGTCGCGGCTGCGCTCCTTCGTCTTGCTGGCAAGGAATATCTGGTCGCGGTATCCTTTCAAACCTTTGCCAAGATACTGTTCGCTCCAACGCTCAGGCCCGCCATAGATCGCGGACGTATCGAAGTAGTTCACTCCCAGTTCAAGAGCCCTTTCGATTATGGGTACGGCAACTGCCTCGTTATTGGCTCGTTCAAGTGCGCCCTGCCCGCCTAGACCGAAGATGGTAGCGCGGAATCCGGTTTTGCCCAGGTTCCGCGTTGGCATCTCTGCCTGGACCGCTTGCGCGGCGGAGATACTTGAGGAAACGGGAGCCAATGCTTCCGCCGAAGCATTCGACGGCAGTACAGCATGGACCAAGCTCGCCGCAACGGACACGCCGCCTACCTTCATGAAGTCGCGGCGGCCCTTGCTTGGATCTGTGTTAGCTTTCCTGGAAGGCTTCATCATTGTGCAACACCACCTGACTGAACAAATTAGACTGCGCCGGACTAGCCCTTACTGAGGGAATTCATGTCGATTACGAAGCGATAACGAACATCGCTATGAATCATGCGTTCATAGGCCGCATTGATTTCATGAATCGGAATCACCTCGACATCTGCTTGGAGCTTGTGTGCCGCGCAGAAATCAATGACCTCCTGCGTTTCGGCGATGCCGCCGATCAGTGATCCTGCGACGGTGCGGCGCATACCTGCGACCTGACGGTTGTCAATGCCCGGCTCCAGAGGTTCGAGCGCACCGACGTTGACCAGTATGCCATCGACTTTGAGCAGCCGAATATAGGGATTGGTGTCGAACGACTGCGGAATTGTTGTCAGAAGAAAGTCGAAGCTGACCGCCATTCTGCGATACGCAGCCTCGTCGGTTTCGAGCACGGCCTCATCGGCCCCTAGACGAGCGGCATCTGCCAGTTTGGCCGGGGTAGAAGTGAACATCACCACGTGAGCTCCCTGTGCTTTGGCCAACTTGATGGCCACGTGGCCCAATCCGCCGACCCCAACAACACCCACACGCTGCCCCGGCGTGACTTTCCAATGCCGTAACGGCGAAAAAGTGGTGATTCCAGCGCATAGCAGCGGCGCAGTCGCCTTCAGGTCCATACCCGCCGGAATTCGGATGACAAAGCTTTCCGTCACGACTACGGTGTTCGAATAGCCGCCAAAGGTGGTGTAACCGGTTCCTTTTTCAGGGCTATTGTAGGTGCCCGTAGCGCCGTGTAAACAATACTGTTCAAGTCCTGCTTTGCAACTGGCGCACTCGCCGCAGGAATCGACCAAGCAACCGACGCCTCCGATATCACCCGTCTTGAACCGGGTCACATTGGCTCCAACCGCCTTCACACGGCCGACGATCTCGTGACCGGGTATGCACGGATACGACGTACCATGCCACTCGTTACGTACAGTGTGGACGTCGGAGTGGCAGACGCCACAATAGAGAATCTCCAGTTGCACATCATTGGGGCGCAGTCCCCGGCGCTGGAAATGAAACTCCTCTAAAGGCGCGGTAGATCCGGCAGCGGCATAGCCGACAGCAACGATACCGCCCGGCTCGGACAGCGGTGGAGCAAGTTGCTCTGGAAGAGCGGCTGCCCGCGCCTCGGGAGCAGACGCCGACGTGATCAGCGAGCCGGCTGCCAGGGCCATCCCGGTTGAAAGCGTGCGCGTAAGCATTTCTCTGCGAGTGATGCGAGACGAATCGTCAGAGCTATGGTTGTCGTGCTGAGCAACATTCGACATGCGACGTACCTCCGCAACTACCACTTCTGCGTAATGACAAAAACGGCGTTAGCCTCGATTTGTTTACAACCGGGGCGAAGGTTGTACTAAACCAAACGAAAATCTAGCAGGCGAAAAATCTCGATTCCTGTGATGGCTGTCATAATACCATTTATATAATCGTGTTATCAAGGATAGGTCATACCTTCCAATCTGCGAAGGCATCTCTGTTCAAAGGAGCCCTTCCATTGCCGCAAACCCCTGCCGTTGTGTTCTCTTTTGCCATGATTGCCAGCTTGCTTGTCAGCCTCGCAGCCCAGCAGACAACCTCTATTCGAATAATCGACCAGACCGACGCGTCCATTCGTGATGCGCAAGTTGCGTTGATGTCGGCTCATGGAGACATCGTTTCTTCGTCAACCTCTGACGCCGAGGGAAGCGTCGCCATTCCATGCCGAACCGGCTTTCTGTTGCAGATACGTGCGTTGGGTTTCGAATCCAGGATGGTGCCGTTGAACGACTGCGCCCACGATGTTGAGATCAAGTTGGCCCCAGCGACCGTCCAGACCACGATCAATGTCATTGTTACGGCAGACGCCGCTCCCAATGAACTGACCGGCACTTCATCCACCATCAGCCGAACCACAGCGCGGACCGTCTTCGACGCGGTCGAGGATCTTTCGCCTGCGATCTTTGTCACGCGCCGCGGAGTGATGGGCTACGGTATCTCAACCAATGGCACGGGCGCTGTGAACATTCGTGGCGTGGGCGGCTCGCCAAACACCGATGTGCTGATGGTTCTCGATGGCCGTCCCGACTTTCAGGGCGAGATGGGGCATACGCTGCCGGACTTCTACAGCCTCTCGGACGCGGGGAGTATCCGTGTGATCGAGGGACCGGCATCGGTTCTCTATGGCAGCAATGCCATGGGTGGGGCCATCGAGGTCCAGCCTCGTGATCCGCATGAAGGCGCAGAGTTCGAGTTGACGTCGTCGCTCGGTTCCTTCATGACGGGACAACACCGCTTATTTGCCGGTCTTCAACACGGCCGCGGAACTTATACTTTCTCGTCGGGCATCAACCATACGGATGGCGACCGTCCCTACTCGGCTTATCGATCGCAGGATGGTTCGCTCGGCGTGAGCTACAGGCTGTCTTCTGTATGGACCGCGAAGCTCGATGGGAACTACGGACATTTCTACGTCGAAGATCCGGGACCGCTCGGCTCTGGTACCTCCGAACAGACCTATGCTTCTGTCAGCCGCGGTGGTTTTAGCGCGGACCTTGCCAACTCGACGCCGATCCTCAGCGGCTACACACGCTTCTATTCCACATGGGGGCACAACTTCATCGGATTAAACGACACATTCCGCTCGACGGATCGCATCACTGGAGGGCGCATCTATCAAACCTGGTCGCTGCCGAAAGATGTCGCCGTGGATTTCGGAGCCGATCTGGTGAACTATGGCGGACTGGCCCGGCAGGAAGGCGGAACCAACTATGGAGGCAGTCACGAAATCAACGATGACGGGGGCTTTGTCCGCGCACACTGGGCGCCAAGCGTCAAAACGCTTCTGAACGCCGGTGTCCGCTATCAGGCGAACAGTCAGTTCGGCAATATCGCTGTTCCGGAATTTGGCGGGTTGTGGCATGCATTCAATCGCATTACGCTTTCGGGCGCAATCAGCCGCGGGTTCCGCAATCCAACGATGCGCGAACTCTATCTTTTTCCTGCGCCCAATCCAAACCTTCAGCCGGAAGACGAGTGGAACTATCAGGCGACGGCGCAAGCCAGGATCACCAACACGCTGGCTGCGTGGACGACCTTCTACTATGCCAATATGTCGAATCAGATCCTTACCCTGGGCAACTACCCTGATATGCAATTACTGAACGGCGGCAAAGCGATCAACAAAGGGGTTGAAACAAATCTTCGCTGGACGTTTCACCGCCGCGTAAGCGCGACAGGAGGCTACGCCTACTTGCGTTCAACCAATCTCGCTCCGCTGGTGCCAGGCAACAAGGCCAATCTGGGACTGGACATCGATATGAAGCGGGCCTTTTTGCACGTCGGGGCACAAGCCATCGGCAAACGCTATGAGGACGAAACCGATACTACACAGATGGGCGGATATACCGAAGCCAGCATGAAGCTGAGCGTGCCCCTCACCAGAAACCTGAACTTCTTCGGTACTGCCGATAACCTCCTCGATCATCGTTATGAGGTGCTCCCAGGCTATCCGATGCCGGGCGCCAATGGGGCCGGTGGATTCGTCCTGCACTTTTAGGAGAGCCATCTACGATGAGTATGAAGCGAAGCACACTGCGTTCCATGATCGTCAGCGCCATGATGACGGCGCTGGCGATCACGCTCCCCATGGCCTTTCATGCCGTTGGATTGGGGAGCAAGTTTCTTCCCATGTCCCTGCCTCTGCTTTTGAATGGATTTCTCTCGTCCTGGCCATGGGCTATCCTTGCTGCTGTAGCCGCCCCCTGGCTGTCGGCTGCCCTCACCGGAATGCCTCCGATCTATCCGCCGGTAGCGCTGGTCATGTCCTGCGAAGGTGTGGTGCTCGCCGGCGTGGCTTCAGTGCTCTATCGCGCAACCCGTCGCCGAATGTGGCCGGCACTCCTCTGTGCGATTGTTCTTAGCCGCGCAGTGAGCGTTTTGCTCACGTGGTTCTTTGTCGCAAAGTTTCATTTGCCTGGTGCTCTTGCCGCAGGCGCGGTTCTTGTAGAGGGATTGCCTGGAGCCGCTCTACAAGTAATTTTGATTCCACTCGCTCTCAAGGGTCTACAACGAAGGAGGAGTTTGCTGTTTGGCGATGAAGACTGAAGAAAAGCGTGTGTTTTTTAATAGACTGGCTTCTTCCTGGGATGAAATGACGCAGAGCCAGCAGATCGCCTCTGCTATCCGAGACTTTGTGCAACGCTCTTTCGCTGCCGGAGCCCGGACTATTCTGGATGTCGGCTGCGGCACGGGAGTGCTTGTGCCCCATCTGCTTTCTGCTTATCCGCGTACGCGGATCTTCATCGAGCTTGACTTCGCTGAAGAGATGCTGGCTGTCAATCGAATGAAATTCGCAGATCGGCGACTGGTACGGCTGGCAGGCGATGCGACGGACCTTCAACTGCCAGACGATTCTATGGACGTGATTCTCTGCTTCAACGCAGCGCCGCATCTAGGCCACGGGGAAACAGCCTTCCACGACCTGTTCCGGGTGCTTGCGCCTGGAGGGATCATCGCCGTAGGCCACCTGATGAACAGTGCCGAGCTGAACCAGTTTCACAGAAGCGTTCATGGTCCAGTCGCGCACGACCACCTTCCGCCCGCACAAGTGCTCGGCAGGATTTTCTCTAGTCTCGGTGGAAAAGACGTTTTGGCTCAGGAGCGGCCGGGCTGGTACTTCGTCCGCGCAAGCAAACCGGCATGAACGCAGCGCGCTTCATTCTGGTCGTTGCGCTTGTCTGTGCGCTGATTCTCCTGCTCGTCGATGGAAACTTCGTCGGACTTGCAGCATCGGCAGTCACTGCGTTTCTGGCTCGGGCACTGCTATTGCGCGATTTCAGGAAATGCATCCGGCATGCGCTTCCGGTTTTTCTCTTCTGTGCCATTCTTGTGGTTCTGGAATTCATCGCCCATCGCTCTCTTTCCAATCTGGCGCTGAAAACTTTCGTATGCTACGCAATCGTCGTCCTGAGCGTTCACCTCATGCCGTGGACCGTCATGGTGCGCTCGGTGTCTCCAAGGAGTTGTTTATTCGCTCCCGTCCTCTTCCTCCTCTTCGTTCACCATTTCACGGCGATTCTGCAAGAAGAGACGCGACGAAGTCTCACGGCATATCGCATGGCTGTTCCCCATCCGTTCCGGCGTGGCGGCGTACGGGCACTCGCCTTCAGCCTCGATTCTCTCTTCTGCCGCTGTCTGCTTCGTGCAGAGCGATTCTATGCGGCTCAAACCCTCCGAGGTATCGCGGAATGAAACCGGTGCTGGAACTGAACAATATCTCATTCTCGTTCGACGGGAAGAAGGCCACGCTCTCAGACATATCGCTGCACCTTGAAGAGGGCGAAAAAGTAGGTCTCGTCGGTGCAAACGGTGCGGGAAAAAGTACGCTTCTTTGGTGCGCGCTCGGCCTTCTGCGCGCACACGGGGAGGTCCGTTTCTTCGGACAAAGACGAAATGCTGAATCGTTGCGCCGCGTCGCCGTCGTCTTTCAGAATCCCGAGGACCAACTCTTCATGCCATCTCTGCTGGACGATCTGACGCTGCCGCTGCTCAACAGAGGTGTTTCCCGCGAATCCGCTGAAGTGTCTGCGCATGAAGCCTTGGCGCGTGTAGGCCTGGACTCTCTGGGTGGCAAGCCTGCCCGGCAACTCAGCCTCGGTCAGCGAAAGCGCGCTGCGATCGCTTCCGCATTGGTCGGTTCTCCAGAACTGCTCTTCTTGGATGAACCCACCTCCGAACTCGATGGCCGCTCACGCAGAGAACTCGCATCGCTCTTGCAAACCCTTAACTTGACCCTGCTCATCGCGAGCCATGATCTGACATTTCTGAAAAACATTGTGACCCGTGTCATCGCACTCGATGAAGGCAGGTCAGCAGGGAGTTTTGTGGCAGGTGACTTTTTCCAGAATACGATCTTACTGAAGCAACTCGGCCTCATTTAATGGAGGCTTCGGTACACCGTTGGCATCTCTTTCCAGGAATCTTTCCACTTCACCAACGCGAAGTGATTACCGCAGACCTTCAGGTCGCGGAAATCCACAACCGTGAATAGCGCAATGTTAGCGTTGGCGCAGCAAATTTTGCCGTGGCTGCTGCGTGTACCGCAGATGGTTCCGACGGCCTGGCAAATGTAGTTCAACCTGTTTGGCCTGGGTAAGCTTCACCGGCGGCCAGAAGAATTCGTTTGTTCCCCAGTTCGACGATGACCTTGGTTTTGGCACTGATTTGCTCCTGGGAGCGCGTGATGCGATTCAACTCTTGGCTGCTGGCGCGATAAAAGCCATAGCTTACTCGCGGGCGCGGGGGGTGTTGATCTCAAACAGGACAACGCGTCAGCCGTAGATTTCCTCCTTGATGGCTGCGCGGTAGCGGACTTCTCTTTCATCAACACATGGCCTTCGATGGCGATTATGTAGCGGTTTCAGCAAAGCTCAATCCATGCAGGCATTTGCTTTATCGAGGATAGCCAGGACACGTGCAGGTTCCGGATTCGCCGGATCTTGCAAACAATTGAAGATTGCCCGCTCGTTCACATACGTTGCCCCTTCGGCTACCTCTGGTATAGAACGCCCCCAGTTCTGGATGGACGGTGCTACGCCGCCTTCCATTGCAACAGGCCAGTTAGGCCGTTCATTCCGAATGTGCGCGGTTTCAGCAACGCATGCGTGCATGTTCTCAGGACCGTTATTAAGCTGCTGCGTATAGGTGACACGAATCACAGCATCGTGTCACGTGTACTGATCAGAATAGAAGAAATGTTTCTGGCGTCGGAGCGCAGGCTTGCACGGTTAGGCATAGCAAGCGTGGCAACTTTGAGGCTAGTCATGTTGTTCGTACGACAACCGCAGATCTCGTCGCGAGTTGCAGATTGCAGTTGGTTTTAGAATCGCTCCCAATGCAAGACTTCAGGCAACGTCCGCTTCTCTATCACCGGGGCTTCCGCCGGATAACCGAAGGAAACTATGCTGATGAGCTTACGATCCTCTGGCGCTCCAAAGGCTTCGGCCACCACTGGAGCATAGGCTTGCTGCGTACCGGCTACCCAGCAGCCACCAAGTCCATACGCTTCGGCAGCAATCAGCAGGTTTTCTGTGGCAGCACAGCAATCTTCCACGGCGCAACTGGTTTCGCGCGCGAGTACCAGAACACAGAAAGCAGCGTTGCCAATGAACTCCGCATGGCCGAGGATGGTTGGAATGTGGCTCAAGCCTTCTTTGCCCGTGATGACAATAAAATCCCAGGGCTGATCGTTCATCGCTGTAGGCGCCAAGCGCGCGCAGTCGATAATCTCTTCGATAATCTTCCGCTCCACTGGCTGCGCCGTGTAGGTACGAATACTCCTGCGTGTCTTCAACGCTTCAATGGTGTCTTTCATTCTCTTTCCTCTAAACTGCATACGATGAATGCACAACAGGTACGAGGTGCAACTCGTATCTCGTTTGCAGAAGTCTACATCGCGGGTTTCGGTAACGCACCACCATATTCTATGGCACGATTTGAGTCTCTTAGAAATTGCGACCTTGATCACATTCGTTCCGGATCGCACAGCGTAATGGTCCGCCAGGACTATGGAGGAATGCCATGAGCCATTCAAAACACATCGAGAAGGATACAGAGGGAGAGCGTGAGCTACCCATGGAAGCACTTTACGGTATTCATAGCGTGTGCGCTCTTGAAAGCCTTCCTCTTGCTGGATGGTCAGCCTTTCTGGAACTGGTGCGTGCCCATGGAGATGTAAAGCCAGCTTACGCTCTGACGAATCGCACGTTAGGATCGCGGCCTGATGATGCCTCCAAGACGGACGTTGCCGAGCACGCCTGCCGCGCTAGAAATAGCGAGGTGTTCTTCGAAAAGTCGTTCGTGGGCAGTTTTGCGAGCAAGGAGCATATTTTACTCGCAACGTGGAGAGGCGATCCTGGAGGGCGCATTGCGCTCAGAGAAGTTCCAGCATGCGAAGCGGACCATATCTCGATCCCACAAAGGTGTGTCCGCGTATTTCGTGATCTATAGATGCGAAGAGTCTTGGGTGATACAGAGAATTGCTTGCCCAAGAGAAAGACGAGGGCGGCACCGGAACACAGTGCGAATTGCCCTGAGAGACCAACAGAGATGGGCGGACAGAGCAGAGCCCCACAT
>Ga0224530_1000277_pt1 | contig 35769 bp, 27 predicted proteins | sample CBST75metaG_FD_179873 | JGI IMG/M metagenome (GOLD analysis project Ga0224530, IMG submission 179873) | Peat soil microbial communities from Stordalen Mire, Sweden - C.B.S.T75 | ecosystem: Environmental > Terrestrial > Soil > Wetlands > Peat | place: Sweden: Norrbotten County, Stordalen Mire...
CTGCGGTGGCGGGGGCTAGGTTGGACGCAGCCGGGTCCGAGGCTTGGTCCTGAGCGGCGGCCGGGGTCACATTGCCGGCGTTCGGGTCTTGACTCTTGGGGCATCCGGTGATGCCGAGCATGACCGCCATGGCGAACAGCGGCAACAATCCAAATCTGGGCAAACGGCTCATTTCACTCTCCAGTTGGCTGAATGCTAGCGGAAGAGTGGTGAGGGAGTCCGGCCTCTATTGACCAATGCGGGATCGCCTCAATGCCGATATCCGGGAGGCGCCGACTGGCCGTGGTTGTTGGCCGGCGGGGTGGTCACGGGTCTGCGCTCGACGTGAGGATGGAGCGTCTGCTGGCAGAGCAGCGAGTCTTGCCCTCGCGCCAGTCCCGGCACGGAACCCTGCGTACCGCAAAGCCGCTGCTTCATGGACTCAGCGTCTTTGCCGCTGAGCAGTTGGGTGCGCTCCAAGTGGCTGAAAGAGTCCAGATCGTAGCGGTAGAGGAAGTCTTCGGGATCTTTCTGCTTGCCGTAGTCGAAGTGGCTCCAGGTAGCCAGCATCTGGCGCCCGTCGGGCTCAGCCAGCGCCGCATACACCTGGGTCCAGGCCACACCCTCGGGCGGGTTGGCGTTGGACAGGGGTACGCCCTGCCCACCGCGCATCCAGCGAGCGGTCCACATGTGCTGCGGGACGTCGTAACGGAAGGATGTGAAGTAAGTATCGGCCGCGCATTCGCTGCAATTGTCGTAGAGGACAGCCAGTTCCTGCGGCGCACCTTCGGCAAAGCGCATCCAGTCGAGCCAGCGCAGGTTCACGCCCTTGAGCACCGGGGTCAGGCTGTGGTTGATCAGCGAGACGCTCCACACCGTGAACGTGTCGGCCGTGGGCACCGACTGCGGCGTGGTGCGCTGGGTGGTGACGACCAGCGCCGCGTCGTACTCCACGCCGATCTCGCGGATCGAAGTAAATTTCTCAGCTTCCAGCGAGCGCGTCACCCAAACCACGATGTCCTGGTCCTTCTGGGAGTGGAAGTCCATCCAGCGAAAGGGATCGGGCTGCTGAGCGCAAAGAGACGTTGCGGCGGTAAGAACAACTGCGATCAAAGCACAAAGGGGCCGAAGGAATACGCCACGCATACGTCTAGGGTATCGCAGGGGAGCGCCGCGAGGGTTGAGGAATCGTCCTCGCCCAACGGGGTCCTGTCGCTCACAGCCCCAGCTTCTCCCAGATCGCATCCACCTTGGCTGTAGTAGCGCGGTCCATTTCCACCATGGCCGGCCAGGGACGGTTGAAGCCCTCAGCCTTCCACTTGCGAGTGGCGTCGATGCCCATCTTCGATCCGTAGTTGGGCAGGCGCGAGGAGTGGTCCAGCGTATCCACCGGGCCTAGCGTGAACTGGGTATCGCGCTCCGGGTCAATGTTGTTGGCCACACGCAGCGTGACTTCGGCGATGTTTTGCACGTCGCAATCCTCGTCCACCACCACGATGCACTTGGTGAACATGGCTTGGCCCAGCGACCAAATGGCGTTCATCACCTTGCGCGCCTGGCCGGGATAGCTCTTCCGGATCGACACCAGCATCAGGTTATGCATCACGCCCTCGGGGGGCAGGTGAATGTCCACCAGTTCGGGAATTTGCATCTTCATGGCGGGCAGGAAGATGCGCTCCACCGCCTTCCCCATCCAGGCGTCTTCCATGGGCGGCTTGCCCACGATGGTAGCGGCGTAAATGGGATCCTTGCGATGGGTGATGCAGGTCAGGTGGAAGACCGGATACTCGTCGGTCAGGGTGTAGAAGCCGGTGTGGTCGCCGAAGGGCCCCTCGGTGCGCAGTTCGCCCAGTTCGACGTACCCCTCGAGCACGATCTCCGCATGCGCCGGTACCTGCAGATCGACGGTTTCGCACTGCACGATCTCGACCGGCTTGCCCCTGAGGAAGCCGGCGATCATGAATTCTTCCACCTCGGGCGGCGCGGGAACGATGGCGGAAAAAGTAGTAGCCGGGTCGGTGCCAATGGCCACGGCCACTTCCAGCCGTGAGCCTTTCAGGTTGCCGAGGACCACCTGCGGCAAGCCGCCGATGGGGCCGTCGGGAATGCTGACAAAACCGCCCGCCGATTCGGCCATGGCGGCCACGCGGGCGGTGAGAGGACTGAAATCTCCATTCGCCTCTGCACCCGTAGAGGCTGCCGCCCGCAGGACTTCGCGGTAGTGCTCGGCGGCCACCTTCTGGTGTTGCCAGTGCATGCCGGTGGTCTGGCCGTCGTACACCTGCATGCGATACATGCCGATGTTGCGCTTGCCGTTGCGCGGATCTTTCGTATGCACGAGCGGCAGGGTGATGAAAGCGCCGCCGTCGTGCGGCCAGCACTTGAGGATCGGAAACTGGTTCAGGTCGAAGTGGTCCTTGAGGATGACTTCCTTGCAGCGGGCGTCTTTGGCGCTGACGGTCTTGGGAAAGGCGCTGGTCAGCGCGCCCAACTGGGGCAGCATCTTGAGCTTGTCCAGCATCCCTGTGGGAGGCTTGATGTTCAGCAGGCCCGTGATGCGGCCGGCAATCTCTTCCAAATTGTCGACGCCCAGGGCCAGGGCCATACGCCGTTCGCTGCCAAACTGGTTGATGAGTACCTGCTGGCCGGGGTGCCCCTTGATGTTCTCAAACAACAGAGCCGGGCCACCGGGAGCGTATTTCCCCGCTGCCGCCCTTCCCTTGGCGTCAGCTCCACCGCGTGCGCCGATCTTTGAAACGCGATCGGTAATCTCGGTAATTTCCAGCTCCGGCGAAACTTCTTCCTTGATGCGCTTCAGTTCACCGTGCTTTTCGAGGGTCTTGATCCAATCACGCAGATCGTCGTAGGCCATGGGGTTGCTCCTAAAGCGAATAGAACCGCTTTCAATGTTCTAGCTTAAAGGGTTGCCCGGCCTTCCGGCACCAACTCAGGCATTACCGGCGCAATGGCATCCATGGGGTAGCCCAGACGCTTCCACTCGTCGTAGCCGCCACGCAGGGGGCGGACACGGTCGATGCCGAGCTTGTGCAGGGTCATGGCCGTCTTGGCAGCAGTCGCCTCACTGGGGCACGTGCAGAACAACACAATATCGCGGTCGCGAGGGATCTCCAGGTGGCGCGCAGTCAAGGAATCGGGCGAAAAGTGAACCGCGCCGGGCAGCGTGAAGGGATCCGCCAGCAGTTCGAGCGGGTGGCGCAGGTCCACAATGTAGACCGGTTCGCCGGCATCCAGATTCTGCCTCAGCTCTTCCGGCTCCAGGCGGGAAGCCACCAAGTTCTTGAGAACCATGCGACGGCGATAGACGCGGCCCAGGAAGAAGCCGAGGATGCCCAGCACCAGCAGCGCGCCAGAGAAGCGCCCCGCCCAGTCCAGCATGCGGGGATCGTGCTTGAGTATGTCGCCGAAGAAGCGGCCTGCAGCCAGCAGAGCGCCCACCCAAATTGTGGAACCGATGCCGTCAAAGAACAGAAAAGCGCCGAAGCTCATGCCGTTTTCGCCGGCCACGGGCGGAGCTAGCGTGGCCAGCCCGGGAACGAACTTGGCAATGATCAAGGTGACGCCGCGGCGGTAGCCAAACGAATCCTGGGTGCGGCGGACGCAGATCGTGGGTTCCAACGAAAGCTTGCAGAGAAAACGCAATACGATGTGTCCATAGTGGCGGCCCACCAGGAACCAGGCGGAGTCGGCGATCAACGAGGCAGCCAGCCCGGCCAGCAAGGCGAGAGCGAAGCTGATTTCATGCTGGGATGAGAGCCCGCCTGCCGCCAGCAGAACCGGCATGGCGGGCAGGGGCACGCCCAACTGCTCAATCAGCACCCAGCCGAAGAGCAGCAAGTAACCGTACACCAGCAAGAAATGTTCAGGTAAAGCCATCAGAGGGTGTTCCGCCTTTGCTTGCGCTGTTGTGGGGTTCTTCTGGATCCGTCTGCCGGCAAAACGGAGACATGGAGCACAGGAACCCTCTTACTATGAGATGACTCAGCCACGGTATTCGCTTCAAGGGATGGAGATGGAACTACCGGAGAGCAGCAAAAAGGCTGCCCGAGGGCAGCCTTTGCTGTTGAATGGGTTGAGCCTGCTCTACTGCTGAGGCTGCTGCGCAGTCGCATCCGGGGCAACCTCGGCCACCTGCTGATTCTTGCCGACAAAGTAGTTGTGGTCCCAAAGATTCCGGTAGAAGACGCCAGTCAGCTCCGCGGCGCGGGGACCGAAGGTGGGCCGTCCGCCTTCCAGGAAGAAGACCGTAACCAGACTGCCCTGTGGCGAATCGGAGTAAGAGGCAAACCAGCCGAAGCGGGTTCCCTTGTCGGAGCAGGTTCCGGTCTTGCCGAAGACAGGCAATTCGTGGAAGTTGGCGCGCAAACGGCGGGCTGTTCCGTACTCCACCGCGCCTGCCATACCGTCCTGCAAGTCGGGAACGTACTTGGCGATATCCAGGGTCCGCTTCACCTTGGGCTGCAGTTTCGCGGCCTCTTCTTGCGTATTCGGATGCTGCAGATAGTAAAGGGTTCCGCCGTTGGCGATGGCGGCCACATAGGCGCCTAGTTGCAGCGGGGTCAGTGAAACGCCCTGGCCAAAGCTGCACATGCGGCCCACGCCGCCTTCAGAGGCGGGCAGTTCCTTGTCGGGATAGACGCCAAGCTGTTCGCCCTGAATGTGGTAGCCGGCCAGCTCTCCCAGGCCAAACTGGTTGGCGTAGTGGCGGACGCGCTCAAAACCAAGTTCCCTGCCCAGTTCCTCAAAGTAGAGGTTGTTGCTATGCGCCAGGGCTTCGGTCATGTTCATGCGGAAGCCGGACAACTGGACCGGCGTGTCGCGGGTAACCAGCCCCTCGGAAAGGGCGGCCATGGCAACCGTGATCTTGATGGTGGAGCAAGGCTCCGCGCCGGGCGAAAGGGCCAGCTTCTGATTGACCATGGCCAGAATACGGCCGTTGGATGGATTGATGACCACGGCGGTGCCGTTCATGCCGCCCAGGGCGTCAATCGCAGCCTGGCGGACCACCGGATCCTCGCCGGCCGTGATGTCGCCGGAAAAAATGTCCCCGTTGGCGAAGGAACTGGCGGTAAAGCGCTCGGTGAATTTGTGCTTGCGGGAATTGAGGGAGGCGCGGCGCAGGTTGGCTCGGGCCTGGCCTCTTTTGGTGAGGCGGGCCGGCTGCTGGTCGTCTGCTGCCTTGGTCCTGTGACGCGCGGTTGCCGCTCCGGCCTGGGCCTTGGGGGTCTTGGCTGCCTTGGCTGCCGGCTTGGCGGCACGCGCCTCGGCGCGACGGCCGGCTGCGCGATGGGGCTCGACAATGTGCGGCTCAGTACTCCGGGCACGATGCAACGGATGCGGGGCGTTCAACGCCGCCGCGCCGGGAGCGTCGATGGAGGAACCAATCAAAACCAAACCAATTGCACAAACGCAAGACAACTTCATCCAGCCAACATCCTCTCAACAATGGATTTGGTGCCGTACGTCTACCCTTGGGCAGCGCACTTCTTGCCAACTCTACCTGCCTCGGGCGGCTAAATTGCAGTCTTTGCCGCGTAAAGGGCGCTTAATTGCAGCGCTAAGCAAGGTTTTTCCCCGCTTGCAAGCCTCGTAAACCCCACAGCTTCCGAAAACCGGGCATTATTAAACTATACAATACCCCGGAAGACAATACACTGCCTTGTTCTTCGACGGAATGCGCGTTTTGCTGGGCTACCTTGCACTATACAGCCCCTTGGTGGTTTGCAAGAAAGAAACTGAGGACCAATTCCCCCTCTGAAGGAGTGGCCCCCAAGACGGGAAAAAATTCCCTAAAACTTGATCCGCCGCATGAATGCCGGCACATCCAGGTCTGGCTGAGGTGCTTCGCCTGTCTCGGCAAAGACCGCAGCTGGAGCCGGAACAGCGCTTTCCTCGGCCTCAGCTGAAACGGGAGCGGAATTGTCGAAAGCCGGCTCGTACTCCCGCGACGCGGGAGCGTAGGCCGGTTCCTCGGACATTTCGGCAAACTGCGGCTTGGCCTGCACGGCGACGGGCCCGTGCTCCGCGCTCTGCTCCGCAGTGCCAGCGTCGGCTGATTCTGTAGCCGAAGACGAGAAGAAGGACGACTCCTCGGAGTCGGCTGTTTCCTCTTCCGCGTCCTCGTCCTGGCTGAGGAAACGGGCCGGTTCGGAACCGGAGGTATCGGGGGCCACCACGGGCACGGAGATCACCGGCGACTCCTCCACGCTTAACATGCGGGCGCGCCGCTCCGGCATCTGGTCGCGGAAGCCCGTGGCGATGACCGTGATCTTGACTTCATCGCCCATGGTTTCGTCCTGCACCGCACCGAAGATAATGTTGGCGTCTTCGTGAGCGGCCGACTGGATGAGCGAAGAGGCCTCGTTAACTTCGGAAAGTTTGAGCGAGCTGGAGCCTGTGATATTGATCAGGATGCCGCGCGCGCCGTCGATGGCGCCGGCCTCCAGCAGCGGCGAAGCCATGGCCGCCTGAGCCGCCTCAACGGCGCGGTTGGCGCCGGAGCGGACAGCCGTGCCCATGACTGCATGGCCCATACCGGCCATGGTGGTCTTTACGTCGGCAAAGTCGCGGTTGATGATGCCGGAGATGGTGATGATGTCGCTAATGCCCTGCACGCCCTGGCGGAGCACGTCGTCGGCGATGCGGAAACTCTCAAAGAAGCCGGCGTCCTTGGCCACCGCGAGCAGCTTCTCGTTGGGAATGACGATCATCGTGTCGACGCTCTCGAGCAGTTCCTTGAGGCCGCGCTCGGCCTGCTGCAGGCGGCGCTTGCCCTCAAAGGCAAAAGGCCGGGTGATGACGGCGACAGTCAAGATGCCCATTTCGCTAGCCAACGAGGCAATGACGGGAGCTGCTCCAGTCCCTGTACCGCCACCCAAACCGGCGGTCACAAAGACCATATCGGCGCCTTCCAGGGCCTCGATGATCTTTTCCGAGTCTTCGAGCGCAGCGCGGCGGCCCACGTCGGGATTGGCGCCAGCTCCCAGGCCGGAGGTGAGGCGCACGCCCAGCTGCAGCTTGACCGGAGCCTGGGAGAGCTTGAGCGCCTGCACATCAGTGTTGGCAGCGATAAACTCGACGCCTTCCATGTGGGCCTGGATCATGCGGTTCACGGCATTGCCGCCCCCGCCACCCACACCGATGACCTTGATGCGGGCACCGCGCGGACTTTCCTCGTGATACTGAATGCGCATCTCTCCGGCTTCATTTTCGGGCTGTTTCATGGGTTGCTCCTGGGGCTGGCTGTGCTGTTCTCTGGCCTGTTCCATCGCCTCTGCCATCGCTTGTTCCATAGCTTGTTCAATCGCATGATCCATCGCGGCTGCGGCCTCCTGATCCTGGCTAATTCCTTCAAACGGTTAAAAACTGGCTGCAAAGATGGAGCGCAGCTTGGAGCGTAACGTGTTGTTTTCGGCCGCACGGGTGATGCGGGTGCGGTGGGCATACAAAAGCATGCCGATCACGGTGGCAAAAGCGGGATGAACCAGTTCGCCGGGCATGTGCGACAGGCGGACCGGCATGCCCGTCCTGGCCGGGACGCGCAACTGGCTTTCCGTTACATCCAGCATACCGGGCAACATGGCTCCGCCGCCGGTCAGCACGCATCCGGCTCCCAGCGCATCCACCACGCCGCCCTGACGCAAGTTCTCTTTCACGTAATAAAGAAGCTCGCGAGCCCTCGGTTCCAGGATCTCCGCAACGTTGCGCAGGCGCAGAGACTGGGGCTGGGGGTTGGCAATCTCAATTTCCGCGTCCTGGGGCACGGCCGTAACCACGGCATTGCCGTACTGTCGTTTCAGTTCTTCGGCCTGGTTCACCGGCATCTGCAGGCAGACCGCCAGATCGTTGGTAAAGTGGGACCCGCCGATGGGGATCGACCCGGTGTGGGCCACAGCGCCCTCGAAAAAAACCACCAGATCGCTGGAGTGGGCTCCGATGTTCAGGAGGCATACGCCCAGTTCGCGCTCGTCGGCAGACAACGTAGCTTCGGCGGCGGCGATTGATTCCAATACCGCTTCGGTGACTTCAAGGCCGGCCCGGTTGGCACAGGTGACGGTGCTTTGCAGGGCGCTGCCGGAGCAGGTGGCAATATGCAGGTCCACTTCGAGGCGCGCACCCACCATGCCCACGGGATCGAAGATGCCAGGCTGCTCGTCGAGGATGAACTGGCGGGGTAACAGATGCAGGATTTCGCGGTCCGGGGGCCGTTCGACGGCACGCGCCCTCTCCACGGCGCTACGCACGTCCTCGCGCGTGATTTCGCGCATCCGGTTGCCGAGTTCAAAGCCACCGTTGGTGTTGATGCCCCGGATATGCGGGCCACCCACGCCGACCACGCACTCGTCGATGTTGATGCGCGCCATGTGTTCGGCCTGCTCGTTGGCGGCCTTCACCGCCTTGGCGGCCGGACTCAGCTCAGAGATGAGTCCCTTGCGCATGCCTGCCGACTCTACGATTCCGTGGCAGCGATAGCGCAAGGCGCCCTCGTTGAGGTCAGCCGCCAGCACGCGGGTCCAGGCACTGCCAATGTCCAGCGCGACGATCAGGTTGTCTTGTTTCTGGTTCATGCTCATTGCCCCTCGCTGACAACCACGGCCGGGCGGGTTTGCTGGACTGGCTTTCGCCTGCCCAAGTTGAGCGCGGCGCGACTGGCCTCCGTACGCTTCTTCTTATCTTTGGCCGCCCTCATTTTCGCTGCGGCAGCAACAACGGTGTCGGCTTTGACTTTGGCCGAGGTCTTGGCCACCGGCTTGGCGGTTTTGGCCGTGACCGGTGCTTTAGCAGCGGCCTGCTTGGCGGGCGCAGCCTTGGCTGGATCGGGAGAATGTGTTTGAGGCTTGTTGGCCGCAACAGTGACCGGCGGCTTGACCTCGCCGGGGTTGGCAGTCTGTTGATCCGGTGCTACGGCCTGCGCGGCAGTGGCGCCCGGAGTCATTTCCAGCACCACCTGCTGGTCATAGCGCAAATCCACGGCCGAAAGCTTGGGATACTGCTGGCGCCATTCGGCAATGTGGTCCTTGTACCGTTTGTAGCGCTCCATAAAACGGTCTTCGCCAAAATGAGCCAGAATATCGGCGCCCTGCTCGGGCATCAGCACGCGGGCGTCCTCGGGATCGACCAGGTCGATCTCGGAAATCTGCTCGGACAGGTGTTGGTTGTTGGCGTCCAGTTCAGCCAGCAAGCGCTGATAAACGGCCATGCGCGCATGGCGCGCGGGCAGCGGATCGCGGGCGTCGATGCCGGTGACCACCGGAAACGAGTAGTGATGCTGGGCCATCATGGCCGCCGGCATGCTGAGCAGGACGCCGCTCGCGTCGACCAGGCCGATCTGCTGGCCCTGGCGCACAAAAGCCACCGGCTGCCGTTCCACCACCGAGACGCGAATCTGGTCGGGAAGCAGGCGCATGACCGTGGCCCGCTCCACCCAAGGAATCTCTTCCAACTGCTTGCGGCGCTCGGCCAGGGGAACAAAGAAAATGTTGCGACCAATGTCCTCGCCGAAGATCGGCAGCATCTCGGCCCGACTCACTTCCGTGAGGCCGGTGGCCTGAATATTGCCTGCCCCGGCAATGCGGAAGCGGGAGTCGCGGCTCACGTAGGTCTTGAGGAGAAAGGCGCCCGCACCCAGGCCACCGACAAGGATCAAAACAAGCAGCCCGACAAATACGCGTCCCACCCAGCTTGACGGCCGCCACCAAGGGCGGTCCGGCTGTCCAAGGCGCGGTCCTCTGGGGTAAGAGGGACCGTCTCCATCAGGGTCGGCCATCTCCAGCGGCATGCCAGGCAATGCGCGCCCCGACGGGGGTACACCCTGCTGCACGCGCCGGAAGCGAGGCTCTGCGGGCGCTTCGTCCTCCCATACCGCGGGACGGGTTGTGTTGCTGCTTTGGATAGTCACGCCTGAGCAAGGTCGTGAGAGTCGCCAGATTTCACTATAGCCTGCGGTCCACCGGTTTGCGACGAGGGTGGTACGGGGGGAATCCGCGCCGTTACGGGGCTGTCTCGTTTCGAGACAGTGGCCGCGAGGAGCCTCTGTCCCGTGCAGGACGGTATGAACTGTCGATCATTCAGGACAACGGACGGATACGGTTGGCCTTATCCGAAATGCCGGCGCCCGACACCGATCGCAGCGCCCAAGAAACCGGACACGCGCAGCTTCTACTTCGCTTCCAGAGCGGCCAGAATCTGCGGGGCCAACTGGCTGACGTTGCCGGCGCCGAGGGTCAGAATCAGGTCGCCCTCATGAGCCTGGGCAACCACAGCGGCCACGGCAGAGGGGAAATCCGGAGCGTATTGAACCTGCGGCCCCTCGATGCGGCTGGCCAGCAGTTCGGCCGTTACGCCGGGAATGGGTTCCTCGCTGGCGGCGTAGATGGGCAGAACCACCACCGAATCGGCATCGATGAAGGCGCCGCGGAACCTGTCGAGCAGGTCTTTGGTGCGGGAATAGCGGTGGGGCTGGAAGACGACGTGGATCTTGGTGTGGCCGCACTCGCGAGCGGCGGCCAGCGTGGCGCGAATCTCGGTGGGATGGTGCCCGTAGTCGTCTACCACGGTGACGCCGCGGGCCTTGCCACGCAACTGGAAGCGGCGGTCTACGCCGCGGAAGCTGTTGAGCCCCTCGGCGATCTTGTCCGGAGCGACCTCAAGCTGATCGGCGATGGCCACGGCGGCAGTGGCGTCGAGGACGTTATGGTGGCCGGGCACATGCAGTTCAAAGGGCCCAAGCGGGCCGGATGCCGTAATGACCTGGAAGCGCGCGAACGGCCCGTGCCCGGCCTCAAGATACTCCAGCCGATAGTTGGCGGCCGGAGAAACTCCATACGTAAAGACGCGGCGATGGACGCGGGGCAAAATCGCCGCCAGGAGCGGATTGTCCAGGCAGGCGGTGACCGCGCCGTAGAACGGCACCTTGTCCATGAAGGCCAGGAAGGCGCGCTCCACATCGGCCATGTCGTGATAGCAGTCCATGTGCTCGCGGTCCAGATTGGTGACCACGGCCAGGATGGGCGAGAGCTTGAGGAAGGAGCGGTCGCTTTCATCGGCCTCGGCCACCAGATACTGGGTGCTGCCCAGCCGGGCGTTGGAGCCCATGGCATCCACTCGACCGCCCACCACCACGGTGGGATCCAGACCGCCCGCAGAGAGCACGGAGGCCACCATCGAGGTGGTTGTGGTTTTGCCGTGCATGCCCGCAATGGCGATGCCGTATTTGAGGCGCATCAGCTCAGCCAGCATCTCGGCCCGTTGAATGACGGGAATCTTGCGGGCGTGGGCCTCGAGCACCTCGGGATTGGCGGCGCCCACGGCAGAGCTGGTGACTACGACCGTGGCTCCCGCCACATGCCCGGCCTCGTGGCCCTGATAGATCGTGGCGCCCAGTTGGGCCAGCCGGTCGGTAACCAGGCCGCGGCGCAGGTCGGAACCCGAGACTTTCATGCCAAGGTTGAGGAGAATTTCGGCAATACCGCTCATGCCGATGCCGCCGATACCGATGAAGTGCACGTGCTGAGAGGTAGCGAACATAAGAAACTCCACTGTAACATCTACGCGAGGTGCCGCTTCCGGATTGCAGGATAAACCCCTCAAGCCCTTTTTCCCCTTCAAGTTGCAGAAGCCCGTTCCCAACGCGCTGCACAACCTTGCTTGCGCCTCATGATTCTTTTCGAAGAGCACCGCAACTAAACCGCGGGAATGTTGTTTGAATGAGCAGAAGCCGGTCAAAAGGGCGAGGAACCCAGGAACCGGGAGGGTGCTGAAGACGGAGTTCGACTCCGTGTCCCAAGTCCGGAACACCAGGACGGGCAGCACGAGGAGGATTTTATGCGGAAGATGCGCCTGGTTCTATTGGCATTGGTTGTGGCTCTACCGTTCGCGGCAATGGCGAAGGCCCAAGTGGCAGTCGGGGTCGGCGTCGGTCCCGATGCTGGATACGCACCGGATGCCGGCTATGCACCCGAAGTCGGAGTTGGTCCGGAAATGGTTGCTCCTCCCGTCGCCTATGGCCCGCCAGTCTGTGAGTGGGGCTACTACTCTTATTATCCGTACGGCTGCGCTCCCTATGGCTATTACGGGCCGCAGTGGTTCTACGGCGGCGCCTTCATCGGCGTTGGCCCGTGGTATCACTGGGGCTGGGGTCACGGTTGGGGCCACGGCGGATACGGCTATCGCGGTGGATACGGCGGTCGTGGTGGATACGGCGGTCGCGGCGTTTATGCCGGCCGAGGTGGTTACGGCGGCCAGGGCGGATACGCAGGACGCGCACCCTACGCAGGCGGCAATGGATTCCGCAGCGGCGGCGGTTATGCCGGCGCACCTCGCAGCTTCAACGGTGGCGGCTATAGTGGTGCTCCCCGCGGCAGCTACGGCGGTGGATCCAGTGGTGGCCATGCCAGCGGCGGCTTCAGTGGCGGTGGCCATATGAGCGGCGGTGGTGGCGGTGGCGGTCACATGGGCGGTGGCGGCGGACACGGCGGCGGCGGTGGACACCACTAAAAATTGCGGCTTCTCCCCCAAGGAAAGCCCGTCTGCTTCGGCAGACGGGCTTTTCTGTTGGGTTCGGGATGCAATCCGGCGACTCGAAGATCAGCAAGCAATGCAGAGTCCGCCCCACGGCGTTTCCTGTCCTGTTGTCTTTCCCTAGCGCCCACCAGCGGCGAGCGCCAGCAGTAGGTTGGCGATTCGCTCGGCGGCATCGGGATGCGCCTGGGTCCGGGCCGCTGCTCCCATGGCCATCAACCGCTCCGGCGAAGTGAGCAGGCCGGTGAGTGCCGCAAGCAACCTGCCGGAAACTTCCAGGTCCGGCTCCTGCAGCATCAGGGCCGCGCCGGCGTTCACCATCTCCTCGGCATTGCGCTTCTGGTGATCGTCGGCAGCAGCGGCGAAGGGCACCAGCAGGGCGGGCTTGGCGGCAGCGGCCAGTTCCGCCACAGTGGATGCTCCACTGCGGGCCATCACCAGGTTGGCCTGGGCAAAGCGCGCCGGCATGTCGTCCAGAAAGGGACTGACCTTCCAGTGGGCGGGGTCGGCTCCGCTGGCAGCAAAGGCCGCCTGGGTCGCCTCGAAGTGCCGGGCTCCGCTCTGGTGAAGCACCGTGAGTCCGGGAACCGCGTCGAGCAGCGGCGCAATAATCTTGGGCAGGTGGTTGTTGAAGATGCGCGCTCCTTGAGACCCGCCAAAAATCAGCAAGTGAAGCGCGGCGGAAGCAGGCGCTTCGATGGCAAAGAACTCCTTGCGGACCGGGATGCCGGTGACCTCGGCGTTACGGAACCATCGGACCGCTGAAGGAAAGTTGACCGCCGCAGCCTGCACCCTTTTGCCCACCAGGCGGTTGGCCAGCCCCGGCATAGCGTTCGGCTCAAAGGCCATGGTGGGCACTTTGAGCAGCAAGGCCGCCGCCATGGCCGGGCCAGAAGCATAGCCGCCAACGCCAAAAACCACATCCGGCATGAACTCGCGGATCAGTCGCTTGCAGGCCAAGATGCTGCGGGGCAGATCGGACAGGGTGCGAAGGCGCGTTTTGAGTGAGACATTCTTGAGCTGTCCCACTTCGACCAAGTGGAGCGGAAAGCCAGCCTGGGGAACCAGGCGGGATTCCATGCCGCGCGCAGTGCCCACAAAGAGCACCTCGGCGCCGTGATGGGCAACCAGTTCGCGGGCCACCGCCAGGGCTGGAATGATGTGGCCGCCGGTGCCTCCACCGGCAATAAGTACGCGCAGTTCCGCCAAGGGTATGCCTTTCACAAAGAGTTACGGGGAGAGTCAATGGATACAGAACCACCCGGCGATGCGCTGCCAGCCTGAAGAGATTTTATCAAGAGCAGGTTGGCGGCAAAGGCGCACCGCGCCTGGCAGTTTCTCAGTCAGCTTTCTTGGTGATATTGAGCAGAACACCGATGCCGGCCAGGGTCACGAACAGCGAGGTTCCTCCGGAAGAGATCAACGGCAGCGGTATGCCCTTGGTGGGTACCAGAGACAGCACCACGCTGATGTTGAAGAAAGCCTGGAGCAGGATGGCCGTGGTGAAGCCGAAAGCGGCCAGGCGGGCAAAAGAGTCCTGAGAGCGGAATGTGGCGCGCAAGCCGCGCACGCCTAACACCACGAAGAGCAGGATGATGGCAATGGAGCCGATAAAACCCAGTTCCTCGGCAATGTTGGCGAAGATGAAGTCAGTGTGTCCCTCGGGCAGGTAGAAGAGCTTCTGCACGCCCTCCATGTAGCCGCGGCCGGTCAGGCCGCCGGTGCCCACCGCAATCAGCGATTGGTAAATATGGAAGCCATGTCCCTGGGGATCGGATTCCGGATGGAGGAAGGTCAACATGCGGTCGCGCCGCCAGGCAACCAGGAAGAGCATGGCCGCCAAGACTGGAAGTGTTGCGCCGACGCTGATGAAGAGATACTTCCACTCCATCCCGGCCAGCAGCAGCATCATGGCGGTTACGCCGGCCAGCACCAGGGCCGTGCCCAGGTCAGGCTGGCGCAAGATCAGGCCGCAAAAGATCACGGGCATGATGGCCGCGCGCAGCAGCGTGTGTTTCCAGTCGCGCATCTCACCCAGGCGCGTGCTCAGAAACCAGGCCAGAAACAGGATCAGTACCGGCTTGGCAATTTCGGAGGGCTGAAAGGTAAAGAAGCCGCCAAAGCGAATCCAGCGATGCGTGTGGTGCGAATCGGGAAAAAAGAAGACCAGCACCAGCACCAGCGTGGTAACACAAAGGGCGGGATAGATGAACTTCGGGGAGTTGAAGACGTTGTAGTCGATGTGCATGAGCGCCAGCAGGGCCAGTACCCCGGCCAGCGCCCAAATGGCTTGTTTGCCAACAAAAGTATAGGGCGAGTTGAAGCGCTCCTGGGCCACCACGGCGGAAGCCGAGAAGACCATCACCAGCCCCACCACGACGAGCAGCATCGTGGTGAAGAACATCCACTTATCAACCCCTACTCTTTTTGCCATTCCTTCAAACTCCGCCGCTCCCCGACAAGTTCCTTGAAGGTCCGGCCGCGTTGCTCGTAGTTATCGAACTGGTCATAGCTGGAGCAGGCCGGAGCCAGCAACACCACTTCACCGGGATGAGCAGCATCCGCGGCGGCGGCCACAGCTCTCTGCAGGGTTTCACAAGAATGGATAGGGACAACCCCGTGCAGTTGCGACTCGATCTTGGCGGCCGCGGCGCCAATGGTGTAAACAGCGCGCACCCGCTCTTGCAGCAGGGGCGTCAACGGGATATAGGGCGCCCCCTTGTCCTTGCCGCCCAGGATGAGGTGAATGCCGGATTTGAACGCGGCGACGGCCTTGGCCGTGGCGTCCACGTTGGTGGCCTTGGAGTCGTTGTAGAACTCGACGCCGTTGACGGTGGCCACGTACTCCAGGCGATGCTCGACGGCGTGGAAGCTCTCAATGGCCTGACGAACCACCTCTGCCGGGGCTCCGGCCAGACGAGTTGCACAGACCGCCGCCAGCACGTTCTCCACGTTGTGGTCACCCTTGAGTGTGATCCCGCTGAGTGGCATCACGGTTTCAATCGCAGCATCCCGTGAGGTGCGGAAGGCCACATTTCCGTTTTCGACCCAGGCGCCCTGGGGTACCGGATGCTTGCGAGAAAACAGATAGACCCTTGAGGTCGCGTGAGCCGCCGCAGCAGCAGCGGGAGCGTTGTCGGCGTTCAACACCAGGCAATCCTGGGCATCCTGGGCTGCAAAAATGCGCTCCTTGGCCTTGATGTAGTTCTCGAAGCTGCCGTGCCGGTCCAGATGGTCGGGAGTGATGTTCAGGATGACGGCGATGGCCGGACGGAACTCGACCGTGCTTTCCAACTGGAAGCTGGAAACCTCCAGCACGGACCAGGTCGCATCGGTGCTGTCTTCAATAAGAGACACAACGGGCACGCCGATATTGCCGCCGACCAAAGTGGGCAGCCCGGCCTTCTCAAGAATCTCCCCTACCAGCGCGGTGGTGGTGGTTTTGCCGTTCGATCCGGTAATGGCCAGCGCTTTGCCCTTGAGGAAGCGTGCGGCGAGCTCGAGTTCGCCGATCACCGGCAGGCCGAAGCTCTTGACCTGCGCCAGTTCCGGCGTATTCAGCGGCACGCCAGGGCTGACCACGATCAGATCCTGGCGGCGGAAGGTGAGCAGGCCGTGGCCGCCGCTTTCCACCATGATGCCCTCTTCCAGCAATGCAGGAATGTCCTTGGCCAGCGCCTCGGCGCTGCGCACATCAGAAACCGTGACCTGGGCGCCGCGGTGGCGTAGAAACAAGGCCGCAGCAAGACCGGATTTTCCCAGTCCGACGACCAGTACCTTTTTCCCTTTGAGTTCCATCATTGAATCGATCCTCGGGCTCCCGCGAAATGCGCCCCTTTTATTTTGCACTGCATCGAGCACCGCGGAGGCGGGCCTAGCGGAGTTTCAGGGTGGTGAGTGCAAACAATGCAAACACCAGGGCGCCGATCCAGAAGCGGACAATCACCTTGGATTCGCGCCACCCCAACTGCTCAAAATGATGATGCAGAGGAGCCATCTTGAAGATACGCTTCCCGTTCCGCAGCTTGTAGCTGCCCACCTGCAGCATCACTGAGAGCGCCTCGAGAATAAAGATGCCGCCAATAAACGGCAGCAGAAGCTCCTGGCGAATGACGACGGCGACTGTGCCGATAGCGCCGCCCAGGGCCAGGGACCCCACGTCCCCCATGAAGATTTCCGCGGGATGGGCGTTGTACCAGAGAAAGCCGATGGAAGCGCCCACCATGGACCCGCAAAAGACGGTCAGTTCCGCCACTTTGGGCATGTGCTGCAGTTCCAGGTAGTCGGCAAAGACCACGTTGCCGCTGACGTAGGTGAGCACAGCCAGTGCACCGGCGGCGATGATGGTACAGCCGATGGCGAGGCCGTCGAGCCCGTCGGTCAGGTTGACGGCATTGGACGAGCCCATCAGCACGAAGATGACAAAAGCGATAAATGGCAGGAAAGCCAGAAATCCCAGGTGGGGGAAAGATCCCGCCCAGTGCCAAAGCAGGTCGGGACGCCACGCCTTGACGAAAGGCACTGTCAATTGTGTGGAGAACTTGCCGAACTGCGCGAGGACTACCAGCGCAATGGCCACAACAGTCCCGACCAGTCCCTGCCAAAAGAGCTTGGCCCGCGCCGTCAGCCCCAAGCTGCGCCGCATCACCACCTTGGTGTAATCGTCAACAAAGCCGATCGCTCCGAAGGCGAGGGTAGAAAAGACCGTAATCCAGACGAAAGGATTGGATGGGTCGGACCACAGAATGGTGGGCAGCAGGATGGCAATCCCGATGAGCACGCCGCCCATGGTCGGAGTGCCGGACTTCTTCAGGTGCGACTGCGGTCCATCCTCGCGGACGAACTGGCCGATTTGGAACTCGCGCAGCTTCTGGATCACGTAAGGGCCGATAAACAGCGCAATCAGCAGCGCCGTGAGCGAGGCAAAGACGGTGCGAAACGTGAGGTAGCGGAAGATGCGGAACGGGTGAAAAAACGGATAGAGCTTTTGGTAGAGCAGCCAGTAGAGCAATGGGCCTCCCAAGCCGGACTGAGGCAGGTTTCAGGTTGATTTTACAGGGACAGGGACTTGACGGGCTGTGGAAGCCCCTTCTATAGCCCACCCGCCGACTGCCGCTTTAGTTCCACCTCGAACGCTCGCTCACGACCGCTGATGTAACTCTGGTAGCCTTCCGGGTCGATGAAGGCATTGCGGTCTCCACGCTTCCAACGCTCATATTTCGCATGCAGGCCATAGTAGCTGCCGTGCGCACCGAGAAACACATCGCAGGGCAAGCTCTTCAATACCTGAAATCCATGAAGAAAGTCTGTGGCAATCTGCGGGTAAGCGGCGTTCCCCACCAGCTTGTAGCCAGTATTCACATTCGGTCCGCCGACGATGACCACGTGCAGAGTTCTGCCGCTTTCGACTTCATCCATAGTCCAGGTTGTGGTTCCCTTGTTGTGCCCCGCGGTCAGATGCGCGGTCAGCACCGTGCCCCCCAGTTGCACCGTATCGCCATCGTGAAGCACCCGGTCCACCTTCGTGGGCGGAAAATGCATGTCCGCGTCTGCGGCGTATTGAAAGTCCTTGGTCCCGCCCGACTCCACCACAGGCACATCGGCGTTCATCACGAAATACTGCGCGCTGGTCAGATTCTTTACCTGTTCGCTTCCCGCGCAGTGGTCGAAATGCCCCTGGCTGATGAGCACGATCTTGATGTCGCCGAAGCGAAAACCGAGAGCTTCGACGCTCTTCTGGATCGCTGGTACGGAAGACTCGAGATTGCTGTTGATGAGGATGTTTCCCCGGGGGGTAACGATCAGGTACGATGCCAGTTCTTCGCTGCCCACGTAATAGAGATTGCCCGCAATGCGGTGGGGCGGGAACGGCTGGGTCCAGGACGAGTCCTGCGCGGCGAGTTGTACCGCAAAAGCAAGGGCAGCAAATAGCACAACGCTGGTCCACAACTTGCGAAGGATCACTACCCCTCCACGTCTGCGGTTCTGTCTTTGACCGCCGCAATGGCCCGCTCCAGGTGGACGCCGCGCGAACCCTTCACCAGCACCAGGTCTCCGGGTTCCAGATTCTGCTTGAGCCAGCGGCCAGCGGCCTCGGCGTCGGGCAGAAAAACCGAGGAAACCCCTCCCGTGCAGGCTGCGGCAGCCAGATGTTCGGCATTGCCCTCAACGCCGACCACCAGGTCTAGCCCGGCTTCGGCTGCGGCGCGCCCGCAGGCGGCGTGCAGTTCAGAGCTTTGTTCCCCCAGCTCGAGCATCTCGCCAGCCACCAGGATGCGGCGACGGGCGGGACGCGCGGCCAGGGTGCGAATCATGGAGCGGAGCGCCTCGGGATTGGAGTTGTAGCTGTCGTCGAAAACCGTTGCGCCGCCAATTTCGATCTCTTCGCCGCGTTTGTCGCCGGGGGTGAGAGTCGAGAGAGCGGCAACCGCCGCATCCAGATCGACGCCTGCTTCCAGCGCCACCGCCAGACCGGCCAGCACGTTCCATGCGTTGTGTGCGCCCAGCATGTGCAGCGTGAATGTTCCCTCGCGCTCCCCAGCGCGGAAGCGCGGATGCAGTCCATCCAAATCTTCCGTGACCGATAGAAGCTGGGGATCGGCACAGGGACCGGCGCCGAAATAGACCACGTGGCCGGGAAAGTTGCGGCCGAACTGCGAAACGTACGGATCGTCACAGTTGAGGAAGACGACGCCATTCGAGGGTAGTGCGGCCACCAACTCAAATTTGGCGCGGGCTATGCCGGCCTGGCCCTCGGAAAAGGCCTCGATGTGCGCCGTGCCGACGTTGGTCACCAAGCCCCAGTCGGGCGAGGCGATGCGGGCCAGAGCGGCAATTTCGCCGGGATGGTTCATGCCCATTTCCACCACCGCAAACTCGTGCTCCGGTTCGATGCGCAACAGTTGCAGCGGCAGGCCGAAGGCGTTATTCAAGTTGCCCTTGGATTTGAGGACGTTGAACTTGGCTCCCAGCGCTGCGGCTACCGCTTCCTTGGTCGTGGTTTTTCCGGCCGAGCCGGTAATGGCCACAACGTGCTTGCCCCACTGGCGGCGGACATGCCCGGCAAGGGCCTGCAGAGCGGCCAGCGGATCCTCTGTAATCAGCAGGGGCACAGCCAGAGCAGCATCGGGCAGCGCGGCCACCTTGGCGCGCGAGACAACCGCCGCAACGGCTCCCCGTGCGACAGCTGCTGCCACAAAGTCGTGGCCGTCAAAGCGATCGCCGCGCACGGCAAAAAAGAGCTGGCCTGCGGCCACGGTGCGCGAGTCGATGGAGTAGCCCGTTACGGTCAGCGCGCCAGCGTTGGCCACGCTGGCTGGAGCTTCAAGCACGGCGCCCGCGCCTAGAGCCGCCTCTGCCAAGGTAAGTTTCATTGCACATCACCATAGCCCAATGTAGCCAGGGCGGAAAGCGCAATCTGCGCGTCGTCAAAAGGAATGGTGCGGCCGGCCAGAATCTGCTCCTTCTCGTGGCCCTTGCCAGCAATCAGAACCACGTCTCCTGCCTGGGCTGCCTTGAGCGCCAAATGAATGGCCGCGGCGCGATCCGGCTCAACAGTGTACTGGACTCCGCTGGCCTTCAGGCCCGGCTCAATCTCGGCCAGAATCGCCAGCGGGTCCTCGGAACGGGGATTGTCGCTGGTGGCCACCACAAAGTCGCTGCCCTCGCCCGCGGCCCGGCCCATCCGGGGGCGTTTGGTGCGGTCGCGGTCGCCGCCGCAGCCGAACAGCGTAATCACCCGTTTGCCCGTCTGCGCAATCATCTGGTGAGCCAGCTCTGTCAGGTTGCGCAGCGCATCGTCGGTGTGGGCGTAGTCCACAATCACCGTGAAGGGCTGCCCGGCATCCACCGGCTGAAAGCGGCCGGGAACGGGCTGGAGGCGCGGGATAGCTCCAACCAACTCCGCAAAGGAAACACCGCGCGCATGAGCCGCAGTCAACGCGGCAAGCAGGTTGAGGATGTTCACCTCTCCGGCCAGACGAGACGTCACTTGAGCAGAGCCCACAGGAGTTTGGAGTTCGAGAACCGCACCGCCGGGCGTGAGCGAATAACTGGCAGCGCGCCAGTCTCCTTGCCCGATGCCGTAGGTGCGAACCTCGGCGCCTGCCTTTGCAGCCGCGGCGCCCAATTCCTCCGCATGCGGGTCGTGTGCGTTGATCACGGCCACGCGCGGCGCCGGATAGGCGCTGCCGTCGAACAGCAGCCGCTTGGCGGCGAAGTACTTCTCCATGGTCTGGTGATAGTCGAGGTGGTCGCGAGTCAGGTTGGTAAAGACGGCCACGTCGAAATTCACGCCTGTCGCGCGGCCCTGGTCCAGCGCGTGGCTGGAGACTTCCGTCACCAGTTCGGTTGCGCCCTTGGCCACGCCCTCCGCCATCAGTTCGAACAAGTCGCGCGCCTCGGGAGTGGTGTGCACCGAAGGACGCACTTCTCCCGCCACGTGGTACTCGATGGTCCCCACCAGCACGGTGGTGCGAGCCGCGGCATTGAGCAGCGCCTCCAGCAGGAAAGCCGTGGTGGTTTTGCCGTTGGTGCCGGTGATGCCGGTGGCGGCCAATTGGCGTTCTGGATGGCCAAAGAAGGCTGCAGAGGCCTGGGCCAATGCACGGCGGCCATGCTCCACCTCCAGCACCGGAACGCCGGCTTGATAGACCAGCAGATGGTCAAAGGTGGGCGAGGAGTCGGTAATGATGCCCACGGCACCCGCCGCAATGGCCTTATCCACGTAGCGGTTGCCGTCGGTAGAGCCACCCTTCATGGCCACAAAAACCGCGCCGGGCCGTACCCGCCGCGAGTCGTATTCCACGCCGGTTACCGGCTGTTCCGAGTCGCCTTCAGCGCCGACGGCCTCGATTTCTTCGATTAGATCTTTCCACGTCATCACTGCTCGATTGTAGATTGCTGCATGGGATTTGATCTCAGAAGACTTGAGGGTAACTCTCTTTCAGGAACATTGTCTGTGCGCTTGAAAGGGGTTGCAGCACAGAATGGGACAAAACCGAGGGTACGCTTGTCCCTTGGAACGCCGAGTCAGATCTCGGTTTCCCGGCTCTTGAGCGCGCCGTCCAGCGCTTCGAGAATCATCTTCCACCCAGCCTGTGTGCTGACTTCGTACTCCGGCAAAACGCCCTCGTGAAGCAGAACCAGTTCGCAGCCCGGTTCCAGCGGAGCAAAGTCGAGAGTGACGCGGCTGCTCTCCGCTGAATAATGCGGCACACGAAACACGAAAACGAGACGTCGCGGGCGGTCGATTTCGAGATATTCGCCGATATGCTCCACATCGACCCCATCGCGACGGTCAATGAGCAGGAATGCCCCGCCAACTCGCCCATCGATCTCCGTTCGCACCATCTTCCCGGTGGGTGTGGCAAACAGGAACTTGCAGGCTGTTTGCGGACTCAGCCACGCGTCAAAAACCAGTTCTGGAGCAGCCTGAAAACTGCGGCGGACGCGAACAGTAGCTCTTGGTTCGGAATTCAATCTCCATGCTCCTTTCTGCACGCGAACAGACAGCCAACAGGAAGCACTATCGTCCGCAGCGAACCACGATCTGGGTTCCGGGGGCAACCATGGTGCCAGCAGCGGGCACCTGCTCGCGGACGGTGCCGTTTCCGGTCACTTGCACCTCAAGCCCAGCGGTAGCGGCCAACTCGATCACCTTGCGCACCGGCAGGCCGACGAGCGAAGGAACGCGCAGTTTTTTGCTGTCGTTGATCATCACCGCCTTCGTGGTCTGCTGCGGCGGCGCCTTGGGCTGCTGCGGGGCGGCCTGCGCGGCTGAAGGGCCGACCGTCGCGCCGCCTTGCCGGACCGGACTCGGCGGCGGAGGAGCGGATTGGACTGGAGCCCCGCGCAGCGGATCGTCATTGGGCAGTTCGTTGGCCGCGGCAAACAGCGCGTTCATATCGCCGGTATGTTCCTGCGCGTCTTCAACGGGCAGGGCGCCACCTTTAGCCACGGGGCGCTGCGCATGCACATCGATGTCGTGCCGCACGCCCAGGTACTCCAGCGCCTGCTGCGCCACCTCGGCAAAAACCGGAGCGGAAACGCTAGCGCCGTAATAGGCGCCTTTGGGGTTATCCATGATGACGGCCACGGCAAGCACCGGATTGTTGACCGGGGCGATGCCGGCAAACGAGGCCACGTGCATGGTCTTTGAGTACAGATGAGTGGCCGGATCGATCTTCTGCGCAGTACCGGTTTTGCCGCCTGAAGAGTAGCCATTGAGCTGCGCCTGGCGACCGGTGCCATAAAGCACCACGCCCTCCATCATCTTGCGCATCTGGGCGGCCGCCATGGTGGAGAGCACGCGATGGGCGCCGACGGGCAACGGATTGGGCAGTTCGCCTCCCGGTTTGAATGGTGATGCCTTCGGCGGGCCGGCGGGCTGGCCATTGGCTGTGTCAACCTGGCCCGGCAGCAGCACATGCGGCGGCAAATAGACCCCGCCGTTAGCAATAGTGGAAACCATCGACACCATTTGCAGCGGAGTGACAGCCACCTCCTGCCCCATGGCGATGGAACCAATGGACGACGCGCTCCACTTGTTCACCGGCCGCAGCAGGCCGCGGGTCTCTCCGGGCAACTCCGCGCCGGTGCGGGAGCCAAAACCGAAGTCACGAACATACTGATAGAGGCGTTCCGGGCCCACTTTGAGCGCCACCTTGATGGCGCCCACGTTGCTGGAGTGCTCCAGCGCCTCAGTCACCGTGAGGCGCCCGAAGTGGTCGCCCTTGTCGTCGTGAATTACGCGGCCGGCCAAGGTCATGACGCTGCCCTGGCAGTCCACGATGTCGTCGGGCGTAACCGCATGCTGATCGAGTGCCGCGGAATAGGTGACAAGCTTGAAGACGGAGCCCGGCTCGTAAACGTCACTGACCGCGTGATTGCGCAGCAGCGCTGGCGTGGTGCGGCGAGAGAAATTGGGATTGAACGTGGGGCGGATGGCGAGGGCCAGAATCTGGCCGGTGTGCACGTCCTGAACCACCACAGTGCCGTTGTCCGCCTGGGTCTGCTGCATGGCGTGGTCCAGCGCCCTCTCGGCCAGAAACTGGATGTTTTCGTCGATGGTAAGCACGAGATTCTGGCCCGGCTCAGGTTCGTGTTCGCTCGAGCCCGTGACATGGCGGCGCGCGTCCATGGCCGTGTACATGCGGCCGGGGACGCCATGCAGCCGCGACTCGTACTTCTGCTCCAGGCCGCCCAGGCCGTTGTCGTCAGTGCCCACATAACCCAGCACCTGCGCGGCAATCTCGTTGTCCGGATAGAAGCGCTGGAACTCCTTCTGGAAGTAGATTCCCTTCACGGGGAGGGCCTTGACGCGATCGGCAACGTCGGGGGTTACGCGGCGCGCAACCCAGGCAAAACTATGCCCGGAAACCAGGCGGGCAGCAATCTGCTCTTCGGTGGTCTGGGCATCGTCGGGATCGGTATGGACCACTGCGGCCAGGGCATGCGCCGCGGTTTGCTTGTCGTCGATTTCGGTGGGAACGGCGTAAATGGAATCGACCTGCACGGTCATGGCCAGTTCGCGCAGGTTGCGGTCGTAGAGTACGCCGCGGCGCGGAGCGACCTCAAAGGTGCGCTGCTGCTGCTTTTGGGCGCGCTCCTGAAACTCGCCGTGGCGCACCACCTGGAGCCAGAACAGGCGGAAGACAATGACGCACACCCACAGCAGAAAGAACAGGCAGATCAGCCAGAAGCGCGTCCGCTTGAGAGGCATGACGCGCGGAAGGCCGCTGAGATTGCGATTGGCTCGAACTGCGACTTGCATGGCGAATGCTCCGGGGAAAGACCTCGCCGTCTGGTCTACTGGACGGCGGGCGCCGGAGGAGTCACCTGGGCTATGGCTGGGGTCCCGGCCTCGGCTGGGGCATTGGGGTGAACAACCTGGCCGGGCTGCGGCTCGGCAAGGCCAAGCTGGCGGGCCATGGAATCAATGCGGCCGGGCTGGGTAAGCTGCGCTTCGGATAAACGCAACTGGCGATTCTCCTCGCGCAGTTGGTCGCGCACCTGCTTCTCCGACTCCACCCGATAGCTGCTCTCAATGGCGTAAAAATGCTGCAGGCCATAGACCATGACCAACGAGAAGAGCACGGCGACGGCCGCAGAGAACAGGCGCATCTCACGCGTCCGCACTGGGTCGGGCGCCTTGACCAGCCGGGAATTGTCAAACCGCTTGGCAAAGTAGAACTCAGGGGTGCGCACACCACGCCGGCGCAGCGGCTGCTGAGCCATCAGCTCGGCGTTCTGCTCGGCCGCGCGCGCGGCCGGGCCGCGGCTCGATTCAAAAAGTGTTGTCGTGCATGCCGCCATGGTTTCCCTCCCCCGAAGCTTCTCGCTCCTAGCTCTGTTCCGCTTATTCCTTCACTTCTTCAGCACGTCCGTAGAGCTTTCGTTCCTCATCGCAGATTCCCTGCCCCACGCAGCAAAGCTAATAGCTTCCTGCGGGGAGCTTTTTGGCTGTTCTTTCCGCCGCTCTCAGCTTCGCGCTCCGGGAGCGAGGATTGCGATCCATCTCTTCTTCGCTGGCCGTCGCCGGCTTCTTGGTCAAAATCTCCCAGATCCCCTGGTGCGCGCCTTCCCGCAAACTGTCTTTGGCGATCCGATCCTCCAGGGAGTGAAAACTGATGACTGCAAGGCGTGCGGAGGGCTTAAGCAACCTGGGTGCGGCCTCCAACAACGCCTTGATCTCGTCCAATTCACGGTTTACGAAAATACGAAGAGCTTGAAAGGTTCTGGTCGCCGGATGAATGCGGTCCTGTTTCATTGCCGGAGCGGCTGCGGCGACAATCCGGGCTAATTCCCCCGTAGTCGTCAACGGCCGCCCCCGGACAATGGCTCTGGCGATTCTCCGCGACCTCCTTTCCTCTCCGTACTCGTAAATGAGGTTCGCGAGTTGACCCTCGTTCTCCTCATTCACCACTTGTGCGGCGGTTGGACCCTTGCGCGTATCCATGCGCATATCCAGCGGTCCATCCGCCTGAAAACTGAATCCCCGGTACGCCTCGTCGAACTGCAAGCTGCTGACGCCGAAGTCGGCCATCAGGCCATCCAGCGACGCCGGCTTGACATGCTCGGCAATCGAACTGAAGGCTTCGCCCACCAGCGTGATCCGCGGCGCCTGACTGCCCAGCTCTTCGCAGACCTGATCCAGTTTGGCCTTGGCAAGAGCTAGTGCCTCGGGGTCACGGTCAAATCCGATCAGGTGCCCCTCGGGTCCCAGCAGCCGGGCGATCCCGGAGGAATGCCCTGCAAGTCCCAGCGTGCAGTCCGCGTAAGTTCCGCCCGGACGCACCCGGAGAAAATCGATCGTCTCTTGAAAAAGAACGGGCACATGGCGTTCCGTCGATTTCGTCATGCGCTCCCCCTGGGGGGTTTCTGGATTCAACTCCGCCGGCTGAGAATCGCGGCGATTGCCATGCGATCCTCTGCCGTAATTGTGTTGACCGGCAGACTCGCCTCGAACATCTCCCGGTTGCAAACTTCCAAGTACTTCAGCTTGCCGAAAACCACGACCGAAACATCGGCATCCAGCTTGGCAGCACCGCGCAGAATCTGCGGCAATAGCAGCCGGGCTTGGTTATCCATCTCCACCTGCTGGCCGAAGTAGCTGGTCAGCGTGAGGTACTTCTGCACCGAAAGGTCCATGGCAGAGCTGGAATCCTCAAACTTCTGCTCCTGCTTTTCCCACTCCGGCAGTGGCCAAATCTCCGCGCTTTTACCATCCGTACTGGTGACGTAGAACTGGGTGACGTGCTCAGCATCCACTAACTGCTTGAACGCAGCCGGCAGCTTGAGCCGCCCCTTCTCGTCTACCTTCGCCGGATGGTTTCCGCGGAATGTCGCCATGCCCGTCCGCCTCTCGCAGCCACCTGTACATCCCGTGCCGCAGCTGCCCCGTGCCTGATCTTGCCTTTTCCGGTTTCCCAAGCAGGTACCCCTGCCACTACAGAAACCGGATTTTCGTTGGAGCGGGGGGAAATGGAGTAATCTGGCCTTGGAAACCTACTCAGTACTCCCGTTTACTCCCTTTCACTCCACTTTAGACACGATCATAGCCCAGAATCTCAGTCGTTCCAAACAGAAAATCTGTGAAAAGTGGAACCAAAGGTCGACTCTTTTTGTGATTCCGTCTAATAGATATAAATCCGTCTGATAACACAATATGTGGTGTTTACTACTCTGAGTCTTACCGATATTGAGTACTTATGAGTACTAAACAGAAGCAGAATTATGGTTTAAAGGGAAACAAAAAGCGAAAACAGAGCGACTCCTTGAGCCGCTGAAGAAAATAGGCAGTTGGATACACTCCGCTTACTCGTCGTCCGGGCCAGTGGCTCGTCTTCCCCGCCGAAGGACCAGATTCAACAAGTAAACCAGCACCAGGGCATTCACCACCAGCAGGCTCACCCGAAAGTAGGTGAGCTTGCGGATAACCTCGAAGATCTCCAGGGGAAGAAAAGAAGCGGTAATAACCAGAGTCAAGTACTCCGCCCACACCTTCTCCAGATAGAGGCCGATTCCCTCCAGCAAGCCGAGGCCAGCGTAGCAGAAGGCCGCCGCGCCAATTCGCATCAGCAGCGGATCGTTCAGCAGCGACGCCTTGTCGAGGACGAAGTTGACGAAACGCGACTCGGGATTGAAGCGCAGGTGATCGGCCAGCTGAGACAACAGGTCGCCAACGTCCTGATGCAGCAACCGCAGGGCGCCCACGCCGATGGCAGCGAACAGCAGCGCCTGGACCAACTTGTAGGCAGCGATCAAAATGAGCCACTCGTTATGTTGGTGCGGCTTTGATGCCAATTGTATGGAAGAATCGGTCATGTTTGGAGGGACTCGCGCGAAACGTCTGCCTGTACGTACGTTAACCGATGGAGGGCGGTTCTCCTAACTCTGGGCCAATGCGGGGTGGCGAGCGGAATTACCATGAAAGCCATGATGCAGCGCTTTGTGACCTGCCAATGGGTGCCGTTTCCGGTGGAACTGGTATTTGCCTTCTTCGCCAATCCGACCAATCTGCCCCACCTGATGCCGCCCAAGCTGAAGACCCGGATCGAGGACGCGCGGCTTCAGCCGCCGCCGGCACGGCCCTTGGCTGCGGACCCGGCACGGCGCTTTCACAGCGTGGCTGCTGGCGAGGGGTCGGAGATCCTGGTCAGCTTCTATCCCGTCCGATGGTTTCCGCGGCGGGTGAGTTGGATGGCCCGGATCACCGAATTTGAATGGAACAGCCATTTCTGCGACCAGCAGACGCGTGGCCCCTTTGACCAGTTCAACCATCGCCACGGCATCCAGGCCGAAACACGGGATGGGGTAGAGGGGACGCTGGTCAACGATGAAATCGACTATTCCCTGCCCTTCGGCGTACTCGGCCAACTCAGCGCCGCGCTAGTGCGGCGGCAATTGGAGAAGTCGTTCGAACACCGGCAACAGCGGCTGCCGGAGATTCTGGCGGTAGCGGCGCGTCAGGCGGCTAAGCGGGGATAGTCTTACCGCCTGGAATTCAGCAGCGCTTCGCGGTCCAGCAGATTGCCATCCACGATCAATCCGGAGATGCGGCGCGCGTTCCAAATGCTGACCGTGGGGTCGCCATCGACAACCAGGACATCGGCGCGACGGCCGGGGGCGATAAGCCCCAGCTCATTCCAGCCAAACTGGAGGGCGTAGTTGTTGGTGGCCGTGGCCAGCGCCTCGCGCGGAGACAGGCCCAGACGGACCAGCATCTCCAGTTCGGTGTGCAGGGAGATCCCCGGCATGGTGCCCTTCACCGCCGCGCCGCTGGCGGCCAGATAGTGCGGATACGCCGAGAAAATGCTCTCATTGATGTTCCATAGGCGCTGTGCGGACTGGTCGGCTTTCTTGCGCTGCCCTTCTTCCATCCACCGTTGCGTGGAACTCGGCAGGCGGCGGGTCCAGGGCTGGAGCGGATAGCTCAACTCGCCAGTGGCGCGACTGGAGGGGTGGGACATGCGGGCCGGGTCAAGCAGCGAAGCCGCCGGCTCCTTCCACAAGTTGCGATGTCCCGGCAACTGCAGGTAGGAGAGACTGAAGGTCGGCATCAACGCGGCATGATGCGTGGCCAGGAAGCGGGAATAGGTGCGCAGGTGCAGATCGTTGGTTGGCAGGCGCTCGGAATAGTCGTAGGCCGTGGATGCAGCGGTTCCGTCGGGGTTCTCCACCAGTGGCTGCTGCAGTTCGGCGGGAATCACACCCAGTTCGTAGCGGCCCATATGCAAAAGCACGTCCACCCCGGCCTCAATGCCAACCTTGTAAGGCGTGGATGCAAACACTCCGTAGGTGACCAGCCCCATCTGGTGGGCATGGGTAACGATCCACTGGGTATTGGCTGCTCTGAGGTTCTGGCCCAGAAACAGCACCCGCGTTCCCATGCGGGCGATCTCCGTGAGCTGGCGGGCTGTATCCTCGGGGCTGAGCTCGGCAGACCGGGCGCCCTCTTTGAGTTTGGCTGCCCATCCAGGGTGCTTGATCAGCAGGCTCCAGTTGTCGGTGGTGCCGATCGAATCCAGCAGGTAGAGGTGAGGGCTGGGATTGGCGGCCACATCGGCGTGCCCGCGCTGCTCATCGCTGGAGACCACCACGGTGGTGACGCCCATGTAGAGATTGGCGCTGGCCTGCCCCTGACTATTCACGCCGGCAAACCCGTCGACGAGACCCGGGATAATGTATTTCCCCGTGCAATCGATGACCCGGGCGCCTTTGGGAATGGATACAGCCAGGCGGGAACCGACTTCGATGATTCGCCCGTCGCGCATCACCACGATGGCGTCGGCCAGATCCTTGGCCGAATGGCCCCAGTTGGTGACGTCGACCACCGTGCCGCCGGCCAACACCAGCGTTGCCGAAGCAGGGGCTTTGGAAGGAACCGGCGGCTGGGCGTGCGCTGAGGCCAGGGCGACAGCCAGCGCGGTTCCACCCATTCCCGCCAGAACGATTCGAAATAGTCGCATAAGGAAGCCGGTCTGTTGAGGATTGTCGCACAGCAGCTCAGAACCAACGATCAAACGATTGACTCCGCGACAGATAGTGAAGCCCATTTTAAGACCAAAGCCCAAAGTCGACGCCGGGCGGAGCTGCATCGTCCGAAAGTTCAAAAACTCCGAATTGCGCAGCCCCGAGGCGTTAAATGAGAAAGCTAGCTGGCCACCAGCGTGGAATGCTTGCGGCTCGCCAGCAAGGGCAGCACCTGGGCATGCGCCGCGTCCGCGGTCAGACCGTACTTGGCGCGCAGATCGTTGACCTTGCCATGTTCGATGAACTGGTCGGGCCAGCCGATGCGCACCACCGGAACCGGGCTGCCCATCTCATCCAGGGCCTCGATCACGGCGGAGCCGAAGCCGCCCATTTTTACATGGTCCTCAAAAGTGACGAAGGCGGCCACCCGCTTGGCGTAGAGCGCGAGCATCTCGCGGTCCAGCGGCTTGACGAAGCGGGGATTGATCACCGCGGCGGAATAGCCCTCGCACTCCAGGCGATCGGCCAGCTCCCGGGCCAGCGGCATCATCGTCCCCAGTCCCAGGATGGCAACATCAGAGCCGTCCTTGAGCACCTCGGCCTTGCCCACTTCAAGCACTTCCGGCTCGGCCTTGCGAGCCACCCCAACCACTGCGCCGCGCGGGTAGCGGATGGCGCTCGGTCCGGGAAGCTGGAGGGCGGTCTTCATCATGTCGGCCAGTTCATCCTCGTCCTTGGGGGCCATCAGCACGATCCCCGGAATGCCGCGCAGGTAGCTGATATCGAAAAGCCCGTGATGGGTGGGACCGTCGTCGCCGGAAAGCCCGGCGCGGTCCATGCAGAAGACCACGGGCAACTTCTGGAGGCAGACATCGTGGACGATGGGGTCGAAGGCTCGCTGCAGGAACGTGGAGTAAATGGCGCAAACAGGGCGGTAGCCCTGGGTGGCCATGCCGGCCGCGAAAACGACCGCGTGCTCCTCGGCAATGCCCACGTCAAAGTAGCGCGCCGGAAAGTGAGGCCGGAACAAATCCAAGCCGGTGCCGCTGGGCATGGCCGCGGTGATGGCCACGATGCGGTCGTTTTGGCTAGCCAGATGAACGAGGGTATTGGCAAAAGTTTCGGAATAGCTGGGCAAGCCGGCCGGTTCGGTCTGGCCGGTCTCGGGATCGTAGGGTCCCAGGCCATGGAACTTCTTCTGGCGGTCCAGTGCGGGCTGAAAGCCGCGCCCCTTCTGGGTGAGCACGTGCAGCAGCACCGGGCGGTTGGCTGCCTTGAGAAACTTGAAAGTTTCGATCAGGTCGGGAAGGTTGTGCCCATCGATGGGGCCAAAGTACTGCAGGCCGAACTCCTCAAAGAGGATGGAGGGCCAGAGCATGCTCTTGGCGGCCTCTTCGGCGCGGCGAGCCACTGTGACTGCGGTCTTGCCTCCCAGCCGCTCAATGATGCGGTGGGCCGAGTCATGCAGATTCTTGTAGCGCTCGTTGATGACGATCCGGTGGAAGTACCGGGCGATGGCGCCCACGTTCCGATCGATGGACCACTCATTGTCGTTGAGCACCACGATCAGGCGATTGGTCTGCTCGGCGATATTGTTGAGCGCCTCAAATGAAATGCCATTGGTGAAGGCTGCGTCGCCGGCCACGGCGATCACATGCCCCTTGCCGCCGGACAGGTCGCGGGCCACAGCCATTCCCAAGGCCGCCGAAAGCGCGGTGCCCGCATGACCGGCGCCGAAGGCATCGTGTTCACTCTCGGTGCGGAGCATGAAACCGTTCAGGCCGCCCGGTTGGCGAATCGTATCAAAACGATCCAGCCGTCCGGTCAGAATCTTGTGGATGTAGGACTGGTGGCTCACGTCGAACAGGATCTTGTCTTCTGGGGTGTCGAAGACGGTGTGCAGGGCCAGAGTCAGTTCGACCACTCCCAGATTGGGGCCCAGGTGGCCGCCGGTCTTTGCCAGCGTCTGGATCAGAAATTCGCGGATCTCCCCCGCCAACTCACCCATCTGAACGAGGTTCAGGCGTTTCAGGTCGGCGGGCGAGTGAATCGACTCCAGCAGTGTTGCCATGTATTTCCTTCTCCCGAAAAAGCCCGGGGGTCCAAGAAAAAAGCCCCATTCGTCCCGAGGGGCTGCCAGGCTCTGATGGCCTATGGGGCCTGTAGATCCGATCCGCATGATTGCGAAGGGCTCTACCGCCTGGGTACCCGGCCCAGCATCGAACCTCCAACAGGCTCAAGGCCGGGCGGCCAGGAAAAATCTCCGTGTGCGCGCATCTCGCTTAGCGCAAACGATGCGGACACAACATCTGCAAGTATACCAACCCGCATCTCTCGGAGCGTGATCGGTTCCCGCAGCCGACAGGAACTGGACCGGGCACCAAAAGCGCTGTCTGCCCGGTGCGTCGGACAAGGCCGCATTGATAGGATGGCTACGATGCGGTGAAGAGTCATGAGGAGGATCAGGACGTGCGGATGAGATCGAAGGCGATTCTGCTGGAATTGTCGATGATGGTTTTGATGGCGGCAGCCCCCCTCCCCGGGCAGCTACTGGAGCCGGGCAGCGCGACCTCGGCAGCCCCCAACCCGCTGGCCGACCCCACCGTGAAACCGGGCAAGATGCTGCTCTTCGACCTGGAAGCGCGCTTTGCCAAGGACGTGGCGGAGCGTGGCGGAGCGGCATTTGCGGAGTGGTTTGCCGAGGACGGCGTGGCGTTGAGCAACGGCCAGCCGCCCAAGGTGGGCCGGGTGGCCATCGCCAAAACCGCCAACTGGTCCGCCAAGGACTACCTGCTCACCTGGACCCCCACCGACGGTGTCATGGGCCCATCCGGCGACATGGGCTACACCTGGGGCCACTTTGAAGGCCACAGCAAGGACGCCCACGGCAATCCGGTCGTCACTACTGGCCGCTACACCACGGTCTGGCGCAAACAGCCGAACGGTGACTGGAAGGTGATTCTGGATGTGGGCAGCAATGAGCCGGCCGAGGCCGGCGACTGCTGCAAATTGCCAGTCGGCAGCTAATTCGCAGCGGTGAACCGCGAGTTGGGGCTGGTCAAGTGGGCCTTCGGGCCAGTTCCTGGCCGTCCGGCCTGGACTGTTCCTGCCATCCAAATCGGCCAACCCGGCGCTTTGCCGACGAGTGACCATCTCTTTGGTAACCGTTTAGCGCATCTTCATCCAACAGGCAAGGTTACCTTTGTTGTAGTTTATTTCTTGGTTGATTCCCCTCTTTGTGCCAGAGCCAACTGGCGCTATTTGCCCGATACTGACCCATAGGCATGTCCAGCTTATGAGCGCAATGCAGCTTCACGAATTCGGGGAGCACCAGAGAATGGCTTCACGGTCAGAATTCGACGCTTTTGACCGTAACCCGGACCCTGCTCTGGACGAGCTGACCGAGCTGGCCGCGGTGCTGAGCAGAGCGGACTATGCCTACACGGGCTGGATGGACTTCAATCGCCTGTGGTTCAAATCGCAATACGGCTTCCAGGGGCGCGAGCAAGCCTGTTCCTCCACCGCCTGTCAGTGGCTGATGGGAAGCGGCGAACCGCTGCTGATCCCGGATGCCGCGCTGGACCCGCGGTTTCCGCCGCACGGCATTGAACTGACGGGCGGCCAACCCTGCCGCTCCTATGCGGGAACGCCGCTGATTACCAGCACGCACCAGATTGTAGGCACCCTGGCGATTCTGGCCCAGGAGCCCAACCAGTTCAGCCAGGAACACCTGACGCTGCTGGAGGTCCTGGGCCGACAGGCGGTGACCCGGCTGGAGCTCTACAACCGCATCAAATTGCAAGAACAGGCGCAGCGCGCGCTGCAACGGGCGGAGCGGTCCCTGGCCATCGAGCGATGCTTTGTGGCAGCGACCATGGACTCGATTCCCGCCCTGGTCGCCGTACTGGACACTGCCGGGCGGGTGGTGCGGCTGAACAATGCCTGCGTGCAATTGACCGGGCTCAACCCGGCGGGCGTGGTGGGCCGCGCCTTTGTGGACGAAGTTCTTGAAGCAGATCACCGGGCCTGGGCGGCGGGCAAGATTCGCGAAGCCGCAGCCGGCCAGACCTCCGGCCCGCACGAAACCATTTGGCGGGTTGGCGGGAACCTGATACGGCGCATCAGTTGGACCCTGCGTCCGCTGCAAGGGCCGAACTGCGAGATCCAGTACCTGATCATCACCGGCCAGGACGTGACCGATCAGCGGCAAGCGGAGATGGCTCTGCTATCCAGCGAAACGCGCTACCGGCAGGTGGTGGAAAATAGCCTGGGCTTTGTCTTCACCTGCTCGATGGAAGGCCGGCTGACCTCGCTGAACGCCTTCACCGCGGAGACGTTGGGCTATCGCACCGAGGCGTTGATGGGACGCTCGATCTCCGAACTCCTGGATACGGCCGGAGCGACCATCTTCCAAGACTGCCTGCGCACGCTGCAGACGCAAGAGGAGTGGCAAGGCGCCTTGGCGCTGCGCCGCAGCGACGGCGTCTACCGGCGCATCGCTTTCCGCAGCCGGCGCATGGAATTGCCCGGCGAACAGCCTTTTATCCTCAATCACGGCATCGATGTGACCGAGCAGCACGAGGCCGAACAGGCGCTGCACATGGCCACCCGGCAGCGCGAACTGATCCTGGAGTCCGTGGGCGACGGCATCTGCGGCATCGACCTGGACGGGCGGCTAACCTTCATCAACCTGGCCGGCACACGCGCGCTGGGCTATGCGCCCGAGGAACTCGACGGACGCGACATTCACGAAATCATCCACCACAGCCACGCCGACGGCACGCCCTATTCCAGAGCCACGAGCCCGATTTTGCAAAGCATGCGCCGGCGCGAGTCGATCCGCATGCGGGACGAGGTGTTCTGGCGCAAGGACGGCACGTCGATTCCGGTGGAATACAGCGCCAGCCCGCTGATCGAAGGCGGACAAATCTCCGGCATGGTCGTGGCGTTCCAGGACATTTCCGAGCGGCGGCGGCTGGAGAAGATGAAGGATGAGTTCATCTCCACGGTGAGCCACGAACTGCGCACGCCGCTGACCTCGCTGCGCGCCTCGCTGGGGCTGATCTCGTCCGGTTCGCTGGACAAGCGCCCGGAAAAGCAGCGCCAGATGGTTGAGATGGCCATTGGCAACTGCGACCGGCTGGTGCGTTTGGTAAACGACATTCTGGACTTCGACAGCGTGGAAAATGGTCGGCTGCCGCTGCATCGCGAGCCGGTGGAGGCTGTGGACCTGCTGCGCCGGGCCGCGGACGTGGCGCACTCGGCAGCCACCCAGGTTCACATCAGCTTCCGCATTGACGCCGCGTCCGTGACGGTGCTGGCCGACCAGGAGCGCATTCTGCAGGTGCTCAATGAACTGGTGTGCAACGCTCTCAAGTTCTCGCCGCCGGAGACGCAGATTCGCCTGGCGGCGCAGCCTTCCAACGCAGGCCCCAACGGCGCGGGCGAAGTCTGTTTCACGGTCGAGGACAAGGGCCGAGGGATTGCCAGGGAAAAGTTGGAACGGATCTTCGAACGGTTCCAGCAGGGCGACGCCTCCGACTCACGGGCTTTGGGCGGAACCGGGCTGGGATTGGCGCTTTGCCGCAGCATTGTGGAGCAGCACGGAGGCCGCATCTGGGCCGAGAGCGCAGCCGGCGAGGGCAGCCGCTTCCTGTTTACGCTCCCCACGGCACCGGCCAACGCAAAGTAGCGAATACGGCACAGCTTCACAACATTTCCCAAACGCACACTGCTTCCGGGTTTCTGTGAAGCCGGGTGGCGGAAACGATTGATGTTGCTGGGGTTGGGAGAGGCCTCACCGTTTCACAGGCGAAATCATCCCTTTTTCAGGCGGAACGGGATGAAAAGACGTAACTGAAGATTCCAAAGCGGTTCTGCAAATTACACCGTGCTAAAGCTCCGTCTATACGGGTAGTTCCCTCTCTCTTTTAGCGACGTCCCGCGACAAAAACCTGTCAAAAAGAGACTCCGGTGCGCGAAAATGGCGCTTTTTTGCCGCTGCGCCGGTGGCCGGACGAGAGAGCACTGCCGGCCCGCAACTCTCCTTATGATTGTGCGCCGCCGGGAGGAAATCTTCTGCAAGGCTTGGACGGGGCTTTGCTCGGGGAGGGGTCGGCGGTCCGGCTGGGAAGTTGTGACAGTCCAGGCTAGTACTACAGTTGTACTAGCCCCAATCGGCCTTGATCCGGGCCTGAAGGCCGCGCTCTTTGGGCCTGTTTCAGGAGGTTAAAACCCCCTGCTCCCTCCGGACTTTCCTATCTACAACTGCAGTACTAG
>Ga0224530_1000279_pt1 | contig 35627 bp, 31 predicted proteins | sample CBST75metaG_FD_179873 | JGI IMG/M metagenome (GOLD analysis project Ga0224530, IMG submission 179873) | Peat soil microbial communities from Stordalen Mire, Sweden - C.B.S.T75 | ecosystem: Environmental > Terrestrial > Soil > Wetlands > Peat | place: Sweden: Norrbotten County, Stordalen Mire...
CCCCCACCCTCGATTGTGCAACTCCTGTTATAGCTGTAAATATGCATGCAAGCCACACAGAATGAATGCTTTACTGGAGAATTTTCATCGCGCAAAGGTGCTCAAAAAGGGCTGTTTTTAGCCCGATTTTGAGCAGTTTTGAGGCGTTTTGGGCCAAAAACGCCGCATTTTGCTTCAAATCGGAGGGGGTGTGAAGTTCCGCTACCGCCGGTGATAAAACGGCATGACCACCAGCAGCGCAAATCCAATGGCCGCGGCCAGCGCCAGCGCAATCAGCGAATAGAGCAGAACCAGGTTCGGGCCCGGGGAGGGCCCGTCTTCCTGTTCGTCGCTGATCCGCCGCGCCAGCTTATTCATACTTCAGCGCATCCACGGGGTCCATCTGGGCGGCGCGCGTAGCCGGAACCGTTCCGAAGACCACGCCCACCAGCACGGCTGAGGTCAGGGCAATCACCACCGACCAAGCCGAAATCGGCAGTTGGTAGTCGGTGAACAGGCGCACCGACAGCGGCAGCGCCAGGCCCACAATCGTGCCCACAATTCCGCCCGTCAGCGAGATGATCACCGCCTCGGCAAGAAATTGCAGTTTGATCTCCCGGTAGGTGGCCCCCAGCGCCTTGCGGATGCCGATCTCACGGATGCGGGCGCGCACGTTGGCCAGCATGATGTTCATGATGCCCACGCCGCCCACCGCCAGGGTCACGGTGGCCACCAGCACCAGCACCGCCGTCAGTGCGTTCGCAATCACGGCGGCGGTGGTCAGCAGTTCTTTCAGATTCTGGGCCTTGTAGACCGAGTTCGGCTTGTGGCGCGAGCTGATGATCCGGATGATTTCCTTGCTGGCGTCGGGCACCTCCTCCATGCTGCGCACGGAGAAGTAGAGCTGCTTCACGCTATCGGTGCCCGTAAAGTAGCGAGCCACCGAGTAGGGAATCAGAATGGTCTCGTCGGTGATCTCGGTCTGGCCGAAGGTGTCCACGCTCTCTTTGAACGTGCCGACGATGGTGAAAGGAATGCCGCTGATCTGGAACGTTTTGCCGATCGCCTCATCGGAACTGCCAAACATTTCGCGGGCAAAGGGCTCTGTGACCACGGCGCACTTGATGTGCGCACTCTCGTCCTCGTCGTCCAGGTAACGGCCGGCCAGCACGATCAGGTTGCGCACATCCTTGTATTGCGGGCTGACGCCCAGCACCAGGGTGTCCTTGACCACGCCTCCGCCAAAGCTGATGCGGTCGTGGGCTTCCAGCACCGGCGAGGAGAACAGTACGCTCGGCACCTGGGCAATGACCGCCTTCTCGTCCTCGCGGGTCAGGTAGTCGTTGTAGAGCACCTGCTCCGAGCCGGTGGCCCCGGCGCCGGAGTACTCGACCTCCACCTCGTTGGTGCCGATCTTCTGGATCTCATTCAAAATGAATTGCTTGCCGGTCAACCCGATGGTCACCACCAGAATCACCGAGGCGGTGCCGATCACCATGCCCAGCGCCGTCAGCGCAAAGCGCAGCTTGCTGGCCCTGAAGCTGTCCAATGCCAGTCTCAGAATCTCGCTCACCAGCATGGTGCGGCGGGCGCTCAAAAGCGTCTGTTGGAAAGCGTGACGGCGGGCCTGTTCGACTGAATCCATTGCGTCCTTTTGGTTCGATGCTCCAGCGCGTCCTGCGGCTCTTAGAATCCCCGGCCGCAGGTCGTTCCGCGCTGTCGATCGCCTACTTCCCCGTGTACTGTTCCAGCCACTTCAATTCCTCGCGCACCTTGATGTACCCGTGCCAGGGATTCTTGCGCAGGCCGTGTCCCTCGCCGGGAAAAACGAGAAAACTGTGCGGGATATTCAACTGGTCGAGGGCCCGTTCCATCGTGACCCCCTCCAGATAGCTTACGCGAATATCCGCGCCTCCCTGCACCAGGTGGGTCGGGGTCTTCACCTTGTCGAATTGGAATAGCGCCGCCTCGCTCTGGTAGATCGCGGGGTTCTCCCAGGGCCGCCCGCCCAGCAACCAGGCGTCGTCGCGGGTCTCGTCGTCGTTGCCCCAGTTGGCGGCGTGCTCCACGGCTCCCGCCCCGGTCACCGCCGCTTTAAAGCGCGTGGTCTGCGTGATCAGCCAGTTGGTCATGTAGCCGCCGTAGCTGTAGCCGCCAATCGCCAGATGGTCGGGGTCGGCAGTGCCGTCCTTCACCAGCGCGTCCACCCCGGCCAGAATATCCCGTCCGGGCAGGGAAACCAGGTGCGGGGCAATCTCCAGCGTGAAATCGTCGCCGTAGCCCGTGGACCCGCGATAGTTGGGCCGAAAGACCAACCAGCCATCGCTCGCGGCCAGCGTGGCCCAGTTGTACCAGTCGGCGCCAAAGCTGTCGCCGTCCGCCCCGGCCGGCCCGCCGTGGATCAGCGTCAGCATGCGCAGGTGCTTCGAACCTTTTTGCCCTGGAGGAAAGATCAGCATGCCCTCCACCGTGCGTCCGTCGTCCGCCTTCCATGTGTAAGGCTGGCCCTCCGGCTGGGCGCGCTCGGCAAAGATCGGGTTAAAGCTGGTCAGCGCCGTCAGCTGCGCCGGCTTCAGAGGGTCCGCGGCCAGGTACACCTGCGTCGGCTTGTTGAGCGTGGAGTGCTGCACCAGCACGGCGTTCGTCCCCCGCGCGGACTCGAGGTCGGTATAGGTCCCGGCCAGCCCCGGCAACTTCGTCGCCTTCTCGCCCTCGATCAGATAGAGCTGGCTCTCGGTCCCCTTCTGGCCCAGGGCCAGTTCGCGTCTGTCGGGCAGCAGAACAAATCCTCGAAATGACCCGTCGAACCCCGCGCCCAGCCGCTCCGTCTTCCCGGTCGCAGCCTCCAGCCGGTACAGCCTCCCCTGTACGTCGCGGTACGGGCCTTCCAGTGACCCGGCGGCGGCGCTCACCGCAAAGTGCAGCCAGCGGCTGTCGGCAGACCAGCGCAGCTCCGACTCGATGGCCTCGTTGTGGGTCATCTGGCGCGCCTCGCCGCCGTTTGCGGCCACCAGGAAAATTTCGTAGTTTGCAGGGTTTTCGGTGCGGTGATGCACCGGCTCGGTCACAAAGGCCAGCATCTTGCCGTCCGGCGAAAGGACGATTTCTCCCAGTGCGAAGGCGCTCTTGGTCACGACTTCCGCCCCGGGCGGCAGCGTAGCCGCCGGTTCAGCTCCAGCTTTGGTTCCCGTGCCATCGGCCGGTTTCGCGCCTTCCGCCTTGGCGGGCGGCTCCACTGCCACAGCCCGTGCCAGCGCCGGCGTCACCAGCTGCTTCATCAGCAAATCCCCGCGATGCTGCTCTCTCCAGCGCACCACGTCCTTCCACTCTTCCTTCCGCGCCTCTTCCTGCTCGTGGGTCAGGGGAGCGGTCACCGCGTAGTAAATCGCCGCGCCGTCCGCCGACCAAGCAAAGGCGTGCACGTCCAGCTTCTCGCGATAGAGCGGCAGCGCCTCGCCGCCCGCCACTGGAATGATCCAGATCCGGCTGGCCTTGGCGTCGCTGTTCTCCGGACTTCCGTCCGTGCCAGCCGCCTCGCCCGCCAGTGCCCGGTCGCTCACAAACGCGACCCACTTGCCGTCCGGGCTCCACTGCGAGTTTTCTTCGCTGCCCGAGTGGGTCAGCGGCCGCAGACCCGCCTGCGCCGTCCACAGCCACAGGTCATGCCGGAAGCTGCTGTTTTTCCAGTCGGGGCTTTCCGTTCCAATCACCGCCGCACCGCCATTGGGCGCCAGACGGGTTTCGGAAATCGACGTGGTATTCAAAAACTCGTCCAGCGTAATGGCAGGCTTGGCAGCTTGAGCGGTTGAGACGGCCGGATAAAGGCAGACGGCGGCGGAGAGGGCAATCCACAACATTCGCGAGCTCATATCAAGAACTATAAAGGCTCGTCGTTTGCCGTCGCGCGAGACTTTCTTCACGCAAGAAAATCTTCTCTACCAGCCGCGTGAAATGGCACAAGGCCCCGTGCCTCCTTCATTCGCCTTTTCTCTGGCGAAAGGGGCGGAAGCATAAACCTCGACCAAAGAAAACGCGGGCCCCACCGCGGGTGGAGATTGGGTAGAATGACTTCAGTGCGGAAGTGGTGAAATGGCAAACACACTAGCCTTAGGAGCTAGCGCCGAAAGGCTTGCGGGTTCAAGTCCCGCCTTCCGCACCAGCCTCGTTCCATCCCCTCGAAAAATCTCCTCTCCCGCGTTCCATCGCCGGCGTCCGTCTTGCCCCCTGCCAGAGTAATCTGGAGAGACCATGAGCACACCCGCACAGCCACCCCAGGTCAATCTTGTTCAGACTCCTGACTATCGCGAGTCCTATGCCAACAGCGTCCAGGTGCGCGTCAGCGTCTGGGACTTCCAGCTGGTCTTCGGCCTCGCTTCCAGCGAAAGCCCCGAGGAAGTCACCATCCGCAATCACGACGCCATCTTCCTGAGTCCGCAGCAGGCCAAGGCCCTCTTCAACGTGCTGGGGCAGAACCTGGCCCAGTATGAGCAAGCCTTCGGCGCGCTCAGCCTGGAACCGCAGAACCACAACTTCCCGGAAGGCCCCGTCAACTAGCCATTTTGCGAAGAACCCTGGGTGCCCCAGGTCTCGTTTTTGGGACCTGGGAAAGCACGAACACCACCAGACAACCTTGGCCCCACCGCAGGTGGCTCACTACACTGGTTCCGGGAGAGATCGCTTGCTCTGGAAAAAATTCATGCAGCCGCGGCTGGATGCGCCCTTGCCCCTCTGGATGATCTTTCCGGTCATTTTTGCCGCGCTCTATGTCAGCCATTTCACCCTGCTGCGCCTGCCCTACTATTGGGATGAAGCCGGCTACTACATCCCTGCGGCCTGGGACTTCTTTCGCACCGGTTCGCTGATTCCCATCACCACCCTCACCAACGCCCACCCGCCCCTGCCCAGCGTCTATTTGGCGCTGTGGTGGAAGCTCTCCGGCTTCTACCCAGAGGTAACGCGCGAAGCAGTGCTGATGGTGGCCGCCCTCGGCCTACTGGCCGTCTGGCGTCTCTCCATGCGCTTGGTGGGCGTTCCCGCGGTTGCCGTCTGGACCGTGATTCTTACCGGCCTCTACCCCATCTGGTTTGCCCAAAGCACGCTGGCCCACGCCGACATCTTTGCCGCTGCCTGCACGCTCTGGGGCTTGGTCTATGCGCTGCCCGATCACGACCGCAAGCCCTGGGTCGCCGCCCTGTGGTTTGCCGCCGCCGCGCTCTCCAAGGAGACGGCCATCGTCGTCCCGCTCTCCCTGGCGCTGATCAGCCTTTTGGCTGCCTTTCGTGCCCATCCGCGCGCCCGTGTCCGACTTCTGCGCGAGACGGCCTGGCTCCTGGGCTGCGTGCTCCCCCTGGCTGGCTGGTACGCCTGGCACTACTGCAAGACCGGCTTCCTCTTTGGCAATCCCGAATTCCTGCGCTACAACGCCCAGGCCAATCTTGAACCACTGCGGCTTCTGGCTGCCTTCGGCCATCGCCTTCTGCACCTCACCGCGCACATGAATCTTTTTGTGCCGATTCTGCTCACCGTGGCGGCCTTGCTGCTTCTCAAGCCCCGTCCGCAGGCCGCTGCCCGCATCGGCCTTCCCGCCCTGTGGTGCATCGTGGTGCTCGTCCTCGCCAACGCTGTCTTCTTCAGCGTGCTGGGCGGCGCGTTGCTCTGCCGCTATCTGCTGCCCATCTACCCGCTGTTGCTTCTGGTGGCGGTCACCACGTTTTATCGCCGGGTGCCTTACTGGCAAGGGCTGGCGCTGTTTTCCGCCGTGGCGTTCGTGGCCGGGCTGTTCATCAATCCGCCCTACGGATTTGCTCCGGAAGACAATCTGGCCTATGCCCACGTCATCCGGCTGCAGCAGGCCGGCATCGCCCAGCTCAACCGCCAGTTTCCCGGTTCCACGGTGCTCTCCGCCTGGCCCATGACCGACGAACTCCGCCGCCCCGAACTTGGCTATCTCAAACAGCCCTACGACGTGTACGCGCTGGAGGACTTCACCGCCGCGCAAATTGACCGTGCCGCCGCCGAGCCGGAGCGCTACTCCACCGCTCTGGTCTTTTCGACCAAGTACGAGGCCACGTCCCCGCTGTTCACGTTGGGAGCCAAGAGCCAGGCGCTCGACGAGCGCTACTTCGGCCTGCACCACGACCTGCCGCCCGAAGCCATCGCCCTCCAGTTGCACGGCACGCTGGTGTGGAAAAAGGAAGACCAGGGCCAGTGGGTGGCCCTGATCCGCTTCAACCGCCAGTTCGAGACGCGGCTGGACCGCCCCAGCGACTCCCTCCTGGCGCTCGACCGCATGCCATAACAGCCTCGCCGTCTGAAAGCACGAACCCTAACGGGAAAGGTCAGCCCCACCGCAGGTGGCCCCATCGCAGGGGGCGCGGTGAATGAGCGGGTTCTTGTGCAGCACCGTCCGCGCGTACTGCACTGCCGGCTTCCCGAAGATCATGCAGTACCCGAACACGTGGTCGGCCGGAATTCCCATCTCCTGCTTCACCTCGGGAACCAGCACATCGATGGCCCAGTTGGCATACCCCACCCAGGCCGTGCCCAACCCGTGGGCCTGTGCAAACAGGTCAAACGTGGTCAGCGCAATCAGGCAGTCCGCCATCGGCGTGGCGCAACTGGCCGGTGCCGTCGCAATCAGCAGGTGCGGAGCGCCGCGAAAGACGATGTCGGTCCTGCTCTCTTCCCACTTCCGCGCAAAGTTGGCGTAAAAGGCCAGTTTCTCCGGCAGGGCGTTCTTCTCGGCGAGCCTGCCAATGCCGCTCATCACCTTGGCGCGAAGCTCGGCCATCTTTTCCCGGTCGTCCACCACGGTCAACTGCACTTGCCGGTCGTTCTTGCCCGTCGGAGCCTGCCAGGCTACCTCCAGCAAATGCGTCAGCAGTTCCGGGTCCACGTTCTCGTCCTTGTAGTGCCGCACCGAGCGGCGGCCCCGGATCAGCGTCTCCAGCGCCTTCAGGTCCGGGAAGCGCTCCGGCAGCGGCTGCAGCTCCTCCGGCCGTACGCCCAAGATGGAGATCGCTCCGGTGGGGCACACCGCCATGCAGTGCTGACAACGGAGGCAGCGTTCTTCCAGTTCCGCGGCAATCGCCGGTTGGCCGGTGTCCATGTGGATGATCTTTGATGGGCAATCGTCGGCGCAAAGCCCGCAGCCCGCGCACAGTGTCGTCTCAACTTCAAATTGCAGCATGTTTCATTCCTCGGGACCCGGGGACGAATCCCGTCTGGCCGGATCGGCACATCGCTGCATGGCATATTGGTCCTCTTCGGCTGGCTTTCAAACCGCCGGTTTGGCTCTTCGCCCTGTGCGATGTCTCTCTCGAAATCGTATATCGGATTCCCGCTCCGGGCCTTCCTGCTCCGTCCGAGCGCCCTACGCCCTATAATCAGCCTGTCGTGCATACCTTTTTTTCATCTCGTATCTCCAGGATTGGGCAGGGAACTGTCCGTGCGGGAGGGGCGCTCCTTCTCACCTTCTCGATGCTGATAGCTGGCCCCGTTCTCGCTTCCGCCCAAACGGCAGGAGGCGCTGGCCCCACCGCCGGGGTCGCGCAGGACAAGGGGCGCATCCTGCTGGTGCTGCCCTTTGACAATCGCACCGGCCAGCCCGGCTTGGAGTGGGTGCGCGAGGCCGCGCCGCAAATTCTCGGCAGCCGCTTCGCTTCGGCGGGCTTTGCGCCGATGAGCCGCGCCGACCGGCTCTATGCCCTCGATCACCTCGGCCTCCCGCAAGGGTTTCAACCCTCCCGCGCCAGTTCGCTCAAGCTGGCCCAGACGTTGGATGCCGACGCCATCGTGGTCGGCAGCTACGTCACCGACGGCAGCAGCATTGTGGCCGAGGCCCAGTTGGTCGATGTGCAGCGCCTGCACATGAGCCTTCCGGTCACCGCCCGCGGCGAGATGCGCAATCTGGTCTCCATCTTTGACTCGCTGGCCTGGAAGCTGACCCGCCAGTTGGATCCCAATTTCAGCGTGGCCGAAGAAACTTTTGTGGCCGCCGGCAAGGGGCTGCGCCTCGACGCATTCGAGCAGTACATCCGCGGCATTACCGAGCCTGATCAGCAGGAGCGCCTGCGCCACCTCAACCAGGCCGTCCTGCTCAGCCCCGAGTTTAGCCAGGCTTGGATGGCTCTGGGTCGCGAAGACTACTCCGCTCAGCAGTACGAGCAGGCCGCCGCCGCTTTTGCCAAGGTCGATGCCAACGATCCCGACGCCCTGGAGGCTGGCTTCTATCGCGGTCTGGCCCTCCTGTTCTTCGGCGACTATTCCAAGGCTGAGGATGCCTTCGGCGGCGTAGCCCGCACCCTGCCGCTGGCCGAGGTCCTCAACAACCAGGGCGTCGCCGTCAGCCGCCGTGGCCGCGATGGCAGCGCGCTCTTCCGCCAGGCCATTGCCGCCGACACCAACGCAGCCGACTTCCATTTCAATCTGGCTGTCAGCCTCAGCCGTCATGGCAATGCCGCCGAGGCTCTCACCGAACTGGCCCAGTGCCTGCGCCTGCGGCCCAACGACAGCGAGGCCCAGGCACTTGAAAAGGCTTGGAAATCGCCTTCCGCAGAGCCCAAGGCCGATCCGCTCGAGCGCATTGCCCGCAACTTCGATGCCGTTGCCTTCCGCCAGGCCGCGCAGATGATGGACCAGGTGGATGCCTCGCGGCTGGCAGCGCTCTCCCCGCGTCAGCAGGCGCAAAAGCTCGCTGGCAAGGCCAAGGATTACCTCGATCGCGGCTTGCTGCTGGAGTCCGAGCGGCTCTATCTCTCCGCCGTAGCTGCCGACACTACGGTTGCCGCGGCCCATGCCGGGCTCGCCGAGGTACGTGAGCGCACCGGTGACTCTGCCGCCGCGCGCAAGGAAGCTCATACCGCCTTGGGACTGGACCCCACGGCTGATGCGTATCTGATCCTGGCCCGTTTGGACCTGGCCGCCGGCCATCTGTCCGATGCCTCTGGCGAAGCTTCCAAGGCTCTGCAACTGGACCCCAAAAGCCAGCCTGCCCAGGAATTGACCCGACAAATCGAGACCAAGGAAGCACAAAAGAGGTAAAGTAATCTCCCGGAATCGGGCAGGACGACAGGCCTCTGGAGGAGCAAGCCATGATGGAGCGCACACGCGGTTTCGCAGTTGCCCTGACAGCGGCGTTTCTCCTGTCCTGCGGACTCGTCTCCCCGGCCCAAGGCCCGCTTGTGGACAAGCTCGTCCTTTCCGACACCATTCAGCCCGTCAGCGCCAGCGAACTTGATCGCGCCCTGGCCCGCGCCAGCGCCGACGGCGCCCAGGCCCTGATCGTCGAACTCGACACCCCCGGTGGCCTGCTCGACTCCACCCGCACCATGGCTGGCGCCATCCTTGGCTCCCGCGTTCCCGTCATCGTCTACGTCTCTCCGGCCGGAGCCCGCGCTGGCTCGGCCGGCTTCTTCCTGCTCGAATCGGCCGACATCGCAGCCATGGCTCCCGGCACCAACGCCGGAGCGGCTCACCCGGTTCTCGAGTTCGGCGGCAAGCCCGACGAGACCATGAACCAGAAGATCGAGAACGACGCCGAGGCCTTTCTCCGCTCCTATGTCACCCGCCGCAACCGCAACGCCGAGGCTGCCGAGGCCGCCGTCCACTCTTCCCACTCCTACACGGCGGAAGAGGCTCTGGCGCAAAAGCTTATCGACCTGACCGCCTCCAACGACGCGGATCTGCTGGCGGCTCTCGATGGCCGCACCATCACCCGCATGGACGGCGCAAAGCTCGTTCTCCACCTCAGCGGAGCCCGCATCCAGTTGCTCAAGCCCACCATGCGCGAGCAGTTGCTGGGCTGGCTGGTCAACCCCAACATCGCCCTCCTGTTCCTGGTCGGCGGAGCGCTGCTCATCTACCTCGAATTCAACACCCCCGGCACCATTGTTCCCGGCGCGCTGGGCACGCTCATGGTCCTGCTGGCCATCTTCGCTCTCAATCTGCTGCCCATCCGCTACACCGCTGTCATGCTGCTGGTGGCGGCCCTTGCCTTACTGCTGCTTGAAGCCAAGTTCGGCGGCCACGGCGCTTTGGCCATCGCCGGCATCGTCTGCCTCACTTTTGGAACCCTTACCCTGGTCGCCGCTCCGGTGCCGGAGATGGGCATTCACCCTCTGGTCGCTCTCTCCGTCAGCGCCGCCTTCGGCGCCATCACCGTCTTCCTCGTGCGCCTGGCCGTGCGTGCCCGCCGCCGCAAGACCCGCCTGGGCGCGGATGCCATGGTGGGCGCCAAGGCCACTGCCATGGAGCTGCTTGCCCCCGAGGGCCACGTCCTCGTCGAGGGAGAAATCTGGCGCGCCGTCTCCAGCCAACCGGTTCCCGCCGGCAGTCCGCTACAGGTTGTGGGCCATGAGCAGTTTCTGCTCCAAGTCGTTCCGGCCCACTCACCCCAAGCCCCGGGATCCAACGCCTGAAGCGGTTCTTCAGAAACGCAAGACAAGACCCGCATGCCCCGTCAATTGGTCTCTATTCACACAATGCTATGTGTGGCATACTACACATCAAGGAGGTGTACCCATGGCCACGAATCTGGCAATTGAGGATGGATTGATTGACGAGGCGCGCCGGATCGGTCATCACCCAACCAAGAAGGCCGCCGTAACTGCCGCCTTGAATGAGTACATTCAGCGCAGAAAGCAGGCGGAAATCCTCAACCTGTTTGGAACCATCTCCTTCGACCTGAACTACGACTACAAGCGCGCCCGCCAGCTTGATCGTACCGAGGTTGAACCGTGAAGGTGCTGGTCGATACCTGCGTTTGGTCCCTTGCCTTGCGGCGCAAGAATCGGACCGCTCTGAGCGCCAACGAGCAGCGCATGGTGGCTTCACTGACGCAAGCAATCCAGGATGGCCGCGTTGCCATGATCGGTCCCATCCGGCAGGAAGTTCTTTCTGGCATCAAGAACTCGGCTCAATTTGAAAAGCTGAGGAGCGCCCTCGAAGCCTTTCCGGACGAACCCCTCACAACCCTCCATTACGAAGAAGCGGCGCGTCTGTTCAATCTCTGCCGGGGGCACGGTGTCGAGTGTGGACCGGTCGATATCCTGATTTGTGCCGTCGCCGCTCGTCAGCACTGGACCATCTTGACAAGCGACCAGGGCTTGAAACGCTGCATGGATGTCTTGAAGACCGAAAAGCTCATTCCCTAACCACTGAGAATGGATACATCGCTTTCCCTAACTGCGTGGAACCGGCTTTGGAGTACAATCCGTCCTGAGTGAGGGAAGCCTTATGTCTGCTGCCGATTTGCCCATGCCGATGCTGATACTCGTAGCGATCATCGTTCTCTACCTGCTCAACTCCATCAAGATCCTCCGTGAGTATGAGCGTGGGGTTATATTCCGCCTGGGCCGGGCACTGCCCACGCCCAAAGGCCCCGGCATCATCCTAGTCTTCCGGCCGCTCGATCAGATGGTGCGCATCTCGCTCCGCCAGCAGGTCCTTGAGGTTCCGCCCCAAGACGTGATTACACGCGACAACGTCACCCTCAAAGTGAACGCCGTGGTCACGCTCTATGTGGTCAATCCCAATGACGCCGCCATCAAGGTCGAAAACTACGTCTACCAGACCTCGCAGTTTGCCCAGACCACGCTGCGCTCGGTCCTCGGCGAGGTCGAACTCGACGAGCTTCTCAGCCACCGCGACAAGCTCAACCTGCGCATCCAGTCCATCATCGACCAGCGGACGGAACCGTTTGGCGTCAAGGTCATTTCGGTCGAGGTCAAGCAGGTTGACCTGCCCGAGCAGATGCTCCGCGCCATGGCCAAGCAGGCTGAGGCCGAGCGCGAAAAGCGCTCCAAGATCATCCATGCCGAGGGCGAGTTCAACGCCGCCCAGAAGCTGGTGGATGCCGCCACGCTGATGGCCACGGAGCCCATGACCCTGCAGTTGCGCTACTTGCAAACCCTCACCGAAATCGGCGTGGAGAAGAACACCACCATCGTCTTCCCGCTGCCGATGGAGTTTCTCACGCTACTCAACAAGATCGGGTCGCTGGCCATTGCGCCCCCGCCCCCGCCCGAAGAAAAGCCCTAGGTCGAAGCTGAGCTGCCTGGCGGGAAAGCGAAAATCACCGAACCCTGGGTTTTCCAGGTCTCGCATCGGAGACCTGGAAAACCGCGACGCCCAACTGGCGTCCAGCCATGCAGGAACCCTGAGGACGGCCCATGCAAGGAGCCTTTGACGACGGAGATTTTGAGTCTGTCCAGCGCCGGCGGGACGCAGAGCTTACCCTCGGCTCCGGCACCCTGCTCGCCATCTTCTTTGGTCTTGTCCTGCTCTGTGCGCTGATCTTCGGTCTTGGCTACGCGGTTGGCCATCACGCTGCCCTGCAGCCCCCGGCGTCCAGCCCGCAGTCCGCCTCTACCGCGCAAACCGCTCCGCCGGCCAATGCGCGTCCCAAGCCTTCCGCCACTCCGCAAGCTGGTTCAGCCTCTTCCGCGCGGCCCCCGGCCTCCGGTCAGCCCCAGGTTCGTCCAGCCTTGCCCGCGGCCAATCCATCCCAGCCGGTGTCGCAATACCCGCCATCTGGCTATGCGGGTGGGCTGATGGTTCAGGTTGCCGCCGTCTCCCATGCGGAAGACGCGGATGTGCTGGTCAACGCCCTGCGCCGCCGCGGCTATGCGGTCACTGCTCACCGCGAACCCGCCGACAACCTGATCCATGTCCGCATTGGCCCTTTCAACAACCGCAACGACGCCAACCTGTGGCGTCAGAAGCTGCTCAACGACGGCTACAACGCCATCCTCCAGCCCTGATTCACAGCACGCCGTCCCACAGCCGCAACTCGGCTTCCTGCGGCTTCTGCTCCATGCGCGAAGGTGTATCGAAAACCATCGTGGGCCGTGTGCTGCTGCGATACCTGGGCCATCTGGGCAGGCCGGTGCTACGCGGTTCCTCGCCGCGCAAAAACGCAATCCACGCATGGCTCATCTGCCGGGCCAGTTCCGCCTCCGCCGCGGCGTTTTCCACGTCAGCGGAGGGCCGATTCCACACCAGCCGTACGTCCAGCGAGTGATAGGCATTGCCCTTCAGTCTGCCGCTGCTCTCGGCAAAGTCCAGCCGATAGGTCCATGCTTCCCCGCCGCCCTTCAGGTGGGCATCGGCCACGCGCATCGTTGGCACCCAATACTCCTCTGCCGTCAATGCGCGAATCCGCCGCTGCTCGTCCGTCAGGTGCGGGTAAATCTCTCGGTATTTGCGGAACACCTCGGCGAACCGCGCAGCTTGCATGTTGCCCAGGTCGGTCGCCCCCGGATCCTTCTGGGGATGCGGCCCGATGAACAGGGCGCTTTCTTCGCGGGTCGTTCCAACCAGCAGCCGCTTTCTGTGGTTCGGCCCGGCGGCAATGGTCTCAATCGGGCGTCGCGACAGCAGCTTGCCGTCCAGCTCCGCACGCAGCGGAAAGTGCTTGGGCCACTGTTGCAGAAAGCGGTGTTGCGCTTCGATCAGCGATGCAGCCGGGGCTGTCAACAGGTTAAGCGTTTCCTTCCCCGCGCTCCAGGTTTCTGCGAATCCGTGGGCCACCGCCTCGCTTTCCTCGCGCGTGCCCACGCGTTCCGCCCCTCCGCTTTCTGAAATCGCCTGGTGGAAGAGCGGCCGGGCCGCGGGAGTGCCCAGCAGAATGTCGGTCAGTTTCGCGCCTGCGGATTGGCCGCCCACGGTCACCCGCGAGGGATCGCCTCCAAAAGCGGCAATATGTTCCTTCACCCACTCCAGCGCGGCTGTCAGGTCGCGCAATGCGTTGTTGGCGCTGCCGGCGTACTCCGCGCCCAGCAGTGGCTCTACGTTCAAAAAACCGAAGACGCCCAGCCGGTAGGCGACCGTGACGCAGACAATCCCCGCCTCGGCCAGCGCTGTTCCGTCGTACATCGGCTCAAAGGCGTGCCCGCCCGTAAAGCCTCCGCCGTGGATCCAGACGTACACCGGAAATGGGCCTTTGCCGCTCGGTGCCCACAGATTCAGGTAGAGGCAATCTTCGCTGTGTTCCACGCCGTGCTCCCCGGGCTGCATCGCCGAGGGGCCGAACCGGACCGCATCGCGCACGCCCGTCCAGGGCCTTACTTTGGCGGGAGCGCGAAAGCGAAGAGCCCCGACCGGCGGTTCCGCAAAAGGAACTCCGCGGAAGATCCGCACTCCGCCGGATTCCTCCCCGCGCAGTGTGCCGCTGGGGGTGCGGACCATGACAGGAGAGGAAGACCCCAGGCCATGCAGGTTGCGACTGCGCAGCGCCAGAAACGCCATCCCGGCACTGGCCAGAAACGTGCGGCGCGAAACCATCGAGGTTTGCATGACGCAGTTCACTCCTTGTCTCTCTTTACGGAATTTGTTCACTTGGACTTTGAATCCGCCGTGCCCCATCTTCTGCGCGTCTTTGCTTTTGCGCCAAGGGGTGGGAAAGCACGAACCGAATCAAGCAACGCTGGCCCCACCGCAGGTGGTCTACCCGCGCATCCACTCCGGCAATCCCGAGGCAATCGCGGCTCGTACCGCTGCCGACAGTTCCGCTCGCGAGGCATAGTCGGCCGGGTAAACCGGCGCGTGGAAGGTCACGTGCGCCGTGCCCGGGTGGATGCGCATGCTCCCTTTGGCCATCATCGTTTCCGTGCCCCAGATGGAAATCGGGATGCACGGCGCGTTGGCCTCCATCGCCAGGTAGAACGGGCCTTTCTTGAAAGGCAGCAGGTGGCCATCCAGGGAGCGCGTCCCCTCCACGAAGGTGGTGATGTGGAGTCCTTTGCCCAGCACATGCCGTGCCGCCCGCACGCTTCTCCGGGCGCTGTCCACGGATCCCGAGCGCTCCACCGGCACAAACTCGCCCAGCTTCATCGCATAGCCCAGCGCCGGAATCTTCATCAGCGACCGCTTCAGAAACGCCGAAGTCCGTCCCGGAATCCGCGGAAGGATCACCGGAGGATCGAGGTTGGAGACGTGGTTGGCCATGAAGATGCACGCGGTTCCGGCCGGCACCTGCTCCAGGCCTGTCGCCTCCACGCGCACCCCCGCCATCCACACGCCTGCCTTGGCAATGAAGTTCGCCACCCGGTACAGCGGCATCATGTTGCCCGTGATGAGCGTCAGCGGAATGAAAATCACCGCCGCCGGAACGCCCAGCACGATCACCGTGATCAGGAACGAAATCGAATAGATCATGCCGGAACTCCGCTCGCGGCAGCGCACGCTCTCAGCCGTGCCGGCAGCTTTTCGTAGATTCCGTCAAAGCCGCCGTTCGAAAGCAGCGCCACCACGTCGCCCGTTTCCAGTTGCGGCGCGATCCGGTTCACAATCGCGTCCACATCCGGGCACAATTCCGCCGGGGTTCCCTTGTCGTTCAGCGCCTTCACCACGTCTTCCGGATGCAGCCGCTCGTCCTCGGGAATTCGCTGCTGCTGGTAGATGCCAGCCAGAATCACCCGGTCTGCCAGCCGCAGGCTCTCAATCAGTTCGGGCTCCAACACTTTGCGCCGCAACGTGTTCGAACGCGGTTCCAGCACTGCCCACAGCCGCGCCTGCGGATACACCGAGCGAAGTGCTCTGAGCGTTTCCCGGATAGCCGTCGGATGGTGCGCAAAGTCCTCGATCACCGTAATGCCGTTGATCTCGGCGCGGACTTCCAGCCTTCTCTTCACGCTCTTGAACGAGGCCAGCGCCTGTTGGATTGCCTCTTTGCTCACGCCCTGTCCATAGGACAGGGCCGCCGCCGCGGTGGCGTTCAGCGCGTTGTGCTCCCCGGCCAGGCGCATCTCCAACTCACTCCACAGCGCGCCCGCGTGCCACACTTCCCAGCGCGTCAGGCCGTTTTCGTGGCGCAGGTTCCGGAGTTGCCAGTCGGCCCCGTCGCTGAAGCCGTAGCGCTCCACGCGGCTCAGTGCCTTGCCCACACACTCCGTCACATTGGCGCAGCCGTCGTAAGCCACAATCAGCCCACGCCGCGGCACCAGGTTCACCAGCCGCTTGAAGGCCGTCTTCACCGCTTCCAGGTCCGCGTAAATATCGGCGTGGTCAAACTCCACGTGCGTCAGAATCATCGCGTCCGGAAAGTAGTGCAAAAACTTCGGTCCCTTGTCGAAGAAGGCCGTGTCGTACTCGTCGCCCTCCACAAGGAATGTGCGCGTGGGCCGCAGCTGAAAGCTCGTGCCAAAGTTCTCCGCTACGCCGCCGATCAAAAACGACGGCTCCAACTCCGGCTTTTCGACTGCTGCGGTCTGGTAAATCCACGCCAGCATGCTGGTCGTCGTAGTCTTGCCGTGCGTCCCGGCCACCACCAGCGACTCGCGGCCCGTCAGAAACTCCTCGTGCAGCAGCGCCGCCATGGAGGTGAACGGAATCCGCTCGTCCAGCACCCGCTCCACCTCCGGGTTACCCCGCGACAGCGCATTGCCGATCACCACCAGGTCCGGTCTGGGCTCAAGATTCCCCTCGGCATACGGCTCCAGAATCGGAATCCCCAGTTCCCGCAGCAGGTCGCTCATCGGCGGATAAGCCGCCTTGTCCGAGCCCGTGATGCGGTGTCCCTGCAACTGCAGCAGCCCGGCCAGCGAAGCCATGGCCGTCCCGCAAATTCCGCTCAAATGAATGTGTAGGGAAGTTCCCTGATCTCTGATCTCTGATTTCTGATTTCTCACAACGCCACCGCTGCTTCCAACAAGTTCAACTGCGCCTTGTCCGCGGCCCGCAGTTCGGCCTCCACGCCCAGTGTCAGCGTCACGTTCTGCCGTGAAACATGTCCGCTGCGCAGCCCGTAGGCGATGGGGCCGTCGAAATCCTTGAATGCGTGCAAAATTACCTCTTCCACCAGTTGCGGAGCGGCCCCGGGCGAAACGCAGTCCAGCATCTCGCCAAACACCAGGCCCTGCACGTCCCTCAACTTGCCTGCCTGGCGCAGTTGCCACAGCATGCGGTCTACCTGGTAGGGCTTGGCACCCGTGTCTTCAAGAAACAGCAGCTTGCCTTCGGTTTGCGGCTCCCAGGGAGTCCCCAGCAACGAAACCAGGATGCTCAGGCACCCGCCATAAAGAATGCCGGCCGCGGTGCCCGGTTTCAGCGTGCGCAGCCCTTCCTCCCTGCCCACCGTGTAGGGTTTCCCGGTCAGCGCCGCCTGAAAGCTCGCCAGGTGCACGCCGTGGCCCACGGAAAAGTCCGCGGCCACCATCGGTCCGTGAAACGCCGGCAGTCCCAGTTGATCCAGCAGACGTAGCTGCAATCCGGTCAGGTCGCTATAGGCAAAAAACGGTTTGGGATGCTGCCGGATCAGCTCCAGGTCCAGCCCGTCCAGTAAATAGTTCGATCCGTAGCCGCCCCGCAGGCTCGCCACCAACCCCGAGTGCGGATCGGCAAAGGCTGCGTGCAGGTCGGCCAGCCGCTGCTCCGTCGTTCCGGCAAAAAACAGGGGGCCGCGCTCTCGGGTGTACTGGCCCAGCCGGGGCATGAACCCCAGCCCGCGCAGCTTTTCCATGCCCCGTTCCACGCGGTCGGATTGGGCAAACGATGCGGGCGCAATCGCGCTGATGCCAGCGCCGTTGGTGATGGCAGGTGGTCTGAGCAGAAGTGTCATGCGGTCCAGGCCTCGCCGCGTGCAATCAGGGTTGCCGGTCCGGTCAGTTTCAGTTCCGTACCGGGTCCGTCCCAGCTCACCGTCTGTGCGCCGCCCGGCGCCACCACGGTCAGGGGCGACTGGCAGCCATTGAAGGCCAATGCCGCTGTGGCCGAAGCCGAGCTGCCCGTGCCGGAAGAAGTCGTCGGTCCCACCCCGCGCTCAAAGATGCGAATCTCGATCCGGGTCGGGCTCACAATGCGCACAAATTCGACGTTGGTCTGGTGGGGAAAATCCGGGTGGAAGCAGATCGCCGCGCCAATCTCCGTCCAGGGCCTCCCCGCCACCGCAAACTCCGCATTGTCCACCACCACAATGAACTGTGGATTGCCGGTGGAAATCTCAATGCCGGCAACCGCCAGCCCATCGGCCAGGGTCACGGTCCGCTCGGCAAACGTAGGCACACCCATCCCCGCTGTCATCTCCACCGTGTAGCCGTTCTTGGTGTCGATCGCGTTCACGTGACAAATGCGCAGCCCGGCGTCGGTCGTAATCTCCAGCGTGTCGCCAGGCTTCGAGCCCAGCGCTTCGGCCATCCACGCCGCCACGCAGCGCGTCCCGTTGCCGCTGATCTCGGCAATGGACCCATCGGCGTTGTGCAGCCGAAGCCGGCCCGACGCGGGTCCGGTCCAGCCGAAAAACTCGATGCCGTCCGCGCCGATGCCGGTGTTGCGTTCGCACAGCTGGCGCGTCAACTCCGCCCAGTCGCGGCCTTGGGCCGCTTCTTCCGTCATAATCAAAAAGTCGTTGCCGCAGGCGTGAGCCTTGGTAAAGGGAATCAATCTTCCTCCGGGTCGCGGAAAGTGAGTAATGAGTCGATGGCCGGCTCCGCAAGCAGGCGTCCGCGCAGCCGCTCATGCTTCGTTTTGGTGGCTGTCAGGGCAAAGGTCACGCGCTGCAGATCGCCAATCGCGTCATGCTCCACACCGGTCAGCCGCTCGCCCGCCTTGTCCATCGCGTCCAGAATCGATTGCAGCATGCTGGTCTTGTCGCGCCCTCTAGCCTCGTACACCAGCGGGTAGCCCTTCAGATTTCCGCGTCGCTCCAGGAAGCCCACCAACTCCAGCGCCACGATCACGATCAACGCCGCCACGGCAGCCGCTGCATACAGTCCCGCACCGCACGACATCCCAATCGAGGCCACCACAAAAACCGTGGCCGCGCTGGTCAGTCCGCTCACCCGGCTGCGGTTGTGCAGAATCAGTCCCGCGCCCAGAAAGCCGATGCCTTGCACGATATTCGAGGCCACCCGGCCCTTGTCCGGGTTGGCGTCTCCGGCCAGCACGGCCGACAGCAACGTAAAGAACGCCGACCCCATGCAGATCAGCAGGTTGGTGCGCACGCCGGCGGCTTTGCGTCGGAGTTCCCGCTGCAGGCCCACCACTCCACCCAGCAGACAGGCCATCAGCAAGCGGCCAATGGCGCCATTCACCACCACAATCTGTTGCAGACGGTCGAAATCAAACGGCTGCGCGAACTGTACCAGAGGTGCGCTCATAGGGACATTCCTTGCCCGATGCTATCACCGTGCAGGCTGCCTTGTTGAGCCCTGCGGGGCCAAGAACCCCTCGGTCACATACAGTGTTCCCGGCGCTTGTCCTGGAGCCGTAAATCGCTGCACCGCCCTCAACCCCGCCGGATGAGCCTTCACCGCGCGGTCCACCGGGTCGTCGTCAAACGCCAGCACAATCCCCGCATGCGCGGCCGGCGTTTTCAGCGCTTCGTCCCAGATCCACAGGTCGCTCTCGTTGATCGTCTGCCGCAGCGGTATCCCGCTGAACGCCACCAGGTTCGGGTAGACCGACGTCTCCATCAGGATCGTCGTTTCTGGCTTCCGGTCCGCAAGCGCCCGCAGCGCTGGCGGAATCTGCTGCTCGAACGGCTGCCGCGCGTGGATGTTCTTCGTGCCTTCCACGTAGGTCAGCGGCCGCTCGCGCACCATCTCGCCCACGTTCAGTCCCAGAACAACGAACAGCGCGCCCACGGTGTACTTTACCCAGGACGGCTTGAACTCCCGCACCGCCGCCAGGGCAAACTGCGCGGCAAAGCCCATCCCCAGCGCCAGCGCCGGCAGCAGCTCCATCCCGTAGCGCGTGTTGTACCAGGAGTGCGGCCACCACGGCGGCAAAAAGATTGGCACCGATCCGAACGCCACCGAGTATGCATAGAAGGGAAGCGGCAGCCACAGCAGCAGCGACCAGCCCAGAGCGCGCCGCCGTGCCACCAGCCACGCCCACGCCGTGCCCAGCACGCTCAGCGTCAGCATCGTATTGCCCCACGCCGTCGCCACGGCGTCCATCTCCGCCGCCTTCACAAAGAACAACAGCGAAACCCACGGATTGTGCCAGCCCGGATGCGGCGGTCCCGCTCCCGGCGAGGCTGTGCGCACCTCGATGGCCTTGGCCGAGTACGGCCCGCGCATGAACTCCAGCCAGTCGCCCCAGCACGCTGCGTTATAGGCAAACCACACCATCGGCGCGGCCACCACCACCGCGCTGGCCATCCAAAAGGTGCGCGAGCGCAGCTTGCCGGTTCGGGATAGCACCAGCCCAATTGCCACCCAGGCCAGCAGCGCCATGATCCAGCCGTCGTAGCGCGTAAACACCGCTGCCACCAGCCCCGCCGTAATTCCCCACAGCAACCGGTTGGCCCGGAGCGGTGCCTGGTCCACGCTGGCCCGCCACTCCACTAGGCAGTCCGCCACCCAGATCATCTCGCACACAAACAGCGGCTCGGTCATCCCGGTCGTTTGCAGGTAGAGCAGATTTGGATTGGCGGCAAAAAACACCAGCGTCATGGCCGCCGGAGCCCGCCCCATCCAGCGCCGCGCCAGCCGATACAGTCCCACGCATCCCGCCAGGTAAGCCAGCACCGACGGAATCGCGCCCGCAATCCCGTTCGCCCACCAGCTATACACCTGCACGAACGGCAGCATCAGCAGATGTGGGAGCGGCAGCCACACCGAGCCCAACTCGGAAACCCGCGGCAGCCGCGCATCGAAGACCCGCCGCGCAATGTGCAGGTGGGCCACCGCGTCGCCGTAGTTCAGCATGGCACCGTTCTGCCAGCTCCAGGCCACTGCGGCCAGCGACGCCGCGGCGCAGCAGGCCATCACCGCCAGCCATTCCCCGGGTGGTATAGGTCTCTCAGTCAAGGTGGGTCAGCTCGCGGAACAGCTCGAAACGCTCGTCAATCTCCTTGCGCGAAAGCTGCTGCATCCGCTCGGTACCAAAGCGTTCGCACGCAAAGGAACCCATCACGCTGCCATAAAACATGGCGTTCCGGTAGGCCGCAGGCGTGATCTCTTTCTGCGCCGCCAGGTAGCCGAAAAATCCTCCGGCAAAGCTGTCGCCCGCGCCGGTCGGATCCACCACTTCTTCCAGCGGCAATGCCGGAGCCCTGAACGCCTTCCCCTTTGCCGCTGTGCCGTGGAACAGCGTGGCCCCGTACTCGCCGTGCTTCACCACCAGCGAACTCGGTCCCATCTCCAGCACCGCCCGCGCCGCTTGCACCAGGTTGTCTTTCCCGGCCAGCATCCGCACCTCGGTGTCGTTGATCAGCAGAACGTCCAGCCCCTTCAACACTTCGAGCAGCGCCGGCTTGTGGTCCTTGATCCAATAGTTCATCGTGTCGCCGGCCACCATCTTCGCTCCCGGCATGGCTTCCCGCACCCGCTTCTGCAGCACCGGGTCAATGTTGGCCAGGAACAAAAACTCCGAGTCCCCATACACCTCGGGAATCTTCGGCTCGAAAGCGGCAAACACGTTCAGATCGGTGATGTGGGTCTTAGCCTGGTTCAGGTCGTCCATATAGGACCCTTCCCAGAAGAAGCTCTTGCCCTTGGCCCGCTCAATCCCGCGTGTATCGATTCCGCGCTCCTGGAACACCGCTTCCTGCCGCTTGCCAAAGTCCTCGCCCACCACGGCAATCACGCGCACGTTGGTGAAGTAACTGGCGGCCAGCGAAAAGTAAGTCGCTGCTCCGCCCAGGCAGCGATCCCGCTTTCCTGCCGGAGTCTCAATTGAATCAAAGGCAACGCTGCCCACAACGGTAATCGCCAAAATAACTTCCTCTCTAACTCAAGCTCAAATGCTGAGCGCCTTCGCACAAACCCGCTAACTTGCTTGCGGCGCAGCCGCGCTGACTTGCTGCCTCGCTGCACTGCTAACTCCGCTACCGTTCGATGTACTTCCCAAACAGCACTCTCAGCTTTTCCTTTGCTGCCGCGGGAATTGCGTCCGGCTGGGTCATCACGGCGTACTTGGCTGCCGTGGCGCATGCGCAGGTCCGTTCCGCCGGAATCGCCGCCACCGCCGCCCGCACCACCTTGGCCGCGTTCTGCGCATTCTGGTGCGACACGGCAATAATCTGTTCCACTGTCACCGCGTCGTGCCCTTCGCGCCAGCAGTCGTAGTCGGTCACCATGGCGATTGTCGCGTAGCAAATCTCCGCCTCCCGCGCCAGCTTGGCCTCCTGCAGGTTCGTCATGCCGATCACGTCCGCGCCCCAGCTGCGGTACAAATTCGACTCCGCCTTGGTCGAAAACTGTGGCCCTTCCATGCACACATAAGTTCCGCCCATGTGCCCTTCCACGCCCACCGTGGCGCAGGCATTGGCCGCGGCTTTGGCCACCGTCGCGCACACCGGATCGCTGAAGCCCACATGGCCCACAATCCCTTCGCCGAAGAAGGTCGAAATCCGCTTCGAGGTCCGGTCGATGAACTGGTCGGGAACCACAAAATCGGTGGGCTTGTGTTCTTCCTTCAGCGATCCCACGGCCGACATGGACAGGATGCGTCCCACGCCCAGCTTCTTGAAGGCATAGATATTGGCCCGGAAGTTCAGTTCCGAGGGCATTATGCGGTGGCCGCGTCCATGCCGCGCCAGAAAGGCTACTTTCCGCCCCTCCAGTTCGCCCAGCACAAAGGCGTCCGAGGGCTCGCCGAAGGGCGTCTCCACGCGCTCCTCGCGCACGTTCGTAAATCCGGGCATCGAATACAGCCCGCTGCCGCCAATAATCCCAATCTCTGCCTGAGCCAAAGCCCGCTCCTCATGCCGCGGCCCGTTTCCCGGCCCGCGCGCGTTTTCAACAACAAACATCTAAGTATAAAGGGAGCGAACAGACGCCGGGCGAGGGAGTCCTGCGCGTGGCGGCACGTCCTTTGACTGCCTCTGGTCTTGCCTTTGAGACCGGGGAAAGCACATCGGCTGAAATCGCAGGGTATCCTACCTGGCCTCGACCGTCACCGGAACTTCCAGCGAACCCGCATGGCCTGAGTTGATATCGCGTAGCGCGATGCGCAGAAACACAGGCTCCCTGGGCAGATCGATGGCCAGGCGCAGCGGGATGCCCCCGGACAGCACGCGCGCATAGATTGCGGGCGTGAGAGTCAACTCCAGCGCCTGATCCAGATAGTTCACCCGGTTGCCGTCGCGATCGTATGCAACCATTGTGGTTTCAACGTTCCCCTGCCGTGCGCCATCTGGAGCGGCGGAGAACGAAACCCCACCGGTATCCAGGCGCAGGTCCACAATCGCGCGCCGTGCGGGACCTTTGATTTTTGCGGCCAGCGCACCGGCCGGCCCGTTGGGCAGTTTCTGGGCAGCCAACTGCGCGTCCGCCGCATCCAGCACGCGGGCCAGGAAGACGATCTGCGTCGATTCCGGTGCGCCGTGGGCGGCAATCGCGTCAATCAAGCTGGTTTCGCTGGTCCGGTGGCCCGATGGTTTGTCGAGCGGGTCGGCAAAAAAGCCGGCGCGATAGGCGAGTTTGTAGGAAGCATCGTCGATGCGGACTTTGAAGCGGCGGAAGTGTCCGTTCATCTCCGATTTGGGCACGTAAGCCACCGTGTAATAGCTTGATCCGTTCTCCACCGCGTCGGCCACGGCTTCCCTGAATCCGTTGGTGTTGAAGTACTCTTTGCCGCCGGTCGCCTCAGCCAGTTGTTGCATCGAAATGTGGTTCTGGAAGGTCCGGTTGCGAAAGTTGGCATCTACGCCTGCCAGCCCCTTGGAAGCCTCAGCCAGTGAGTCGGTGTTCTTGCTGATGAGGGCGGCCGTGCTGTCGGCAACGCCCAGCGACGGCAGCGTCATCAACCCGCCCGCATCCATGGGATACACCGCCACGCGCGATTCGGAAAGAAGTTCGCCGGTCTCCTGCATTTCGCGCGTGTAGATCCGCAGGACCGAACCGGCATCGTCGAGCCGCGGTTCATCTCCGAGGACAAAGGGGAACGAGGCGGAAAACCAGATCAGGTTCTTGCGGCCCGGGATGGCGCTCAAATAGCGCGCAAGCTGCCGCATCGCGTCCAGGGTGATACGCACCCGCTGATCGGTTTGAAAAGCAGCCGTGTCGGTTTCAAACAGCTTCATTGCCTCAGCGGATGCTCTACTTGCATGCGGATCGGACGCAATCAGTGCGGATAAATTGGGAGGGAGAATCGAACCGGTCTCCGCATCCAGAAGCGCGGATTGCCGGCTTGTTCCGTTTCCTTTCAGCGCTGCTGCAATCGCCGCCGGACTTGTGGTGAAGCCCTGCAACATGTGCAGCCGCGAAGAAAGCGTGAACACCGCCATCGGTGGCCCCGGCTGGATGGTCGATGCGTATTCCAGTATTTGGTGGCGAACATTCATCTGGCGCGACAAGGGCGTGTTCAAGCCGTCGAGCAACAGCACATTCACGGCTGTCGCGTCGCCGGTCTGCGGCAGGTTCGTAAACGTGTGCGGCGGCAGAGTGGTCGGAATCATGGCCGGGCGCGAGGATGCCGGATGCGGCTCCGCGCTGCTGTGCTCCTCAAAGAAGGCCACAGGCTGCTCATGCCCATCTTCAAAAACGTGAAAGCGCTGCCGGTCGAGTCCGTGAACTGCCGCGCCTTTTTCCGTGACCACGACGTCCAGCAGCACGAGCCGTGCGCTGGCATGCAGGGTAGTCATTCCTTGACCGGCCGTTCCAGATTCCGCGGAAGGTGCGCTTTGGCCAGGAAGCTGTTCTCCAGCAGCGAAGGCCGGAGTTACAAGGAAGAGCGTTGCAGCGGCTGGCAGAAGAAAACAGCGGCAGGAGATCATGATAACTCCTTCAACTTGTTGGGGCCGGAATTACCATCAAGCTTTCTGAGTTACAAACCAATATACAGCCCATGCCCGCCGCGCGCGATCTTTTTGCACCCTTCCAACGCAAAGACCCCAAGCGCCGCCGGCTGAGCCTTGGCCGGGACCAAAGGGATCTTGCCCGTCTCGACTACTTCAGTCCCGCGGCGATGGACTTTGTCAGGGATCCATCGGGATCGTCGTCATTAAGTGCCCACACGTAGGCGCCGCCAAGCTTGTTCTTGGTAATGTAAGCCGTCTTGGTCGCCACGGATGCGGGAGTGTCGTAAGTGTAAAAGGTCTTGTTGGCCGGATTGTAGAGCATCGCTCCAATTCGGGCCGAATCGTACCAGGCGGTAAAGCAGTTCGTCCCCCCGAGCTTCTCGATCGTCGCGTAGGTCAAGAACCCTGGAGTCAGAAGGGTGTCGCAACCAGGCGATGGCGCGGCTTTGTTGGGATTGGGACAGAAACCCGATCCATCAGCCAGAAGCACGGGGGCTGAGGCTGCGGCACTCTGGTATAACCCATGGTTTACGTTGGGAACGCCGGTCCAGCCGACCGCATACAACGGCATCCCCATCGTGTATTTGCCTGCTGGGACACCCATCTTCAAGTAGGCCTTCACCGTCGTGTCGATGTCAGGCACACCATCGCGCGAGGGGTTCGCTATAGAAGCGTAAAGGGAAGATGCCTCATTGGTTTGCTTATCCTCGGGCGTGGCTAGATCGTAGCCATCGATGGTGAGAAAATCCACTTGCTCGGCGGCGGCCTTGAGATCGATGTTGGCGTATTTCCTCGGGTCCGCAGGTGAATCGAAGGTGAGAACATACTGCTTGCCCGTGCTCTTCGACAGAGCATCGAGCTGGGTGCGGAACTCTTTCAACAGGGCAGTGAAATTCTGTTTGTCTGCCGCGGAGGGGAACTCCCAGTCGATGTTGAAGCCGTCGAACAAGCCGGGAGCGCGAACCCCGGCAGCGATGTTGCCTTTGACGAACAGATCGATGCACGAGGAGGCAAGCGCTGCACGTCCAGCGGGCGTACCGGCAGCGGTCGCCCAGCCGGCAGAGTTGCCAGCCTGCCCCCCGAGTGAGATCAGCACTTTCAGGCGAGGATGCATCTCTTTGAGTTGCAGGATGGCGCCGAAATTCCCATAGACGGGCGCAGTGTAGGGCTTGCCGCTCACGCTCGGCAGGGACGCATCCAGGTAGGCCGCGGAGGGATCCTCGATCGCGCATGAAGGCATCGAAGTCGGAGTTACATCGCCAAAGGCGTAGATCAGGTGCGTCAATTTATCGGCGACGCCATTCCTTTGCAAATCCGCAATAGTGAATCCACCATAGTGGATTCCCCACTCCTCGAAGTAGCCCCCCATGACCTTGTCGAAGTGAGGCGCTTGCGCCAGAGAGGGAGAAACACATACGACGAAGGCTAACCAAAGCAGAACTGTTCGGAAGGAGCGGAAATCTCTCGTCATCGCAGATACGTCTCCAGAACTTCGCAAAGTGAATGCTCTCGGAGTATAGAACGACCGCCAGAGATTGAAAAACCAGACCCCACTTCGTTGTTGTCCTCAACCGTGGAACTACCACAGCCGCCGAGCTTCGCTAACTCGCTCTAGCCGTCCCGCAAAGCATCAATCAAATACAACCGTCTTGTTTCCGTAGCAGAGAATTCGCCGGTCCAGGTGCCAGCGCACCGCCCGCGACAGCACCATGCGCTCCAGATCCCGTCCCCGGGCCACCAGATCTTCCACTTGGTCGCGGTGCGAAATGCGCGCCACGTCCTGCTCGATGATCGGTCCATCGTCCAGCAAATCGGTCACATAGTGGCTGGTCGCTCCAATCAGTTTCACCCCCCGCGCATGCGCCGCGTGGTACGGCTTGGCCCCGGTAAAGGCCGGCAGAAACGAGTGGTGTACGTTGATGACCGCCGCCGGAAAGTGGCTCACAAAATTAGGCGAGAGAATCTGCATGTACCGCGCAAGCACAACCAGCTCAATTCCTTTGCTCTCAAGCAGTTCAAGATGCCGCGCCTCGGCTTCGGCCCGGGTCGCCGCGGTCACCGGCACATATTCGAATGGAATCCCGTAGAAAGCCGCCAGGTTTGCGACATCCTGATGATTCGAAATGATCAGGGGAATCTCGCAGGGCAGCTCCCCAGTCCGCCAGCGGTACAGCAGATCGGCCATGCAATGCAAATATTGTGAGCAGAACAGCGCCACCTTGGGCTTGCGCGCGCTGGTGCTCAACTTCCAGTGCATTCCCAGCTCTGCGGCCAGCGACGCAAAGGCCGCCCTGAACTCTTCCAGATCGAAGCTTCCCGTAGCCGCCTCTGTCCCGGAGTCCGCGCCCGTTTCGCCCTCCGCATGCCCGTTCAGCGCCCACTCTACGCGCATGAAGAACAGGCCCAACCCGTGATCCTGGTGCTGGTCGGCGTGCAAAATATTCGCTCCCCGTTCATACAGAAGCGTGGAAACGCGAGCCACCAAACCCTTGCGGTCCGGGCAATCGATGAGCAAAACAGCCGAATCTTTCATGGTCCTTTCAGCTTAACTCAGCGTCCGCGGGCTCACCGGGCAACTCCGGCTACTTCCGTGAAGGCTGATAAGACATCAATCCCAAGGTCGTGATGATCTCTTCGGGGAGTTCCTCAAAGTAAAGAATCGCGGACTGGGCTTGATGCCGGTTGAAAGCCCAAAGCCCCACAGCCGATGTGGCCAGAACGGTCAGCATGCAGATGAATCTCGCAGGAGGGCCGAGCGCACCCTGTTCAATTTCCGCCCCTACCAACGCCAGGGGCGCAAAGACGATCAGGAAGCCCCAGAACACGACTTGCGCGTTCGCCTTTCCGGGCAGGTAGGAGCAGGTGAACGGAACTTTGTAGAAGCCGATCAGCGCAAGCTCTGCAAGGATGCACCCCACCAGAGCAAGAACCGCAAGGTGAGCCGCAACCAGCCCGAAGGGCCTGAAGGCGAGCGACAACAAGGCCGAGAGGAGCCAGGCCGGGACGACCGCAAAGAACAGCAGTGCCCGTCGGGTTGCATCGATGTACTTTTCTGACGAGCAAAGCTGCGTGGTGCGCAACACCCAGTTGGCGGTGAGCGAAATGGGAAGCGAGAAGACGCTGCGGAGCCCTGCGACCGCAAAACTCATCATCAGGAAGGTGGACACGATAAAGTCCATGGGCAGCGGAGCGGGTGCAGTGGACGACAGCTCGCTGCTCAGCCAGGAGAGCGCGATAGCGAACACCAGCGCGAGATAAAAGGCATAGGCAACGCGATGCTGACGGCTGCGCATCAGTGTGCGAACGCTGAAAAGCACGATTGCGGTTTGGAGAGGACTGCCAAAACATGGCGTCCAATGCGAGCCGCGCACTCCCGGCATCAGGTCTGGTTCCTCGACGGTCCTCTTCATGGTGCGCAGGTAGCAGAGCAGCAATGAGGCCGCTGCTCCGCATACGACGGCCCCCAGGCCGATCCATGCGCGCCAGGCCAGCCAGGCAAGTTCTGAAGGCAAGGAACCATTCAATTGGTTGAAGAGCGCAAAGAACCAGAAGGAGGGCGAGCAGGCCAGCAGCCACTGGTTTTCAGGGGCTGCCATTGCTGCTGGCGTGGTGAGCGACGGCTGCAAAAAATACATCCCGAGGAAGAGAGCGAAGGCTGCGAGTTGCAAGACTGCGGAGAGCCGCAGGAAAATGCGGCGCGGGAGCAAGAGTGCGGTGAACCCCTGGATGGTCAATACCGAGCAATAGAGGAAGGCGCTGGCGGCGATCATCGTAAACCAGTAGGCCGCGCAGGATTGCAATGCTCCCAGAATGCCGCCCTTCGTAATTCCCAAAACCAGGGGCCAGGCAATGCCCGAGGCAATATTCAAAGCCAGAACGGCGAGCCCCAATAGCGCAGCCGATGCCGCCACCTTGGCGGCGAGCACGGTGCGTGCGGTCACCGGCAGCGGAGAGAGCACCATCACGTCGCGCCGGTCGGGGAATGTGGCATCCCAACTAATGACAGCAAAAAGTCCAATCACCAGCATCATGGTCGCGATCAGAGACTGCTCCGCGCTCCACGCAGAACTCAAGAGTGTCGCTGCGGGCGCCGTTGGGTCCCAGACGTAAATGAACGCGCGGAAGGCATAAATCATGCTGACCATGATGAGCACGCCGGCAAACTGGCCGAGAAAGCCCACCACGTCGGCTTGAATCGAGAGGGCTTCGAGGTCAACCACACGCAGAAGGAACTGGCGATAGAGGATACGAAACTGGAGCGGTAGTCGGCCGATCAACTCTCGGAGGGCATTATGCATGGATGAGATCCGCAATCTGCCGCGCCATCGAATCGGTGTCCTGCTCGACGGCGAGCTGCGAGAAGATCGCCTCAAGCGTGGGCAACTCCATCAACGCGCGCAGGCGTTCGATGGAGTCGTCGGCCACGAGTTTGCCGCGGTGCAGAATCACAATATGGGAGCAGACGCGTTCGACCGTGTCGAGTTCGTGGGAACTAAATAGAACCACTTTGCCGCGCGCGGCCAACTCTTGAATCAGACTGCGCAGTACCAGCGCTGAACCCACATCGAGTCCGGAGAAGGGCTCGTCGAGCAGGATGAGTTCGGGATTGTGCTGGAGGGCCGCTGCGATCAGAACCTTCTGGCGCATGCCCTTCGAGTAGCCGGAGATAGAGGCGTGGCGGTCGTCGTAGAGAGAGAGCAGGCGCAGCAGCCCATCGATGCAGTCCGAAGACTGTTTCGCAGGCAGACCGCGAAGTTGCGCAATCATCGTCAGGTATTCGGCGCCTGAGAGATGGTTATAAAGATATGGCTCCTCCGGGACATAACCCATGCGCCGCTTGTAGGCAATCAGGTCCTCTTGAATGGGTTTGCCTCGGAAAAGGATCTGGCCCGAAGTCATTTCGATGAGGCCGGTGATCATCTTCATGGTGGTCGACTTGCCGGAGCCATTCGGCCCAAGATAGCCGGTCACTTCACCGGGACGGGCGGAGAAACTGACATCGTCCACGGCCGGAATGCCCGAGAAGTGTTTGGAGACGTTCTGGAGTTCAAGCATGATTTACCTGCACCCCTATGTAGCAAACGGCATATATGATTGTCAAGTAGATTGCTACATAGGTAGAATGTGCCATGGCCTCAGAGGCGAGACTTTCGCATACGGCGGCGCTCATTCTTCAGGCGGTTGACGCCGGGTTTGTCTACGGCTTCAGCATTATGGAGATGACCGGCCTGCCCAGCGGAACGGTCTATCCTGCCATGCGGCGGCTGGAACGCGATGAACTCATCCGCTCGCAGTGGGAACGGCAGTCCATCGCCGACGCGGCACAGAGGCCCGCGAGAAAGTACTACAAGCTCACAACCTTGGGAAAGACGACGCTCGACGCGTCTCGCAAGCGCTATCCGCTGCTGGAGCGATTGATTCCGTCGGAAGAGCCGAGGTCTGTATGACCCTTCCCTGGGAGCCGGTTCTTCGCGCATTTCATCGCGGCTTGCTGCGCGGCGCTTCTCTGTTGGTACCGGGGAAGCAGCGTGCGGAGTGGTCTCAAGAGTGGCAATCCGAACTGTGGTATGTGTGCCGGGAATGTACGCCGGCGGGCGGCATCTCTTGGAGTGGGGAACGAGAAGCAACTGCTTTCTGCCTTGGTGCGTATCAGGACGCGTCTTACCTGAGGCGGCACGCCTGGCAAGAAAGACCGCCGCTGGCAGCGTGGCGGGGATCTCCCGCGCAGTGCATCCTTCTGCTCTTTGCCGTATTGGCCGCAAGCTATGGCGCCGCACTCCTGTTGCCCGGTGTGCGAACGGAGCGCCATTTGTCGGGATATTCGGCCTATGCAGGACTCGTCCTGATTCAGGACGCGCGCGACCAGAGCCATGGATCCCCGACGATCTCACCGCAGCAGTTCAGGGCTTGGACGGGAAGCAGGCAGCGGTTCTTCGATCGATTCGCCTTCTACAGGGTCACACAGGAAACCGTGTCGCCTTCATTGGCAGGGCAGTCTTCGTGGGGAGTGGCGCGCGCCAGCTCGAATCTGTTCGCGCTGCTCGATTTGCCGCTAAGATGTACCGCGCCGGCCGGCGGGGTCGACGGCAATTTGCCCAGGGTCGTTCTGAGCGATGCGGTCTGGAAGAGTCAGTTCAACGGAAATCCGAACGTAGCTGGCCGCGTAGTGAACGTGGGCTCGCGTAAAGCCAAAATCGCCGGAGTTGCGCCCGAGGGCTCCTGGAGGCTGCCGGGGAAGGTCGATGCCTGGCTGCTGGAACCCAAATCCGAGATGGCTTCCGATGGAATGGGATACGTTGTGGCGCACCTGACGTCCTCAGGTAAGTCCGAAATGTGGGCTCCGCGTGTACAAATCACCGCGTACAAGCCGGATGACTCCGAGGACGATCTTCTGGGTGTTTCCCTCGATGAAGGAATGCCGCCACCCTGGGCTGTTTTTCTGTTCGCAGTCTTGCTGGCCTTCCTCGCTGTGCCGGCCACGACCTCGGTGTCGATGGGAGATTACAGCGTGAATTCCCAAAAGCTGCCGCGGTCGAGGAAACTCTGCCGCTGGGGGTTTCTGAGTGCGAAGATCGCGCTGCTCTTGCCGATCGCCTATTTCGCGTCACTCGATTTGGCCTATTCCTGCATGACGGTCTACTCGCCCTCATCGATGTATATCCACTGGGCCTCCTCCTTTTCGATTTGCCTGTTTGGCTTGCGTTGGGCACTGCAGGATCAACAGCAGCGGTGCCCGGTCTGTCTCCGGCTTGTGGTACATCCGGCAAGGGTGGGTTTGGCCTCGAGAACTTTTCTGGCCTGGAACGGGACGGAACTGATGTGCCTGGGCGGCCATACCTTGCTCCATATCCCTGGACTGCCGACCAGTTGGTTCAGCACGCAGCGCTGGCTCTATCTCGATCCTTCGTGGGGATTCCTTTTTCCCGGGTCGAGTGCTGGGACGAAGGAAGAGATGGCCACAGGATTCTCGCCCCATTGACCAAGCGCTGGCCGGCGACAGGTCTTGGTCGCTGGGGTGGAAGAAACGTCGCCTTATACGGTGCAGGTGGGTGCATGGGTATTCGAGTGCCGTTCCAACTCGCGCAGAGGGCTTCGACAGATCGAGGCGCCCTGCGCAAAAAAACGCCGGGGCCGATTGAGCCCCGGCGATGCGCGTGCAACGCAATCAACTCTTCTTCCTACCCCAATTTCCAGAGCCAAACTCAGCGCCAATTCCCAGCCGCTAACTTTGCCCCAATCCTCCCACCACCCAGATGCCCGCGCTTATTTCTGGCGCGGGGCGAGCCGAAAGCCTGCCATGAGCGCAGCCGAAGGGGCGATTGGCCCCACCGCAGGTGGTCAGGCGGCGGTGTCGCTGCGGGCCTGCAGCGGTGCACTCAACTGCTGGCGCAGGCTTCCGGCCAGGTCCGCCACCACGCGGAGCTTTTCTGCCACTGGCGTGGATACTTCGCTGCCGGCCAGGGCGAGTTGCGAGTTTAGCAGCAGCCCGGCCAGCGTGGTCTTTAGCTCGCTCTCAATGGCCGCCGCTGCCGCCCTGCGGGCCAGCGTCTGCTCCCGCTCCCTGCGATGCAGGGCCGCGCGAATCTCCCGAATCAGCCGGGCCGCTCCGGAAAGCGCAAAGTTGATCTGCAGGGGAATCGCCAGTCCGGCGTGCTCCCAGATCGCCTCGGCCGCGGCCGGATCGCACTCGGCCATGGTTTCGTCCACCACCACAGCGGAAAACTCCAGGCGGCGCAGCGCGGCCAGCGCGGCCTTGCGTCCCTCGGCCACCTCAACCTCCATGTCCAGCTGCTTTCCCACCACGGCGGCGCAGTTGCGGGCGCCTTCGATTCCGGTCACCATCAGAATGCTCATTCCCAGCTCCTCATTCGTAGTGCTAGATACCAGCTACTAGCCTTTAGCTTCCAGTTCTCAGTTTTTGCTCGCATGCGCGTACTGCGGGGATCAACCGGCATAGCAGGTCCCTGCAGGACAAGCTAGTAGCTGAAAGCTAGAGGCTGTTTTTGGGGTTACTCTTCCCGCATCGGATCGGCGATGCCGTATTCCTTCAGCTTGCGGTAGAGCGTGGTTTTGCCGATGCCCAGCAACTTCGCCGCCTGCAGCTTGTCGCCCTTCAGGGTGCGAATGGCTCCCAGGATGGCCTCGCGTTCCAGATCGGCCAGGGGGGTCACGTTCTGCCCGGGATCTTCTCCCTCTGGATCGCCCGTGGCCGTGGCGGCGTGCCGGGCTTCCAGCCCCTGCTGCTGCAACTGCGTGGGCAGGTCACCCAAGTGCAAGACGGGCCCCGAGGACATGGTGCAGGCGCGTTCCACCGCGTTTTCCAGCTCGCGCACGTTGCCCGGCCAGTCGTGGCGCATCATGGTGCGCAGGGCCTCGTCGCTCAGCGTGAAGTTGATGTTGTGCTCGCGGCTGATGCGGTCCAGAAAGTGCGCCGCCAGCAGGGGAATGTCCTCCCGCCGGTCGCGCAGCGCGGGCAGCCGCAGGTTGACCACGTTGAGCCGGTAGAAGAGGTCCTTGCGGAAGGTGCCCTTCTCGACCATCTCCGCCAGATCCCGGTTGGTCGCGGCCACAATGCGAGCTTTGATGGGCACGCGGTGGGTGGCTCCGACCGGCCTCACTTCCTTTTCCTGCAGGGCGCGCAGCAGCTTGGCCTGCAGATCGAGCGAGAGCTCGCCGATCTCGTCCAGAAAAACCGTGCCCCCTTCGGCCGAAACCAGCAGCCCGTCCTTGGAATGGTTGGCCCCGGTGAAAGCGCCCTTCACGTAGCCGAACAACTCGCTTTCGATCAGCGTGGGCACCAGCGAGCCGCAGTCCACCGGTAGAAACGGTTTTTGCGAGTTGGGCCCGTAGGCGTGGATGGTCCGCGCCACTAGCTCCTTGCCCGTGCCGCTCTCGCCCAGCACCAGGACTGGGTGTGTGCTCTGGGCGACTTTGGAAAGAATGCGATAGAGCTTCTCCATCTCCCCGGAGCGGCCGATCATCGCGCCCAGCCCCTGCGAAAGCCTCAGGCGCTCGCGCAGTTGGCGATTGGCGGTGTCGGTGGTCAGACGATGCGAGGCGCGGTCCAGCACTGTCGACAGCTCGTCCATGGCAAAGGGCTTGGTCAGGTAGTCCGAGGCTCCGCAGCGCATCGCCTCCACGGCTGCGTTCACCGAACCCGAGGCCGTCATGGCGATCACCGCGGTCTGCGGGTAGAGCAGCTTCACTTCCGAGACCAGCTCCAGCCCCTGGTTGCTTCCCGCCGGCAGGTTGACCAGCAGGATGTCGGAGGCACAGCCCCGCAGCAGGTTGCGCGCCTGGCTCAGGTCGCCGGTGCTTTCCACCGCATACCCGAAGCTGGCGGCGATCTCCGCGCAGGCCGACCGCACCGCCGTATCCGCGTCCACCACCAGCAGGTGCAACCGCACTACCGGTTCAGCAAGTTGGGGCATACACTCCATGACCCTTGAGTTAAAAACTGTTTCGAGCATTGTATTCGCCTCGCACGCGATTGGGTTAATTGGATTTGCGGTGGCAGTCCGTTTTGTTCCTGCGCTGGCTCTTGGTGGCCCGGCTCACAGGGTCCGGAGTGGCAGTTCGATCTCGAAGCGCACGCCCGACGAGGACCGGTTGGCGGCATGGATCCTGCCTCCGGCGGCTTCCACAATCGACCGCGTGATGGACAGGCCCAGTCCGCGATGAGCGGGTTGCCAGCCGCTGCTTGCCTGGGTGCCGGCGGCGCGCGTGGTGTAGCCGGAGTCGAAGATCTTGTCCAGCGTTTCGGCGGGAATGCCTGGCCCGTTGTCTTCGATCGTCAGTTGCAGCCAGGGCGCCGCTCCCTGCCCGGCAGAGCGTTCGCGCAGGCCGATTTGAATCCTGCCGCCTTTCGGCATGGCTTCGGTTGAGTTCTTGACCAGGTTCACCATCACCCGGGTCAGGTCCTCGCCGGTCAGCCGCACTGGCAGCGCCCCGCTTTCGGCATCCACCGTCAGGGCTATCGCGGGGCCGGCCAGGGCAGAGAGCAGATTCCGGTTGGCGAGCAGTTCTTCGGCCAGGTTGGCGATGGGCTCGGCGGGCAGCAAGTCCCAGTGGCGCGCTCGCTCCTGCCGGTCGCCGGACCGGTTTCCCGTGGGCCGCGGGGCCGGCTCGTGCACGGCGGCTATGGTGGCGGAGGTTCCCGGAGCCTCGCGCGCGTCCAGAGATACCAGCTTTTCCACCAGGCGGCGGCTGGCCGCGGCCACCAGCCGCAGCTCGTTGCCGTAGTGGAGATACGAGGGCGTCAACACGCCTGGTTCTTCCAGCAGATCGCAGTAGAGGCCCAGCGCCGTCACCATGTTTCTGGCGTCATGCGCCACTTCCACCAGGCTCTCGCCGTGGCTGTGCAGCGTAGCCAGCGTCTCCACCACTGCCTCCACCCGCTTGTGTTCCGTTCCGCCCAATCCTGTCGCCTGTTCCAGCTGCTGCATGGTGCGCTCCCTTTCCGGTTCCGTGATCCCTGACAGAGGCGTGTTTTGAGTTGTTCGCCCGCTTCGCAGTGTTCGCCCTGGCCACTTCTTAGCTTCCTCGGCCAGCTCCGCTAATCCCGCCAACTCCGCAAACTCCACTCTGCCTGCTTCCTGTTTTGTCTCCTTCTCTTACACGCAGCGTGCCAAACCAGGACACTCACGCTAAGTTCCTGATAAGGAACGGCATTTCTGTCCATTTTCCGGACAGTACGGCAGAACGGAAACGGGCTGCCCTTTCCCAAAATGAAACTCGGCTCAGGAGAACTGTCTCCGTAAGCTATTTAATATAAGCAACTTAGAAGATGGTTCCCGTTCCGGATCATCCGAATTCCCGTTTCCCGTCCTGGAACTGCCCTTCCCAAGGCGGTCGCGCAGTTCATTCCAAGCGTTCAAAGGGGCCCATTCCCGTACAATCCCTCTATGGACGCCCCCAACCTTTCTCCCTTCTTCCGCCCCGGCGGCAGAACCCCTGCCCAGCT